>VYMD01000017.1_pt1 | contig 104497 bp, 95 predicted proteins | sample 5115311 | NCBI WGS metagenome assembly VYMD01 (sample SAMN12291779, study PRJNA351875) | freshwater metagenome | isolation source: freshwater lake | place: USA: Michigan, Wintergreen Lake | collected 2013-08-08
TGCCTGACTGGCGGTGATCGTGGTAGTTCCCGCTCCTACAATCGTCACCGTGCTGCCGCTCACCGTGGCAACAGATGTATTGCTGCTTGCGAAGCTGACTGTTAAACTCGAAGAGGCTGTGGCCGATAGAGGGAACGGTGCATCACCAAAAGTTTTTGCAGCCAGTGCTGCAAACGTAATGGTCTGGCTCGCCTGATTCACCGTGAGGGTTTGCGGCACGCTGGTAGCTGCTGCAAAGCTTGTGTTGCCTGCCTGACTGGCGGTGATCGTGGTAGTTCCCGCTCCTACAATCGTCACCATGCTGCCGCTCACCGTGGCAACAGATGTATTGCTACTCGCGTAGCTTACCGCCAGTCCTGAACTCGCGGTGGCTGACAAAGTAAACGGTGCATCGCCAAAGGTTTTATTTGAAAGGGCAGGAAATGTAATAGTCTGAGGAGAAACCAAATTATTCCTAATGACAGAGACCGTATTGCTGAAATAATTCGCTACTGCCAGGTCTGCCTTGCCATCTCCGTCTAAGTCCCCAATAGAAACAGAGTGAGGAGCTGAATCTGAACCAGTGGCAAAATCCACTTTGGCAGCATAACTGACGGTACCCGCACTGCCCGTGTTGCGGAAGACAGAGACTGTATTGCTGCTATAATTCGCTGTTGCCAGGTCTGCCTTGCCATCTCCGTCTAAGTCCCCAATCGAAACAGAGATAGGACGTGAACCTGAACCAGTGGCAAAATCCACTTTGGCAGCATAACTGATGGTGCCCGCACTGCCTGTGTTGCGGAAGACAGAGACTGCATTGCTGCTATAATCAGCTACTGCCAGGTCTGCCTTGCCATCCCCGTCTAAATCCCCAATAGAAACAGAGAGAGGAGCTGAACCAGTGGTAAAATCCACCTTCGGGCTAAAATCGCTTGCTGTTATGCTGCCTTTGCTGGGGCTAAAAGTCGGGGTAAAGTTGCTGTTACTATACGCCAATAAGCCGGTCGTGGCATTCAATACCGTAATAGGCGCATAGGTCGCCCCCACTGGCACTGTAACTGTTAGCTGGGTACTGGTAGCTGCTGTAACTGTGGCGGCCGTAGCCCCAAAGATAACAATGTTGTTGGCTGGCGTGGTATTAAAGCCTGTGCCAGTGATGGTATCCGTTGTGCCTGTTGCGCCAAAGGTTGGTGTAAAAGAGGTGATGGTAGGTGGTTGTGCTATAAGCACTGTGGGAAGCCACAAGATAACAAGGAGGCAAAAGAAGCGAGGGTAGATTTTTTCATAAGCCGGAGTTAGGTTGAAAACCTATTGAAAACGCACGAGGGTGTCAATACCTATAAAGGAATAGTTTTTTGATGTGATAAAAGTTGTAGATGGCGGAAATTTTGAGTGGGCACTCTGGATAGCTTGATTTGATGGGGATTATATCCGCAAAAGTCAAAAAGTGTTGAACGGTTCTTCCAGGGCACAAGATGATTCGGTTACGTATTTGTGCCCTAAGTGTTAAGTATTCGGCAATTCGGATTTTTTGATTCATCATTAAAAATTGAGAGTGATAGTAGGTGTGAAGAAGACCAACAGCAGGAGGTTCTATCCCATTAGGTAGGGTGTATTTCAAATTGACGCGCCTTTTCTACCCTCACCCCATTGAGGTCCTAGGTTCACGCAGTTCATCATCCCCTCTCCCTCGGGAGAGGGAGATACAAGCTATAGGGAATGGAAGAATTTTGAATGGTTGAGGGCAATGAAGAAAACAACTGCTATAATTTGAAATACACCCGTAAGGTATAAACCCGCGATTTTATACTATTTTTGAATACTATTGGATGTGCTGTAATGATTTGTAAAACTCTTGTTTTCGGTGATCATGCTATTGATCAAATGTTTAAGCGTGCTATTTCGGTCGGGGACGTTAAACACGTAATTGAAACTGGGGAAGTAATTAGAGAATATTTAGATGACAAGCCTTACCCGAGCTATTTAATGCTCGGTCTTGCAAACTTCAAGAATCTGCACATTGCTGTGGCGAGCGATGAGGGGCTAGCTAAATGTATTGTGGTTACGGCCTATGAAGCCACCACTGATGTTTGGGAAAGTGATTTTAGAACAAAAAAGAAAAAACCATGAACTGCGTTTTATGCCATAATGGAGCAACGGAAAAAGGGCTTGTAACCGTAACCCTCGAAAAGAACCAGACCATTGTACTAATCAAGGATGTGCCCGCTGAAGTTTGTACCACCTGTGGCCATTATTATCTTTCGGATGAAATGACAAAGGTGGTCTTGCAAAAAGGGGGGGACGCGATCACCAAAGGAGCAGAATTGGAGGTCGTAAATTTAAAGGTTGCCTGAGTTCTTTTCAAGTATTTTGCCTTTCCGGCCAGGCAGGCAATCCCTCATCCCATACCGTCATCGCGAGTGCCTGCGCTGGAAGAGGGAGGGACGAAGCGATCCCCTTCTCGAAGTTTGAATATCACTACTGGAGATTGCCTCCCTACCCGTAAGGCAGGCTTCGGCCCGACCACAAACCTCGCGCTCGGTGCTCGCAATGACGTTTCATCATTGACGAGTTGCTATGTAATACGAAGAAGAAAATGAAAAAAGTGGATTAGAAATTACTTGACACCGTGGCTGTTTTAAAAGACGTGCCACAAAAAAGAGTGGTTTTCGGGCAGGTGGGAACCATTGTGGAGAAATTGGCAGATGGTGTATTTGAGGTGGAATTTGCTGATAAGTTTGGGGAGACGATTGCGGAATTTGCCGTGAGCCAACAAGATCTAATGCTCCTTCATTATGAGATGGAGTTCAGCGAATAGTAAAATACTAGAATTACCCACTTAGATTCATACCCACAGAAAGCTAAGATTGATTGCAGCGGGTTGTTGGCGAATAGAAACAACTGCGATAAATGACTTGTTCTCAAGTCATTTTATTACTATTTTTGACTTGAACCCAAGTCAATTATGCTGGATCGTCTTTTTACTTTTCAAGCCGCCTTGCTGAAACCTATCACCAACGAGTTTACCCGCACGCTTTCCCAATCCATCCATTGGAAGCAGCGGATGCTGGGCATCAAAGGCCTGCGTGGCATCGGCAAAACCACGTTATTGCTGCAATATCTCAAGTATGGTTTAGCGGGCAAAGGACTTTACGTAACTGCTGATCACCCCTGGTTTTATGATCATTCACTCCTTGACTTGGCCGAAGAATTCGAGAAAAATGACGGTCGTGTTTTGCTGATTGACGAAATCCACAAGTATCCTCAGTGGTCTACTCAATTGAAAAATATTTACGATGGACATCCAAGTCTACAGGTCATCTTCACCGCATCGTCTGCATTGGAAATACAAAAAGGCCAGGCTGATCTCAGTCGAAGGGTGTTATCTTATGAATTGACAGGGCTTTCGTTTCGGGAATACCTGCACTTTTTTCAGCACCAGGTTTATCCCATTTTCAGTCTAGAGGACATAGTAAAAAACCCGCAAGGCATAATTTCAGCGCTCACTTTTCCAAAAAAAATACTGCCTCTATTTAAAAATTATCTGCGCAACGGCTATTTCCCTTTTAGCTACCACGAGCCGGAAGGAGATTTTATTATTAAGCTAAATCAAGTACTTAATACTGTACTAGAAACCGACTTGGCCGCAATTGAACGATACACAGCTGGCAATGTGGTCACCATTAAAAAACTACTGGGCGTACTATCTGAATCCGTGCCGTTTACACCCAACATTGCTTCGCTCGCCAACAAAATGAAACTAGGGCGCGATACGGTCAACAACTTCATTCAACATCTAGAACGCGCGCGTTTATTCAATTTAATTTACCAACAACCAAAAGGAGTAGCCGCACTTCAAAAACCGGATAAGATTTATCTGGAAAACACCAACTTTGCTTTTGCGCTCAAAGATCAACCCGATGTGGGGAGCCTTCGTGAAACCTTTTTTTTCAATCAATTGCACAATGCGGGTTATATGGTTTCCTTGCCAGCCTCAGGCGATTTTTTGATTAACAAAAAATGGACATTTGAAATAGGAGGATCAGCTAAAAAAGAAAGCCAGCTAAGAAATACAAAAAATAGTTTTCTGGCCTTAGACGGTATTGAAAGTGCCTATCAAAACAGAATACCTCTTTGGCTTTTTGGATTTTTATATTGAAGGAGGAATTTATTACTCCTACGGCAGCACGTTGATTGCTAACTCTTCAAATTATTTCCCCAACGCCTTCAACATCGTATCTCCAATAAGGGCAGGCGACTCTACTACGTGTATCCCACACTCGCGCATGATTTTCATTTTGGCTTCGGCTGTATCGTCTGCACCACCGATGATTGCTCCGGCATGTCCCATTCTTCGTCCTGGAGGTGCTGTTTGACCAGCGATGAAACCCACTACCGGCTTTTTATTTCCGTTTTCTTTGATCCAACGAGCAGCAACTGGCTCATAGCTACCTCCGATCTCGCCAATCATGACAATCGCATCGGTCTCAGGATCATTCATTAATAATTCAACCGCATCCTTGGTTGGAGTACCAATAATCGGATCTCCGCCAATACCAATAGCTGTACTAATCCCTAAACCAGCCTTCACAATTTGATCGGCCGCTTCGTAGGTTAATGTTCCGGACTTCGACACAATTCCGATCCTCCCTTTCTTGAACACGAAACCGGGCATAATTCCAACTTTCGCTTCTCCGGGTGTAATTACACCAGGGCAATTTGGCCCTACCAGTGTCACTTTTTTGTCTTTCACATATTGTTTGGCAATCATCATGTCCTTTACCGGAATGCCCTCCGTAATTGCTACAATTACCTTGATTCCGCCTTCGGCAGCTTCCATAATAGAATCAGCAGCAAATGCGGGTGGAACGAAGATGATCGAAACATCAGCCCCTGTTTTTTCAACAGCTTCTTTGACTGTATTAAACACGGGTCTGCCCAAATGAACCTGGCCTCCTTTGCCGGGAGTAACACCGCCCACTACGTTGGTGCCATACTCAATCATTTGACCTGCATGAAAAGAACCTTCTGAGCCAGTGAATCCTTGAACAATTACGCGGGAGTCTTTATTAACGAGTACGCTCATAAAATAGTAGGGTTAGCTCACAAAATTAGGATATTAAAGTTGTCGGGCAAATGAATTAATTGCTGCAAATTCGGAAGTAATCTTGAATCAGTAACCGGAGCAACCGAGGCAATTTTCATTTAGTCATTCGCTATATATGAGAAAGGCGTCAGACCGCTCGAAGCGGTCAGACGCCTACTGCTTGCAAAAACTACTTGATAAAATTTGGCAAAACGGCATGACCAAAAGAGTACACGGCAAAAGTGAATAAAGTAGACCAAAAAATGGCACTAATTAACATGTAAACGAGAATTTTCTCACGCGGCTTATTGGTACTGAGTGCTAAAAGGGTGCCCCCGATGGGTGTTAATATTAGCGGTGTAAAAAAGGCAATCCCACCCAGCCCATATTTTCGCATCAGGACTAAGAATTTCCTTCTCAGAATAGACGGATTCGCTGGTGGTTCAAAATAGCCCCGGAAAAAACGTCTCTTCAACCAATCTCCAAAATAGGTAAAGGCTACCACGCTGATCATCATTCCCAAAATCGTAGATAAAGATGTAGTAAGCGGATGTAGTTTTAATGCGTAACCCTGTATTGGACCCAACACAAATTTCAAACAGCTCGAAAGCACTACCGGAATTGCCTTTAAAATCTCTTCAAGCATTTTATTTGCCGATCATTTCTTTTTCCCAAAACTCAAATCACCCGCATCACCCAAACCGGGTACAATGTAAGACTCAGCATTTAGCTTTTCATCAATAGCCACAGTAAAAAGTGAGAAAGGCACTTTCAACGAGTCCATTATTCTCTTAATCCCTTCCGGGGCGGCCACGAGTGCAGCAATAAAAACATGCGAAGGGTGACCATACTTTGACAGTTCATTAATCGATCGAATAAAAGAAAACCCAGTCGCCAACATCGGATCAATCAAAATGACTTGCCTTTTTTCAAGAGAAGGCATCGCCATGTAGCCTAACTCGATCGAGATTTCCTCTTTCCCTTCCTTTCGATAAGCACCAATAAAGCCAGCGTCTGAGGTATCAAAATAGTTTAAAAAACCTTGAAAGTAGGGCAACCCGGCACGCAGTACCGTTAGCAAAATGGGTTTCTCCTCTAGAAGCTGCATCTGTGTGGCCTTTAGTGGAGTTTGCACATTGGCCGAACGGTACGACATTTTTTTTGAGATTTCATACGCCATAATTTCACCCAACCGAATCATGTTTGTCCGAAACCGAAGCCGATCGCCTTGCTGATTCACATCACGCAACTCTGCCAAAAAATGATTGGCCACCGAATTTTGTTCACTTAAAACAAATACATCCATAAATTCACTTTTATCTGTCGAAAATTTAAGATAAAGTTGTGGATAATGTTGCAAATAAAATGAAAGTCACTTCGCAAAAATGCATCAAACAAGACTGGAGCCTGCTAAAACACCTGTGTGAAATCCCGGCTCCGTCAGGGCATGAAAAACCGTTGAGTGATTTTCTACGACAGTGGATAAAAAAAGAAAAGAAAAAATGGAAGGTTCAGCCAACCATTGTGGTCGGTGAGGAATTTCAAGATTGTATTATCTTAAAATTTGGGAAACCCAGAACAGCCATTTTCGCCCACATGGATAGTATTGGCTTTACCGTTCGCTACTTTAATCAGTTGCTAAGCATTGGCAGTCCGGATGCTGACATGGGAACAAAACTCGTTGGACGCGATAGTCTCGGGCCCATCGAATGTGAATTAGAATTTGATAAGGAAGATCATGCGTTCTACAAATTTGGCAGACCCATCGACCGCGGCACTTGTCTCACCTACAAAGTCAATTTTCGCAAAACGAAAGATTACATTGAAACCGCTTATCTCGACAATCGTCTTGGCATTTATAACGCCTTGCAGGTGGCGTCAACATTAAAAGATGGGGTCATCGTGTTTAGCTGTTGGGAAGAACATGGCGGTGGCTCAGTTGGATACCTGGCAGATTACATCTATCGGAAATGGAAAGTGAGACAAGCGTTAATTTCCGACATCACTTGGATTACAGAAGGTGTTGAACACGGCAAAGGAGTTGCCATTTCTTTGCGCGACAGAAATATTCCACGCAAGGGGTTTGTCGATAAGATTATTGCCATTGCCGACAAAAATAAAATTGACTATCAGTTGGAAGTAGAGGGAACTGGTTCGAGCGATGGGGGCGAGTTACAGAGGAGCCCTTATCCATTTGATTGGTGCTTCGTGGGTGCACCCGAACTGAACCCCCACACGCCCCTTGAGAAAGTACACAAAGGCGACATTGCTAATATGATTCAATTATATACCTGCCTAATGAAAGAATTATGATAGCCCTAAAAAGTAAATACTCGGCTAAGCATTGGCGAAGTTAAACCGCCGATGGTCGTAGGGAGTTGCTCAAATCTTCCATCGTTGAGAAAAAAGACGTTTGCCTTGCTGGTTTCAGGATGAATAATCCAATATTCCTTTATTTGAAATTGTTCATAAAGGTTCTTTTTGATTTTTAGATCGTAATTCTGATTTCCCTCTGACAAAACCTCTACGACTAAGTCGGGAACTCCATGTATGTGATCGCTGACAATTGACAAATTTTCGACTTTCACAAACACAATATCAGGCTGCACCGAATTGGCCTCCTCGTCAAGGTACACATCAAAAGGTGCAACATAAACTTCTCCCAGGTGATTTTTCTCTACGTGTTCATAAAGCTGACTAAATAACTTACCAATGATACGTTGATGTTTTCGAACAGGTGACGGGCTCATAAAAATATTTCCATTTATCAATTCGGCAAGAGTTCCTTCTGGAAGCATTTTGTAAACTTCCATAATGGTGCGAGGGGGGCGTTCCACTACTTTATTCATAGTCAAATATAAAGAAACGTGAGGATCAAAAGAAAATAAGTAAGTTTGAAAAGGTCTAAATAGTAAACCCATGGATGCTTCACGAAGAACTTTCTTAAAAACGACAGCAGCGGCAACTGTTGGCGCCAGCTTTATGCCATCTCTAGGATTTTCATCGGTCGCTGAGGAAAAAGTCAGGCTAGGGATTATCGGAGTAGGATTGAGAGGGCAAAATCATTTGGAACTTGTCTTGGCAAGACCCGATGTGGAGGTCGTAGCAATTTGTGATGTCCAACAGCGCATGATAGATCTCTGCCTTCCAATGATCGCCAAATCAGGCAAACGCAAACCACAAATCATTTTGGACGGCCCTCAGGGATATAAGAAGTTACTGGAGAATAAAGACATTGATGCTGTTATCATTGCAACTCCTTGGGAATGGCATACGGTAATGTGCCTAGATGCGATGAATGCTAAAAAACAAGTGGGCTGTGAAGTAATCACCGGAATGACGGTGGAAGAATGTTGGCAACTGGTTGACACTTCTGAAAAAACAGGCATGCATCTGATGATGCTAGAAAATGTCTGTTACAGGCGGGATGTAATGGCCGTTATGAATATGGTTCGCCAAAACATTTTTGGAGAACTCATTCATTTACAAGGAGGCTATCAGCATGACTTGCGCGAAGTAAAGTTCAATGACGGAAAGAAACCTTATGGAGGTGGTGCAGAGTTTGGTGAAAAAGGATTTTCTGAAGCACAATGGCGAACTCAACATTCAGTAGATCGCAACGGAGATCTTTATCCAACTCATGGGATAGGGCCGATTGCGATGATGACGAATATCAATCGAGGAAATAGATTTACTCAGTTGGTTTCCTATGCTACAAAAGCAAGAGGCCTGCATGAGCATATTGTAAAAGTAGGAGGCGAGAATCATCCCAACGCAAAAGTAAATTTCAAATTGGGAGATGTAGTTACCACCATGATTGAAACGGCCAACCAAGAAACTATTTTGTTGCAGCATGACACGAACTTGCCCCGCCCCTACTCGATCGGCTTTCGGGTGCAGGGCACCAACGGAATTTGGATGGATGTGAACAAGTCAATCTATATTGAAGGCAGAAGCGAAAAGCCACATCGGTGGGAGGACGCTCAAAAATGGTTGGAACAACATGATCACCCATTATGGAAAAAATATGGCAATGATGCGGCTGGCGCAGGACACGGTGGAATGGATTGGTTTGTTTTAAATGCGTTTATCGAATCTGTAAAAAGAAAAATGCCACCTCCACAAGATGTGTATGATGCGGTAACCTGGAGTGCGATTACACCTTTATCAGAAACATCAATCAAACAAAATGGCGCCAGCGTACAGTTTCCCGACTTTACGCGAGGAAAATGGAAACAACGAAAAAATCTTTTTGCACTTGATGATACGTACTAACACAGTTCCAGAAAAAATTCTCCATTAGGCTGCCAACGTCTATCTTGCCAGTTGTTTCACACAAGATGCAGATTAAAGATTTAGAATTTGAAAAGTTTATCGATTCAGCATTGATTACCGTTAAGGTTAATGAATTAGCTGTTAGGCTAAACAAGGATTACGCCAATAAAACACCCGTATTGTTGCCGATCTTAAACGGCTCTTTTATGTTTGCTTCCGATCTGATGAAAGACTTGACCGTTCCTTGTAGGGTATCTTTTGTAAAAATCTCTTCCTACTTAGGTACCAACAGCACAGGACAACTAAAAACACTGATTGGCCATGAAGAGAGCCTCTTCAATCAAGATATACTTATTGTCGAAGATGTTATTGACACTGGGCTTACCATTGAAAAAATCATGCACGATTTACGTGAACTTGGCGCTAAGTCGGTAGAGACCGTTGCACTCTTACGCAAACAGTCGGCAAGAGAAAAAAAAGTAGACATCAAATACATTGGCTTTGAGCTGGAAAATGAGTTTGTGCTTGGCTACGGCATGGACTATGATGGTCTGGGAAGAAATTTGAAAGATCTCTATCGATCATTTTCTTAGTTACCGCGACTCCCCTCCATTTGTAAAATTGTTGAATTAGAGAATCATCGCTATCTTGCCTGTCTTTTCTTAAACCAAACCTTAGCAAGGATGAAAAACTTAGTACTCTTTGGCCCGCCCGGAGCCGGCAAAGGAACACAGAGCGAAAAGCTTATCAGGAAATATGGATTTGTTCACATATCAACTGGCGATTTGTTCAGATGGCACACGAAAAATGATACAGCACTGGGCAAGAAGGTTATAGAAATAATGAATAGTGGCGCTTTGGTTCCAGATGAGATCACAATTGCGATGTTAAAGGAAGAGTTGGACAAAAACCCACAGGCAAAAGGTTTTTTATTTGATGGTTTCCCTCGCACAGTGCCACAAGCCGAGGCGTTGGATCAATTTATGAAAGAAAATAATTCAGCCATTCATTTTATTGTGGCTTTGGACGTCACCGAAGAGGAAGTTCGCACACGTATTGCAAAGCGTAGAACGATTGAAAATCGAGTGGATGATGAGGAAGAAAAACTAAACAAACGCATCACTGAATATTTCACTAAGACCGTTCACGTACTTCCCTTTTACGATAAGCAAAAAAGGTTGAATACGGTACATGGCATCGGTGAGGTGGAGACTATTTTTGAGGACATTTGTAAAGTGTTAGACAAAAATTAGTCTCGATTGTTTCCGGTTTCCAGCTACCGGTAACTAGCAACTGGCAACCAATTATGTCCTCAGTTAACTTCATCGATTACGTCAAATTCAATTCACGGTCTGGCCATGGAGGCGCAGGCTGTAGGCATTTTCACCAAGAAAAGTTCGTTGATAAAGGTGGCCCTGATGGTGGAGATGGCGGTCGCGGTGGCCACGTAATTCTCCGTGGCAACTCACAAATGTGGACGTTGCTTCACTTAAAATATCGCAAACATGTTTTTGCGGAGAATGGACAGGCAGGGCAAGGACAAAATATGACAGGCGCATTTGGCAAAGACCAGATTTTAGATGTCCCCCTTGGTACCACGGCCAAACGATTTGAAACAGGAGAGTTAGTTTGTGAAATCACAGAACACGGACAAGAAATAATACTTTCACCAGGAGGGCGAGGAGGCAAGGGTAACTCGCATTTTGCAACTCCTACCAACCAAGCACCCCAGCATGCACAAACAGGCGAGCCGGGCCAAGATGAGTGGATTATTTTGGAATTGCGTTTGTTAGCTGACGTAGGCTTAGTTGGGTTTCCTAACGCAGGAAAGTCCACCTTGCTTTCAGTGGTGTCTGCCGCCAAGCCAAAAATTGCTGACTATGCTTTCACTACACTCACGCCTAATTTAGGTGTTGTTGCCTATCGTGATGGTTTATCTTTTGTAATGGCAGATATCCCAGGAATCATTGAAGGTGCTGCAGAAGGAAAAGGATTAGGTATCCGTTTTTTAAAACACATTGAACGAAACTCGTTGTTATTGTTCATGGTGCCTGCCGATGCGAAAGACATCAAACAGGAATTTGAAATTTTATTGAACGAATTGAAAAAGTACAATCCTGAGTTACTCGACAAGAAGCGACTGCTTGCCATCACTAAATCCGATTTGCTGGATGAAGAGTTGAAACAGGCAATTCAAAAAGAATTGCCCAAGAATATCCCTTCTGTTTTTATTTCTGCTCTCGCCAGTCAAGGCATTTCAGAGTTGAAGGATTTGATTTGGAAGAGTTTGCATTAGGCCATCAAAATTTCATATGGAATACCCAATTCCTTATGCAAAGCCTTGATTACACTTTTGGATAGCTCTCGCTTTCCACTAAGAAACGAGGATACTAGTCCTTTGCTGCCATTAAAATGCTTAACCAAATCTTTTTGCGTAAGTCCCTTTTCTTCCATTATGTAGCGAATTGCACTCACCGGATCGGGCGCTTCGATTTGGTAGTGGACATTTTCATAAGATTCTACGAGTGTTGAGATCAAATCCAATTCATCAAATGCATCGGTCCCTTCTTTCGGATCTCTTGCAATCAATTCATCGATCCGTTTGAGAGCCGCTCTATAATCTTTTTCGCTACGAATAGGTTTGATATTCATAATTAAATTGTTTTTACATCTATACGATCATACTGTTGATGCGTGCCCACAAAACGGACAAATACTTTTCGAAACTTGAATACTACATACACAACTAATCGATACTTGTTTCCTTTTATATTGAACACTAGCCGATTACTTCCGACTACACTCAGATCTGAATACGCTTCCTTCACGTCACGAGGGTCGCGCCAATCCGCTTTCTCCACTATTTTGTACCAGGTTTTCAAAGGCACCTCTGCATCCGTATGCTTCTCCCAAAATGCTCTTAGTGTACTTTTGGCGATGACTCTCATAAACGTAACTGCAAATATAATGCACAGTTTACAAAATGTAAACCGCTGGTGCTAAATCATTCTTTCCAGCTAAGCTCTTGACACCAACAAGTGCCTAAATGGCACAATTGTTCGATTGGCAAAATTCTTGTCTCTTTGCGCTTTATTTAATCGACAAAAATGGAAAATACTGTTCATATGGAGCCCGAACTGCCAAAGCACGATGATTTGGCTGCTGAAACACACATTGGTCAAACCCAGGAGCAGCCTGAACCAGAGAAGAAAGAGGCGCAGCTTGATCCCCTAAAAAAGCTACAAGACGAATTGGCAGAGGCCAAGGACAAATACGTGCGTCTGTATGCCGAGTTTGATAATTTTAGAAGAAGATCTGCCAAAGAGAAGCTCGAAATGATTCAATCTGCCAACGAGCAACTGCTTAAGTCGATGCTGTCAGTTACAGATGATTTTGAGCGCGCAGAAAAATCGTTCCAGGATAAAAACGACAAAGAAGCTGAAGGCTTCTTCTTGATTCAAAATAAATTCAAAAAAATACTAGAGCAGTACAGCGTTAAGGCGATGGAATTTGGGAAAGCAACAGACTTCAACCCGGACCTACATGAAGCCATCACACAGATACCTGCACCCAGTGAAAAACTAAAAGGCAAAGTGGTGGATGTGGTGGAGAAAGGATATTTGTTGAACGATAAAGTGATCCGCTTCGCAAAAGTTGTGGTTGGGAGTTAAAATTCTGACTTCTTCAATTCTACATTCTAACTTCCTTTTAATTCATCCCTCAACAAATGGCAAAGAGAGATTTTTACGAAATATTGGGTGTAAGCAAAAGCGCCTCCGCGGAAGAAATAAAAAAGGCTTACCGTAAAACAGCTATTCAATTTCACCCCGATAAAAACCAAGGAGACAAAGCAGCCGAAGAAAAATTTAAGGAAGCTGCTGAAGCCTATGAAGTGCTAAGCGATGAGACGAAGCGCGCTCAATACGATCGCTTCGGCCATAACAGGCCAGGTTCGGGCGGGGGAGGGTATAGTTCGCATGAGATGAACATGGAAGATATCTTTAGTCAATTTGGAGATATTTTTGGCGGAGGGGGAAGTGGCGGAAGCCCGTTTGACAGTTTTTTTGGTGGGGGTGGAAAATCACGCCAGCGCAAAGGGTCAAATTTACGAATCAAACTAAAAATGACGTTGGAAGAAATTGCCAATGGTATAGAGAAAAAAATAAAAGTTAATCGGCTCGTTCACGCTGAGGGAGTAACTTTCAAAAATTGTAGTACTTGCCAAGGCACCGGACAGGTGAGGAAAGTAGTGAACACTATGCTTGGTCAGATGGTGTCATCAAGCACCTGCCCTACTTGCAATGGTGCGGGACAAACCCTCGACAAACGCCCTCCTGGAGTTGACAATTCAGGGCTGGTTTCCAAGGAAGATCTTATCACAGTTAAAATTCCGGCCGGTGTCAGCGATGGTATGCAGCTCTCCATGTCGGGAAAAGGCAACGAAGCGCCTGGTGGAGGCGTACCAGGAGATTTGCTGATTTTGATAGAGGAAACGGAAGACAAAGAACTAAAGCGTGATGGCACAAATTTGATCTACGATCTGCACATAAGTTTTATTGATGCAACCCTTGGCACGTCCGTGGAGGTGCCTTCGATTGGAGGGAAAGTTCGCATTAAAATAGAACCGGGAACGCAGAGCGGTAAAATCCTGCGCCTACGAGGAAAAGGTCTTAAAGACATTAACGGATATGGAACTGGCGATCAGCTTATTTACATCAATGTTTGGACTCCGAAAAAAGTTAGCAGCGAGGAAAAAGCCAAACTGGAAAGCCTTCGCAGCTCGGCCAATTTTCAACCCAGCCCTGACGCGAACGAAAAGGGATTTTTCGAGCGGATGAAAGAATATTTTGGATAAAAAAAATATAACTATTTACCCATCAACCCGTATAACCTCTACTGTGCGTTATTTCCTTAACTGAAAATCGCTAGTGGTTATTAGATTTAGTGGTTAGGCTAAAAGTTATAGAAAGTGTTGAAGACCGTTCTATTCTGGGCAAGCATCGGGGCACATTTGGTCAGTTTTGGCCAAATCAAAAAGCAATTTTCTGTTGAGAACGCTGAATCTTGCAACAAGGTAAATCTTTCATTGAAGGCAAAAACCGGAAACTGTTTTATCCGACCAAGTCAAAGCTCCGACTTTCTGAATATCTATAGTAATCAGGATTTGGAGCAATATTCGCATTCTTTTAGCAACGAGATCAAAGGCACAACCAGCGTGATCAAACTGGCGCTCGAACAAGAAAGTCAAAGGGGCGTTGGTAAAAAGATTTCTTATCAGGTCTTTGGAAGTGATGACAGGCAGTCTGAAAAATTTTGGAAAGTATATCTCACGGAAAGCACTCCTTATTCACTTAACCTGAATTATGGACTGGGGAATGCAAACATTGACCTCTCTGGACTTTCGGTAGAGAAACTAAAAATCAATACGGGTAGCGCAGACGTAAACATCACCTATGGTACCGGAATTGAAAACAAGGTAACGATGGATACATTCTTCATAAAAGTAGATATGGGTACCGTTAATGCTCAACATATTAATCTCGCAAGATCTAAAGTGGTTGTTGCTAACGTTGGGTTTGGAAACATGTACCTTGATTTTTCTGACAAACCCACAGCCAGCAATCACATTATTGGAAGTGTTGGCGCTGGCAACCTAGTGATTCAATTACCCAATGACGAGGTACCCATAACGTTAAAAATAAACGACTCATGGCTTTGCAGTCTTAACTTATCCAAAAGCCTAAAAAAAGTGGGTACCAATAGGTTTGCCAACGCAAGCTATTCGAAGAATTCTAAAAACGCCCTGACCTTTGATCTGGATGTATCAATGGGCAAAATTATATTTAAAGACCCCAGGTAGTTTTATATCTGTTCAAACCTTGGTTAGAGAAATCTCAACCCAATACAGTAAACAAAACATTCGAAGAAATTCTTGCATTCGTGGCAATCTATAGGTCTTCGTTCCCTTCATCTAATATTTTGAATTATTACATTAGTTGTATTGTAATTCTATTGCTATTTTTAACACTAATACAAAAACCATACACGTGAACGCACTCATCGCCAATGACATTACCAAAATCTACTCCGAACACACGGCACTAGATCATGTAAGCATCACTATTCCCGAACAAACCATTTTCGGACTTCTTGGCCCGAACGGTGCAGGAAAGACTACACTCATCAGGATTATTAACCAGATCATTAATGCTGACAGTGGCGAAGTATTGATATTCGGTGAAAAACTTCGGCCCAATCATGTCGAAATTATTGGGTACTTACCTGAGGAGCGTGGTTTGTACAAGAAAATGAAAGTGGGCGATCAATTATTGTATCTGGCTCAGCTAAAGGGACTCAGTAGGCACGATGCCATGGCTCGCATAAAAGTATGGCTCGAAAAATTTGAGATCAAGGACTGGTGGCACAAGAAGGTGGAAGACCTTAGCAAAGGTATGGCGCAGAAAGTGCAGTTCATCAGTACCGTTTTGCATGAGCCAAAATTGATTATTTTAGATGAGCCATTCTCTGGCTTCGATCCAGTAAATGCGCAGTTGATCACAGAAAAGATTCTGGAGTTAAAAGCCAACGGAAGCACCATTATTTTTTCTACGCACCGCATGGAGACGGTTGAATCTCTTTGTGATCATATTGCACTAATCAATAAGTCAAAGAAAATTCTGGAGGGCGCGAAAAAGCAAGTGAAGGAAAGTTATCGCTCTAACACTTTTTTGATCGAACACCGTGGAAATCATTTTACGTTGCCCGCTGAAAAATATGAAATCAAGTCGCAGACAAAAATAGAAGAAGATTTGTTTTCCACGACCATTAAAGCTGTTGACGGCATCAAAGGCAATCAGGTCATTCGCGATTTAGTAGATATCACCGAGTTATACAGTTTTCAGGAGAAGCTGCCAACCATGGCTGATATTTTCATTGGATTGATCAAGGCCGATGGTGACGAAGCTTTGAGAAAGCATTTACAAGAAGTATAAATAAAAGCTTCAAATCACAAGCTCTAGGTTGCAAGCTTGTGCGTGTTGTAAGAAGTTTGCGGCCTCAAACGATAGATCACTATTTACGCTAAATTAGTAATATGAATAAAGTCTGGTTGATCATGCAGCGCGAGTTCTTAAACCGCGTACAAAAAAAATCGTTTCTCATCACCACCATCTTAGTTCCATTGATTTTTCCAGCCATCATCGGTGTGCTTGTTTACATCATGAAAAAGGAAGCAGAATCGGCTAAGGCTGACACAGTCCAAGTTGTCGATGAGAGCGGAAAATTTATTTTCGAGAATGGCAAACGTTTCGCATTTGTTCCTCTTTCCTTGTCGCTAGAGCAAGCCAAGAAGGCATACAACGAAACAAAAGATTTCGCACTGCTGTATATACCTCCATTTGATCTAAACAAGCCAGATGGCATGGTGATGTACACCAAAGAAAACCCTAGCATTGAAAAAGTGGGAAATTTGGAATCGATACTTCAAGATCGCATTCGAGATTTGAAACTGGAAGAATACAAGATTGACAAGGAAACCCTAAAGGGATTAAAGGTAGACATCAATCTTAAACAGATTAATCTATCAGAATCGGGCGAAGAGAAATCCAGCAATTCAGGTATTCTCTATGGCTTGGGTTTTAGCTTGGGTATATTGATCTATATGTTTGTCTTGATTTATGGCATTCAAATTATGCAAGGTGTAATTGATGAGAAGACCTCTAAGATTGTAGAAGTTATCGTCTCCTCGGTGAAACCATTTCAATTGATGCTAGGAAAAATAATTGGAATCGCTTCTGTAGGTTTACTACAGTTTACAATTTGGATCATTTTAATCACGGTGCTTTCGACTGGGGTATTGGGGTACTTTGGTTTAAAAATGCCTCAACAGCAGGCGATGGAAGAAGTGGCTAAGCAAATAGACAACGAAGAAGTAAAAGTAGCTATGGATCAACAGAGCTCTAAAACAACCGAGTTATTCAATAACTTCTTTCAACTACCGTTGGGTAAAATTGCGTTTGTTTTTGTTTTCTATTTCCTTGGAGGATATCTCTTATACGGAGCCTTATTTGCCGCTGTTGGATCAGCAGTAGAATCCATGCAAGAGTCACAACAATTCCAGTTTCCAATTACACTCCCTCTTCTTATCGGCTACTTTGGACTTTTTATGTTTATTCTACGTGATCCCCACGGAAGTGTAAGTTTTTGGCTTTCGGTGATTCCTTTTACATCGCCAGTAGCTATGGTTGGTAGAATTGGATCCGGAGTTCCAGATTGGCAGCTAGCATTATCGATGGCATTGTTAATCGGTGGTTTTCTTTTTACAACTTGGATTGCCGGAAGGATATATAGAGTTGGAATTCTAATGACTGGCACAAAAGTAAGTTGGAAAGTAATGGCCAAGTGGTTTATGATGAGAATTTAGTTCACTCTCTGAATCATTGTTCCGTCAAAAAATCCTAATACACTTACTTTGCATTAGGATTTATTTGTTTAACCGAATCCCCATTTTATTATGGTTATTCGATAGCAATAGTACGATTCTTGCAATGCCTTATCATACCGCAAGAATATTATTCATAATTATTCATAAGATATGAATAGGATTTGAATAACCTTGTAAATTCCTTTGTCTAAAAGAAAAAAACAAAAAAAATGAAAACAGTAAAAATGAGCTTTGAGAGTATCAAGGATATTCTTAGCAGGGATGAAATGAAAAAGGTTACGGCTGGTTCTGGAATGCAATTGTGCTGGTATCAACAGGGCAATACAGGCGGCTGGGGTTATTTCTATCAAAACCCCAATACATGCCAGTGGACCTCTTTGATTGGCACTCCGGTAAGCGGAGGTAGTTTGTGCCACTGCAGGTAGCTAGTAGCTAATCCCTTAAAAATTCTTCTGTAACTAAAATTCTATAACCCAATAGAATTGCTAAAAAATCCAGTTGGCGACATCTGGATTTTTTTATTTACTTTCAAGTTATGACTCCTAAACAATCCACAACTTCTTTTACGGAATTTTATAAAGATAACACAAATTTGAAATGGATTATACTTTTTGTTTCTGTGCTAATCTGTTTGAGTACAATCCTTTTTACCAATGTTTTAGTAACACAATTGAAGCAACGCGAGCGAAATCAAGTAAAACTTTACGCTAAAGCTCTTGAGTTCACAAACAATTATACTAGTAACGAAATCCTATTTGTCACTGAAGAAATTCTTTTTAAGAACAACTCCATTCCTACGATTCTGGTAGATAAAAACAACAATATTATTTCTTACAACAACATAGATGTGGATTCCTTATGGAGCAAGAAAAAAAAAGATAAATTCCTTCAGGATGAATTAAGAGCGATGAAAGAGGAGTATCCACCCATTGATATACTACTAGAAGATGAAAATCACAAAGTATTCGCCACTCAAAAAGTATATTACAAAAATTCCTTCCTGCTGGCAGAGCTCACAATTTTCCCATACATCGAAACCTCAATTCTGGCGATTTTTGGATTTATCGCTTACTTGGCATTTAGTTATTCAAAGACTTCTGAACAAAATCGTGTTTGGGTAGGACTTGCCAAAGAAACTGCACATCAGATTGGCACTCCCCTTTCGTCATTAATGGCATGGATAGAAGTGTTGCGAGAAGATCCCGAACTAAAAAATAAAAGTTTTGTAGACGAACTAGATAGGGATATTCGGAAACTACGGGTGGTCACTGAACGGTTTTCTAGTATCGGATCGGCCCCTGTTCTAAAAACCGAAAATATTTTCCATTTGGTAAACAACGTTGTGAGCTACCTACAGCCTCGCCTTTCTTCAAAAGTAAAAATCGAAGTGTATACATTGTCGGAAAATATTGAAGCCAACGTTCATGCTCCTTTATTTGAGTGGGTTTTGGAAAACCTTTGTAAGAATGCAGTAGATGCCATGGAAAATACAGGCACAATTGCAATAAAGATTTTAAGAGGAAGCGACCGCAAGGTATTGATTGATATTTCTGACACGGGAAAAGGCATCCCAAAAAAGCTTATCCAAAGTGTGTTTAAGCCCGGCTTTACCACGAAGAAAAGAGGGTGGGGGTTAGGTCTAGCTCTCGCTAAAAGAATTATAGAAATGTATCACGAAGGGAAAATATTTGTCAAATCATCAGACGAAGCCCAAGGGACGACTTTTCGTATTGTATTAAAAAGTGCTTAACGGCTTAGGTTCCGTTATCACAGGCTTTTCCATAAATAAAGTGTTGCGTACGCCTCCCAACCTTTGTACTTTTTAAAAATTCGTTTGACTTGATCTAAGGTCGGTTTCGATTTCATTTTTTTCAAATTCTTAATCGCATTGTGAACACCTGCGTCTTCTAACGGGAAGGCCTCCGGATATCGAAATGTTTTCATCAGTGCATAATTGGCCGTCCAGTTCCCAACTCCTTTTATACTCATCAATTTCTCCTTAGCCGCTTGAAAGGGCAGTTTCTTTAGTTTCTCCTTGGTGATCTCTCCACTCAAAAAGGCCTGAGCAATTAACACCACGTACTTGCTTTTTTGTCGTGAGAATTGAAGCGGCAAAAGGTGTTCATCAGAAAGGATTGAAACTACCTGTGGTGTGGGGAATAAATAGTATACCCTACCGTCAACAGTATGCTTTTCACCAAATTGCTCTACAAATCGTTGTTTTAAGGTGTATGCAAACTGAAGATTAATTTGCTGACCTATCACCGCCCACACCAACGACTCAAACAAATCAGGTTGCCCAATGATGCGATAGCCAAAATATTCCTTTACTAATGGACCTAATAATTTATCATCCTTAACAAGGGCATAAAACGGTTTCAGGTCCGCATCCAGGTCAAACCATTCCTTAATAAACAGAATAAGTTGTTCCTTTTCAGATTGTTGCAGTGGTATGCCGCTAACTACTCTTACTTGTAGTTGGTTGGATTTCTCTTGGATCAGTTCAAATACAATTTTTTTTGATCCGATTTCAATCATTTTTGAAACGTGATTATCATCTACAAAATGCAAAAGCTCTTTTGGTGAACGTTGAAGAAACTCAATAGACCTTTTAAAACTGAACTCATCGAAAACCGGAATATGAAAAGACTCCATACCACAATACTAGAAAATTATTTTCCTATAAAAATACCGCATCACTAAAACAGCAAGAATCGGGTTTTACAGATTCACGGTGAGCTCTACGTTTACCATATGATTGATTTGACATTGATTCGATGGGGCGAAACGTATCTTTCTCATTTGTATATGATCGCACATGAAAAACTAACAACGAGTGAGTTGGTCAGGCTCCTAAAAAGTAAAAAAATAGTATTAGCAGGAAACAAGAAGCTCAAAATCTATGGTTCGCTCGACTGTCGATCGGGCAAGAGAATGAAAAAAATGAATCGTGTATTCTTTACAAGTCAAAAAGAAGCAACTGAATTAGGTTATCGACCTTGTGGCCATTGCATGAAAATCGACTATGTGTTTTGGAAAGAGAGCAAGAAACCGGTTGAATCCGAGAGACGGAAACGCCAAATTTGATCCATCAAAAAATAATATCTTTATGATAATGATCGAAGACAAAATAAATTACCTGCGAATAGAGCAGGCTATTCAGTACTTGGAGAAAAACTTTCACCGCCAACCAGAGTTGGATGAGGTGGCGGAAAAAGTACATCTTTCTCCTTTTCATTTTCAACGAATCTTTACGGAGTGGGCGGGTATAAGCCCAAAACGTTTTCTCCAATTCCTGACTGTTGATTTTCTAAAAAGCAAATTAACGCAAACCAAAAATCTAGTCGATGCGGCAGAAGCAGCAGGGCTTTCGAGTCAATCACGTGTATACGATTTGTTTACCACATTGGATGCTGTCACTCCGCAGGAATACAAAATGCGCGGTGCGGGCATACGAATAGAGTATGGCTTTCACGAAACGCAATTTGGACTTGCTCTACTTGGTGTTACTGAACGAGGCGTTTGCTGGCTGTCGTTTATCACGACCGATGAAGATCCCAACTACGAACTTGAAAAAATGAAAGAACATTGGGATCACTCCATTTTTCATCATGATCAAGAACTAACGGCCAGTATCACCGATTCCATTTTTGGTCAAAGATCTCCATCGAAAAAATTACATGTATTTGTTAAGGGCACCAACTTTCAAGTAAAAGTTTGGGAAGCTCTTTTGCGATTGCCCTTAGGAAGCGTAACTACGTATCAGGGAATAGCAGAGAAAATACAAAATCCAAAAGCGATGCAAACTGTGGGCTCCGCGGTTGGTTCCAACCACATCGCCTATCTAATTCCATGTCATCGCGTCATTCGCAAAGATGGAATTCTGGGAGAATACCGTTGGAATTCAACACGTAAAAAAAGCATCATCGGCTGGGAAATGGCAAAAGCGAGTTGAGGCAAGAAGCCTAATCTTCTTATATTGAAGACGATTCATTAATATGGAAAATTTTCAACAACCCGCCTCTCAGATTAAACGTGTGCTACTCCCAGGTATTATTTTACAATCTGTCTTGATAGGTGGCGGTTATGCTACGGGGCGTGAGATTGTAGAATACGGAGGAAAATTTGGAGCCAGTGGTTGGATCAGTGGGCTTGCTATCTTTTTTGGATTCTCCCTTATTTCTATTTTATCAATGGAGGCATGCCGTCAGTGGCAAGTGTATGATTACAAATCCTTGTTAAAAAAAATGATTGGCAAAGGATGGATAGTCTACGAAATTACCTACCTGTTGTTGGCGATCTTGATCATCGCAGTGATGGCTGCTGCTGCTGGAGAAATATTAAATAATACGCTGGGTTTTAATCAATGGGTGGGTGTGATGTTAATTGTCGTGTTGGTTGGGTTTCTCAATTACAAAGGAGATGAGGTGATCACCAAACTGGAAACGATTGGAACAATTGCTCTGTTCAGTGCGTACATCATTTTTTCAATTGCCGTATTTAGCACCCGAGGTTCAGCGATTGCCGATGTGTTTACCAACTGGGATACCAGCTATTTGCCAGATGCGCCACACTTCGGTCTGTTGGTTTGGACGGGGATTCTTTATGTTGGCTATAACCTGGCTGTTTACCCTGCCTCGCTTTTTACCTATCGAAATATTCGTTCACGCAAAGAAAGTATTGCGGCTGGGTTTATTTCCGGTGCGCTGATGACGACTCCATGGTTCCTCACCTACTTTGCTCTGCTATCTTAATACCCAAGTCAAGAGGTGCTGGCCTCTACTATTCCCTGGCTTAAAATGTTGGAGCCTTTTCATACTGTAATGATTGTCATTTTTGGAGTGGTGGTGGGCTGGACATTAGTTGAAACCGCCACAGGAATGATTCACGCTTTCATTCATCGCATTGAAAACGAAGTTGCCGAGCGAAGTGCTGAACCCATGAAAAAGATTCACAAGGCGTATATTTCTACTGCCGCGTTAGCCGCTTCGCTAGTGCTCGCACAAGTCGGAATCATTGATCTGGTAGCGAAAGGGTATGAAATGATGGCTTATGCAATGATTGCCGTGTATGGCGTACCCTTGCTGTATTATTCCAGAAAACTGCTTTTCAAATAAGTCGCAGTAAAATAGTAATCATGCCATTTTCAAATTAGCTATGATATCTGACAACTATTTTACATACATTTACGTAATTAATCAGAAGTTATGAAAGGATCCAACATCGGAGAGTTTGAAGAACTAGTATTACTAACAATAGCAGCGCTCATGAGCGATGCCTATAGTGTAGGCATTTGTGATGAGTTGGAACGGCAAACAGGTAGGTCTGTAAAACTAGGGGTTGTTCACGCTGTGCTAAACCGTCTTGAAGAAAAAGGATTTGTGAAGAGTAAATTGGGCGAGGCTACCCAAACAAGGGGTGGCAAGCGCAAGCGCTACTACTCAATTACTAGCGCGGGAAAATCGGGACTGATAAAATCAAAAGAGGTGCGAGATAATTTATGGAATATGATTCCTGAACTATCATTAAAAAGAATATAGAGTAGAAAGGCAGAATTTAGAATTCAGAAGCTGGAATTATTCACTGGAGAATTAAGATGTATGTATTTGAATTTGCGATTTACAAAAGTTGGTTTTCATGATCTTTTCCTTACGCCTTTGAGTGTAATAAAATAAATGAAAGTCGGGAAAGAAATATCGCCTCCACAATGGGCCCTCCGTTTGCTCGCTTGGTATTGCAAACCCGAGTTGCTAGAAGACTTGCAAGGTGACTTGAATGAATATTTTGAACGCAATATAAAATCAAAAGGAGTAAGAAGAGCAAAGCTCATTTACATTATCGATGTCTTCAAATTTTTCCGCTTGTACACTTTGCGTAAACCAGAATTTGTCAACCTCTTACTAAATTTTTCTATGATCGGCAGCTACATCAAAACCTCCGGACGCAGTATTGTTCGAAATAAACTATTCTCTGCGATCAATATTTTCGGACTGGCAATAAGTATGTCCGTTGGGCTAATTCTCATTGGCATTATGTCTGATATTCAATCCTATGATAGATTCCACAAAAACTATGACAACATCTACCGGGTGATCAGTCGCTATGAATACCTGGGAGATAAAGGTAGCAACTTCATGGCCACTACTTCTTTAACAGCAGGCAAGGTAATTCAAACTGGTTTTTCAACACCGGAAGCTGTAGCAATCTTAAGAAGAAACTTTAACGGTGATGTAAAATATGGAGAAAAAATTATTCCGCTCAATGGCTATTGGGCTAATCCTGATTTATTTAAAGTGTTTTCCTTCGAGTTAGTTCAGGGCAATGCAGCCACCGCATTAAAAGAGCCTTTTTCAATTGTTATCACTCAAGAGTCAACTCAAAAACTATTTGGAAACGAAGATGCACTTGGCAAAGTAATTACCTACAACAACGATCGTCAATATACCATATCGGGCATTTTGAAAGACATTCCTGAGTTTTCGCATATCCAATTTGATATGCTCTGCTCATTATCCACACGCGAGGTCATAGAAAAAGATTCCAAGGATGAAATGACCTGGGATCATATTTGGAATACGTGGGTTTACGTTTTGTTCCCACCCGATGCAGATCTGAAAAATTTTAAAACCAACCTAGATCAATTAAGTACAACCGAAGATCCGTCTGTAAAAAATACACACATCGAACTAGCGTTGCAGCCGATGAACAACATTATGGTAAGTGATAATATGGGCAATCAAATGGGGCCGGTATTAGGCAGCACTTTATTGTGGGTGTTTGGTGGCCTCTCTTTTGTGGTTATTCTATCCGCCTGCTTTAACTATACCAACCTTTCGGTGGCACGATCCCTAAAGCGCACCCGAGAAGTAGGCATCCGCAAAGTAATTGGTGCTATGCGCGGGCATGTGATGGCGCAGTTTGTTGTGGAAGCAGTAATCATTTTCCTTTGCTCGCTGGCTTTAGCAATGCTGGGATTTTTCATTTTACGCCCACACTTTTTGAGTATTGAACCGGAGATACAGAAAATGTTCACACTACAGCTTTCACCGCCTGTGATCGCCTACTTTATACTTTTTGCTGTGGTGGTTGGGGTAGCGGCAGGAATTTTCCCATCTCTCTTCTTTGCCAATGTGCAAGCTCTTAAAGTTCTAAAAAATACTTCCTCCTTTCAAGGATTCAATAAAATTACCGGTCGAAAAGTGTTGATCGTTATTCAATATTGCATTTCCATTATTCTGGTTTGTGCAAGCATTGGAGTGTATCGCCAATACCAACATTTTGTTTCATTTGATCTCGGATTCAATACCGAAAATATTCTCAACGTTGAATTGCAAGGCAGTAAAGCATCAATTCTAAGAAAAGAAATTAGTGAATTGCCCGAAGTAAAAGCCATTTCTCAATCACTCATGGTAACCAGTGTTGGAAACTACTATGGTACAAATATGAAATATCATGGCAGCCCCAATGATTCTTCGGGAGTTGGTTTCAATTCGATTGATGAAAACTATATGCCGCTGCATGGTCACCAATTAATTGCCGGGAGAAATTTCTTAGCAAAACCCGACAGCGCCAAAGAGTCGGAAGTGATAGTGAATCAGCAAGTGCTGAAGCGATTCAATATCGGAGAACAAAATCCAGATAAAGCGCTGGGAGACGTGATCCACGTAGATAATCAGGATTTGACCATCATTGGGGTTATGAAAGATTTCCAATATGGCAGAGCCAATAACGAGACTTCGAAAGAAATTGTATTTAGGTATAAGCCTGTCGATTCAAGGGTTATGAATGTAAAAATAAAATCAGGCGATTTACTTGCCACTCATGCCAAGATAGAAGCCATTTGGAAAAAAGTCGACTCAATTCATCCCTTCGAAGCGCACTTTTATAATGAGCAAATAGAAGAAGCTTTCGCGGGGTTAAAAGCGACTATCAAACTTGCGGGGTTCCTTGCTTTCCTTGCCATCTGCATTGCGTCTTTAGGGTTACTAGGCATGGTTGTGTTTACTACCGAAATACGTTTAAAAGAAATCAGCATTAGAAAAGTAATGGGCGCCAGTGAAGCTTCACTACTCTACATTCTAGGAAAGGGATTCATTTCACTTTTATTAATAGCCTCTTGCATTGGCTTGCCGATTATCATTTTGTTTTTCGAGCAGGTTGTTTTTCCAAAGACCGCTAACCATGCTCCCCTAAATATTGTAGAAATGGTGATTGGTGTTTTAGCAATCTTAGGGCTGGCGTTGATTATGATCGGTTCGCAAACATTAAAAGTAGCGCGCACCAATCCAGCTGAGGTATTAAAAAGTGAATAAAAGTTTAAGCACTAAAATTTTCGAGCGTAAGTATCAGCGTGGCGGCATGAATAAATTGATCCAGTCCAATAATAGGAAAATAAATTCGCGGTTGATTTTTGTACTTCGATGCCATGCGGCTAGTGAAAAAATCGGTTACCCAGTGAAATCCAGCATTTGCTAAAACAAAATAAAACGCTGTAGGCAGGCGAAAGAAAACTAACCCAAAACATAAAAGTACGGCTGCGTACACAGCCACATGAATACTCAACCAACGGATTCCGTTCGCCTTATTGGCGGCCATCTCATTGGTTTGGAGAACATAGTCACCGATCCAATGAAAAAATAGCAGGATTACGATTTTGACTATCACAACGTCAATTTAGCATTTTTTTCAGGCTAACTATTCTCGCAATCGAAATGTTAACAGAAAGTTAAAGGAATAATAGCTGCCTGTTATGCTAAAGTTGGGTACTTTCCATCCCAACTTGACTATGTTCTCGACTTTTCGCCATCGGCTACTTTTCTGGTTTTTCGTTTTTATCAGCACCAACCTGATAACAGTGGGACTGAGCTTGCGCTATTTGGAGTCGCGTAAAAAAGTGGAAGAGACAACCCGTCAACTGGAAAATGTAAATTCTCTAGTATTGAGGTGGACCAATCAACAACAAAACTTCTTCAGCTACGGCACAAAAAGCGATGTCTATTTTAGTTCTGGCAAAAGTTCTTACTTAGCACAATACGAAGGGTTGCACGAAGAGGTACTCAACCAACTCCGCGCATTAAGAGAAACCTTGCCTTTTTCAAGGTCATTCGATGCCACCAGCTCGCAAATACATCAAACGGATTCTGTATTTAGCCAACTTAGAACTCTTATCGAAGAACGAGGTTACAAAAATTACGGATTGGAGGGCGCCATGCGCAAAGAAGCACATTGGCTTGAAAACAAGTCCAGTCTTCCAGCCGAAAGTATTTTGACGTTACGCAGGCACGAGAAGGACTATATCATTCGCAATGAAGCAATCTATGTAGATCGGTTCAATCTTATTTGTGATAAAATCGCCCAAAGTCAATCCGACTCAACAAAGATTCACCTACTTCGTTACCAAGGGCTTTTCAATCGGTTGGTTGAATTGGATCGGGTCTCAGGCATCAAAGACAATTCTGGTCTAAAAGAAAAGCTAGACTCGTTATTGAAATTAATCGAACAATCACTGCATGAATTAGGTCTTCAGTCGAAAGCAAAAGAACAACGAGAACTGCGAGAACTTAATTATTTTTTTGGAGGGTTGATCGCAGTTCTGTTTATAGCGGGCATTTTAGTCAGCTACGTAATTGCAACGCGAATCACAAGACCTTTAAAAGACCTCACCTTTTTTATAACACGTTTTGTTGACAGCAATTTTACCGTAGAAGAAGACAATCCCTTTATCCGAACCAAAGATGAAATCGGAAAACTAACGCGCAATTTTACAGTGATGAAAAACGAGGTCATTACCCGATTAAAGTTTTTCAAACAGAAGGTAGACGAGCGTACCGAAGAACTGGCACAGGCTAACAAAAAACTGATAAAATTAAACGAAGCTCATAGGCGCTTTGTCCCCCAGGAATTCTTGAAGCTACTCAACAAGCCGTCCATTGAAGAGGTAGAATTAGGCGATCAGATAGAGCAAGAAATGACGGTGATGTTTACCGACATCAGGTCATTCACGCAACTTTCTGAGCAATTAAGTCCACAGCAGAACTTTGACTTTATCAATGCCTACTTGAACAAGGTGGTGCCTGTCATCGAGCAGCATGGTGGTTTTATTGACAAATATATTGGCGATTCAGTCATGGCGTTGTTTTCCGATTCGCCTGTTTCCGCCATTCAAGCAGCTCTTGAATTAAAAAAAGAAGTTGCCCTTTTCAACGTTACATGGGCGGCAACCGGGAACGCACCCATTGAAATCGGTATTGGCATCCATACGGGTAAATTGATCTTAGGAACCATAGGACACAACAAGCGAATTCAAACGACCGTTATTTCTGATGCGGTGAATGTTGCATCGCGCGTAGAGGGTCTCACCAAATACTATGGCGCAACTACACTCATCACCACTGAAACCTTAAGTCGAATTTCAGATCAATCCATAGAAGTAAGATTTATCGACATGGTAAAGTTAAAGGGCAAATCAAAATCAATTTCTATTTACGAAGTATTGGAAATATCTGAAATTGAAAAAATTAAAACAAAAACAGAATTTGAACGAGCCCTCCAGTTTATCCGTAAACAGCGACTTGCTGAGGCAAAGGTCATTCTCACTCGACTACATTCTTCTGACCTGACCGACACAACGGTCAGCTTGTTTCTAGATCGATGTGAACAATATCTGATCGAAGGGCTGCCTTCAGAATGGGATGGAATAGAAATTATGAAATCAAAATAGAAGACTATTTCGATACACTGAATCAACTATCATTAAATGAAATCGTACGACTTAATTGTTATTGGCTCGGGACCTGCAGGAGAAAAGGCTGCCGCAAAAGCAGCCTATTTTGGTAAACGGGTAGCACTGATCGAGAAAGAGGAAAAGTTTGGTGGAGCCGGAGTGCAAACGGGTACTCTTCCCTCCAAGACATTGAAAGAAACAGCCTTGTATCTCTCCGGTGTTTATCAAAAGGGGATATTCAGTGTAAGCCAAGAATTGGGTCGACAAGCAGGAATAAATGACTTTCTGTATCGCAAAGACGTGGTGGTGGAAGATATGGGTCAGAGCGTAAAGCATAACATTCTAAAACACAAGATTGATCTATTTTCCGGCATCGCCAGTTTTGTGAATGAGCATCATATTAAGATTTCCGGTCATTTGGAAGAAATTATTCATGGACATTATGTGCTGGTTGCCACCGGTTCATACCCATTTCATCCCTCGTCTATTCCCTTCGATGGCGTTCGAATTCATGATTCAGACTCGATTCTGTCGCTCAAGAAGTTCCCACAATCAATTTGCGTCCTGGGTGCTGGCGTCATTGGGTGTGAATATGCTACGATTTTTGCCGCCATGGGCGTAAAGACATTTATCATCAATGACCGCGATAAAATTTTAGGATTTCTGGACGAATCCATCTCGCTGGCGCTGGTTGAACAAATGAAAAAGAGTGGAATTACAATCTTGTTTAATAATTCTATTTCTCAATTCGAGAAACCGGATGAAGAGACGGCTCCACTCAGGCTTTCCTTAAAAACAGGCGAAGTGCTACACACAGACATGTTCCTTTTTGCGGCTGGCAGAAGTGGAAACATTGCGAACCTTACGTGCGAGAAGGCTGGTATACGCACAGGGGAACGCGAGACAATATTGGTCAACGAAAAATTCCAGACCAACATACCTCACATTTTTGCAGTAGGCGATGTAATAGGTTTTCCTGCACTTGCCAGCACCAGCATGGAGCAAGGTAGAATCGCGGTGGCGCACATGTTTAACACAGGCGACCTTGAATCATTGACTGATATTTTTCCCTATGGCATCTATACCGTGCCCGAAGTCTCGATGGTCGGCATGACCGAAGAACAAACAAAAAAAAACAACGTAAGTTACGAAGTGGGTTACAGTTTTTATCGCGACACCGCACGCGGCAAAATTCTAGGGGACAAGGACAATGGCTTCTTAAAAATAATTTTCGACCGCTCTACCAAGATCGTTTTAGGCGTACACATCGTTGGCTCCATTGCCACCGAGTTGATTCACTACGGAATGACGCTGGTGAAAGATAAGAAAACATTAGATGAAGTGATTGCCACCGTTTTTAACTATCCAACGCTACACGACCTTTATAAATATGCGTGCTATGACGGACTGGGAAATTTGTCAGGAAAAAAAATAAAAAAAGCTGGTGAGGTTTTCCCGACTAGCTCACCTTCGAGGTAACCCGCCCTTAACACTAAGTCGAAATATTTTATGGTTTGATAATATTCTAATCATTAACGAGTGAGGGATGATAGATAGCTTTCATTAACCATTCATCATGCGAATTCCGTGTTACGGTCTACTTTTTTTTCTGTTCTTTCAAGGGCTACATGCGCAGACACCAAAATCTAAAAATGTAATTCTGATCACATTAGACGGATTTCGCTGGCAAGAACTCTTTAACGGTCCTGATTCAATTCTGCTAAATAAAAAATCAATTGTTCAAGACCAAAGTGTGATCAAGCAATTTTGGGCACCCACTGGTGAAGAAGGACGAAAAAAGCTATTACCTTTTTTTTGGACAACTATTCAGTCAAAGGGTCAATTATATGGAAATCGTAAATTCAACAATAAAGTGAACTGTGCTAATCTTCAATGGTTTTCTTATCCCGGCTATAGCGAATTGCTCAGCGGATTTGTTGATGCCCGAATAAACTCAAATGACAAAGTAAACAACCGCAATTCAAACGTACTGGAATTCATTCATCAACAACCAGCGTTTGAAAACAAAGTTGCCGCTTTTTCAACCTGGGACGTATTTCCATACATCCTGCGGGAAAATAGCTCGGGCATCTTAGTTAATGCTGGAGTGGAATCAATGCGAGGGCAACTTTCAGAAAGTGAAAAACTTCTTAACGAACTTCAACAGTTGATTCCAAATCCGGTAACCAACCGAAATGATGTATTCACTTTCTACTTTGCTTTTGAGTACTTGAAGCGTGAAAGGCCACGCGCGTTGTTTATTAGCTTTGATGAAACAGATGCGTATGCGCATAGTGGAAGGTATGATGAATATCTGAAGGCTGCCCACAAAACCGACAGACTCATTTCCAAACTTTGGGAATGGATTCAAAGTGATTCTTCCTATCGCGATCAGACAACCATTATCATTACAACAGATCATGGCCGGGGGCGTGGTTTGAAAGATGGTAAGATGAGTTGGCGCAGTCATGGTCTTCCATCGCTGGGTTCTGGCGAAACATGGATAGCGGCAATTGGGCCTGACACCCCTGCGCTGGGTGAAGTAAAAGAAAAAATGCAACTGCACCAAAAGCAAATAGCTGCAACGTTGGCAGCCTGTGTTGGACTAAACTATGAAAACCGAAAACAAGTTGGTAAGGTAATTTCGCATATTCTTGCACCTCCCGTCAATCAGCCAACCACCGTACTTACCGAAGCCGCTTTGAATAAGTAAGACCAGAATTATCCCCTCAAATGATACGCCTTCGTCTTCGTAAAAGCTCTTAATCCAGCATGTGAAAGCGTAGCCCCAAAACCAGAATGTTGCCTTCCACTCCAGGGCAAGGCAGCACTTACACGATCGCAGCAATTCCAGTAGCCAGTGCCTGAATTAATTTGTTCTAAAATATTTTCTGCCCGCGATTGGTTGTTAGAATAGACTGCTGCGGTCAATCCGTATTCAGTATCTTTCATCAACTCTATCGCTTCATGATCATTGCTAACTTTCATGATACCTATGATAGGGCCAAATGATTCTTCACGCATCACATTCATCTGATGATTAGCGTTGGTGATGACAGTAGGTTCAAAAAAATATCCAGTCCCGTCTACTCGCTTCCCCCCAGTCAATACGTTACCTCCTTTTTCAATAGCATCTTTTACTTGACTTTCTAAAAAAGATACTTGTTCCTTTCTGCTCAACGGACCAATGTACACGCCCGCTTCTGTGGGCTGACCTATTTTCCACGACTTTACTTCTTTGATAAATTCGTCAACGTATTGATTGTATACTCTTTCGTGGACATAAATCCGCTCCACCGCGCAACAACTCTGACCGTTGTTGTAAAAAGCGCCATCCGCGGTGCCAGTAGCAATAGCCTTCACATCGGTAATATCATCGGCTACATAAAGTGGATCTTTGCCACCTAACTCCAATTGACAAGGAACCATTTTGGGAGCTACTTTTTCATAAATGTATTTTCCTGTTTTGTAGGATCCGGTGAAAAAGTAACCATTAAATGGAAGCTCCAATAAAAGTTCACCTACACTTCTTGCGCCAATCGCAACATGAACCACATCGTTGGGTACACCAGCTTGCTTCAGAAGTCTTTCAATTTCCAATCCGGTTAACGTAGAATATTCAGAAGGCTTATACAAGACTGCATTGCCTGCCAATAAAGCAGGAACAAAAACATTTACTCCAACGAGGTAAGGATAATTCCAGGCGGAAATGTTGCAAACAACGCCTAATGGTTCATAGGAAATTCGTTCAGTCAAATTTCCTTCTTGGATCATTACTTCATCGGCTAGATACTTCTCTGCATTGTCCGTCAGCCATTTTATTCTTCCTCGCGCCCCATTAATCTCATTGCGCGATTGTTGCAATGGTTTGCCAATTTCGGAAGTAAGGATAGACGCTAACGCCTCGACACTCTTCTCCAACAAATCGGAAAAAGTTCGGAGAATTTCAATTCGTTTTGCCAGGGTAATTTTCTGCCAATCGACTTGGGCGACTTGCAGCAACTTGAATTTTTGATTTACAGACTCAGGTGAATCTTCCTGAATCTCTCTAATAATTTCTTCGGTGGCCGGGTTAACGATTTTCATTTCTTTGATTTATAAACTTCGCACTTGATCGAGAAAACTCTTTTTGATAGTTGCCGTCAATGGATTGGATTGATCATTCATTCGCTCGGGATGCCATTGAACCAACATCAAGTAGGAGCGATTTTTAGGATCCGTCCGCTCCAAGCCTTCAATCACCCCATCCTGTGAAAAACAATTCGCCACCAAACCAATACCCACATGTTTTACCGATTGGTGGTGGGCACTGTTCACTTCTCCTTCCACTTTCGAAGAAATATGATTTAGCTGACTATGCGGATCTATCGAAATTGTATGATAGCGATCTTTCCCCTCACCAAATTTGGAATGATTGAATTTTCCAAAGGAAGGAAGATCAGGAATCAATGTGCCTCCAAAAAAAACATTGGTGATCTGAAGTCCCCGACAAATGCCCAGCAAGGGTATATTATTTTGCTGGGTATAATTAATTAAACTTAAATCAAATTCGTCTCTTCTTTCATCTACATCATCCGGATAACAAAACTGTAGCAACTCGGGCTTGTTATAAAAACGAGGATGAACATCTTCTCCCCCTGTTAACAAAACCCCTTGACATTTCTTGATCTCTTCAAAGTCATTGAGTGCATAGCCTAACTTGATCACCTCCACATCTGCATCTTGAGATATCCAGGCCGCATACTTGTCATATTTACTGCAATCAGCAACGCCTATTGTTATCTTTTTCATTTTTATAGCGCCTTCAAATACAATTGCTTAAAATCTTCTCTACTCACCGGCTTTGGATTATTGGGATGAGCAAAATCGGCAATAGCTAAGTCCGCCAATGTTTCGATGTGCTCCGGCTTGACACCAATCGCGCTAAGTTTATGTGGAATGTTGATCTTTGAATTCAAACCAAAAAGATAATCGACAACCGCTTTACCGGAATGCTCTTTCAATTCGAGTGTACTGGCAATTCGTTTGAACTTATTTTCAAATCCTTCGATGTTGAACTCCATCCCGTAAGGAATATTAACTGCATTGGCCAACCCATGATGAGTATCTAACAAAGATGACAACGGATGAGCTAATGAATGCACTACCCCCAATCCTTTTTGAAAGGCAATAGCACCCATCAACGAAGCAATCAACATTTTGCTGCGCGATTCGAGATCAGGTTTATTCACAGCTACTTCCAGCGATTGATGAATCAAAGATATTCCTTCCAACGCAATTCCTTCACAAAGTGGGTGGGGCATCTTGGCCAGATAAGCCTCCATGTTGTGTGTCAATGCGTCCATGCCAGTAGCTGCAGTGATAAACGATGGAAGCTCCATGGTTAACAAAGGGTCGGCAAAAATAATTTTCGCGAGCAACTTGGGTGAGAATAAAATTTTCTTTTGATGTGTGACATCATCTGCAATGATGGCACTGCGCCCGACTTCGCTGCCTGTTCCTGCTGTGGTGGGAATGGTAATGAAATGCGGAACATCGTTCGTCACAAAAATATCTCCTCCAATTAAGTCATCGTACTTAAACAAATCCTCTCGATGGTTGATTCGCAAAAGTATGGCACGTGCCACATCGATGGCTGCGCCTCCGCCAATGCCAATGATGGAATCGCGTTTCGTATCGTCAAATACATCTGTGCCTTTGTACACGTCCGACTTCACGGGGTTTTTGTGAATGTCTGAAAACACTTCGACAGAAATATTCTTTGCCATCAAACTCTCCATCATTTTTTTGAAGAATGGAAGTTGCGCTACGGTAGGATCAGTTACAACCAGCGGCTTTGATAAATTACTCTTAACGAGATAATCAGGTAGCTCATTGCTGGAACCGGCACCAAAACGGATGGTGGTAGGGAAGTTATATTGATAGATTTTATCGAAGGTCATAATTCTTTGTTAACATTTTTTTATCTAATTGAATATCGCGTTTTGTGACCTCCAATCTTGATTTTCATAGGTTAAAGGTTGAATAGATTAAGCGTGGTTAATTTGTTTTTTAGTTCACTGCGTATCAAATAATCTCAAAATACCTTTTAACCTCCCAGTCTGTCACTGCTTTCAGATGTTGCCTCCACTCCCACTCGCGTGTTTGGGTAAAGTGTTCTACAAATTGCTGTCCCAAAATTTCTCTAGCCACAACTGACTGTTTCATCTTCTGAGTGGCTTCATGCAGATTTCCTGGCAAGACACCATCAGAAAAATCTTTATACCCATTGCCCACTGTAGCTGGTTGCTTTAATTTCAATTTTTTCTTGATTCCGTACAACCCAGAAGCCAGCGCAGCAGCCATCGCCAAATAAGGATTGACATCCGCACCTATAACTCTCGTCTCTAACCGACATGATTTACTTCCGCTCGCCAGCACACGTAAAGCAACTGTGCGATTATCAATTCCCCACGTCAACGTGGTGGGTGCCCAAGCGCCTTCTACCAATCGCTTGTAACTATTGATCGTTGGCGCATACATCGGAAGCAAATGTGGTAGACAAAACAATTGCCCTGCGACATAACTCTTCATCACTTCACTCATGTGATGCTTGTCTTTCTCATCATAAAAAAGATTCTTCTTACCTGTTTTATCCCACAAACTCTGATGTACGTGTCCACCACACCCGGGAAGCGACTCACTGATCTTCGCCATAAAAGTGGCCATTACTCCATGCTTATAAGCGATCTCTTTAACAGCCGTTTTAAACAAAGTGGCCCGATCCGCTGCTTCAATCACTCCTGCATACTGAATCGCGGCTTCTAAAACTCCTGGCCCCGTCTCGGTGTGAAGTCCTTCAATAGGCACACCAAACCTTTTTAGTAAATCAAACAAGTCAGAGAAGAATGGGTTTTCTAAAGTGGTTCGCAAAATAGAATACCCAAACATGCCCGGGGTAAGTGGCGTCAGGTTTTTATAATTTTTATCTTGTGCACTTTGTGGTGTCTCCTGAAAATTAAACCATTCAAACTCTTGCGCAAAGAAGGGCGTAAAACCTTCGCGTTTTGAATCGGCATCCACTTTCTTCAACAATAGTCTTGGACAAACAAATGCCGGATTTCCTTTCGCGTCCATGATCTCTCCTAGAAAAAAGGGAAGGTCGTTTTCCCAGGGAATTTTCCTAAAAGTGGTAAAGTCAATACGAGTAGGTGCGTCCGGATAGCCGGAGTGCCAACCAGTGTATTGGCCATTATCGTAGGCAACATCATTCACATCCCATCCAAACGCCACATCACAAAACGTAGTAGCTCCATCCGTAAACGAAAGAAATTTCTCCGTTGAAATATATTTACCACGCAATACTCCATCAATATCAGCATAAGCAATTTTTACTTTCCCAGCTGGGTGATTTTTTACATACTTAAAAATTTCTTGTGTTGTCATTGCTTCTTAGAATTTCGTGAATTCCAACCTTTAAAGATGCCATAACTTACTCCAATAATCAAAAAATATAGGCCTGCTAATTTCAAATTAAAAATGGCCATTGCCACAAAAGAAAAGGAAGCAATGGCAAGAGCTACAAATGGAAAAATCGGATACAAAGGGACACGAAATGGCCTGACCAGATGTGGCTCTTTCTTGCGGAGTTGAATTAAAGATAACATAGAGATAATATACAGTGTCAATGCGCCAAATACAGCAATGGTAATAATCTCACCTGTCTTGCCTGTTAATAATGCCAATATGCCCAACCCCATATTTACAAACAATGCATTGGCTGGTGTTTTAAACTTTCGATGAACCTTACCTAAGAATGCTGGAGCATACCCAACTCGGCCAAATTCATAAGTCGACCGGCCCGCAGCCAGCATCAAACCATGAAAGGAAGCAATCAAACCAAAAAGACCAACGACCAATAAAAATCGAAAATTCAATGAATTGGCATCAACTACATGCGCTAAAGCCAACGGCAAAGGTGAATCGGAAATCGCTCCGTCAGATTTAAAAACAATGGCTTCCCAACCGGATACCCCGACTGAGCTAACAAATGTGACAAGGCACAAAAGGACAAGTGTTGCGATTGCAGAGCCAAAACCAACAAGAATAGTTCGCTTCGGATTAATTGCCTCCTCCGCCAAATTAGCAACTCCTTCGATTCCTAAGAAAAACCAAATGGCAAAAGGAATGGCTGCTAGCACACCTGCATAACCAAATGGAAATGCATTCTGTTGCAAATGGCTAAGTTGAAATTTCGGGACTGTCAGACCCGCAAAAAACAACAGCCCCATTACCGCAAAAACGGTGATGACTAATTCAAAAGTCGCAGCCACTTTTACGCCCGATATATTCAATACAACAAAAATGAAGTAGGCCAGAATCGAGAAAATCAATACCGATACATTGGGAAAGAAGATGTTACCATATGAACCGATGGCAAATGCAATAGCCGGTGGTGCAAAAATGAATTCGATGTTCTGTGCCATGCCTGTAATGAATCCAACATCTTTTCCAAAAGCACGATTGGCATAGTCAAAAGCTCCTCCTGACTTGGGGATGGCACAAGCCAGTTCTGTGTAACTAAATGTAAACGTGATATAAAGAATGATAATAAAGAAAATGGCGATGGCCAATCCAAGTGTGCCACCTTTCTCCAATCCTAAATTCCACCCAAAATAGTTTCCGGAAATAACGTAGCCAACGCCTAAGCCCCACACCATCGCTGGCGTGAGTGAACGTTTGAGGTGAGGCTGTGACATGAAAGGCTTTGGGTAAAAGGGTTCAAGCAAGGTAGCCAAAAATTCAAAGGCAAAAAAAGAAGGCTATTTACTCTTCTTGTCTTTAAATCCGTACGGACAATGCCTACAACCACTTTGACAGCAGTAGCCTCTTTTGAGATGAAAGGCTTCTGTAAAAACCAAAAAGCCGTTTTCCATATAGAAATCTGGCGACTCATTCTTTTCAGAACCAGCAATCGCGTCCACTTTCGGATCAATTAGTCTCTTTGCCACCTGTCAAAAATTATACCTCACCCCAACCACATAATTTCTTTCTTGGGTAGTAAAGCCGTAAACGCCAATAAACTTTTCATTTAACAGATTATTAATTAATCCATAGATCGACAATTTTCTATCAAACAATTCCTGCGAAGCAGAAAGATTGATTAGGTCATAAGCATTTAGCTTTACTTCGCTAGCCATAAAATTTTCATCGTAATACAAGTCAGTTCGTGCGCCTGTATGCAAATAGGTGGCTGTAAGAAGCGTGCCCTTGCCTACCCGATAGGTAGCACCTGCACCCCACTTTTCTTTGGGTATGCGGTAGAAAGACTTATCATTGTCGCTGCTTTGGCTGGTATAGTCTGCACGAAAGCTGAGTACGTTACTAAAATGATAAGCAGCATCCACAGTAACACCGCTCACTTTCCGGGTAGCGGCCAGATTTTCATAACGGGTAATGTAGCCGATGGTGTTTTGTTCATTTCGGAAAAAATTAACAGCACTGATGGAAAACTGGTTATTAGCAAAGCTCACTCCATATTCGTAGTTGACATTCTCTTCAGGTTTTAAATTTCTATTGCCAAAAGGCGAATACAATTGATATAAACTTGGTGTAATAAACGAAGACGAAACCGAGCTGAAAAATTTAAGTTTTGAATCCGCAGCAATATTTACAGTCCAGGATGGATTCAGATTATACAGCAACTTGCTCCCGTATTCGCTGTGTGTATTCAATCGGGTGCCAATGTGTAGTTGCAATCCATTTTCGAAATCTAAAAATAAAGAGGTGTAAGGATCAACAATGGTGAACCGGGTCGTGTCGATTGTGCTCACATTCTTCTCTCCGAATTTTAGTTGTTGAAAACTAACCCCACTCAATAGTTTGGCATAACCACTTAGCTGATGGGTATGAACTACTTCGGCAAAAAAATTACTCCCATCGTAAGCGGTCGGATACAAACTCGTAAATTCACGGTTGTTACTAAGCTGTTGGGCTGTTAATTGTACACTTCCATTGGTATAGGCATAATGCCCTTTGAAACCAACGCGGATTTGTGATTGCGCTAGACTATTGCTTGCATCTTGAAAGGCTCCATCATCATACTTCGCATCCAGCCAATCGGTGCCGCCAAAAATATCCAGTTTAAATTTTGGACTGAATTGGTAGCCCACTTTTAAAAATCCATTTCTTCGGGTTATTCCATCTTTATCAAAATTACCAGCACCATTTTTTTCAGTAGCAGCAGAAAAACCTTCTGATGAAAAGTTGTTGGCGAGCACTTGAAAAGTAAGCTTATCAGCCTTTCCATTCAAGTTCAAATTTTGCCCAAAGCTATTCCAACTTCCTGCATTCAAATCAATACTCCCATGCAATCCCGCTTGATCAGCATTTTTTGTTTGTATGTTAATAACTGATGCTGCCGCACCCGATCCATAAAGCGTACTCAATCCACCTTGCAACACCTCCACATTTTTTAATTGATCGGTGGCTATGTAACGTAAATCATAAAACGCATCGATGCCCGATGGGTCATTCATTGGCACACCATCTACCAAAATCAATGTTTGCCTGTTACGCGCTCCACGCACATAATAATTAAGGTTAGAGCCGGGCGTCCCAAAATTTCCATCCACTTGTATGCCAGCAAGGTTGTTGAGTAAATCCGAAAAATTTATTCCTGGCTGGTCGCGTAGTTGCTGTTCACTCAAGCGCAAAATAAACTTGCCTGATTTTTCAATTGGCAATTCAAACTTGGTTCCTGTTACTACTACTTCTTTTAACGTGCGAACTGAATCTTCCACTTGCTGTGCCGATGTTTTATTTGATGCCAGCCACCAAAGGACAATTAGAGTGATTGCCCAGACTCTTTTCTCTTTTTTCATTTTCAAAAAAGTTTAAAGGTTTGAAAAAAGAGTAAAAGGCAAAAAATGAAACAATGAAAATGCACTGATAGGAACCTGCAGAATCCTGACATTACATTCTTCAAATGAATCACAGTCGCTTTTTACCCGAAGCACTGATACTAATTGCATTTCGGCAGGTCTCCTGGCTCTCCACATTCGCTAACGCCTTCCCATCCGCCTAAGGCGGACAGTGGCTTAGATAGTTAGTTCATTACGTGGACTACAGTTGCGGGAACAGCCCCCGAATCGAACGGGGTTCCCTTTTAATCTTCTGATGATGTTACTCAACAGAAAAACCGCAATACGGGCGCAAACATAATAAATTCTGTAAACTTGTGGGATGAAAACAGATTTTAGATTTGAGATTTTAGATTTGAGATTGTTCTGCATCTTGTGTTTGTCAATTTGCAGTCTCCTATCATGCAGCAACAAAAAAGATCAAGCAGCAAAGGCAGAAAAAATTTCCCGCACAAAATATGCTCAAGGCTTTAAGGTAACCATCGTTGGCAATTCCAAATTGGTCGAGGTAAAGCAACCCTACCAAAACGCTACATCAGGTTATCAGTACTTATTAGTTCCAACAGGTGAAGTACCACCAACACATGATGAAACAACACAAGTAATTATTGTGCCCGTAGAAAATATAGTATGCACTTCCACGACCCACATTCCCCTGCTCGACTATATCAACGAAACGGAAAAACTCATTGGCTTTCCCACCACGGACTATATCAGTTCAGAGAAAATGAGAAAAAGAATTGATCAAGGAAAGGTAAAAGACCTCGGCATCGATAAAGGAATGAATATTGAATTGCTCTATACACTCAAGCCTTCACTTGTCATGGGTTACACCATGACCAAAGATTTGGGCCAACTTAAAAAAATCCAGGAGCTTGGTATCCCTGTAGTGATCAACGCGGAGTATTTAGAAAAACATCCGCTCGGACGTGCGGAGTGGATCAAGTTCATGGCGCTCTTCTTCGGTAAAGAAAAAGAAGCTGATTCTGTTTTTACGGAAATCGAAAAAGAATATTTAAACACACAGCAGCTGGTGAGCGAGGTAAAAATCAAACCAACGGTGCTGAGCGGTATCGTATATGGCGATACGTGGTTCATGCCAGGCGGTCAAAACTACGCGGCCAAACTATTGAAAGATGCTGGCTGTGAATATTTATGGGCTGCTGATTCTACCAATGGTGTTTTACAGGTGAGTTTTGAATCGGTCTACGCCAAAGCAAAAGACGCGGACCTTTGGATCGGAGTTGGCTCGTTCAACAAACTAGCCGAAATCAAAGCTAACGAAGAAAGATACACGTTATTCAACGCCTTCAAAAAACAACAAGTCTATTCGTATAACGCTCGAAAAGGCGCCAAGGGTGGTAGCGAGTTTTTAGAACTCGGCTACCTACGCCCCGATTTAATTTTGAAAGACTTGGTGAAGATTGCGCATCCAGAACTAATGCCTAGTTATGATTTGTTCTTCCACAAAAAATTGAACTGAGCTTTTTCCACTAAGGTTTCACCATCAAAAGCTCCCAATCTATCATTTCAGAACATTTGACAAATTCGGAATCAGATTCCGGATTTGTCAAATTTCATTATCTTTGCCTATGGTCATTCGAGACGCCTCTACCAAGCTCCTTCAACTGGCAAAAAAATTTCCGGTTGTTGGCCTATTAGGCCCACGCCAATCCGGTAAAACCACCTTGACAAAAGATTTATTTAGCAAGAAGCCCTACGTGAGTTTTGAAAATCAGGATACTGTATTACTTGCCCTCAACGACCCTCGTGCGTTTTTAAAACAATACAAAAACGGAGCGGTGTTTGACGAAATACAGCGCGCACCCCAATTGTTGTCCTACCTACAAGAATTAGTGGACAGCCATACTAAAAAATCAAACTTGTTCGTGATAACGGGCTCACAAAACCTCCTCCTGTTGGAAAACATCTCTCAAACGTTGGCTGGGAGGATAGCCTTTATTCAACTACTGCCATTTAGCATCGCTGAATTAGCAAAAACTTCTTTCAAAAAACAAGCACTTGATAGCTTCATTTTGAAAGGTGGTTATCCACGGGTCTACCAGCAGCGCATTGCGCCACGCGACTATTACCCCAATTACTTGCTTACCTATGTAGAACGGGACGTACGCCAAATAAAAAACATCAGCAACTTAGGACTCTTTCAGCGCTTCCTTAAAGTCTGTGCCACGCGCGTGGGGCAACAGATCAATTATTCTTCTATGGCCAATGACTGTGGTATTGACCAAAAAACAGTACTGAACTGGCTAGGCATCTTAGAGGCGAGCTTCATTGCAATTCGATTGCAACCGTTTTATAAAAACCTTGGCAAACGCTTACTGCAAATGCCCAAACTTTACTTTTATGACACAGGGCTTTGTTGCTCGCTGCTCGAAATTGAAAATGAAAAGCACTTGGCAAACCATCCGCTACGAGGAGCGTTACTAGAGAACCTGATCCTTCTTGAATTGCTGAAAGGTCGGCTTAATCAAGGCTTACGAAGTAATTTGTTCTACTGGCGCGATCGCACAGGCAACGAAATTGATATATTGATCGATCAACCGAGTGGCGCCATTCCCGTTGAGGTTAAATCGGCATCCACTTTTAACTCAGATTTTCTGAAAGGAATCAACTACTGGCAAAAAATCAATCCCAAAGTAAAAACTAGTTATCTTGTTTTTACTGGCAAAGACGGGGAAACGGACAGAACCAAGATTCTGAATTGGCGGAATTTGGATAAAATAAAGTCGAAATAAAAAATGACAAATCCGGAATCAGATTCCGGATTTGTCAAATGTTCTTGTCTCATTTTTTCTTCAAATACACATTTCCATACTTTAACTCAAAGCGATATCCCGGGTCATTGCCAAGTTGAACGGTGACGAGCGCATAAAAATCTTCATCTTTCCTGCGCGAAAACGGATGGTGAAAATTAGAGTAGATTTGAAAAGTCATATTATGGAACCAGAAATTTTATTCTAAAACTGAAAAAATTAGCAATATCCATCACATCCGTCATCTCAAGTTTCTGTTTCGGCAGGCGGTAGGCGAAACCGGCAGACAGGAAATACCCTAATTCGAGGCCTGAGTTTCAAAAGAGGATATTGCCTCGTCTAAATTTCCACGCTACGAAACAGCAAAGTCAACCCGAAAACCCTGATTGCAAGCGCTAGCGTTCAAAAGTGAATAGCTCGAATTTAGTATTGGAATTTTCAGTTTCAGAATTATTGCAATTTAAATAAAAAATAATACCTTCAAGTTATGAAATGGCTTTTATCAACTTGTTTGCTGGGGTTATCTCTTTTGGCAAAAGGCCAATTTATTGTTGGAGCTGGTACCGCCATAAAATCCGAAGCCACGGCAACCTTGGTTACCAACCTGTCTATCACCAATCAAAGCACTCGCACAGACCTTAGCAAATTAAAACTAGTTTTAGCTTCTGCTTCAACTCGAACCGAAACCTTTAGAACAACCGGAAATCCACTTTCGATAGGAAAACTGAGCATGAATGGTGGAAACTACACTTTGTTAGGGGATTTTACGGTATCAGATGAACTGGTTTTTACCTCGGGCAACCTAATCGTGGATAAAGTAGCTTCCGTTGGAACGCTCACCTACACAGGCGCAAAAGATTTGGACGGAAGTGATGAATCTTTTGTCAATGGCAGAATTTTCATAAAGGGCAGTGGCCTTCGCACGTTCCCGATCGGCAACGCAAAAGGTTATTTTCCGGTGGCTCTTGAAAATGGTGATGCCAATGTGCCCTTGGGGTTCGAAGTTGTGGCCAGCAACCCTAGCACGGTTGGATTTGCTACTTCACAAACAGTGAAAGGAGTCTTCCCTGATCATTTTTGGGAATTCTCCATTGGAGGCACCGGCAATAGCTTTGGAGGAAGTCTTCTGTCGTTGAGCAGCAACCTCACCTCTGATTTCTTTGTAGCTGATGGCGATCCGATCATTTTAGAAAAGGAAGGTGCAGGCACCATTGCTAGCCAAAAATCACTTGGCGGAAGCGTCAACTCCCCCTTTATTTCTGGCTCCAACCCAATGTCGGGATTGGGAAAATACTATGCACTAGCCAAAGCTGATGTAGTAACAGTATTTATCCACAAATTGATTACACCAGATAAAGATGATCAAAATGATGCGCTGTTTATTGCAGGAATTGATGCCTATCCAGAAAATGAAGTGACATTGTTGGATCGTTGGGGGGTAGTAGTAGCGAATTGGAAAAATTTCAAAAATGATGAAAGCAAAAACTTTAGAGAGCTTGCCATCGGCAATTATATATGCATTCTCAAATATAAAAAGGGAGCAGATGAAATAAATGTAAAGCCTCAAATGATTACGGTGTTGAAATAGTCTTGCATGATTAGACCTTTACTATTATTATTTCTGATCTCGGGTTTCGTTGCCAGCGGCCAGGACATACCTTTGTTCAGTCAAAAGCTTACGAATTCATTTATGTACAACCCGTCACTGGCGGGTAATACATTTGGATCTATAACAGCCTCCTACCGAAGTAATTATTCGGGCGTATCGAACGCTCCTAAAAACTATTTTATCAGTGCCCACACACCCTTTGCCAACCATCGGTTTGGATTTGGAGCGAACGTGTATCAAGAAGAAGTTGCTATTTTAAAAAACACCTACTACTCCGCGGCTTTTGCCTATCATCTGCCGTTCAATAAATTCAGCAGATTGTCAATGGGCGTGGGGGCAGAATTCAATCAACTAAGATTCGACTACAATCCCGCAACAGACCCGTATATCACTAACGATTTTACTTATCAGCGCTATGCAAATGGTGCCGGCAAACCTGATTTTTCATTCGGCCTGTCTTATCAAAATCGGTTTTTTAAAATGGGCGTTGCTGCCAATCGGCTGGCTACGGCTTGGCTTGAGCCAATCGATAAGAAACAATTATCAAACTACTATACGGGCTTCATACAAGGCACCATACCCATTCGAGGTGGGGAAGATTTGTTAGAACCCTATTTTGCATTCCGCAAGTTTTCAGAAACCAACGACACCTACGATGTTGGTTTATACTATACTTACAACAACAAAATTACTGCTGGCGCTGCAACTCGTGCCGGAAGCGTAATGAATTTCACGCTGGCCTATCGTCTCAGCAAATATTTGTTAGTCGGCTATTCCAACGAAATCATCACTAGTCCCGTGGGCGGTTTCACGGGTATGTCAAACGAGTTTACTCTTCGGTATGATTTTAACGACCAAAATTACCAGAAAAAATTCCGTCAAGACTACAAGCAGGCACTTTCTTACCGTAGAAAGGCATTGACCACTGCTTCCATCCGCGGAAATGCCGGGGGTCGCACACCAAAACAAGTTTCAAGGGCTCAAAAAAGAGTAGCTGCTTTCTCGCCTAACTCACGCTACCAAAACACAAAAAAACTGTCCATGGGTAAAAAGGTTTCTTCCCGAAAACCGAGCTACAATAGAAAAAGAAAGCCGAGCTACAACAAGAGCAGAAAAAATAGAGTTAAGACGGGTTACAAACGCAGGAGATAAACTTGAGTATAATCCGCTAATTCGGTTTGTAAATCAAAAGCTGATCGTCAAAAACAAATTCACTTTTATCAATTCTGGCTTCCATTGTCGGGGCTTTGGCACCCTCTGTAAAAGTTTGTCGTGAGGTAAATACCCTGGCTTCATCCCACCAACCGCCATCTATAAAAAGTTGCAATGTTTGCGCTCCTCCTTCAACGATTACTGATTGAATATCTCTTGCAAATAAATCATTGACTAAATCCTTGATAAAGTCCTTCTCACTGAGTTTCACAAAAACAAGAAGGCTTTTTTCCTCTTGCTTTATCAGGTTATAGCAAATGGTATCCACTGACTGATCAAAAAGATGAATTGTTTCGGGTAGACGTAAGAAGCGATCGATGACTATTCGTTTTGGGTTTCGTCCAGACCAGTCGCGCACGGTGAGCGATGGATTGTCGTGGGCAGCGGTGCTGGTTCCCACCAAGACGGCATCTTCTTCACTACGCCATTTATGCACAAGCTGCCTCGAGTATTGATTACTGATCCACCTGGAATCATAGTTGGATCGCGCTAAAAATCCATCAGCCGTCTGCGCCCATTTCAATATAATGTAAGGCCGTTGCTTTTTGATAAAGGTGAAAAAGCGCTGATTCAAATCTTCGCCCTGTTGTTCCAGCATTCCAGTCAGCACTTCAATTCCTGCCCTCCTCAACTTTTCTATCCCCTTCCCTGCTACCAAGGGATTCACATCTAAATTGGAAATCACAACTCTCTTAACCTGATGCTGAACAAGTAAATCTGCGCAAGGTGGCGTCTTTCCGAAATGGGAACAGGGTTCAAGGTTAACATATACGGTACTGCCTTTCAGAAGATTCTGATCGCTAACTGAACGGATGGCATTCACCTCGGCATGTGCCTCCCCATATTTTTGATGCCAACCCTCACCAATAATTCTACTATCCGCAACGATCACGCAGCCTACTCGGGGATTTGGGCTTACCGTGCCAATACCCAATTGAGCCAGCTCAAAGGCGCGTAACATAAATCGTTCGTCTGTTGTCACAGAATATAATTTACTTTGCAAAGGTAAGGATACAAGTAACATTGGAATGATCAATTCAAAAACACTCTTTCAACAGCTCACCCAGCAAATTCATCTTGCAGAAGATCCGGATGAAATCAAGAGTATACTTTATTTACTTTTTGAAAAAGAATTTGGATTGAGACGGACAGACATTCTGGCAGAAAAAGAGATTTCATTTATTGATCAGGAAAGGATGGGCACCTTAGTCCAACGAATTAACAGCGAAGAACCCATTCAGTACATTTTAGAAGAAGCGGAGTTTTATAGCAGGAAATTTTGCGTAAACTCCTCCGTATTAATACCTCGGCCTGAAACTGAATTGATCATCCAACTGGCCAAAGCTGAAAGAATGCGGCCTTCTTCGATTTTAGATATAGGAACAGGAAGTGGTTGCATCGCGATAACCCTCGCGTTAGAATTTCCCACGTGCCATGTTCATGCTTTAGATGTCAGCAACAAGGCACTTACGATTGCTCGAACCAATGCGGAAACGCTGAACGCTGTTGTCCATTTTTTTGAATCGGATATTCTCAAACAAACAATAGCGCTTTCTAATGTTGATCTCATCGTAAGTAACCCACCGTATGTGATGGAGAAAGAGAGGAAACAAATGAGCCGTAATGTTGTGGCGTTCGAGCCTGCGCTCGCTCTGTTTGTGCCCGACAGCAATCCACTTTTGTTTTACTACGCCATCGCCCAAAAGGGAAAAAAAATGCTTCGTCCAAAAGGAATTGTCTTAGTAGAGATCAACGAAAAGTTGGGCGAAGGAACGAGTCATCTATTTCAACAAGTTGGCTATAATACCGAAATAGTAACCGATATAAACGGGAAAGACCGAGTACTACGAGCTGAGTTACGCTAACTCTTCACCTATCCAAAAAGGACTCGCGCTTTCGAGTTTCACCTTCCCATCTTGTATGGAAGTCAGGTGTTGATTTAAGTTTATCGATGTCGTTTGAACAATGGGGTAAATCGACAATCGACTTCCCTTCGGCAACCATTTTTCAAATTTTCCGGATTCTATATATACCAACCTCTTTTGATCGAGGAAAACCTCCACGTCTATGGAAGTAAACCGTTGAATCACTTCCAGATCCGCTAGTTGTTCGACCAACACGTTAACGGCTTTGTAGTTCGAGGTTCTTAAAAAATCATGCCCAACCGAAAGGATATTCATTTCTTCGGCAAAGGTGATAAAGCGGATAGGAACCTGATCGACCAAACTAGCAGCCAATGCTTCTTGCTGCCCTTCCAGACAAAGCACCACGTCTATTTTAATTCCCCACCCCAGCACGATGGGTATTGCTTTAGCATCAACTACAACGGTTGGACTCCATTCAAGCAGCTCTTGAATTTTTTCGAATGAAATAGCTGTTGGATTCGCAATCAACAAAGCAGGCTCCTGATCTTCCTTGACAAAATGGTGCGAGGACATAAATTGAAATTATGAGGAGTCAACTAAATTGAAAAGATCTATCGCTCAAAGAAACAGACTGTTCCACCAACCCACGTCTTGTCTTTGTTATACTTTACTCCGATCATGTCTCCACGGCTAAGTCGTGCCAGGTTGGTCACCAACTCGGGCCGTATTTTTCCCTCTTCCCAAACATAGAGAAGCCGAACTTCTGCCTTTACCAATCCATCAACCGCCTGCACAATCGGCTCATAGTGCACCTTTCGTTGCAACATAAAATTGTGACGTTGATCGGTTGGAATGGCTTCGATATCTTCAGCTTTCACATGAAAGACAACACCACTTCCTGAAAAGGAAAACAACGGCTTCAACACATAATTCTCTAGGTCATTAGGAATGGTAGATACTTGATGAAGAAATTGAGAATCAGGTACGGCAGCCCCTTTTAAAAACGGCATCGTGTATTTACTAATTTTGAAGAACCAATTCGGATGGCCGGCCCATTCAACGTCTACGTCTTCTGTCAAATGGAATTGCGTTTGCAAATCCTTCTTCTGCAAAAGTTCATCAAAAATCACTCGGTTATAAATTCGATGAATGGGAATTTCTTTACCCTCTTGCTTGTAATACAATTTTTTATTGCGAATGATTACATCTCCAATATGCACCAATGGCGTTCCCAAATGTGCCTGCGTGACTAAAAAATCGATGGTTGTGTTTTGCTTTAGCGGATCGATTTCAAGCAGCACCACATTTTCAGGATCATGACCATTTAAGATATTTCTCTTTAGAAGCTCCCAATACTGACTGGAGCTTAATCCAAAATGAAAATTCCAGTTGTCGTCAATTTGATAGTGTTCACGAAACTTATTTCCCAGAAAATCCTGATAACCAAATAAGGAGGGAAAACCCTGCATCTCAATAAGCTTTGGAACGAGCTCACTAGTTTCGGTAGAACAAATGGCAAAATCTAACGCCAGAAATAACGTATGATTTGTTTCACGAGGCACCGCCAAAGCAGTTGGTAAAGCGGCTGACATCCTAGTTTGAAATCCCGGCTGAACGATAAAATCAATGATCTCATCCGCGCCCGAAATGAGTTTGTGCTTGAATTCGTTTCCTATAAAAATGGGGGTTTCTGCAACGCGGAAAGGAATGTTATGCGCGTAGCTGGCGTTTAAGTCATCCAAAAAATCCCGGTACTTTTTTTCTGAGAATTGCTTGTTGAAATGATCTCGGGCTAACGCAATCATACGCTCACAGATTTTAGTGTTGGCTGTAGAGCTATCATGAGAAAGCGAGGTAGCACCGCGTGATTCGTTTGCATGATCTTATCGGGATCATTCAGATGATCCAACATTTCCCAATATTTCTTCTCTCCATGTTTTTCTATCACCAGGTGTTTCTTGTCTTCGCGCAACAAATACATGCGCATACCCACTGCGTCTGCTTCGGGATGAAACTGTGTGCCGAAAAAAGCCTCATCAAATCGGATGGCCATTACGGCTCGTTCTAACTCAACAGTTGGCCGGTATTTTTCAAGACACAAAATAGCGCCACCTCGGGCTTTGATCTTCTCGTCATTCGGCTCTGTAATTTGATAGTCACGCGAGTCGACTGCCCAAAACGGATCGCCCAATGAACGTAGCAATGGATCATGTATTCCCTCAAAGGTTTTATGCATCGGCATCACACCAAAAGAAGTAGATTTTCGTCTACTCACCAATCCATATCCATAGTACCTACAGTAAACCTGAAAGGAGTGGCAAATAAGAAGCACATGTTTTTTCCTGTCTGGATTGCGAAGATTGTGAGCTTGTATTTCATCCATCAAACTGAAATACTTGCTTTCCCAGTAAGAGCCTTCACTATCGATAGGACTGCCGGGTCCACCACTGGATATAAAGGCATCGTAACTAATATCTGGCACAGCACCCGTTAGTCGTGTTTCAAAAATGTCATACTTTAGGGGAAGATGAAAATCCGCGCTCAATTCATCAATGAGCTGACGAATGCTGCGCATCCCTTCGTTGGCAGCGCCATCATAGAGGTCTAAAATGGCAACTCTTAAAACAGCGGAGTGTTCCAAAGTCTGATCTTTAATGATCACTCAAATTTACAATAAAGTTAAGCCAGTTGGAAGATAAAAAGAGCGGATTTTGAAACTGTTTGTTGATCAATAATTATACTCCTTCAAGCGTTTGGTGCGTGATGTAATCCACCACGTTGACTAAACTACCTGTTTCAGAGAAAATTTTCAATTGACGATCAGCTCCAGTGCCTTCTTTCAAGATGGTGTGAACATATTCAATCGCTTTTCGGCTACCCAAATCATCGACAACATCATCCACAAAGTCAAGTAACTCAACGATCAAAGCACGTGTATCTTTTTCTTGCTGCACACCAAAGTCAATCATTTTTCCGTCTAGTCCATAGCGTGAGGCCCGCCACTTGTTCTCATTAATAAGTGCTCTGCTATAAAGAATAAAACTCATGTTTTGTGTGCGTAACCGATAGAGCTTTACTACCAGCGCCTGAAAAATAGCAGTGATAGCAATCGTTTCCTCGACCAACATGGGTACATCACAAATGCGGAACTCGATTGTATCAAAAAAGGGATGAACACGCACATCCCACCAAATTTTCTTGGCATTGTCAATGCAATTGGTGCGAATTAACAGATTGACATAATTTTTAAATGCATCCCAACTCTCAAATTGATCAGGGATACCCGTGCGCGGAAACTTGTCAAAAACCTTTGTGCGAAAAGATTTAAAGCCAGTGTTCCTGCCTTCCCAAAACGGGGAGTTGGCAGAAAGTGCATACACGTGAGGAAGAAAATACCTTACGGTATTCATAATATGGATAGCCATGTCCTTATCCTTGATACCCACGTGCACGTGCAATCCAAAGATCAGATTCGATCTAGCCGCTTCTTGCATTTCGTTTACGATGGCATCATATCTCGGATTGGGCGTAATCAATTGCGTGTTCCAATCAGAAAAAGGATGGGTACCTGAAGCACCTATTTGCAGATCGAGACGGGCAGCCACTTCGGCTACGTGCCTGCGCAGGTTTCTGATCTCAGCGCCAGCTTCATCCACATTTTTACAAATGTTGGTACCAACTTCTACCACGGCTTGGTGCATCTCCGCCTTTACCTGATCGCCATAGGCTTTAGACGCAAACTCTACTATTTTTTGGTCGTGTGATTTTAACTCCCTGGTGACAGGATCAATCACCATGTACTCCTCCTCTACGCCTAGTGTAAATTTTTCCATGATCTTGTGTCCTCGCTCCTGTCTACTAGCAGGAACCGTTCGTTTAGATTCTTACTTTTTTGATTTTGCTTTTGTCTCCGGCTTTTTAGCATCGGCAGCGGCCTCCTTCGTTTTCTCAGCAGCCTTTGGCGTAGCGGCCGTTGCACTCGCCCTGACCGCATCTGACACGAACGTGCCCCAAGTCAAGTTATCCTTGCCAGGCTTCTGTGCTTGCGCCCGCTCTATGGCCATTTTAGCAGCGTGTTCAACCACCCACTCAAAATTTTCCTGCCCAACAGATGTAACCTCCGCATCAGGTGCTGGATTACAAAAATCGATCGCATAGGGAATGCCATTACGCACAGCCATTTCAACAGTATTGAAATCGTAGCCTAATGCATTGCATAAGAGTAATACATAATCATGGACTTGCTTCAATAACTTTGCGGAAGCCGGCCCGTTATTACTTTGGTATCTTAAATGGTGTGGATTGCGTGGCTCGTACTGCATAATGCGAACGTCTTTGCGCCCTAGGCAATAGCAACGGAAATAATCTTCAAAAATAATTTCTTCCTGCAACATCATCACCAATTGTGAAGTCTCACTGTAGGATTTAAAGAACTCATCCATGTTGTTGAGCTTATATACACTCTTCCATCCTCCGCCCGCATGCGGTTTCATGTAGGCAGGAAAACCAATGTGTTGAAATATCTTTTCCCAGCCCAACGGAAACTTCAGGTTGGCAAACGATGCATCACTGGTGTCTGTGGGACGCTCGTGAGAAGGTAGAAGCACTGTTTTGGGAACAGGAACACCCAGTTTTACCGCCAATGCATTATTAAAAAATTTTTCATCTGCACTCCACCAAAATGGGTTATTGAGAACGGCTGTTCCACTGATAGCGGCATTTTTTAAATAGGCACGATAAAATGGCACGTCCTGCGATATCCGATCGATGATCACGGCATAATCATCACCCACCCCCTGCTGCACCATATCAATAACAACTGGCTCCGCCTTAATGTCTTTTAAACCTGCTTTATTGATACGCTCAACAAATGCTTCTGGAAACGAGCGCTCCATGCCGTGTAGAATTCCTATTTTTTTCATAGCGGTAAGTTTATATAAATGGAAAAATCGTTAGTTGAATGTAAGATTAGCTTTATAGATCGAAATAGTAAACTAAACCTCACCTTTTTTATTAAAAAGAACCGCCATCATTTTACGCTCTGTCATTTAATCAACGACAAATAATGGGGGAACATCTCTCGCCAAACCGGCCAATCGTGATTTGCACCTTGCCGCACGTCCAGCCAGTGGTGCATTCCTTTATTGCGTAAAATGCCCGCCATTTTTTCGTTGGCATCCCAGCACATATCGTTGGTGCCAGTTCCCAAAACCGTAAACTGATCCCACAAGAATCCATCATTAGCTCCGGGTAAATAATCTGGAGGATTGTTAAAAAAGACATCGTCATTATAGAATCCGTCCAATTGATCTTTAATATCAAAGGCAGCACCCATATTAAAAACATATTTGACAACTTCAGGATGCTTATAGGCAAAATTGGAGGCGTGGTAGCCGCCAAAGCTACAACCGGCAGTAGCAACTCGACCAACACCTGTCTCGTTCTGAGCCAGAGGTATCAATTCGTGAAGCAGCATCTGATCGTACCAAATATGATTTTTCACTCGGTCAGCAGGGTGTATTCCTTTGTTATACCAGCTTAACTCATCGATCCCATCGACACAGTAAATTTTTACCAACCCTTCATCCAAAAACCAGTTGACGCTCTCGATCAATTTGAAATCTTTGTTTTCATAATATTTACCCATCGATGTGGGGAAAAGAATAACAGGATAACCCCTATGACCAAATGCCAAAACGTTGATGTGGTGGCTCAAACGAGGAGAATACCAGCGGTGGAGATGTTCATGAGGCATAGGGCAGGGATTGAGTTGAGATTTACTACTTTTGATTTTTCTAAATTTGGTAAAAAATTAATCTAAAGTCAAACCGTGTCAGAATTGTCCACCTTAAACAGCCAAAAGATCGACTATCGAGAAGAAAAAATAAAGGGTATTCACTCGAATTTGCTGAATAGAAATGTGGACGTCAACATATTGACTCCTGTGGCACTAAATCTGCCAATCTATCCATTATTGTTACTTAACGATGGGCAAGATATGGAGGGTCTGCGCATAAAAAACGCGGTAGAGGAACTGATTCGGAAACAACAAATACCTCCGATTATTATTGCGGGTGTCGTAGCCGCTGATCGGCTGCAAGAGTACGGAGTGGCTTCCAGAAAAGATTACCTAAAACGAGGTAGTCGCGCAAAGGCCTATTCGACCTATATCGCTGGTGAGTTATTGCCTTTCCTAAAACATCAGTACCCTGTCTCCACAGACCCAGCACATCGAGTCATAGCTGGGTGCTCCATGGGTGGGCTTAGCGCCATGGATATCGCCTGGAATCACCCGGATCTTTTTGAAAAAGTGGGCGCGTTTAGTGGATCATTTTGGTGGCGAAAACGCAATAGCCACAGCATGTTCTATTCCGATCACCGCGATCGACTTATGCATCAGGAAATCCGGCATGGTAAAAAGAAAGAAAATTTGAAATTCTGGCTTCAAACAGGTGCACTGGATGAAATGGGTGATCGCAACAAGAATGGAATAATTGATTCTATTGATGACACACTAGACTTGATTGCCGAACTAACAAAAAAAGGCTATCGCCCTTTTCATGATATTCAATATTATGAAATGAAAGATGGCAAGCACAACCTAGAAACGTGGGCTGAAGCGATGCCGGTGTTTCTGCAATGGGCTTTTGGAAAATAATTTTGTAATTTCGAATCATGCTTATTGAAATTCCATCTCCGCCACGCACCATTATAGAAGTATTTAAAATGCTTCCTGAGGGGACGTTGGCCGAGTTAATCAATGGACACATTTATATGTCACCAGCACCATCCAATAAACACCAGCGAGTTTTAAAAAAGTTTTTAAAGTTGATGGACGATTTCATAATCAAAAATGACCTGGGAGAATTATTTGTTTCCCCAATTGATATATTTTTTGATAGTCACTCAAATGCCGTTCAGCCGGACCTTGCTTTCATTTCGAAAGAAAACCCAAATCAGCCGATGGACTTTGAACCCTTTCACGGAAGCCCAGATATTTTGGTAGAGTTCCTTTCTCCTAGCAACGAAAAACATGATCGTTTCGTAAAAAAAGATCTTTACGAAAAATTTGGCGTGAAGGAATATTGGATCATTGATCCGGATACCAAAGAAAGTTTCGTATTTCAATTGGTAGAAAACAAGTACATTTTATCAAAGCGAGATAATGGCCAACTTTTCTCCCCTCTCTTTAATCACTCGTTTACCATCTAAGTTTTGTCGTCAATTAAGAACGTTATTTTCGATCTGGGCGGAGTACTCATTGATTGGAATCCACGATACCTCTATCGCAAAATTCTTAATACAGAAGAAGAAATCACCTGGTTTTTAGAAAATGTTTGCACACCTGAGTGGAACGACAAACAAGATGGCGGCCGTTCTTTTGAAGAAGCTACGAATGAACTGATTGCCAAATTTCCAGATCATGAATCAGCCATTCGCGCCTGGTATGGGCGCTGGCAAGAAACCATTGGAGGCCGTATTCACGAAACAGTAGAACTACTCGCTGAGATCAAGGAATCTAAAAAATACAAACTCTACGCCCTCACTAATTGGTCTGCCGAAACGTTCCCATGGGCATTAGCCAACTTCGACTTTCTTCATTGGTTCGATGGCATTGTTGTTTCGGGTGTTGAAAAAACCAGAAAGCCGTTTCCCGAATTTTATCAAATACTTTTTGATCGATATCAAATCAATCCGGCACAAGCGATTTTCATTGACGACAATATCAAAAACGTAGAGGGCGCTCTAAAAGTAGGATTGCCCACGATTCATTTTCAATCGGCAGACCAAACAAAAAGGGAGCTAGTAAAAGCAAAAGTGATTTAACTGTTTTCACTTCAATTACGAGTTGTTCACAGAGAGGAGAAAGAGAACTAACAAAAAAGCCCCGCAATCAGCGAGGCTTTTTTAATAACTCAACTTAAGACTATAAATGAATCACTTCCCCATACGCAGCCGCGGCCGCTTCCATAATCGCTTCGCTCATCGTAGGGTGTGGATGCACGGTTTTGATTACATCATGGCCAGTCGTCTCCAACTTACGAGCCGATACCACTTCTGCAATCATCTCTGTTACATTCGCGCCAATCATATGCGCGCCTAACCACTCACCATACTTTGCATCGAAGATCACCTTTACAAAACCATCACTGGCCCCAGCTGCTTTTGCTTTACCGGAAGCTGTAAACGGAAACTTACCCACTTTAATTTGGTAGCCTGCTTTCTTCGCAGCCTCTTCAGTATAACCCACGGATGCAATCTCGGGAGAACAATAAGTACAGCCCGGTATATTATTATAATTAAGTGGTTCAGGTTTTTTGCCTGCAATATTCTCCACGCAAATAATTCCCTCCGCTGAAGCAACGTGTGCCAATGCAGGGCCGCTGGTAATATCACCGATCGCATAAACGCCCGCTACATTTGTTTTATAAAAGGCATCTACTATTACTTTTCCTTTTTCGTTCTTCACCCCTACTTCTTCCAACCCAAGATTTTCTAAATTGGTGGAAACGCCTACCGCAGAAAGCACCACATCCGCTTCTATCTTAATTTCTCCGGTCGGAGTTTTTACAGTCGCTACACAACCCTTACCACTGGTATCCACTTTCGTTACCTCGGAGTTGGTATAAATGGTCATACCTGATTTTTTGAACGATTTTTCCAATTGCTTAGAAACTTCTTCATCTTCTACTGGCACAATGCGAGGCAAAAATTCTACGATGGTAACTTCTACGCCAATGGTATTGTAGAAATACGCGAACTCTACACCAATAGCACCCGAGCCAACCACTATCATTTTTTGCGGTTTGAATGGAAGCACCATTGCATCCCGATAGCCTAAGATTTTTTTGTTGTCGATTTTCAATGCAGGCAATTCGCGTGAACGTGCACCGGTAGCTAAAATAATATGCTTTGCATCGTAGTCCGTTTTCTTGCCAGCGGCATCGGTCACTTCTACCTTGCCCCCTTTCTTTAACTTTCCATGCCCTTCAATCTGATCGATCTTGTTTTTCTTGAATAGAAATTGTACACCCTTGCTCATGCCAGCAGCCACATCGCGACTACGTTTTACCATTGCCGCCATATCTGGCGAGGCTTCTTTCACATCAATTCCATAGTCTTTCGCGTGTCTTATGTATTCAAATACATTTGCGCTCTTTAAAAGCGCTTTTGTGGGAATGCACCCCCAATTCAGGCAAATTCCGCCCAATTCAGCCTTTTCAACAACACCCACTTTCATGCCTAACTGAGAAGCACGGATAGCTGCCACATAGCCTCCCGGGCCAGAGCCAATAACAATTACATCATAACTCGCCATAGAATTTGCTTTTTTAGAACGGCCAAAATTAAACCAAAATCTGATGTGGAAAAAAGATTAGTTTTGGGATCAAATTGTTGATTTCTCACACAAATTCAGTCTATGAAACTACTGCAAAATAGAACTGCGCTCATCACAGGCGCCTCCAAAGGAATAGGCAAAGCCATCGCGATCAAATTTGCCGAGCAAGGTGCCAACGTTGCCTTTACCTATTTATCAAGTGTAGAACAAGGCCAAGCGTTGGAGGCAGAACTGGCTGCCAAAGGTGTGAAGGCAAAAGGCTATCGCTCCGATGCTTCAGATTTCGCACAAGCTGATAAACTAATCAATGATGTGGTGACTGAATTTGGCTCTCTGGATATTCTAGTGAACAATGCCGGCATCACGATGGACAATTTGCTGCTTCGAATGACAGAAGAGGCGTGGGACAAAATCATCAACGTAAATTTGAAATCGTGCTTCAATACCGTAAAAGCTGCCTGCAAACCCATGATGAAACAAAAAGGAGGCTCCATTATTAACATGACCTCCGTTGTAGGGTTGAAAGGAAATGCTGGTCAAGCAAATTATGCGGCATCCAAAGCAGGTATTATTGGATTCACAAAATCAATCGCGTTAGAGTTAGGTTCACGCGGCATCCGATCTAACGCCATTGCTCCTGGTTTTATCGAAACCGAAATGACAGGCAAGCTGGATGAAAAAACAGTGCAAAGCTGGCGCGATGCGATTCCATTAAAGAGAGGTGGTAAACCCGAAGACGTGGCCGATGCATGTGTGTTTTTAGCATCGGATATGTCGACTTACATTTCGGGGCAGGTTATACAGGTAGATGGAGGAATGCTGACATAAAAAGCATTTTGTCTATCTACTTTTTCAATCTAAATGTATTACCAAACACTCGTGAGCAAATTTATTTTAACAAATTTTTAACCGGGAATTTGGAAACTCTACTAAACCAGTATACGTTTGTGTTAACATAATCGGTGAAGCCAAAAGCCAACCGATTTATATAGAAGCGTGGAGAGAACAGGCTCTGTGAAACGCTAGCAACCCCGAAAAGGGTGCTAATTCCTGCCTCAAAGAAGGTCTTTGAGGAAATATAAACCGGTATGAAAATGAAAAGATTTATCATTCAGTCAATCACCCAAGGGAAACACCTCCTCCTAAATTTCTTTTATTCCATCCAATATCAACAGTGCAGCATGTGTTGTTGCTCTGTACGTTGTTGGTAATGATCGGTTGATCGTCCAACAACACACTAGCGCACGGCCTACCGAGTGACGGGTATGGTTAGGGCTAAGTGAAACGCGGTGTCCAGTCAATGACACTACGCCTATAAAGTCCATTGAGTTAATTACAAAATCCAAGATCATAATTGTAAAATCTAAAATTAAATCTTATGTCAAACTTACGATTCGAAACATTACAACTTCACGCTGGTCAAGAAGCAGATCCCACCACTGGTTCTCGGGCTGTGCCTATTTATCAAACTACCTCCTTCGTTTTCAAGAACTCCGAACACGGTGCCAATCTTTTTGCGCTGAAAGAATTCGGTAACATCTACACACGCATCATGAATCCAACTACGGATGTTTTTGAAAAGCGGGTGGCAGCATTGGAAGGAGGAGTAGCAGCATTGGCGGTTGGCTCTGGCCAGGCGGCTCAATTCATTGCATTGAATAACATTTTGCAAGCAGGTGATAATTTCATTTCAACTTCATTTCTATATGGAGGCACCTACAACCAATTTAAAGTTGCGTTCAAACGGCTAGGTATTGATGTACGTTTTGCCGAAGGTGATAATGTAGAATCTTTCGAAAAGCTAATCGACAATAAAACAAAGGCTATCTACTTGGAAACTATTGGAAATCCTGGCTTTAACATTCCTGATTTTGAAGCCATCGCTGCGTTGGCAAAAAAGCACGACTTGCCTGTGATTGTAGATAATACCTTTGGAGCTGCCGGCTATTTGTTCCGTCCTCTTGAGCATGGAGCAAATGTGGTGGTGGAATCAGCTACAAAATGGATTGGCGGTCATGGCACATCGATTGGAGGAGTCATTGTAGATGGTGGAAACTACAACTGGGGAAATGGCAAATTTCCCGCTTTTACTGAGCCAAGTGAAGGATATCATGGGTTGAAATTCTGGGACGTATTTGGCGAGGGCAATCCCCTTGGTCTGCCCAACATCGCGTTCATCATTCGTGCGCGAGTGGAAGGACTACGCGACTTTGGTCCTGCTATCAGCCCGTTCAACTCCTTTTTGTTGATTCAAGGATTAGAAACACTTTCGCTTCGTGTGCAACGTTCTGTTGACAATGCGTTGGCGCTGGCACAATGGCTAGAGCAGCAACCGAACGTAGAGACTGTAAATTATCCGGGCTTGCAAACAAGCACCTACCATAAATTGGCGAAGAAATATCTAAAGAACGGTTTTGGTGCTGTGTTGTCTTTCACTGTAAAAGGAACGAAAGAACACACTGCAAAAGTAGTCGACAACCTGAAATTGGTTAGTCACCTTGCAAATGTAGGCGATGGAAAGACTTTGATCATCCAACCATCAGCAACGACACATCAACAATTGTCAGATGAAGAACAAATTGCATCAGGTGTTTTGCCTACGTTGCTTCGTCTGTCTGTCGGTTTTGAACACATTGACGATATTAAGGCGGACTTGCAGCAGGCGTTTGACAAAGTTTTTGAAAAGGAATTAATTGCTTAATGGAAAGTTTGTAGTTTTTTGCTTGAAGTTAAAACGGAATGATAAAATCAGAATCCATCTTTCATTTTGAAGAAGAGTTTGAGTTAGAGTCGGGGGCAAAGCTCCCCGGCTTCCAACTTAAATACACCACGATCGGACAGTTGAACAAAGACAGAAGCAACGTGGCTTGGATTTGTCATGCACTTACGGGCAGCTCTGACTTTACGGATTGGTGGAAAGACTTTTTCGTAGAAGGAAGCCCCTTTGACCCTCGCGATTATTTTATCATCTGTGCGAATACACTGGGTGGTTGCTATGGTTCAACTGGGCCGTTGTCAATTAATTCAGCTACAGGCAAAAGCTATTTTCATGACTTCCCTCTTGTCACCAACAGAGACATCATACAAGCGTTTGATCTGCTTCGACAAGATTTGGGAATTAACAAAGTACACACTTTAATCGGTGGATCACTCGGTGGCCAGCAAACGTTGGAGTGGGCCATCGCTCAACCAACTGTGTTCGATCACCTGATCGCTATTGCCTGCAACGCACAACATTCTCCGTGGGGTATAGCATTCAATGAAGCGCAACGAATGGCTATCGAAGCGGATCCCACCTGGAAAGAGAATGATGCAAGAGCAGGAATTGAAGGGATGAAGGCAGCTCGAGCGATGGGAATGATTTCTTACCGAACGTATGACACCTATCTATCAACTCAATCTGAGAGAGGGATTGAAAAAGTAGATAACTACCGCGCTGCTTCCTATCAAAAATACCAAGGTCAAAAACTGGCTAGTCGTTTTAATGCATTTACTTATTGGACACTTTCAAAAGCAATGGATAGTCACCATGTGGGAAGAGGAAGAGGTAGCGCATCAAATGCGTTGAAACAAATAAGAGCTAAAGCGCTGGTAGTAGGAATAGAGAACGATTTACTATACCCGGTTCAAGAGCAAAAGTCTTTAGCAGACACAATCCCAGGCGCTGTGTTCGAAAGCCTCACTTCGCTCTATGGACATGATGGATTCTTGGTGGAGTTTGATCAGTTTAAGAAGATAGTAAGGAAATTCTTACATGCAGAAACAAAAAATAATGAAAGCGTATTGCAGGAAACACCTTACGACTTCAAATCATTAGAAGATTATAATCAGTAGAATATGAAGAAAAAATTAAAAATCGGTTTGTTTGGTTATGGTGTAGTAGGGCAAGGCCTTTATCATGTACTCAACGAAACTCATGGTGTAAAAGCAGAGATCAAAAAGATCTGCGTTAAAAACAAAGACAAGCAGCGCAATCTGGACAGCTCCATTTTTACGTACGAAAAAAATGACATTCTCTTTGATTCTGACGTTGACATTGTTGTCGAACTGATTGATGATGCCTCCGCTGCTTTTGAAATCGTAAAGGCAGCTTTGCGCAATGGCAAGCATGTGGTTACCGCTAACAAGAGAATGTTGGCCGAAAATCTTCAGGAGATTTATTCTCTCCAGAAAAGATATGACCGTTCTGTGCTTTACGAGGGATCGGTTTGCGGAAGCATACCTATTTTAAGAAATCTGGAGGAATATTATGACAATGATTTGATCACGAGTATTGAAGGAATTTTTAATGGCTCTACCAATTACATTTTAACGAAGGTCTTTGAAGAAAGAAAAAGTTATGCAGAGGCGTTAAAAGCTGCACAAGATCTTGGCTTTGCCGAAAGCGATCCTTCGCTAGATGTGAAAGGATTTGATCCGAAATTCAAATTGACGATCGCTATCGCACATACCTTTGGTGTTTTTGTCAAGCCAGAAAATATTATCAATGTGGGAATTAACAAAATTTCTGCAGTAGACTTGAAGTATGCGAAGGAAAACAACCTGACGATCAAATTGGTGGCACGTGCTTATAAGCTTGAGGGTCAGATTGTCGGCTTTGTTGCTCCTCAATTCATTCCTGCCGACCACATGCTCGCTTCGGTTCGCAATGAGTACAATGCGGTGTTAGTGGAAGGGGCGTTTGCCGAGAAGCAAGTATTTATTGGAAAAGGGGCCGGAGGTTATCCTACTGGCTCAGCTGTGCTTTCTGACATCTCAGCCCTAACTTTTGATTACCGTTACGAGTATAAAAAGTTCACACAAGGCGAGGGATTCTCCTTCTCTAACAGCGCCAAAGTAGATGTTGTCATTAGTTTTAACGAAAAGTCAGCCATCTCACCCTCAGATTTCGAGACGTTCAAAGGCGGCTACCAAGGAACCGGGCACCAGTATATGACAGGTACAATCACTCTTGAAAAACTACAATCACTATCGAAAAGGGAGGATGTAAGTGTCATCCTGGCGCCTCAATTGAACTTAGTAGCAATTGATCAAAAAGAAGCAAAGCAGCAATTGTTGGTGTAGAGTTATCTGCGGTACTTCTTTCTCGGATCTCGACTTGCATGGTATATTGCCGAAACGAATATTGCTTTCTCTTTCTCGTAAATCTTATACACGATAAGGTAAGGAAAGGTGGCAATTTTTGTTTCTCGAAAAACCCCTCTTTTCTTGGGATACCTAAAAGGCTTTGTTAGAATTTGATTTAGCCTTCCATCTACTGCGCTTTCAAAGCGATCTCCAAGTCCTAACTGTTGCTCTTCATACCACAGGTAGGCTTCTTGGTATTCTATTTCTGCGATTGGGTGAAAAAATATTTGATAGTTCACCAAAACTACTTTGGCTTTGATAATTGTCTTGCCGTCTTCTTTACTTCGTCCCAAGTTCGGCTCTTGACTTTTTGCTTTTCAAAATCCATTGCCCTTCTGTTCAGCTCTGTTACAAATTCATCATTCCATATAATCGCGCCTTCCTCGATATCATCCTCAACCATGGCAAAAATCGCCTTCACTTTTTTGTCTTTTGCTGTTTCAATATAGTGATGAAGCTTTTGTCGAATTGCAATAGTACTCATAGTCAAAAAAGTTTGAAACAAAGATAATTTGAATTAGATGGGTGGGCAAATCAACAAACAGCCACGCCAGAGTCTAGCGAATCAAGGGAATTCACCCTTGAAACCCTTGAATCTCTCTCGAAAAGGGATCATTCTGGCCTCCCTGTTGAACTTAGACGCTACTGAACAAAACGCGGCTAAAGAGGCTTTGGCCGTTTGATGAGTAGGTCAAAGCATCGAAAAATTCAAGAAGTTAAACAAATTGTTTACGGAGGCAGCCAAGGGGTTGCCTTTTTGCTTTTTGAAGCGATTTTTAAAGTGGGGAATTGATAGTTTTTACCCCCGATTCCTATATTTGTAGTCTTTAATTCCAATCTATGTTAGCGATTACTTCCATTGTTGCATTTACGGCTATTATTCTTTTACTGGTAGCACTTTTAATATTCGCCCAAAAGCAATTGGTTCAGTCTGGGCCAGTAAAAATTTTGATTAATGGTGAAAAAACGATTACGGTTTCAGCCGGTAGCTCGCTTCTGACTACGCTGGCGAACGAAAAGATATTCTTGCCTTCTGCATGTGGTGGCGGTGGCACTTGCGCCATGTGCAAATGTGTGGTGGAAACCGGTGGTGGCGATGTATTGCCAACCGAAGTAGGCCACCTGACACGCGCTGAGCAGAAAGATCATGTACGGTTGGGCTGCCAGGTTAAGGTGAAGCAAGACCTAAATATTCGCATTCCGGATGAAATTTTTGGAATCAAGAAGTGGGAGTGCGAAGTGGTATCAAATTATAACGTATCTACCTTTATTAAAGAGTTCGTGGTGAAACTCCCTCCTGGAGAAACACTGAAGTTTGAAGCAGGCGGCTATATTCAGATCGATGTACCTGCCCTCAAAGTCGATTTCAAGACAATGGATATCAAACCCCATCCAGAATTGGGTCACAGCAATCCTGATGTATTTAAAGGCGATTGGGATAAGTTTAAGTTGTGGGATTTGAAAATGAAAAACGAAGAGCCGATTTTCCGTGCTTATTCGATGGCCAACCATCCTGCAGAAGGCAATATTGTAATGTTAAATATCCGTATCGCTACTCCACCTTGGGATAGGGCGAACAACAAGTGGATGGATGTAAATCCGGGCATTTGTTCCTCTTATGTGTTCTCTCGCAAGGCTGGAGATAAAGTTACCATCTCTGGCCCTTATGGAGAGTTCCATATCAACAAGACGCAAAGGGAAATGGTGTACATCGGTGGCGGTGCTGGTATGGCGCCACTACGGGCTCAGATTTTCCACCTCTTTCATACAGAGAAAACGAACCGCAAAGTTTCCTATTGGTATGGTGGCCGATCAAAGAAAGAATTGTTCTATACCGAGCACTTCCGTGAGATTGAAAAGAAGTTCCCTAATTTCCGTTTTCATATAGCGCTTTCTGAACCCCTGCCCGAAGACAACTGGAAAGTAAGCAAGAGCTTGGAGGATCGTGAGAGCGATGGTTATACTGGCTTCATTCACAAATCATTGTTTGATAACTATTTGGCCAATCACCCCGCGCCAGAAGATGTCGAGTATTATTTGTGTGGCCCCCCACTCATGAACGCAGCTGTGCTAAAGATGCTGGATGATATGGGAATTCCAAAAGAGAATGTGAGATTTGATGATTTTGGGGGGTAAGAGTTACCGCCTCATCCTGAAAACAAAAAAGGCCTCTGCAAAGAGGTTTTTTTGTGTCCACCGCGAACTACAAACGTGTAAAGTACAGAGCTTTTTATGTATCGAGTTTTACCTATTTTTACACTATGAATTTGAGTGAAATCAAGCAAGTGATAATTCCTGTCTTGAAGAAACACAAGGTAACCAAGGCTGGAATTTTCGGATCTTATGCCAAGAACAATTTTACTGAAGACAGTGATATTGATATTTTAGTCGAACTTACATACCCCATGAGTCTACTTGATTTTATTGGAATCAAATTGGAACTAGAGGATATGTTAAAAAAGTCCGTTGACTTAGTTGAGTACAAGGCAATAAAACCAGTTATTAAAGACAACATTCTAAGTAGCGAAGTGCGGATCTATGGCTGAGTCAAGGTCTATATTGTTATACCTTACGGACATAATAGAATCAATTGATTTAATTGATCTCTACACAAAAGAGCTAGATCCCCATTTGTTGCTGAGCAGTCAGGAAAAACAAGATGCTATTATTCGAAGAATAGAGATTATAGGTGAAGCAGTTGGGAAAATTCCAGATTCTGTTAGAACGCGTTATCCTGAAGTTTCTTGGACGAAAATTAAAGGGATCAGAAATATTGCTATCCATCTTTATTTTGGTGTATCGCCTGAACTGATTTGGCAAGTCGCCACAGTCGATATTAAAGAGCTTAGACCATGGGTCGAAAAGGCAATTCAAGAGATTAATAGTTGACTATGGACTTAACCATTCTCTTCTCACCTGTTCCCGAATCCATCTACAACGAGACCTATCCGAACAACTCGTTTTACAAAAACATAAAAGCCTATACGGAAAAGATGCCCGACTTTAAAGGCATGCAACTGGCGATCTTTGGCGTGAAGGAAGAGCGAGGCACAGCGAGCAATATGGGTGCGGCTAAAGGCCCAGATGAAATAAGGAAGAAACTGTATCAGCTGAAAAAAGGCACGGGCAACTATCGCATCGTTGATTTAGGAAATCTAAATACGGGAATTGATTTAGACGAAACCTATACACGGATTAGTGAAGTTTGCAGAATGCTTCTGGAAAACAATGTACTCCCGATCATTCTGGGCGGCACCCACGACCTGGACTATGGCCAATATCTAGGCTACGAGGACATAGAGAAACTAATTAGCCTGGTAAACATCGATGCCTTTTTAGATCTGGAAGACGGAAAGGAAATACCGCCTTCTCGCCAACACATTCATAAAATTCTTTTGCACGAGCCCAACTACTTGTTGAGCTACACTCATCTGGCTCACCAAACGTATTTGGTTGACCCCATGTCCGCGGCCATTTTAGAAAAACTATATTTTGAGGTATTCCGAATTGGGCAAATGCGAACCAACCTTACGGAAATGGAACCCGCCATTCGCAATGCCGACCTTCTTTCTTTCGACATTACAGCCATCAAATCTTCTGATGCTCCGGGTAACGCCAACGCCCAACCATTTGGGTTAACAGGCGAAGAAGCTTGCCAACTTTGTTGGTATGCCGGCATGAATGAAAAATTAAGCTCTGTAGGTTTTTATGAATACAACCCTGATGCAGATGATGCGCAGAAAAAAACAGCCTCGGTAGTTGCTACCATGATCTGGTATTTTATTGAAGGATTTTATCACCGCAAAGGAGAACATAGTTTTAAGAGTAATGATTTTTTGAAATATGTCGTCTCCATGCAGACAGATCCTGAAACCATTACGTTTTATAAAAGCAAGGTAACTGAAAAGTGGTGGATGGAAATTTCACAACACAAACCGGGTGCCCGTTACTTGCGCAGCTCCATGGTGCCATGCAGCTACAACGATTATCAAACCGCTACAAAAGGTGAATTGCCAGAAAGGTATATCGGTGCGCTGGCCAAAATAATCTGATCTACATGAGTTATAGGAGAGTTACATGCAATCGCCCTTTGCACATTTGCTATTCTTATTCAAAGTTGCACTGACAAGTGGTAAAAACAGTTTTCGTGGGGACTCGAACCACCAACATCACAGACGGCAACATCACCGATGCAAAGATCAGCAGCAGCGGTATGACCACAGCAGGGAAAGTTTCAGGCTCGACCATCACTTCGGGTACCATCAGTAGTGCTGTTTTAAAGTTTTATAACTCGGATAACCAACTCCTAAAAAAAGGATACTCGAACAATTAACAAAGCGATTACTTTCGAAAACTTCTTTCAACTTGAACGGCTTTTAACCCCAGTTTTTCTACAAGAGAAGGGATAAATCGTCCGATTCTCCAGGTCAATCGCGCTTGCCCCGGTATCACGATTACTCCTTTGTTTTGCTGTATCCCATCTAAGGCCTCCTCTGCAAATTTATCAACAGGGTAAGGTGGCCCACCAAGTGACGTAAGAAATCTCCTCATATCTGGTACCCATGGAACGGAGGGCAAATCTCTAGGATTGTCAGAATCCAGCAGCGGTGTTTCTATGGCAGCCGGACAAAGGACATTTACTTTTACACCATAATTTTCGGCTTCTAATCTCAAGCTAGTAGAAAAGCCTACCACAGCGTGTTTGGTCATGCCATAAGGCGTAAGAAATGGGGCTGGACCTAAGCCAGCAAGTGAAGCTGTATTGATGATGTAGCCAGCACCTTGTTTGATCATCAGTGGATATGCTGCTAAAGCTCCATTGATCACGCCTTTGATGTTGACGTCTATTATTCGATCCCAATGCGATGCTGAAAGCTCCTGAGCTTCTCCAGCGATTGCAATCCCTGCATTGTTGAATATGAAATCGAGATGGCCGTATTTTTCAAAGCTCGCTTTGATTATTTTTTCGACAGCACTCGCATCCGTTACATCCAAGCTAAATGAACTCGCACTCTCACCACATTCCTCAGCCACAAGTTGTGCATTACTGAGATTAATGTCAGTAACAATTACTTTGGTTCCTCTTTTGGTAATGGCTAGAGCAAGCGCCTTGCCTATACCAGAACCGCCTCCAGTGATTAGTGCCACCGCATCTTTCCAAATTGATTTTTCCATTTTCCTTTTTTAAATAAAAAATTTCTACAAAATATACATTTTTTTACAGCATTTCAATTGGTAGTTTAACACGCCACGATTCTGGCAAAATGTTAAAAGGAACGTACTGGTGAGGCGGCAGAGATGGAAAGTGTGGTGATTGTGGTGCCCATTTTGTAGGGAAGAAAAGTATAGAACCTTAACATTTTCTAAACCACATTAAAGAGATTCAATTATGATCCAATTATGATCCAATTAACGAAAATCTACTCGTTAGACTTACGCCTGACTCAAATGCAGAGATATTTTAGAGAAATTTTTGGCGAACATAGAGACGTAATTTAGCTGATACGGCTATGGGGAAGCTTCTCAATCGGACGTGATTGTGCGAAAGCTGCAATTCAAAACAAGAAAACATATTACTAGCGGAGGCAAAGAATATGTCTCTGATGGCGTGGCTGGTAGCCATTCTCCATTTGCAAACCAACTCATTGCCGCACTTGATTCGCAAGGCTCAACGGATGAACTGCTAACGCTAAGTGGGTTGATGACCTACCTAGAAAAATTAAAAACAGCTCCTCAGTTCGAAAAATTCGGCTCCGACAAACAAGGAAGTGAATTTGTGTTTGTAGTAAAATAAGCCATTTTTGTAAGGCTTATTTTATTCATCATGAAATTCATTTATTTGTTCACTGTTGTAGCTTTTCTTTCGCTTATTGGTTGTTCTGAGAATAATCCCCAACGCATTGTTGATAACGTGATAGCCGCAGCAGGGGGTGAAAAGTATTTACACTCCTCCATCGAATTTGACTTTAGAGGGCGGCACTATGTGGGTAACCGAGATGGCGGAAAATTTTCGTATGAACGCATTTTTAAAAATGAGAAAGATTCCACGCAAACTATCCACGATATTGTTTCCAATGACGGGTTTAAAAGATTCATCAACGACACACTGACTACAGTGCCCGATTCAATGGCGGTGAAGTACACCTCTTCCGTAAACTCAGTTCTTTATTTTGCACTGTTACCTTATGGGCTGAATGACGCCTCTGTCAATAAAAAATTCTTGGGCGAAACAACCATTGATGATAAAACCTATTATAAAATTGAAATCACCTTTAACAAAGAAGGCGGAGGCGAAGACCATGACGATCGATTTATCTACTGGATCAATACCGCTGATTATACGATTGGCTTTCTGGCCTATTCCTATGCAGAAGTTGACGGCATTGGCTATCGCTTGCGAAAGGCGTATAATTCCATAAAAGTAAATGGGATTCTGTTTTCAGATTATATCAATTATGCCCAAAATGGAAAAATTCAACTGGAAGATCTAGAAGAACTTTACAAGAAAGATGAATTGAAAGAATTGAGTCGAATAGAAAACACAAACATCCGAGTAAGATGACCGTTGCCGATTGGATTGGATCAATAGGCGTAAGTATTTTGTTGGTTGCTTTTCTGTTAAATCTATTAAAGAAGATAGCGCAAGACAGCCTGTCTTATGTGGTCATGAACTTGATAGGCGCTTTACTTGCCGGCCTCGCTTCGTGGATGATTAACTACACTCCTTTCATTATTCTTGAAGCGGTTTGGGTATTGGTTTCGATGATGAGCTTAGTCTCCATCATGAGAAGGCCTTCAATCAAATAATCATTTTCGATACAGGAGAAAGCCTACATGTCCTGTGGTTAACACTGACACGGCTGCCATTAAACTAAAATGACTAGATGTTAATTGTAAAGCGGTAACGATTGCCTTATCAATATTGTTTAACCCAATGAGTAAAACGCTTCCCAGTATCAACAACAAAATAATATTATACCAACCGGCATGTCGAGCATTTTCAGGGACTAAGTTTCTATCATTTACAATTAAGATTAAGAATCCGGTGATCAAGGGAAGGATCAATCCGTTCAACGCTTGAACAGTAAGAATCACCGGAATGGGTTTTACTCCGCTAATGCCAAAAATAAATCCAATCAGCAACACTGCTCCCCAAACCAGTCGCACCGTATTTTTCTTTTCGGCACCAAACACGCTTGTTGCTATGATGGAAGCCGCATAGGGCGAAGTGATCGCTGAAGAAAATCCGGCTGCAAACAGCCCAATGCCCAACGCATAGACACCGACCAGTCCAATCTTCCGTTGAAACTCATTCGCTAATCCTGAAAAAGATGAAAAGTTTCCGACCAACGTTCCTGCCATCAAAATCCAGATCGTAATCAGCCCACCAATCAAAACAGAAATGGTCAATCCAATTCGCATCAACGGAATAGTTTGGCCTTCGCTAATACCAGAGCCAAGAAATAAATTGTATGGAACAATGGTAGTACCCACTAACCCAAGGGTAAGCAATGCCGAACCCTCAGGAATGGATGGAACAACACTGGAAAAGATAAGTTCGAAAAAAGTAAAATTTCCATTTAACGCAAGCAGTAGAAATGCTACACCCATCATGCCCACTAAAACGGTCATGATCGTAGAAATCCATTTGCCCTGACCGCTCCAAAGCACCCAAGCTGCCACCACTGCCAATAGAATGGTATAAACTTTTCCGTTGCCTTCGAATAGCAAAAGCAATCCTGCTGTTCCCCCTAAAATATTTCCGGCTTCATAGGCGGCACAACCAAGTACCACAGAACCGCCCACTAACCACTTGATCCAAAATCCTTTTTGCTCTCCAAATTTTTTCTCAATAGCACCTCCTAACGACAAACTGGTTGCAATCGTAATGCGCGCAGAAACTTCTTGCAACACAATACACGCGATGGTCGCAAACACTACGGCCCATAAAAGTTGCAATTGAAATTGTGATCCTGCAGAAACGGCCGTAGTAACTGTACCCGGCCCAATGAATGCTGCCGAAATTACAGACCAAAGAATAACGCTGGAAATTTTAGAGCGATTCATCCGTGCAACAATGCCATGAGCAAAGGGTCCCTCAATATGAAAATCGAAGCATCAATCATCCTCCTCTATTTCACTCACTTTAACAAAAGCAGCATGCCTTGGGGCAGGGCATTTCGTTGCTGATCCTTTTATGGCGTACCAAAGCACTTCATTGAAGGCATCATCCGGAATGCTGTCTTCTTTCCTAAAATCAAATTGTTCACTCTTTCGTTGCCATTCATTGAAAGCAGTATTACGTTCAGAAAGATCTATTTCTGGGATAATAGATTTAAAAACTGATCTATTTGGTGTGTCGGTAAAACTCCTCCACAAAGTTTCAGCTGCTGCATCATATTGACTCATAGGCGGTAGTCCTAAGATTTGCTCAATCGTTCGAAGCACTGACGCGGTTGAATACATCGTGTGATCTACAAACTGACGCTTGACAAATCCGCCAGCCACATACAATGTGCTTCGATGTGCATCCACATGATCTGGGCCATTTTGTGCATCATCCTCTACGATAAATACTGCACTCTCATTCCAGATTTTACTTTTGCTCAAGTGCTCTACAAATAGGCCTACCGCATAATCGTTATCGGCTACATGCGCTTTAGGTGTAGGCTTGCCGAGTCGGAGACCTTCGGTATGATCGTTGATGATTCGAAGTGTGTTGAGTTGCGGCACTTGATTGATCGCCAAAAGAGAATCAAAATCCTTCTTCCATTGATAGTAACGAACTGTGTCCCTGACTGATTCATCCCAACCGGTATACTTCGCACAAACATGTCCTATCAACGAAGGAATGTTGGCCTTTCCTCCATCTGCAAACTCGCCATACGTGCGATAGCTAACACCTTGTCTCTTGCAATAATCCCACAGGTAGCCATTCTTGTTGTTGGCAATGGCCCGATTGCCTTCAGCATCATAGGATCCGCCTCGTCTACCATAACTTGTTACCCACGTTTTTTCCAGATAGTCTGTGGCATAGGCACCGAGACTCCAGTTGTGTCCATCAGCACTCACTTCCCCATTCACATAAAAATTATCAAACAAAACAAATTGCTTTGCTAATGCATGTTGATTGGGTGTGACTTTTTTGCCAAACAAAACTAAAGAAGAGTCTCCATTTCCTTCGGGCACATCACCGAGCACCTGATCATAGGTTCGGTTTTCTTTAATCACATAAAATACATACTTAACCGGTGACTTATCCCCGCGTTTCATAGGTATGGGATTCCCTACCATTCCTTTTGATTCGGTCTCGGATTCTTTGTTATAAGGTGTGTTGGCGTAAACAGCTTGAGAATAAACAGCCAAACTCTTTTCATCCGGAATAGGAATCATGCTTAACGTACCCTTGAACAATCCTCCGATGTACTGTACTTCCACAGGTTTTTGAGTATCTCCTTTTTGGTAAGCAACCTCTTGCTTTTTCTTCACGGGGCTAGGGCCGTTCGGATTGGCGAAAGAAGATGCGCCTTTTCCATTGGCAACTAAAATTTGGTTACCCATCGTTCGTACGCAAGTCGGATACCAACCTACCGGAATAAATCCCCTGCTCTGCGAGTTGCCCGGTTTTGAAAAATCAAAAACCACCAAACAGTTGTTGTCTGCATTGGCGATGTAGAGTGTCTTTTCATCTTCGCTTAATGCTACACTATTCGTAGTGGAACCACTAGGTGCATTTGGATAAAGTGCCGTATTTAAAACTTCAATCACCTTATTACTTTTTACATCGATGACAGAAACAGAATTGTCGTTGGCATTGGCCACCAATAGATAGGTTCCCTTTTTAGTCAAGACCATATCATTGGGATTGTCACCAACAGGTATTTCCGTAATGATGGTAAGTTGTTGGGTATCCAAAACAACAACCTTATCGCAACCCCAACATGAAATGTAAAGTAACTTTTTATCCGGTGATAAGATACAGGTATAGGCTTCTCCTTTTAGTTCGATTCGTTTAATCGTGCTTTTGGTTTTGGCATCTACTACGTACAATGAATTATTTTCCTTGGTCACCACATACAGCCGACTTGCCTTATCATCTAATGCCAGGCCTGCAGCCGAGATTTTTTCAGGCCAGGGCTTACCAATGATGATCGTATCTTTAATCAAAAGTTTCTGCGCTTTGATCTCATAACGAACAATCCAATTATCATTTCCCCCTGAAACGTATAAGGTTTTAGAGTCATCACTAAAAACAAGACCAAGCCAGGCTTTCCCAATTTCCTTCGCGTCTAGTACTAGATGTGCTTTTGTATCAATTAACTGAATGGATTGCGTACTCTGTCCATTGTTGGTTACAGCAATGAATTTTTTATTTGGAGCCACTGCGATATTGAGAGGCAAATCGCCCAACGGCAAACTTGCTCCGGCAGGGCTTAAGCTCCAGCCATTCGGGAGCGTGATTCTTTTAGATTGCAGTTCGGATGCTGTTTGACCAAAAAGTAAAGCTGGACTGAGACAGAAAAGCAAAACTAGTTTTTTCATAGTAAAAGGTTTGCTCGATAAAGTTACCCTTTCTTTTCAAACTATGGATTACGCGAAAGTTATGATTTGGCCGCCTGCATCGTGTGGCTACAAATGAATCGGTCGATTTGCCGTAGCTGCCAGACATGCTTCCTTTACCGCTTCCATGTAGGTCGGATGTGCATGGCTCATACGTGAAACGTCTTCTGCAGATGCTCTATATTCCATCGCTACAACTCCCGCAGCAATCATATCTGCAGCGCGAGCTCCAATGATGTGTATCCCTAAAATCTCGTCCGTTGTTTTATCAGCTAACACTTTCACCAGTCCATCTAAATCCATAGAAGCTCTGGCGCGACCCAGCGCCTTATACGGGAAGCTTCCGGTTTTATACGCCCGACCTTGTTCTTTCAACTGCTCTTCGGTGTAGCCCACACTGGCAACCTCTGGCCAGGTATAAACGACTCCCGGAATTAATAGGTAATTGATGTGTGGTTTTTGACCTGCGATTAGCTCGGCCACCATTACGCCCTCCTCCTCTGCTTTATGCGCCAGCATCGCACCACGCACTACATCGCCAATGGCATAGATGTTATCCACTTTTGTTTTGAGGTGGTCATCAACAATCACTTTACCTTTATCTAATTCTATTCCAACTTTATCAAGACCTAGTCCATCTGTGTACGGTCTCCGTCCTACACACACTAAACAATAATCTCCTTTTAGTTCGATAGAAGCTCCTCCTGCTCTAGGCTCAGCTTTCAATACTACTTCCTTGCCTTTATTTTCTACGGCTGTTACCTTATGACCAAGATAAAATTCCATTCCCAGTTTCTTGGTAGCCTTCTGAAGCTCTTTGCCCATCGTACTATCCATCGTTGGAACTAAGCTATCCAAATACTCGACCACAGAAACCTTTGATCCGATACGGGCATACACAGAGCCAAGTTCCATTCCAATCACTCCTCCACCAATAATTATTAAGTGTTTTGGAATCTCTTGAAGTTCTAATGCTTCAGTACTGGAGATAATTCTTTTCTTGTCAAAGGGTGCAAATGGAAGTGCCGTAGGTTTTGAACCCGTTGCAATGATTATCTTCTCTGATGTAATAGTTACTTCCTTCCCGTCCGCAGAAGTTACTTTAATGGTATTCTTATCTACAAAAGATCCGACACCGGTATGTACTTCGATTCTATTCTTCTTCATCAAAAACGCAACGCCCTCCACATTCGCCTTCACTACACCTGCCTTGCGATTGATCATCTGTTTGATATTTGCTTTCGGCTCAGAGATATCAATGCCATGTTCTTTGAAGGTATGAGCAGCATTGTGAAAATGCTCAGACGAATCAAGCAATGCTTTCGATGGAATACATCCGACATTCAAGCAAGTACCGCCTAGTGTATTATACTTTTCGATGATGGCTACCTTCATGCCCAATTGTGCACAGCGGATTGCTGCGACATAACCTCCGGGGCCTGAACCAATGACGATGACGTTGTATTGCATATTGAATCTATTTTAAAAAATCTTCTAACCTTCTCATAGTTTCATTTTTTCTCAGAATCTCCGAAATGAAATTTTTGAAAAATTCAAATTTTTGAGTGTTTCTCCTCATAGTCAAATATTCGTACAATCGCTTTGTATCACTAGGTATCTGATCCGAATGTGTGTCACTATCTTTTGCCAGTTGAATAATAAATTTTTCTAACCTTGGGCGAATAATTACAAGTTTGTTCTGGCTGTCGGTATCCAAACATAGGATTAAAAACGGATTCTTAAATACAATTCTGTCTAACATACGTTTTTCATAAAGAGGCTTCCCACTATTCGGATCTTCATCCACGATGCCAATTGATTTAGTGACTTTTCTGAGCATATTGCATACCTCGCCCTTGCTAAAAGCATGCTTCACATCCCTCGACTTTACACCAAGTGCCTTTACCAATGCTTCATCACCGTAACACTCCAAATAAATCATCTTGCAATAAACTTATCGAGGTTTAAGAATACATTGGAATCTAAATCAATCATTTCCTCAACTTCACCAATAGTCGAAACGGGTCTGATTTGCGTTTGATGATTATCATTCATCCAAATTATGTTTACTTGCAAATCAACAATAGGTGTTTTTTGAATTAATGCTTGTAAGAAATATGGATTATGAGTTGTCAAGAAAAATTGATGGTCGGAATCATAAGCAATTCTTTCTGCTAGATATTTTGTATAATAAGGAAAAACATTTGATTCCGGTTCTTCAAAAATAAGGGTAGAATTCTCTTTGTTTGTCTCAATTGCAGCAACATAGAAAATGATTCGTTGCAAAGTGTCGGAAATCACGCTATAAGGGTATGACGTTAGTATGCTGTCATCTTCCTTGGAAATCTCAATTTCGTACTTAGACTGCCTTAGGTTCAGTTTAAAGCCTCTTTCCTGTATAAATTCACTAACCAACGTTCGCAAAACCTTGTTTGTTTGCAGCATCAAAAACAGATTCTCGCCATGTGGCAGTGACAAAAAATCATTTTCAAGCAATGGGAAGTTCTTCAAAACCTTGAAATAGTACGGATGAATGCCAAAATCCCAGGGAGCACCTTTTCCGACAAAAGATCGATCTGAAAAAATTGCAGCCCATTGCCTGTTAAACTTTTCGTCTTTGTAAAACGAAAAATTGACTAAGCCATTATTATACGATATATCAGTTGATATTTCATCAGTCTTTACTAATATTATGTTTGACAGGTCATTCTCATAAAAGAGATTGCTTAGATCGTTGACTCTAATCAAACCATCTAGGTTCAGCGTCTGCTGCAAAGCTTGAACTCCTAGACCTTCTAATATATTGGACTTTCCGACATTTGGTTCTCCAATAAACAGGTTTACCCTCTTGCAATCTAATTGCAAATGCTTGATAGACTTAAAATTCTGAATGGTTAATCTCTTTATCATTGGATAAAAATCAAACGCCCAAAATTAATCTTCCCGGATCTTCCAGCATTTCTTTTACTCTTACTAAGAAACTTACTGACTCACGACCATCTACAATACGGTGATCGTATGAAAGTGCTAAATACATGATGGGTCGAATGACTACTTCACCTCTTACAGCGATAGGCCTTTCTACAATGTTGTGCATGCCCAATATGGCCGACTGTGGCGCGTTGATGATGGGCGTTGATAGCATAGAACCAAAAACTCCTCCATTGGTAATGGTAAAAGTTCCTCCAGTCATTTCCTCAATCGAAAGTTTTCCGTCTCGACCTCTGGCAGCAAGTCTCGCAATTTCTGCCTCTACTTGATTCATACTCAATGATTCCGCATTTCTAATGACGGGAACGACTAATCCACGTGGCGTTGAAACCGCCACCGAGATATCGCAATAATCGTGATAGACAATCTCGTCTTTATCAATGGATGCATTTACAGCAGGGAATTCCTTTAATGCAGCACAAACAGCTCTTGTAAAAAATGACATGAACCCAAGTCCCACGCCATATTTTTCTTTGAATTGCTCTTTGTATTTTGATCGGAGATCGATCACCGGCTTCATGTCTACTTCATTAAAAGTAGTGAGCATGGCTGTTTCATTTTTTACAGCTACCAATCGCTTTGCGATGGTTTTGCGGAGTGAAGTCATTTTCTCTCTTCGCTCGTTTCTCGAACCTCCAGGCGCAATTACCGGAGGAGCCATCGCTGAAGATGGTTTAGTCTCCTTTGCGGGTGCTGCCGCTTGAGCTTTTACAGCATCTTCCTTTGTTATTCTACCTCCCACCCCACTTCCAACAACTTGATTTGAAGCAATACCTTTTTCATCAAGAATTTTTGCTGCTGCTGGAGATGGAGTACCCGCTGCATATGAAACGGCTGAACTCGTTGCAGACTGGGATGCGGGAGCTGCGGATGAACTTGCCGCAACTGCCGGTGCACCACCTTCAGTCACTTCAATCTTGCAAATCAATCCTCCGATGGGAAGTGTCGTTTTCTCTTTCGCAACAATGCGTAAAATACCATTGGCCTCTGCGGGCAGTTCAAAAGTCGCCTTGTCTGATTCGACCTCGGCAATCACTTCATCTAGCTTTACATAATCACCCTCTTTTTTTAACCAAGTCGAAATCGTTACTTCTGTAATGGATTCGCCAACAGCTGGCACTTTCATTTCCTTAATTGCTCCGGTAGCTTTCATAGGTTGTGTTAAAGAATTTTCTGTTTTTGTTTCTTTGGCAGCTGGCGCAGACGCGGTGTTTGCTCCACCATCTGTTATCTCACAGATGACTGTTCCAATTGGCACAACATCTCCTTTTGCCTTTGAAATCTTTAGTACACCTGCCTGAGGAGCTGTTAACTCAAACGTTGCTTTATCAGATTCTAATTCTGCAATCACTTCATCCATCTTCACCACATCGCCATCCTTCTTCAACCAGTTGGCGATCGTTACTTCTGTGATCGATTCACCAACGGTGGGTACTTTTACTTGTTGAGCCATATAAACTCTTATTTAAAAATTAATGAATCTAAACTTCTAGCGCTGAAGAAATAATTTTCTCTTGTTCTGCCTTATGCACTTTAGAATAACCAGTAGCAGGAGAAGCACTTGCCTTGCGGGAAATGAGTTCTAGTCCATTCATGTAACGCAAGATAAATGACCAGTATCCCATGTTTGATGGCTCTTCTTGCGCCCACACTAGCTTAGCGCCTTTGTATTTTTTCAATACGGCATTCAATTGCTTTTCAGGGAACGGATGCAATTGTTCCAACCTCACCAGCGCAACATCTTTATTTTTTTTCTTTGCTTGCGCCTCCAACAAATCGTAATACACTTTCCCCGTACAAAGAACTACTTTCTTTACATCTTTCGCATTCACATTCATATCATCAATGACTTCCTGAAAAGACCCTTTGGTAAAGTCCTTTATTGGAGAAATCACTGCCGGATGCCTTAATAAGGACTTTGGGGAAAAAACAATGCACGGCTTTCTGAATTCCCATTTTACCTGCCTCCTCAACAAATGGAAAATGTTTGCCGGTGTAGTAGGGTTGGCAATAATCATATTATACTCTGCCGATAACTGCAAGAAACGCTCTGGCCTTGCGTTCGAATGCTCTGGCCCCTGGCCCTCATAGCCGTGAGGTAACAACATAACTAACCCATTCATCCGTTGCCACTTAGACTCTGCACTTGATATAAACTGATCAATCATTACCTGTGCTCCGTTCGCAAAATCACCAAACTGTGCTTCCCAAATAACCAGCGCATGTGGCGAAGCCATGGCGTAGCCATACTCAAAACCTAAAACACCAAACTCTGAAAGTAACGAATTATAGATCTTAAACTTTTGCTGCTCCGCATCAACATGATCTAATCCACAGTAGGGCTCGTTGGTATTCGAATCTACAAAATAAGCATGGCGATGACTGAACGTTCCTCTTTTCACATCTTGACCACTCATTCTGACCGAAGTGCCTTCCGATAAAAGAGATCCATAAGCTAGCAGTTCTGCTTCCGCCCACCCCAATACTTTCGTTTCAAAAAAAGCACTAGTCCGGTCTTTCAATAATTTTTCAATTTGTTTGATCGGTTTAAAACCTTCGGGTATTGTGGTTAGTGCTTTGGCAACTTTATCAATCACGGCTTGCTTAATACTTGTATCGGGAGATTGATCAAAATCTTCGGGAGTTGATTTTCGTAATTTCTCCCACTCATTCTCAACTTGCTGAGGTTTGTAGGGCAGTGGCTTTTGTTTTACTTCATTCAATCGATCCTGTAGTTGGCTCCGGAAGCTCTTATCCATTTCATCGGCCAGAGATGCGTCCACATCTCCACGCTCTATTAGACGCTTAACATAAACTTCTCGTGGATTCGGATGCTTCGCAATCAAATTGTAAAGCTTCGGCTGAGTAAACTTTGGCTCATCACTTTCATTGTGACCATGCCTGCGATAACAAAGCATATCTATAAAAATATCTTTGCCAAATTTTTGGCGGTATTCAACCGCTAGATTGGAGCAGAAGGTCACTGCCTCTGCATCGTCTCCATTTACGTGTAGAATAGGAGCATCTACAATTTTGGAAATGTCAGTACAATAGATACTGGTGCGAGCGTCATCATAGTCCGTGGTAAAGCCCACTTGATTATTAATCACGAAATGAATTGTTCCACCGGTTGTATAACCAGGTAATCCCGACATTTGAATTACTTCATAAACGATGCCTTGACCTGCTACTGCTGCATCACCGTGTATAAGAATCGCCATGCCCTTACTCAAGTCACCCTGATACTCATCATCGATTTGCCCGCGAGTGTAGCCGACCACTAGTGGATTAACAGCCTCCAGATGGGAAGGGTTAGGTGTCAATTTTAAATAGATCGGATTTCCAGACGGGGTATCAATAATACTGCTGTAACCGAGATGGTACTTCACATCGCCATCTCCCATTGTAAGGTCAGGGTTGATGTTGCCCTCAAATTCGGTAAAGATCTGCTCATAGATTTTTCCCAGAATATTAGTCAGCACATTCAGCCGGCCTCTGTGAGCCATCCCAATAACCACTTCCTTCACGCCCAACTCGGCCGCTTTATTAATGATGGTCTGCAACGAGGGGATTGTGTTCTCACCTCCTTCTAACGAAAAACGCTTTTGACCTAAGAATTTAGTGTGCAAGAAATTTTCAAAAACGACTGCCTCATTCAACTTGGCTAGGATGCGCTTTTTCTCTTCTTGATTAGGATTATAGCTAAAATATTCTTTCTCAATTTTATCAAAAAACCAACTCCTCACTTCATCGTTGCGAATGAAGTTATACTCAAAGCCAATAGTACCCAGATACAAAACCTTCAATCGCTCTATTATTTTACGTAAAGACGATTTCGGCATCCCAATTTCGGCAGCGACCTCGAACTCAGTATCCAAATCAGCGTCAACTAGGCCGAATTTCGTATGATCTAACTGAACTCCGTGATCCCGTCTTGCACGCACAGGGTTTGTATCGGACTTTAAATGCCCAAAAGAGCGATATGCAAAAATCAGTGTTCGAACATAGGTCTCTTTAATATTAGGCGCTTCTCCGGCAGATACTTGTCCATTTTCACCGTAGCGCTGTGAGGAAAAATCATATCCCTCAAAGAACTTTTGCCAGGTAGGGTCGACAGAAGTGGGGTCTTGGTTGTAGTTTTGATAGAGCTGATCAATATAGCTCGTATCAGCATTTGATATGTAGCTGTACTTGTCCATGATTAATTTAAAAAGCTACCAAATGTATAATCTCACAACAAGAATTAAAAACCTAATAATCGCTTAAACAAATATAAAAGGTAAGTAGTAGTATTTTTTTAGTCTATCCTCTGATTATAAGCTGTTTATGAAAGAAAACTAGCCAGGATTGATGATTTTTCGACTTTCTGGCACCCCGCGTTGGCATATATTCAAAATCCGATTACCTTTGCGATCCTTTTAAAAACGGACGTGTTCCAACATTAAAAACGTAAGAGAAAATGGTAAAATTGAGATTAGCCCGCAGAGGCCGCAAGAAGTTGTCGATGTTTGATATTGTTGTTTCTGATGCGAGAGCACCCAGAGACGGAAAATTCATCGAAAAAATAGGTACCTATAACCCGGCAACAAACCCTGCTTCTATTTTGATTCAGGAAGACAGAGCTTTCCATTGGTTAATGGTGGGCGCAGAGCCTTCTGATACGGTGAGAGCCATGCTTTCCTATAAAGGCATCATGTACAAGAGACATTTGCAGATTGGTGTAGATAAGGGTGCCCTAACGCAAGAAGCTGCTGATGCGAAATTGGCAGACTGGTTAAAGGCAAAAGAAGCTAGCATTCAATCAAAGATCTCCGGATTATCAAAATCTAAGGAAGATCAGGCGAAGGCTAGAAAAGCAGCAGAATCTAAAGTAAGAGAAGCACGTGCTGAGGCTATTCGCAAGAAGGCTGAGGTAGCAGTTGCCGCACCCGAAGGTGAAGCAGCAGAAGGTGAAACTCCTGCGGCAGAAGCGCAGGCATAATATTTTATTTTCAATACAAAAAAATGCCATCGCCTTATAGGGATGGCATTTTTATTTTGACAAAATCATGGAAAAAGGGGAATGTTATAAAATCGGTTATGTTGCCAAGGTACACGGGCTAAAAGGCGAAGTAACAGTTATTGTTACAGAGCCAATGGATTTAGATTCCGTGGATTCTGTTTTCATAGAACAGAAAAATACCCTTGTGCCCTACTTTATAAAAGAGCTTTCTGACCGTGGCGACAAAGCGTTTGTAAAATTTGAGGAAATAAACTCAACAGAACAAGCCAATAGCCTAAAAGGCTGTAGCCTTTACTTATCAAAGGAAGCACGACCGAAGCTGAAGCGTGGTGAATTCTATGATGACGAGGTCATTGGATTTAAAGTGGAGGACGAAACGTTGGGGGAACTAGGCAACATTACCGAAGTTTCATCTTCAGGACCAAACCGGCTTTTAACAGTAGAGGTAAAAACCAAAGAAGTACTCATTCCTTTGAATAGCCCATTCATCATAAGCACCAACAAAACCAAGAAAGTCATTAAAGTTGCTTTGCCCGATGGCTTTTTAGATATCTGATTTTGGTAAGTGTAGCTTGATTTGACGAACTCTAAATCTATAATCTTACTTTTTTTCTGCCACCTCCAATAAACACACCACCTTTTATCGAGAGGTAGCTTCCGTTGACAAAACCCCGATATGATTGATTGTTGATACCATTAAGAATATCAAAGTTATTAATAGTCGCAGGGGCAGGAGAAACAAAGTTCCAATCAATGGTGCAAGAGAAATGACCAGCGTCAAAGCCGATGCGTGGATAGATACCAATGGCCATTTGCTCATCTGACGAATAGTATTTCAGGTATGTGACATAATTGGAATCACTAAATCTGGATTGGAACAGACTTAGCCCAACACCTGCAAAGGGGCGGAAGTTTCTGTTTGAAAAGTAATACTGCCCCGTGATGCCCTGAGAACTTACTTTATAGGTTGAACTGCCTACCAACTCAAGCCTGATGCCAATGGCCATTTCATTTCTGATTCGGTAAGATGGTTCTGCATACAATACAATAGCACCCTTGGTGGACTGACCATCGCTGGCGTGAAGATCAGCATAGCCGAGCCCGAACCCCAATCGTAGCTTACGAAAATTCTGCCCGTCATACTCCACCTTTTTGAAATCATCATTCGTTCTTGCGCCCAAATAATAACTCAGCTTAAAAGAAGCATAGTTAGCTGTATTAAAAACATAAGGGGTCGACCATGTCTGCAAACCAGTGGAAGAGTATAAAAAATAGTTGGTGCGAACCTCTCTACGATAAATAAAATTGTATTCAAACGAAAAGGCAAATCGATTGAATTCGAGACCCACGCGAGGATAGAACCCACCTCGTACTCCGTCAACGCCTTCTACATATGTATGCAATGGCCCATTTGCTGTGTAGCTTATTACTGTCGCTCGGTTGGCGGCCGAGTAGCACCCAAAGCCTAAGCCCGCAAAAAAACGTACTGACTTATTCATGATGTATGTGCTTGGAAAATAATAATGGCTCGCAAACGTGTATGAAAAGAGTTCCTCAACGTTTGGCACATTGTGCAACTCAAACCTCGCACCTAATATTACATTTTTTTGGATGCGCCTAGATGGCTCAATATGATAAACCGAAAACTTATTCGATTCAGAAGTGCCCATCCCTATGGTAAACCTGAACTTACCAGATTGCTGTGTAAATCCAAAATTGAAAAAGACAGTAAGCCAAACAACCAATAAAAATTTAATCCACCGCAATCATCAAACGATTTATTCACTTTACTATCACTATCGGAAAAAGAGGGGAGGTCATAGGAGATGGAAGCACATTCATTCCACTGTAGGTGCAAGAGATTAGTGTTTCTCCAGAATACTTACTGGAGAGGGTATCTTCGATTGCATCATTGATTGAAATAATATCCAATGCGCTTTTGCCATTTGCACCTCTTGAGGGAATAAACGAAAGCGCAAAACCTTTGGGCATTTTACTGTTATACCTGACGCTATCTATTGTAAACCCAGAATTATCACCATTCAACTTTACTTTGCTTCGCTCAAAGTGCCCACTTGTAGCAGGGTCAAATAAATTTTCACCTTTCCCATTTTTGTAATAGATAAAGATTCTGTAGGTAATACCCGGACCTTGGTAAGGCCCTGGGCATACTGTTATAGCTAACCCAGCCAACAACATCAAGGCAATTGACATATTTCTTCTCATACCAATCGCATTAAAGTGGAGTTACGTAAGCGATTATGTTATCATCGTGATTATAGGAGTAAACAGGATTTGACCCGCTTGAATTCAAGCCGCCAAAAGCACCTTCAATGTACCAACCATTGCTATTACCGCCCCAACCCCAGTTGTTGTTCACATAGGTGTTTGTAATGGTTGTGTACACAGCATCGTAGCCAGGCAAGCTAGTGCATTCAGAATAGTCAACAGGGAATATTCTGTAGGTAGACTGAATGCCCACCGTAAGAAGGCCATCCATCACCCACTCATGGTAGTTAGTTGGGTCGCCAATGCAAGGCTCCCAAACACATCCTATAAAAGGAAGCCAAATTAAGCATACACACCAAAGATGTTTAGTTCCGTAAACAGGAACCGGACTCCTATTTCTCAAGGAGGCTACTAGATCACCTTTGTAATAACTTCTCCATTCACCCTGTACAAATCCATAACTGGAGCAAATGCCATTTTCGGGATAAGGCAGGGTGAAGGTACCATCGTTTCCTATTCCACTACAATTTTTGAATCCTAAACCGTAGCTCCCATAGGTACTTCTTACCAAGTTGGCAACATCGCTCACCTGATTTTGTGTCAAGGTACACGCCTGAGCCGTATTTGCTATGGTTGGCCAATCTGTGCCGAACCTAGCCCTTGAAGGATTTCTACCCCAGTAGTGGGCAATCACCTGAGAAGCAGCAACAGGTACGCACCCCGCATAGTAATTGTTATTTTGATTAATCCTGCAGTAATCCCACCTATACCCACAAGCACTACTGCCATAATTGTTATTGTAAGGAGCACTTTGGTCCCACTCTGTTTGGAGGATTGGCTGTACTATAGTGTTTGTAAAATTGACTGTTGATACCAAATAAGAATAGGTATACAAATCACAGTTACCACATATCGCAACCCTGCCACTCTTTCTTGCTATCTGACATTCAATGAATCTACCGTTGGCACTATTCTTACCTGTTGCTTTTATCTTGTGTCCAGTTAGCTTCTCAAGCAAACCAATATGAGCACTATCTCCACGCATGGCTTCCACTTCCTTCCGTTTACCTTGGATATACGTAAGCGGCTCGGGTCAAAAACATAGTAATCTGTGATTCCTTCTCCAACTTTCCCTTACCTGACCAACCTAGGCGGCCAAATGCCCTTTATCGCCAGAGATAATGGCAAACCCATTGTTATCAGAAAAATTGAACACGTGAAAACCAGGGTCGTTGCACTTCAATCGGTCGGTTTTGGGATACATGATGATATCTTGTACAGACGCAGTTATCTCTTCAACAATTGTCCTCTTAATCTTTTTTCCCTTTCGGGCATCTTCAACGTCAAGTTCCGTAGCTATCTGTTGGGCATCTTGCCTAGCCTCGGCTACCGTGTAAACAAAAGTTGTATCCAATAAAACGAGCCTCTTTATCTCTTCTGCGGTCAGCACCGGTTGATTTAGCTCGGCTTCTGGTTGTAAGCCCACATCATTACATCGAAGCAAAAAAACAGAAAATAAAATAACAATTGCTGCCAGACCTAAAACTCGGGGGGAAGGAGATTTTTGGTTTTCATTTTGTTTCGCTCTTATTGGTCATATAAATATAAAAAAATCGGGAATAAAACAATGGCGCTTCACCGATCTTTTCAACAATCCCTGTGTTTAGCTTGTTGCCAAATCCTGTACCTTTCGCCAAAATTTCGTACGTTTCGTAGCTAGCTCTTGCATTGTGAATAAATTATGAACTTTTCATTATTGGTAAACACCATCCATCAGGCGCACAGCACACTTCAACAAAGCGCACTAAAGTCTGTAAACAAGTATCTAACTATTCGCAATTGGCTGGTGGGGTTTTACATTGTAGAATTTGAGCAAAATGGCGAGGACAGAGCGAAGTACGGTGATAAACTACTGCCCGAATTGGCAAAGTCTATTAACATAAGAGGGCTTTCGGAAACATCTTTAAAGCTAAATCGGCAGTTCTTTCAAATCTATCCCCAGATTCGTCAGGTGCTGACTGACGAATTGAAAAAAATGGGATTTAGCACCAATCCAATTCGTCAGACGCTGTTTGACGAATTTCAAAACAATGAAATTCAATTACTTACAACTTTACAGACACCATCTGCACAATTACAAAAATCAACAAGAGGTGGCCTACAAGTGCCACCAGATAAACTCATCAGCCGTTTATCTTTTTCACATTTTACACTATTACTCCCTATCGCTGACTCGCTAAAGCGAACGTTCTATGAAATCGAGTGCATGAAAGGCAATTGGAGTCACGAAGAATTGCGCAGACAAATCACGACCTTATATTTCGAACGCAGCGGCATGAGCGACAATCCGGAAAAACTTAGCCGTTTGGTGCAAGACAAATCTGAGGCATTATTCCCAACCGATATAATCAAGTCGCCTTTCACCTTTGAATTCTTGGGTTTAAAAGCCAAAGATGTTGTTTACGAATCAGATTTGGAACAAGCATTGATAGACCACTTAGAAGAATTTCTTTTAGAGCTAGGTTACGGCTTTTGCTTTGAGGCAAAACAAAAACGCATTACGATTGGCGAAAAATACTACTTCATAGACTTAGTATTTTATCACCGCATTTTAAAATGCCATGTTTTGGTCGATTTAAAAATGAAAGAAGTTGACCATGAAAACATTGGGCAATTAAAAACCTACGTCAACTATTACAAAAAGAACATTGTGCAAGCAGGCGACAACCCGCCCGTTGGTCTATTGTTGGTAACGGAAAACAACAAACCCCTTGTAGAATATTCTATGGCCGATGCCGACCAACATTTATTTGTAAGCAAGTATGTGCTGGCTTTACCCTCTACCAAGCAACTTGAAGAATTCATCAGAAAAGAATTAAACAATCAATAGTATTCAAATGCACATTGACATCATCACTTGTTTGCCACGATTACTGGAAAGCCCTTTTGGTGATTCTATTTTGAAACGTGCACAAGAAAAGAACTTGGTAATAATAAAGGTTCACGACCTTCGTGAATATTCCACCCACAAACACCGCGCTACAGATGACTATGCATTTGGTGGTGGCGCAGGAATGGTGATGATGATTGAGCCGATTGACCGATGTATTGCTTCCTTAAAGGCTGAACGAACCTACAATGAGATCATATACATGAGCCCCGATGGTGAGTTGCTGACACAGTCTATCGCCAATCAATTGAGCCTTAAAGAAAACCTGATTTTGCTGTGTGGTCACTATAAAGGAATTGATGAACGTGTAAGGGAGCATCTTATTACCCGGGAGATCAGCATAGGAGATTATGTGCTTTCTGGGGGAGAATTGGCCGCAGCCGTGTTGGCCGACTCGGTAATTCGCTTACTTCCGGGCGTGCTCAATGATGAAACATCCGCGCTAAGCGACTCCTTTCAAGATGGCCTTATTGCCCCGCCTGTTTACACTCGCCCGGCAGAGTACAACGGCTGGAAGGTGCCAGATGTATTGCTTTCCGGGCATCAAGCCAAAATTGAAGACTGGAAGCAGGAAAAAGCGCTGGAAAGGACAAAATCCAGAAGGCCCGATTTAAACATAGGTTTTACTTCTTAAAAGGATTTTTCTGTGTCCCGACTTCGAAATTCAACTTCTTCGCCTATATTTGCAGTCCATTTTAAAAACCGAGTAGTATGGCCGATTTAATGAAAATTGTAGAGCAAGAGCTAGCCTCTAAAAGAGCAGGTATACCAAGCTTTAAGTCAGGCGATACCATTAGCGTGCATGTAAAGATTAGCGAGGGAAATAAAGAAAGAATTCAACAATTTCAGGGAGTTGTTCTTTATAGAAGAGGAACTTCAACCAATGGAGAAAGCTTTTCAGTAAGAAAAGTTTCTAATGGCGTAGGTGTTGAGCGTGTATTCCCCCTTTTGAGCCCAAGTATTGAAAAAATTGAATTTGTGAAAGCCGGCAAGGTTCGCAGAGCAAAATTGTTCTATTTGAAAGGCCGCCAAGGCAAGTCTGCTAGAATCAAAGAAAAATTAGCAGCCGTTAAAGCAGCCTAATCCAAAAAATAAAAATCAAAAAACCCATTTCAACCCGTTGAAATGGGTTTTTTGCATTAAGAGAATACCTTGGATCAATTGGCACGGAAAACTATATTTGTCCCTCACTTAAAACCATTACAATGGCAAGACCCTCCACCACCGAATTACTTGGTAAAGATGCCGAGTCACTTTTGACTCACAAGAGCAAGACCATTTCAAAAGATCATCTTCACTTGCCAGGCCCTGATTTCGTAGACCGTATTTTTTCTGTCTCCAATAGAAACACACCAACTCTTATCAGTCTTCAAAGCCTTTTCAATAAGGGCCGGTTAGGTGGCACTGGTTTCCTATCTATACTCCCTATCGATCAAGGTATCGAGCATAGCGCAGGCGCTTCGTTTGCCAAAAACCCGATCTATTTTGATCCGGAAAATATCATTAAGTTGGCAATTGAAGGAGAATGCAATGCGGTTGCTACAACCTTTGGCGGGCTCGCAATGATGTCTAGGAAATACGCACACAAAATTCCTTTTATTGTAAAGATAAATCACAACGAATTATTGACGTACCCAAACCAGGCAGATCAGGTGATGTATGGTTCAGTGGATGATGCCTGGAACTTGGGCGCGATTGCAGTAGGCGCCACGATCTATTTCGGATCAGAAAATGCCACCCGTCAGATACAGGAAGTATCCTCTGCGTTCGAGCGCGCCCATGAATTGGGTATGGCCACCATACTCTGGTGCTACACGCGCAATGACGCATTCAAAAAAGACGGTGTCGACTATCATACTTCCGCTGATTTAACCGGTCAAGCAAACCATTTAGGCGTTACTATCCAAGCCGACATTATCAAACAAAAATTAGCCACAAACAATGGAGGTTATAAAGCGCTGAATACGGGTGGCAGTTCGTATGGAAAATTGGATGAGCGGATTTATACTGAACTTACGTCTGACCATCCCATCGACTTGTGCCGCTACCAAGTAGTAAATTGTTATATGGGACGTGCCGGCCTAATCAACTCTGGTGGCGATTCAAAAGGGTCTAGCGACATGGCAGATGCAGTTCGCACGGCCGTAATCAATAAAAGAGCTGGTGGCATGGGATTGATCTCGGGAAGAAAGGCATTCCAGCGCCCTATGGAAGAGGGCATAGAAATCCTTCAGGCCATTCAAGATGTTTACTTGGATAAGACGATTGATATTGCTTAGTTGTTGATCTGAAAATTTGAAGTTTAGGTAATTTTGAAAATTGCTTCAAGATTTTCAAGTCGTTACATTTTCAAATCTTCAGATTGAAAAATCTTCAAATTGAATTTTATGCCTTGGTTCAAACGTACCGATAAAGGAATCCTCACCCCAACAGAATCAAAAAGAGAAGTGCCCGATGGGCTTTGGTTCAAATCACCCGGTGGAAAGATTATTCACACTCGTGAGCTAAAAAACAACGCATACGTAGTTCCGGAAGAAGATTTCCACGTAAAAATCGGGTCAGAAGAATATTTTGAAATCTTATTCGATAACAACGAATTTACTGAGTTGGATGCCAATATGGAATCGGGCGATCCGCTAAAATTCGTAGACACGAAACCCTACCCAAAGCGGATCAAAGAATCGCAATCTAAAACGCAATTGAAAGATGCGGTTAGAACAGCTTATGGGAAAATCAACGGGCTAGATCTTTGTGTGGCTTGTATGGATTTCACATTCATTGGTGGTTCGATGGGTTCTGTAGTGGGTGAAAAAATCTCAAGAGCGATTGACCATTCGCTTAAAACAAGAACGCCTTTTTTGATGATTTCACGATCAGGTGGTGCGCGCATGATGGAGGCAGGGCTTTCACTGATGCAGATGGCTAAGACATCGGCTAAATTGGCTTTGATGGACGAAGCTAAAATACCTTATATCTCGCTACTAACAGATCCAACCACAGGCGGAGTAACTGCCTCTTATGCAATGTTGGGTGATTTTAACATTGCTGAACCAGGTGCCCTCATTGGTTTTGCCGGACCTCGTGTGATTCGTGAAACGATCGGCAAAGATCTTCCCAAAGGTTTTCAGAGTGCAGAGTTTGTCTTGGAACACGGCTTCTTGGATTTCATCATCGATAGAAGAAGTCTGAAACAGCGACTCAGCACTTTGCTTAAGATGCTTCAGTAATTCTTTTCAATACCGTTGAAGAAGATTGCTCGGATTGAGTTGCAGTATCTTCCCTGCCTCGAATACTTTTGTGCACTGCTTTCTTTTGATGTGGTTGAATTAGAATTTCACGAACACTACCTCAAACAAACTTTTCGCAATAGATGCTATATCAACACTTCGCAAGGTGTTCAGATGTTGATTGTGCCCCTAAAGGAAAAACACGGCAACGTTTCCATTCAAGAAATACGGATAGACTATCAACAAAAATGGCAAAACAATCATTGGCGAAGCATCGAATCGGCCTATCGAAATGCACCCTACTTTGAACATTATGCAGACGAGCTAAAAAAAATATTTTACCTAGGTCACGAACAATTATTTAACCTTAACAAAGACTTGCTGTCATTCTGTCTGCGAGTCATTCATCTAAAAGTAGAACTTTCAAATACGCAGCAGTATGAAAAAGTGCCTTCCTACGCTGTTTCAGACCTTCGCGGAACAATAAGCCCAAAACTAGTGGCCTTCGAGCGGACATTCTATCACCCGGTATCCTATCAACAGGTGTTTGGCAACACTTTTGTTCCTAACCTCAGCATCTTGGACTTGTTGTTTTGTGAAGGGCCAAAGTCAATTGACCTTTTACGCGCTTCGATGCACTTGTTGAACAAATAAATTCAAGTCAGCGTTACTAGTTCGGTTTCAAAATGTCATTTCATTGGATGAATGGGGTGGGTTTGGAATTATAGTCTTTAAAACTTTACATTTACACCTATCAATACACTATGTCAAATATGGAAGCAAAATTTTCCAACCGTGTCAAAGAAGTAATCTCACTGAGTCGGGAAGAAGCATTGCGTTTAGGCCACGACTACATCGGAACAGAACACCTTATCTTGGGAATGATTCGCGATGGCGAAGGTGTCGCGGTAGGTGTGTTAAAAAAATTAGGTGTGCCCCTTGATCAGCTCCGTGGAGAGATCGAAAAAATTTCCAAAGGTACAGCCACTCATGAAATCAAAAACTTGGCAAATATTCCATTAACGCGTGCTTCTGAGAAGACGCTAAAGATCACCTATCTGGAGGCCAAAGTATTTAAAGCTCAGTTGATCGGCACAGAACACTTACTCCTTTCTATTCTTCGAGATCCCGATAATCTTGCCACACAAATCCTAAATAAGTTTGATGTTGCTTATGATGTAGTCAAAGAAATGTTGGAGTACCAGCACGAGCAACCTACCGCCTCCTCAGATACAGACGACCCGGATGATGATTCATCCAAAATGTTTGGAAGCGGTGCAGGAGCAGGTACAGGTACAGGCAAAGAGAAAAAGGGAATGGAAAAGTCGCGCACACCTGTGCTTGATAACTTCGGGCGTGACTTAACTAAACTAGCTGAGGATAATAAATTGGACCCTATCGTTGGCCGAGAAAAAGAAATTGAACGCGTAGCACAAATTCTAAGTCGTAGAAAAAAGAATAACCCAATATTGATAGGAGAGCCGGGAGTGGGCAAGACGGCCATTGCGGAGGGATTAGCGCTTCGTATTATTCAGAAAAAAGTTTCTCGCGTTTTGTTTGGCAAGCGTGTGGTCACGCTTGATCTCGCTTCGCTGGTCGCTGGTACAAAATACCGCGGACAATTTGAAGAGCGAATGAAAGCCGTCATGAACGAATTGGAAAAATCGGCCGATGTTATTTTGTTCATCGATGAGTTACATACAATTGTAGGGGCTGGCGGTGCCTCCGGCTCGTTAGATGCCTCTAATATGTTCAAACCTGCTCTCGCACGAGGAGAAATACAATGTATTGGCGCGACAACCCTGGATGAATACCGGCAGTATATTGAGAAAGACGGTGCACTTGCGAGAAGATTTCAAATGGTGATGGTAGATTCTACCTCAGTAGATGAGACAATCCAGATACTGGAGAATATTAAAGAAAAATACGAAGACCACCACCACGTAACGTATACCAAGGAAGCCTTAGAATCATGTGTAAAATTATCTGACCGTTATATTAGTGATCGATTCCTGCCCGACAAAGCAATCGATGTGATGGATGAGGCGGGAGCAAGGGTGCACATCAACAACATTCATGTGCCTGACGACATTGTGAAATTTGAGGCAGCTATTGAGGATGTAAAAAAAGAAAAGAACCGTGTTGTTAAGAGCCAGAAGTATGAGGAGGCCGCTCAGCTTCGCGATAAGGAAAAGAAGCTGATTGAGCAACTTGACTTAGCCAAAGCCAGGTGGGAAGAGAAAACGAGAACCGAAAAATACACGGTTACTGAAGACAATGTGGCTGATGTCGTTGGGATGATGACGGGCATACCAGCAAACCGCATTGCACAGAAAGAAAGCAACAAACTTTTGGGCATGGCCGAACAGTTGAGTAGTAAGGTGATCGGGCAAGAAGAAGCAATAAAGAAACTGACGCGCGCGATTCAACGTACCAGAGTTGGTCTGAAGGATCCCAAAAAACCAATTGGCTCTTTTATTTTCCTTGGACCTACAGGTGTTGGTAAAACAGAGTTAGTGAAGGTTTTGGGAACTTATCTTTTCGATAAGGAAGATGCGCTTGTTCGCATTGACATGAGTGAGTACATGGAAAAATTTTCTGTGTCCCGCTTGGTAGGTGCCCCTCCAGGATATGTTGGATACGAAGAAGGTGGTCAGTTAACCGAAAAAGTTCGTAGGAAACCATATAGCGTAGTGTTGTTGGATGAAATCGAGAAAGCCCACCCGGATGTGTTCAACATCTTGTTGCAAGTGTTAGACGATGGAATACTCACGGATGGATTAGGGCGTAGAGTTGATTTCCGTAACACTATCATTATTATGACCTCCAATATTGGAGTGCGCGATCTAAAAGATTTTGGCTCGGGCATTGGCTTTACCACCAAAGCAAATCGGGAGAATGAAGAAGAGGTAATGAAATCAACTATTCAAAATGCGTTGAAGCGTGCATTCTCTCCAGAATTTTTAAACCGACTTGATGATGTTATTGTGTTTAATTCTTTGCAGCGAGAACACATACATAAGATCATTGATATCACACTTGGAAAATTATTTGCTCGCATACTAACTCTCGGATACACCGTTGAGTTGACTGAAAAAGCAAAAGACTTCTTAGCGGAAAAAGGCTACGATCAACAATTTGGCGCAAGACCATTAAATCGTGCCATCCAAAAATATTTGGAAGATCCGGTCGCAGAGGAAATCCTGAAAGGGGAAGTGACAGAAGGCGCCATTATTATGGCAGACTATGAAGGGACGGGGGATGTGCTGACCATCAAAACAAAAAAGGGAAAAGCTTCCACGAAAGAAAAAAAGAGCGAATAGAGGAGCTACAAAAAAGGGGAATTTAATTCCCCTTTTTTTGTTTGCCTTCTACCCCCAAGAGTAAATCAAGAAGTAGAGAGTGCTTTTAAAGCACATTGTTTAGCTGCTCTTTTATTTTCTCCAGTTCTTCTTTCATCATCACCACCTGCTGCTGCATCTGTGCGTCATTGGCTTTACTTCCAATCGTGTTGATCTCCCTTCCAATTTCTTGTGCGATAAAGCCCAATTTCTTGCCGCTCGATTGCTTGTCGCTGAGCCCTTTGATAAAATAATCTAAATGCGTTCTAAGGCGTACGCGCTCTTCGTGTATATCGAGCTTTTCAATATAAAAGATAATTTCTTGTTCTAGGCGATTGGCATCGAATCCTTCACTTCCAAAAAGCTCCTTCACATTGCCTCTTATTCTACTCCTGATTTTTTCTATCCGCTTAGGATCGATCTCTTCTACGGCAAACAAACCCTTCCTAATAGTCTCAATATAGTCGATCAATTTATTCTCTAGAGATTTACCTTCTGCAAGTCGAAATGATTCGCATTTTTCAATGGCCTCCCCGATCAAACTACGTACATTTTCCCACTCAGCCGGATCCAATTCTTCTTTACCATTGGCGATAGCTACATCAGGTGAAGAAAGAGCAATTTGAAAAATTGAATCTGTTGTTGAGGAAACTTTGTCGGCCAGCCGCTTGAGCTCCTTATAATAAGCGACAAACAGTTCTTCGTTATAGCGCTGAGCGATTTCCGGTCGCGCGGTTTGTTGATAATCAATCGCAAGAGAAATCTTACCGCGTTCGAGCCTATCCGCGACCCACGTTCGCAGTTCTAATTCCTTTTCAGAAAATCTCCGGGGCAGCCGCAAGCTCAAATCTAGAAACTTGGAATTTAGGGATTTCACTTCGACAGCAATTGCCAAGGAACCTGAATTGGAAACGCTTTGGCCAAAGCCAGTCATCGATCTAATCATGTAGTCTATTTTTAAAAATCAAAACCGATGGCCACGAATGGACGTGGGCTTTTCACAACAAAATTCTCAACCGGCCAGGCTAGGTCGAATTTAAGATAATAACCAAAAATCACAGACCGGAATCCAAACCCGTAGCTATAAAGCCATGGATTCAAGTACTCTCGGATTTCAACTTGAAATGGGTTACCAGTAATAAATCGTTCGGGGACATTTCTCACCCGACCAACACTTTGATTGTCGAGTGGAATTGGCCCAGTCCAACTACTCCCTATGTCGTAGAAGCCAGTCAGCTGCAGGTTTCTGAAAAAATTTGACGTGATTGGACTGCTTGACAACGCACGCACAAGAGGCACACGCAATTCAGCGTTGAGAACGGCCGCACTATTTCCGTAAAGAGTGCCATAATCAAAGCCTCGGAGATTGACGAACTCGGAAAATAGTAGATTTTCATTGTATGATCCGACTGGATGAACCAATGGATTTAATGCTCCGTCTCGATTGAACGCTTGGCCCGTAGTCGGACCAAACCAATTGCTGAACCAATTGTCGGTACCGCCCAATAAATAACTCTTTGGTGCAGCACCAAAAAAACTTCCGGCATAACCGCGCACGGCAAAAACAATCTCCTTGTATATCTTTTGATAGCGTCTGATGTCCACCGAAACCTGACTAAAGCTTCTTCGCGAATTGCCAACTCCTTCATAGAAGACTGCACTCAGCTTCCCTCGAGTACCTTCAATAATATTCAACCCAGTAGTAATCGAATTATCGTAAACAATCTCCGCTCGCCCCCCTAGATAGGTTTGTGACCGCGAAGGCAAAAAGGTTGGAACACCAGAAGTAGGAATTTTTCTTCCTAAATCAACATATTGCGTATAACCTACAAATGGTTTTAGGGTAACTCGTGTGCGCACAGAGATTGGATAGGAGGCGCCTAATTCCAGTTTTTGAAAAGAATATTTTTGTCTCTCGTCTTCAGTTGTTTCCCGTAGCAAAGGCTGCCAGAAAATTACCTTCCGGTCAAAACGAACGCTGTAATCAATTCGGTTTGGCAAATATTGAAACTCCCCAAACATATCTCCACTCTTAAAATCAAAAGCCGTTTGAAGACCCCCAAAAATTCGATAATTCTCCAACATATCATTCATCTGCACTTCCAACTTTAACCCGGGACCGCGAAGTTGATCTATTACAAAACTGGTGACAATATTTTCATAGCTGAATTTTGGAAAATACGGAAACGGCCCCTTGACCCGGTTTACTTCTCTGGCTTTCATATAGCGTGTCAGGAATGTCTCGCTCGGCTGTTTATTCTTAATGGCCTCCTCTTCAAACACATAGTCGTCAGTGTTTAAGGGTTTCTCGGTCGGCTTCAACAATTCTTTTTTAGGAACGCTATCGACCTTTGCAACGACTGGCGCTAATTCATCAAAAGTATAATCATCAGTATTAATGTTGTTATTTTTTTGGATGGTTTTTACAGTGTCCTTTTTTACTGGCTGCTCCACAGCCGATTGCAGAGGCTCTGATTTTACAGTATCTATTTTTTCCTTAAGACGAGCATTGATCAAATCTTTAATGGAGGTTGCTTTTGGCTGCTCCTTCTTTTTTCGCTCTGTTAAAACCCTTGCTTGAGCCACTTCCTTTCTGCGGGTAGCGGGCGTGAAAACCTGTCGATCAAAATTCCGATTGCGTTCTACAAAAATATTTTCTCTCAAAGATTGAGTAAGTACTACGGCTTGCATCTTGTTGGTGTAGTTGATATCAAAATCCTTTACACTGGAGTTGTAGTTGGTCAGCTGGGAATAGATACCTGTAGACATATTATACTTAAACAAGTTGTTAATGCCCCGCTGATCGCTGAGGTAGAAAAAATTATTTTCATCTACGGGTCGAACATGGAAATCTTTGCTCAATGTATTGGTAACACGCTTCAACGAGTTCACTGTGGTGTCAATGTTGTACAGAAAAAGATTGTAGTTAGGCGAAAGTTTTTGCAGCCCCTTAACGGAAACATTCAACGAATCTGACGGTCTGTTAGAACTGAAAACGACTGTATTGGTATTGGGTATAAAAGCCGGATCCAGATCGTCAAACTTATCGTTGGTAAGTCTTTTCGTCCGATCTCTACGACTGCTTAGCAAAAACAAATCATTCTGACCTTCGAAGTCAGCACTTACAACTACGAGTCTCCCGTTATTCGAAAAGTTAAAACTTCGGATGTTTGAAAACTTGTCAAGTTCGCGAGGCAGCTTGGTTTTGCTATTAAGATCATAGAGCCAAAAAATATATTGGCCTTTCTTGACGCCAATTACTCCCAGCGTATTGGCATCAGCCCAGCTAAGCAAAGGCACTCGATAGTCAACGGTTTGCTTGATGGCTCGCTTCCCGCCCGTTAAAATAACTTTTTCCTTGCCGCTTTCTAATGACTTTACTTTTACGGTAAAGCTTCCTCGATCATTTTCAGCATACGCAATCTTTTTCCCATCAGGGCTGATCTTCACGGTGGTGTAAGTCAACGTTCTACGATGGTTCTCTGTAAACCGAGTGGAGTCTTGTAACGGCACATAGCTCTGACTTACTTTTTTCTCCATACCACTATAGAAAGCCCGCCAATCCACCAACAATTGCTTAAAGGGCATGCCAAGCGTGATTAAAATGCTGCGCTCTTCATTACGAATGATTCGTGTATAGTTAAGGATATTGTTGATGCTGCTCTTCCCATATTTTTCAACAATAAAGTTCCAAATCGACTGACCTACCAACGCAGCTTCCTTTCCAGAAAAACGCAATGCTTTATTTACTCTATTGCTTTGTACTAATTGCCTCACAAAATCGTCCATCTCCTCGTCCCAACCATGGGCCACATAATAGGAGCTTCCGTCAATAAACCATTCAGGCAAATTCAGCAATACTGAATTCTGAAACATGTCCTTTAAGCTACCGCCAAACATCATCTCATTCACCATCAAATCAGACATTTTGAAAATCAATTCTTCCTTGAATTCGTCCAGATTTCCCGGATGGGCTATTTCTACATAGGGCTTTATGAACTCTGTCTCGCCACCCGCACTGTACCTTGTGTGGTTCAGGCCAATATTGCTTTGCTGCAAATCAGTCACCGAATTGTACAAAAATACCTTTGTCTTTTGAGATGGATAAAAACCAATTAAGTCTGTAATTCTATCAAACTCCGACTCCAGGTATTGAAGGGCTTCTTCCGCCACCTTCCTGCGTTCTCCATAGAAATGGACATCAAAATTCTCAGAACTCAGGTACTTCCAATCAAATTTCTTGAATTGAATTCGGTTTTGACCAAACGTTTCTATGGTTTGCTGCGCGTGAACTGCACCCGTTGCTAACATCCAGACTAAAAATACCCCCCCAATCCTTCTCATATTTGCTTTGTTCGGCTTAAGATTTCGAATATAACGCATTAAATCTCTTAATATTTACTTCCTTCAGTATTTCCCCTTTGCCTTCCAACCAATCGGCTACTTGGGCAGAAAAATAGGGAGCCAAACTTACTCCTTTTGTTCCCAGCCCGTTAAAAATAACTAAATTTTTGTAGAGTGGATGACATCCGATAATCGGTCGCCTGTCAATAGTAGTTGGCCGGATTCCCCACTCCTGCGCTACCGCAGAAAAGGGATTTTTTAAGAGTCCGGTTAACTTCTCAACTAACTCAATTCGGGCTTTATCAGTGACCTCGTGGCTCAGGTTTTTTAGCTCATACGTTGCACCAGCTTTGTAGGTAGAGTTTCCATTGGATGGAACGATATAAACGCCCTTATTAAAAATCACAGCAGGCTCAAAATCCAAGTTTAATGTTACTGTTTCTCCTTTCAAAGGTCGAATGTGAAGCCAATCAAAAAAAGGATTTGCTTCAATTCCCTGGCAAAAAATAATCTTACTTGCGGTCATTCCATGGTACGAAACCGACTCGGACGATAGCTCTAAGTCTTCTACCGCAAAATGAGAATCGCTCCAGGAATTATTCGAAATCAGAAATTTTCTGGTCGAGACTAAAAAAGATACGGTATCCAAATACCCACAAGTGTTCAATAAAATCCCACCAAAGGGATCATTTACTTCGTTTCCAAAACCCGACTCAGTATATATCTGTTCTACAAAAGTACTTACCCCATTTTCAGCCGATTTGACCATCCAATTATTCTGCTCTTCGGCAGAATGAAACGGTCGATAAAGTAAGGAAGGGAAAAAAAATCGTTGGCCAAATAGCTTCTCGCAGTCGGTATAGAATGCGTGTAACGATGCAAAAACCTCTTCCGCCAACCAGGTCTTCACAATACCCATTCCGGTTATGGGATTGAACAACCCTGCTGCCACACGTGAGCAATTATTCTTTAGCGGCTCATCGAAAACAGATACTCTTCTACCTCTTTCCAAAAGTCGTATGGCTAAAGCCGAACCGGCAAGGCCCTGGCCAACAATAATATAGTCAACTTGAGGTTCGATAAAAATAATAGAGAACAAAAGTACTGCATGGCGAGCTAATCAAGTACCAGCCAAGCAAGTTTTTGTAATTTTGCGGGATGACTATCCAATCGTTTGTTTTCAATCCATTTTCTGAAAACACCTACGTAGCCTTTGACGAAACCAAGGAAGCGGTGATCATCGATCCCGGGTGCTACGAACCAACTGAGAAAGCCGAGCTTGATCAATTTATAACTTCGAAAGGTTTGACTGTCAAGTTTGTTCTCAACACCCATTGTCATATTGATCACGTATTGGGCAATTTTCATTTTAAAACGAAATACAAAGTTCCTTTAGCCATCAACAAGCAAGATGAAAAGGTGCTGCTGGCCGTGCAATCATACGCCTCCAACTATGGCTTTGCGGGCTACCAGCCCACACTCCCCGATCGGTTCTTAGAAGAAAACGAGTCTTTTACTTTTGGGAATACAACTTGGAAAGTTCTATTTCTTCCGGGGCATTCTCCGGGGCACATTGCGTTTTATGACGAGCAAAAGAAAACTATTTTTAGTGGCGATGTACTATTTAAAAGAAGCATTGGGCGAACGGATTTACCTGGTGGCAATTTTGACGTATTGCTAAAAAGCATACAACAAAAACTCTTTCTATTACCTGATGACGTGGTAGTGTATTCAGGACATGGCCCTACAACAACAATAGGCGAAGAAAAAAAATCAAACCCTTTCTGCGCCCTGACCCATTGAGTATGAACATAAAAAAATACATCCCCAATTTTCTGACCTGTTGTAACCTGATTTGTGGCTGCTTGGGGATCGTTTACTGTCTCGAGGAAAGAAGCATTCCAGCGGCTTATTTTGTATGGGTCGCAGCCCTGTTTGATTTTTTGGATGGCTTCGCTGCACGACTGTTGAAAGTCCACTCTATTATTGGCAAAGAATTGGATTCATTGGCCGATGTAGTAAGCTTTGGTGTATTGCCATCACTTGTGATGTACAAATTAATTGCTTCGTCATCGCCCATCGCTTGGCTGCCCTATGCAGCATTTATGATTGCTGCCTTCTCTGCATTGCGACTAGCCATTTTCAATGTAGACGAATCGCAGCGAGATAGTTTTAAAGGGTTGAATACCCCTGCAAATACTCTTTTTATCACTTCATTACCGCTACTTTCCGGGAGCGTAGCTGCCTGGCTAAGTCAAGATTGGCTCTTGGTTTTAATTACTATTGTGTTCTCCCTTTTGATGGTTTCTCCAATAAAATTCTTTGCGTTCAAGTTCAAAAACTTTACATGGGCAGACAATCGGTCACGTTTTAGCTTTATTGGCCTTTCGGCAGTATTATTAATCGTTTTTCAGGTAGCAGCAATTCCTCTGATTATACTATTTTACATCTTTACATCGTTGATAGGTGGCGGCCTACGATTTGAAAAACAATAGACTTGACTAAAGAATTAAAAATAGCGTTTACACTTTGGCTTTTCTATGCATTGGCGCTCCCAACGCGCGGTCAAGTCACATCAGTTCTCTCGACAGATGACTGGCATAAATTCTCTGTGGAAAACGATGGTATTTACAAAATCAACTATGACCTTTTAAGGAAAACAGGTATTAACCCCGATCAAATCGATCCTCGAAATATTCAGCTCTTTTCAGGTGGCAATGGAATGCTTCCGCAGCCAAACAACAAATCAAGAATTGTCGATCTGGTACAATTATCATTATTTGTTTCGGGGGAAGCCGATGGAAAGTTCGATCGTGGAGATTTTATTTTGTTTTTTGGCCAGGGGCCAGATAAATATGTATACAATCAACAGAAACAAATTTTTGAATACGAGAATCATCTTTATGCAGATAAGAACTTTTATTTTTTATCTGTCGGTACAACTCCGGGAAAGAGAATTACTAATCAGGCGACAATTGAGGGGTCATTTCCCATCGTGCGAGAATTCGATGACTTTGCGTATTATGAGACTGAAAAATATAATCTTCTAAAATCAGGGCGACAATGGTTTGGCGAGCAATTTGATAATACTACAGAGGCCGTCATTCGGTTTGATATTGCCGGTATTATTGACAATACTCCTATCAAAATGGCCAGTCACGTAATGGCGCAGTCAATCAGCGATTGCACGTTCAAAGTATTTTTTAACAACACGCCTATTCTAGATCAGCCTGTAACAGCCATACCCAATACCCAGTATGGGATTAAAGGCAGAATTACAAAAGACACGATTAGCATTAATTCATCCTCTATCAAAGCGTCTGCACAAAATACACAAGAGGTGAAATATCAGTTTACCAGAGGGAGCACCGCTGGGCTATCGGTGGGATACCTGGACTTCTTTCTTTTCACCATGAAAAGAAAACTGGCTCTATATGGCGATCAGACCATTTTTACTTCTTCGAAAAGTTTGGACAACACCGTTTCAACTTTTGAAGTAACGTCCGTAAATTCAAAAACAATCGTGTGGGATATCACCGATCCGTTCAATACAGTTTTACAGACATTAACGCTTAGCGGCACCTCAATTTTGACTACAGCACCCACGTCTTCGTTAAAAAAATTTATTGCCTTTGACTCAGAGAAAACAAAATCTCCAACCTTTGAAATCATGATCAAAAACCAAAACCTTCATGCAGTCGATAACAAGAGTCTTATCATTGTCACTCATCCCGCTTTTAGGTCGGAAGCAGAGCGATTGGCAAACCATCGACAAAGCAAGAACGGTTTGTCTACGCTGGTTGTTACTACCGATCAAGTCTATCACGAGTATTCCGGAGGCAAACAAGATGTCACGGCCATTCGCGATTTCATTAGGGATGTTTATCGGAAGCCAGGCTCATCGCTGAAGAATGTACTTCTATTCGGGCGTGGCTCTTACGATTATAAATCTCGAGTAGCCAGCAACACGAATTTTGTTCCCATCTATGAGTCGCTCAATTCGCTAAGCCCACTCGAAACATATTCGTCAGACGACTATTTTGGAATGTTGGAGAATAACGAGGGTGCCTGGTTGGAAAGCCCTGCACAAAATTCAACGATGGATGTGGGCATAGGTAGAATACCAGTGAAAAAAATAGAAGAGGCCAAGGCAGTTGTAGATAAACTGATCGAATATGAAACAAATCCAAAAGCAAGAGGTGTTTGGCGGAAGGAAATACTTTTTGTGGCCGATGACGCAGATTTCAATATTCACCAAAGCCAGGCAGATCAAATGGCAAATTCAATCGATGTTTCGAATCCAGAGTTAAACATCAAAAAATTATATCTGGATTCCTTCGACCAAATTCAACGAAACACCGGTCCGGCTAGCCCCGCAGCGACAAAGGCGCTTGATCTAGACATTCGCAAAGGAAAATCAATCGTGAATTACACAGGGCATGGCTCTGAGAAAGTTTGGATGCAAGAGCAAGTATTGACAGAAACAATAGTTTTAAACTGGAAAAACAGTCCTGAGTACCCACTCTTTGTTACTGCTACCTGTGAATTTGGCAGGAATGATGATCCTTTTATTATATCAAGCGGGGAACGTATTTTACTACAACCTAAAGGCGGAGGAATCGGGCTTGTTACCACCGCTCGTCCCGTCAACTCAAGTACTAATTTTACCCTCAATCGCGCATTTTATACAGCACTGTTTCTAAAGGAAAACAACAAGTACCGTGATCTTGGCTCAATATTTCGCGATACAAAAAATACAAGTATTTCGGGTGTATCCAATCGGAATTTTTCTTTGCTGGGAGATCCTTCAATGACCATTGGCTTTAGCAACAAAGAAGTCGTGATCGATGAAATAAAAACAACTTCTGGGTCTTCAACATTAAAAGGGCTCTCCCAAGTTAAAGCAAAAGGGCAACTAAAAGAAGCCGGAACGAAACTAGCGAATTTCAATGGCGAAGTATTTGTCATCCTCTATGATAAGCCAATCGTTGAAATCACGAAAGGCTCCGAAGGAACTTCGCCTTTCACTTATTCACAGTGGGATAATGTACTCTTTAGTGGAAGAGCCTCGGCAATCAATGGTAATTTTGAAGTTAACTTTGTGATGCCCCGAAATGTGGATGCAATACCTTCAACGGGCAAACTAAGTCTTTATGCTACCGCTTCGAACCAAGATGCTTTTGGATACTCTTCTAATTTTCTAGTTGGCGGCTTAGAACCGTCACCGACACCCGATAATACGCCACCGGAAATCACACTTTTTTTGGGCGATACAACCTATGTTGCCGGTGGCGTTGTAGGGCCAAATACAAATTTGGTAGCTCGCCTTTTTGATGAGAGCGGATTGAACACAACTTCATTTATCCCAACCAACAACATGGTGGCCTTATTGGACAATCAGTATCGTTTTGTTGTTAACGACTACTACATTTCAGAGAAAGATAACTACAAAAAAGGCTTGCTTATTTACCCGCTGGATACATTGAAAAAGGGACGGCATTCACTTTCGCTAACCGTTTCGGATACGCACAATAATACGAGTACGAAAACAATCGAGTTCGTAGTGAGTGATGGAAACCAAATACAAATTTCTGAATTCTATAATTTTCCCAACCCGGTTACAGAATCCACGCGTTTCAGATTCACACATAGCCGCCCAGGCGAAGATTTAGTTGCCACTATCGTAGTCTATAACTCGCAGGGGCAGATTGTTCATAGTCAGGAGCATGAGGTCAAAGAAAGCCAATACCAGGTAACTTTGGATGAATGGAATGGGGAGAATCCTGATGGAAGAAAATTAAGCAATGGTTTATACATTGCACGGTTATTTGTTCGTTCCGAAGCGGACGGCTCAAATAATGAATTGGCCTCAAGATTAATAATAATGAATTAGTTAACTTTACCGCCTAACTGCTGATGATGAATAAGTTAAATAAAGGTTGGATCTTCATTTTCACTTTTGGCGCCTATTTGGCAGCCCAAGGTCAACCAAATGGGACAATTAACTACCTGACTACTCAAACTCAAGTACAAGGGCAAGGAACCCTTGTAGGGCAAGACCCCAACAATAAGAATATTACTACAGCAGTACCTTTCTTAATAATTACGCCCGATAGCCGTGCAGCTGGAATGGGCGATGTGGGAGTGGCCACCTCACCCGATGCAGCGTCAGCTTATTGGAATGCGGGAAAGCTTGCTTTCATTGACAAAGGTTATGGCGGTTCGTTATCTTACACACCATGGCTGGGTAAAATAATTAATGACATGAGGGTGATCCATTTAAGTGGCTTCTATAAAATCAACCGTGAGGAGGCGGTAGCTGCCTCTATGAAATATTTCGATTTAGGAGAAATTGAGTTTAGGGACAATGGGAATGTGTCTCAGGGTCGCTTTAATGCTAGAGAGGTTGCCTTCGATGGCACATACTCACGGCTATTGACTGACAATTTTAGTGCAGGTGTTACATTGCGATATATTTACTCGAATTTAACCGGTGCTTTACCAACGACTGATGCAACCGCTGCTCACTCAGCAGCGGTGGATATTGGCGTATACTACACTAAGCCACTAAAATCAAAAAATGCCACGCTTTCGTGGGGAGCTTCTATATCTAATATTGGCGCTAAAGTATCCTATACAAATTCAGGAAACCCTGATTTCATACCAACTAATTTGAGATTAGGCGGTGCGTATAAGATGGATTTAGATCCAATGAATAGTTTGACATTTGCACTCGACTTCAACAAGTTGATGGTGCCTACAACAGTGCCGGGTAGCAGAAATAAACCCCTTCTAAACGGAATTTTCGGATCGTTTTCAGATGCCCCTGGGGGTTGGCAAGAAGAACTTAGTGAGGTGACGATCTCGGGAGGTTTAGAGTATTGGTATAATCAAACATTTTCCGGGCGTCTTGGATATTTTTTTGAAGATCAAACGAAAGGAAATAGAAAATATTTAACCGCTGGAGTTGGACTTCGGTATAATGACTTCGGGGTAGACGTTGCTTACCTGGTGCCTACAAACCAACGAGAAAGTCCTTTGGCGGAAACGATTCGATTTACCATTCAATACCTCATTGCCAAGAAAGCAAAATCAGAAGAATCTGTAACTGATTAATTGAATGCTCGATCGAAGGACCCCACCTAACTTTAGTACTGAGTTTCAATTCAATTTACCAAGCCCTGAAATCATTGCCCTCAAAGACAATTTGTTTCTGGTGTGGCTTAAAGAAATTCAGCAAGATGTAGTAAAGGTTGATTTTGTTTTTGAAGCGGGAAAATGGCATGAGCCAAAAAAGGGAGTGTCCTATTTTACGGGACACATGCTGGAAAAAGGAACATCGAATTTTACCTCTGAAAAGATTGCAAGCGTTTTAGATCAACAGGGCGCCCAACTAGAAATTTCTTCCGGAGCAGACTTTACTTCCGTAAGTCTATATTCTCTAACGAAAAATTTTGAGGCTGTTTTGCCCCTAGTTATTGAGATTCTTAGTGTGCCCTCATTTCCTGAGGATGAATTTGCTCTAGTGTCCAGTATTTTTTTAGATACGCTGAAGGTAAACAATGAAAAGAATGGTTTTGTGGCCTCAAGGATTTTCAATAAGAATGTCTTTGGTGGCAACCATCCCTATGGAAGGTATCTAGAAGAAGCGGATATTAATGCGATCAGCACGACTGATCTTAGATCTTTCTTTCTTAACTCATTTTCACCGATTGAAATCTACGTCACAGGAAATTTAAATAATCATCAATTTTCATTGCTAACAAAACAAATCAGTAACCTACAGACTCAATCAAAAAGAACACCTTATACAACTGATTGCGAAAGCGGGCCAGTTACTGAAAAGATTATCAAAGACAAGAGCCTTCAATCAGCAATCAAAATTGGAAAGAAGACTATCAATAGAAATCATTCCGATTACCCTGGTTTACTTTTAGCAAACCACATCCTAGGTGGTTATTTTGGCTCACGGCTGATGAAAAATATCAGAGAGGAAAAGGGCTTAACCTATGGAATTCATTCATCTGTCACTTCATACTTAAACAGTGGCGTGTTCAGTATTTCAACTGAAACAAATAAGAATAAGGCTGACCAGACTATCTCCGAAATAGAAAAAGAAATTGAAAAACTATTGTCCGTTCCTGTTGATAAAACGGAACTAGGCACGGCAAAGAATCATTTTTTAGGGAATCTCCAATTAGAGGTATCAAATCCATTTGCAGTAACGGAAAAATTAAAAAATATTCGTTTGAATAAGTTGCCTGCTTCCTATTATCAGGATCTCTATAAGGCAATAATTGTTGCGAGTGATAGTGATATATTGAGGATAACAAACGAATACCTCTCTCCAGCAAGCTTTCACTTAGCCGTAGTTGGATAAACACACCTCTCACGGTGCGTAAAAGTTCATAAAAAAACCCCTATAATTTTGTTTTATAGGGGTTTGATATAATAAGAAAGGCAACGACCTACTCTCCCGGATTTTACTCTAGTACCATCGGCGCTGGCGGGCTTAACTT
>VYMD01000021.1_pt1 | contig 89444 bp, 77 predicted proteins | sample 5115311 | NCBI WGS metagenome assembly VYMD01 (sample SAMN12291779, study PRJNA351875) | freshwater metagenome | isolation source: freshwater lake | place: USA: Michigan, Wintergreen Lake | collected 2013-08-08
TGGCCGTGGGGCTGCTGGGTGGCGTGGGCTGGGGCGACGCGGGCGGCTGGAGCACGGCACTCTGGGCAGTGGCGGGTGCGGCGGCGGTGATGGGCTTGCTGCTGCCAGCCTCGGCGCGGCTGAGCACCCCCGCGCTGCTGCTGGTGGGGCTCATGCTAGCCACAGCGGTGACAGGCGTGGTGAGCCTGCTGCAGTTTGCGGCGGGGTCAGAGGCGGGGCGGGCCTTTTTGATCTGGACGTTCGGGTCGGTGGCGGGGGTTACTTGGGCCTCGGTGCCCCTGCTGGCGGGGGCGGTGGGCCTCGGCCTGGGCGTGCTGTGGAGCCAGCACCGGGCGCTCGACCTTCTGCGGCTGGGGCCGCTCACCGCGCGCTCGATGGGGGTGCACCCGGGGCGGCTGCGGCTGGTGCTGCTGCTGGGCACGAGTGTGGTGACGGGCGTGGTGACGGCCGTGTGTGGGCCGATTGCCTTCGTGGGGGTGGCGGTGCCGCACCTCGCGGCGGGCCTGAGCGGCACCGCTCACCGACGCTGGCTGCCCACCGCGGCGGCGGCAGGTGCGGGCGTGCTGCTCGGCTGCGACGTGCTGAGTCAGTGGCTGCCCGGCGGGCGCGTGCTGCCGCTGAACGCCGTCACGGCCGTGGTGGGAGCGCCTGTGGTGGCCTGGGTGATCATTCGTCTCTATCCGCGGGCGTGATGCTGAGTGAAGCGAACTCAGGCCAGCAGCTGCTGGCAGCCGAGGGCCTCAGCGTGGGCCCCGGCCGCAGCCGAGCGGACGTGCTGAGCGGGGTGAGCCTCAGCCTGCGCGCGGGCGAGCTTGTGGCGGTGGTAGGGCCTAACGGCGCGGGCAAGTCGAGCCTGCTGCGCACGCTGGCGGGCCTGCAGCCGCCGCTGGCCGGCACAGTGCGCTGGGGTGAACATCCCTTAAAGGAATGGCCGACAGCTACGCGCGCGCGCCACGCGGCCGTAGTGCTGACCGAGCCCGCGGGCGACGCCCTGCTGACCGTGGCCGAACTCGTGGCCCTAGGCCGCGCGCCACACCGCAGCCCCTGGGGCGCCAGCGACCCGCTCGACACGATGGCCGTAACTGCAGCGATGACACAGGCCGGCGTGGCGGCGCTGGCTGATCGGCGCGTGGGCCGCCTATCCGATGGGCAGCGCCAGCGCGCGCGCCTAGCGCGCGCGCTGGCGCAGGGCACACCCCTGCTGCTGCTCGACGAGCCCACGCTGCACCTTGACCCTCATGGGCGGGCTAGTGTGCTGGCCCTGCTGCGCGCGCTGGCCGATGGCGGCCGGGGCGTGGTGGTGGTGACGCACGAGGTGGACCTCGCCGCTGAGCTGGCGGACTGCCTCTGGGCAGTAAAAGATGGCCGCATGCAGGCGCTCGCGCCAGCGCAGTGGCGCGCTGAGGCTTGGGAACAACACTTATTCGCAGGGGTGGATGCGCGGTAGCTGGCGGGCAGAGCGGCCGACGCATCGGCGGCTGGGGCGGGCGCGGCAGCGCGCAGCGGCAGACGACATTCATGCTAGCCAAGCACCGTCGGCACAGCAGACGCCAACCCCCAAGACGGTGCTGGTGCTGCCCGCCGACACGCGCCGCTACACCAGTCGATGGCACCTAGCCGAGCAGGGGCGCTGGGCCTATGCCCACGCCGCCTTTGAAGAGCCTTTTGCGGTGCTGATGAGCGCGGTGATGGTGCTCGTGCTGGGCCGGGTGCTGGTGGGCGGCTCGGTGTTGCTTTTTTCGATGGGCCTGCTGGCCCTGGCGCTAGGGGCGGCCGTGCTGGCGGCGGGCTGGCGCATGGGCGCGCGCGCGGTGGTGGTGGTGGTGAGCGGCCAGGCCTATGCCGTGGTGACAGCGCTCGACCTGTGGCGCGGCGAGACGGCGCTGCGCTGGTTCCCGCTCAGCTATATGAATGCGCAGCGGGTGGAGGGGCGGCTGCAGCTGGTCTACCACGACCGGGTGGTGCTGCTCGATCCCGCTGACTGGGGGGCTGACTATGCCGCCCTCGAGGCGGACTTGCTTAGCGTAGATGCGCCGCCGGATTCGGGCTCGAGCGGCGGCTGAGTGCTATCTTGCGCGCCGTTTCGCAGGCGTTCAATCGATTCTGCTTCACCCTTTTACCTCTATCTCTGATCGGACCTATGGGCATGCTCGATGGCAAAGTGGCACTTATCACGGGAGGCAGTCGGGGCATCGGTGCCGCGCTGGTGCGGGCCTTTGCGCGCGAGGGGGCGCGGGTGGTGTTTACCTATGTGGGCTCTGCCGAACGGTCAGAGGCTCTGATGCGTGAGCTCAGCGCTGCCGGCCGTGCTGTCGAGGGCCATCAGGCTGATGCCGCCGACACGGTCGGCACCCAGCAGCTGATCGACGGCATCGTGCAGCGCCATGGCCGCCTCGACATCGTGGTGAACAATGCCGGCATCACCCGCGACAACCTTATCCTGCGCATGAGCGAGCAGCAGTGGGACGAAGTGATGGCCACCAACCTCAAGTCGGCCTTCAACACGACCAAGGCCGCCGCCAAGCACATGATGAAGCAGCGTGCTGGGGCCATCATCAACATCACCTCGGTGGTGGGCATCGACGGCAACGCGGGCCAAGCCAATTACGCCGCCTCGAAGGCGGGCATGATCGCCCTGACGCAGTCGATCGCCAAAGAACTGGGCTCGCGCGGCGTGCGCGTGAACGCGGTGGCGCCGGGCTTCATTGAGACCGAGATGACGGCGTCATTGCCCGAGGCCGAGTTGGCCAAGTGGAAGGCTGGCATTCCCCTGGGCCGCGGTGGCTCGGTGGACGATGTGGCGAACGTGTGCCTCTTCCTAGCCTCAGACATGGCCGCCTATGTGACCGGTCAGACCCTGCGCGTGGACGGTGGCATGGGCTGAGGGCTGTTGCGACGTTAGGCCAAGGTTAAGCCTTAGCCGAAGCTTGCTGCCGAAAAACGAGGGTGCATCCGTGCGTATGTAATGCCTGCTTCATGTGCAGGTTACGCAGGTTATGCCAGTGTTAGGGATTAGGGGTAAAGGCTTTCCTGTCTTAGCGATTCTTTAACCCAGACGGCAGTCAGGGTTAACGCCCTAGGGAGTGCTTTGCAGCATCCAAATCACACCTACCCTTATGAAGTTCTTCGCTCTCCGCTCTTGGGCGCTATTGGCGGTGCTGGGGTTCTATCTCACTGCTTGCAGCAGTAACGATGATCCGGCCCCTACGACGTCCGAAGCCCCTGCTACGACCATCACGCGCTCGCGCGTGAGCCTGAACCTGGTGCAGTACACCATTAAGGATTTCGGCCGCGGCATCGGCACGTTCACCATGAATAAGCTCGAAAACGCCGCTGCCGAGGGCTCTTTCGCTGCCAACGCCAACGCCCGCGTGCAGTATATCCTTGACGGACTGGTGTTTGTGAACGACGGTCAGGTGCTGACTGTGCAGGCCGGTGCGATCATCAAGGCTCGCTCGGGCACGGGTGACAACGCCAGCGCGCTGGTGGTGGCACGCGGTGGCCGCATCAGCGCTGCAGGCACGGCGACGGACCCCATCGTGATGACGGCTGAGGCTGACAACTTGGTGCCCAACACCGGCACGGTGACTGATTACAGCCAGCTGAACCACGGTAACCTGATCGGCCAGCGTGGCCTCTGGGGTGGTCTGGTGTTGCTGGGTCGCGCCTCGCTGAACCGCGCGACGGCTGAGACGAACATCGAGGGTATCCCGAGCACGAACGTACGCGGCCTCTACGGCGGCACGAACGATGCCGATAACAGCGGCACCGTGCGTTACATGTCGATTCGCCACACGGGCACGGACATCGGCGCGGGCAACGAGCTGCAGGGCCTGACCCTAGGTGGGGTGGGCAGCGCGACTACGGTCGAATACGTTGAGAGTATCTATTCGAACGACGACGGCATCGAGATCTTCGGTGGCACGGTGAACACCAAGTGGATCTTGGTCGCCTTCAACGATGACGACGCGTTCGATTACGACCAAGGCTGGCGCGGCTGGAACCAGTTCTGGGTGGCTTACAGCGGCGACGACGTGAGCAACCGCGGCTGCGAGTGCGACGGTGATGACTCGAATGCGAGCACGCCTTCGGTATCGACGAACGGCACGCCCTTCACCCGTCCGTACATTTTCAATGCGACGTTGATCGGCCGCAAGTCTGGCTCTGAGTCGCAGGCGATGGAGTTCCGCGCCAACTCGGGCGGTCTGTGGTACAACGTGCACGTGGAAGATTTCAACAGCGGGCCTCGCCTGCAGTATGAGGCTGCTGCCGCGCTGAGCTCATGGCGCCGTTTTCGCACGGGCAACATCGCGGTTCGCGGTGCGGTGTTCAACAACATCGGCACGGGCGTGAACACCAACGCGCTGCTGATCATGGGCGGTAGCCCCCCCACCGACTCGCTGAACGTGTGGCGCGCCACCTATGGCACAGGCGCCGGCACGACCGAAATCGTGGCGCTGGGTGCCGTGAGCACTGGCCTGAACTACCCCATCTCGACGACGACGGCTGGCACAGCGCGTCTGACCCCCGCTGGCACCCTCGACCTGGTGCCGGACGCCTCAATATCGGGTGCCCCTGCTGCCATCACGACGGGCTGGCCTGCGCCCCCCGCTGGTTTCACGGTGACGACGGCGGCCTATCTGGGCGCCTTTGACCCGGCTGTGGCGATGAACGCCAGCTGGATCAGCGGCTGGACCAAACTGGATCGCGCCAACTTCTTCTAAGTCGGCCCTCCTGCTTACGACAAAGCCCGTGGCGCTCAGCGCCACGGGCTTTGTTATTGATAACGAACAGATTACCTGACATGTTAACCCCAGCTTAACCGGCAATTAACTCCTAAAGGGGTCCTTTGCGAATCTTCAACCTTCTAGATCTGTTATGCGCGTTTTTTACCGTGTCTTGCTGCTGTGGCTGAGTGTGGGCTGGGTTTCTACGGTGGGGGCGCAAGACATTCGCACGGCAGGATCGCTACCTCAAGGCGGAGGCTTAGGCACAATCAGGGGCACAGTATATGACCAGTCGACGGGCGAGGGCCTGATCGGTGCCTCGGTGCAAGTTGTGAGCACCACACTCGGGGCGACCACCGACCTCGACGGCAATTTCACGGTGCGCAATGTGCCCGCAGGCACCTATCAACTGCGTATCACCTATGTGTCGTATCAGACGACAGTGATCTCAGACGTGAAGGTGAAGGGCGGCGCGGTGACCGTACAGAACGTCTACCTCGAGCCCGAGTCGGTGACGGTGGGCGAGGTAGTGATCACGGCTCGGCAGGTGCGCAATACCGAGTCGTCGATTTTGAACTTCCAGAAGATGGCGTCGGCCACGCTCGACGGCCTGTCGGTGCAGGCGATCAGCCGCGTGGGTGATTCAGATGTAGGCACGGCCATCGGGCGCATCGTGGGCATGACGGTGGAGGATGGCAAGTATGCTTATGTGCGCGGCTTGGGCGACCGCTATTCACGCACGCTGATCAACGGGGCGGAGATCCCAAGCCTCGACTTCAACCGCAACGCGGTGCAGATCGACGTGTTTCCGACCTCGCTGATCGACAACCTAGTGGTATATAAAACCTTCACGCCCGACCTGCCAGGTAACTTTTCGGGGGGCCTGGTGAACATCACCACGCGCGACTTCCCGGAGAAGTTTACGCTCTATGTGTCGATGACCGCAGGCTGGAACTCGATCGCAACGGGCAACTCGAACTTCTTGACCTACAACGGCGGAGCGACCGACTGGCTAGGGATGGACGATGGCTCGCGCGACGTGCCGCGCATCGCTCAGAACACCGATCCTGTGCTGTTCAACGGCCCCTTTTCACCCGGGGGTAGCCCGTCGGCTGAGGCGAGCTTCCGCAACAACATCACGCGCGGTTTTAACCAACAGATGGTGCCGACACGGCAGGCCCCGCCGTTGGATCACGGCATGAGCTTTAGCCTCGGCAACCAGCACACCGTGTTTGGCAACAAGTCGCTCGGCTATGTGGTGGCCCTGACCTATAAGCGCTCATATATGCACCTGCAAGGCGATCGTGGTGTATGGGCCCTGACCGGCGCCGGCAACGACCGGCTGAGCCCTCAGTTTGACCTGCGCGACACGCGATCGAGCGACGATGTGCTGTGGTCGGCGCTGGCGAATGTGTCGCTGCGCCTCAGCGACAACCACAAAATCGTGGTGAACTATCTGCGAAATCAGTCGGGTGAGCGCTCAGGCCGCGAGCTCATCGGCCTGAACTATCTGAACGACGCCTCAGGCCAGGGCCAGCGTAACCGCGCATTGGATTACTTCGAACGCTCGAACGACATCGCTCAGCTGCGCGGGGAGCACAACATATCGAGCTGGAACAACTTCCGCATCGAGTGGATCGCTTCTTACACCAAGTCGCAACAGACGCAGCCGGACTTCCGCACGTATTCGGCGGTATTCGATGACGATGCGAACCGCAACCCGATTCCGGGTACGTTTCAGATACCTCTCGGCCTAGTGGACCGCCCCGTGCGCGCCTGGCGTTTCTTGGACGAAGACGATCTAGACTCGCGCGTGCACCTCACGCTGCCGTTCAAGTCGTGGACAGGGGCAGAGGCTAAGCTGAAAGGCGGTGGTAGCTATACGTACAAGGACCGCGACTTCCGCGAGTTGCGCTATGTATACTTCTTGCAGAATGTGAACTCGGCTGCGTTCGGTTACAGCGCCTTTGGCGATAACAACTCGCAGGGTTTCTGGGACAACAACTTCTTGCGCCTAGTCGGCCCTGACCCCATGATGTCACAAGACTGGCAAGGTCAGGTGATCGGCTCAAACATCGAGGCCCGCAACCAGTATGCGGCCACTGAGCGCATCGGCGGCGCTTATCTGATGGTCGACCTCGAGCTGGTCAGCAAGCTGCGCCTGATCGCCGGCGTACGCTATGAGAGCACCGCCATCGCCGTGCAGGCGGGCAATGGTGTGAATGCCAAGCTCGAGCTCAACGACCTTCTGCCGATGGGCAGTCTAATCTATGCCACCTCGCCGACGACCAACGTGCGCTTGGGCTTTAGCCGCACACTAGCCCGGCCGATCTTCCGCGAGCTGGCGCCGTTCGTGAACTTCACTTTCGCAGGTGATGTGTTCGAGTTTGGTAACCCGCTGCTGCGCCGCACGTTGATCGACAACTTCGACCTGCGCTTTGAGTGGTTTCCTGAGGCGAGCGAGCTGATCGCGGTGAGCGGCTTTTACAAGCGGATTCAAAATCCGATTGAGCGCAGCTTTAACCCCCTCTCGGTTAACAACGAGCTGACCTGGCAGAACGTGGATCAGGGCAAAGTGTTGGGCGTAGAGGTAGAGGTGCGCAAGAATCTGGGCTTCGCCGCCTATGCGCTGCGTAAGTTTCAGCTGGGCTTCAACGCGTCTTACATTTTCTCAGAGGTGGATGTGCCCCAGCTCGAGCTCGGGCCTGGCCGCGTGATTAACCCGAACATGGCGGCTACCCGCCCGCTGTTCTCGCAGTCGCCGTATGTGGTCAATGCTAACCTGGCCTATATCAACGACAGCAGCGGCACGACGGTGTCGATGACCTTCAACATTTGGGGTGAGCGGCTGGCGCTCGTCGCGCGCCCGGGAACGCCGAACATCTTCGAGCAGCCTCGCCCGTCGCTAGACCTAAACGTGGTGCAGCGCCTCGGTCGTGACAGCCGCTGGTCGGTGCGCTTCCAAGCGCAGAACCTGCTGAACCCCGAGTTCCGTTGGATTCACACTTACGAGGGCCGCGAATACACATATCAGAGCTACCGCGAGGGCGTGCGGCTTAGCTTGAGTGCGATCTACCAAATCAAGTAACGTCACGAATTAGGGCCCTAACGAACAGACGCGGGCGGCTCGAAATAGCCGCCCGCATTTTTTTGAATAGCTGCAGAGCTTAGAGGCGCTCGAGCTTGTGGATCAGCTTGACCAGCTTGTCGAGACTGGCGTAGCGGCGCAGGGTCTTCATCTTCTCGTTGGCGGGCATGCCGGAATAAACCTTGCCGCCAGGTAGTGAGCTGAGCGCGCCGGTTTTGGCCATGAGAATGGCGCCTTTGCCGATGACCACGTCCGACGGGATGCCAACCTGACCCCAGAGGATCACATCGTCCTCAATGGTGCATACGCCGGCGATGCCGACGAGGGCGGCGATGACGCAACGCTTGCCCACGATGGTGTCGTGGCCGATCTGGACCAGATTGTCGATTTTGGTATGCTCGCCAATGCGGGTCTCGGCGCTGACGCCGCGGTCGATGGTGGTGTTAGCGCCGATCTCGACATCGTCCTCGAGCACGGTAGTGCCTTTGGAAAGCATTTTGTCGCGGCCGTTGGGACGCTTTTTGAAGTAGAAGGCCTCGCCGCCGATGCGCGCGCCACTCTGAATGCAACAGCGGCGTCCGATGGTGCTGTGATCGTAAACGGTGACGTTGCTATAGATGAGCGTATCGTCGCCGATGGTGACGTTCGAGCCGATGGTGACGTTATGCGCGATCTCGACGCGGTCGCCGATGGTGACGTTGTGCCCGAAGACGACACTCTGGCCGATCTTGACATCGCGGCCGAGCTTGGGCTGAGCCGATAGATCAAGGGGCTGACGGGGCTGGAAGTGCTCGGTCAGCTTATTGTAAGCGCTGAAGGGGTCGTCGGTGACGATGAGGGCTTTGCCGGCCGGGGGCTCGACGGCTTTGTCAATGAGGATGGTGGTGGCCTTGCTGGTGAGGGCCTTTTTGTAATACTTGGCGACGTCGACAAAGGTCAGGTCGCCGGGCTCGACGCGGTGGATCTCGTTGATGCCGGAGACTAGGTGATTAGGGTCACCCACGAAGCGGGCCTGCAGCAGGTCGGCCAGTTCGCGAACGGTGCGGGGAGGGGTCAGCTGCATAGGCGACTAGTTTACGCAGACGGCGTGGAGAACGGAAGGGCAGGCCAGGCTAGAATTGGTTTTTCCACATCATGGATTCGACCGGCTTGACTGTTTTGTGGTTGTATTTGGCGTTGGACTTGTGATGGTAGAGGGTGCGCACGTCGCCCTTGACCTCAAAGAAAATCAATTGTCCAATGGGCATACCATGGTACACGCGAACGGGATGGACGACGGAAATCTCGAGGGTCCAAGTGTTGCAGAAGCCCACATCGCCCTTGCCGGCGGTGGCGTGGATGTCGATGCCGAGGCGGCCGACTGAGCTCTTGCCCTCGAGGAAGGGCACGTGGCGGTGGGTCTCGGTGTATTCCTCAGTTACGCCGAGGTAGAGCATGCCGGGCTGTAGCAGGAAGCCCTCGGCGGGGATAATCTGCTCCTGCACACGGTTGTGCTGGCGGGCGTCAAGCTCTGGGTTAACGTAGGTGGCGAGATATCGGCCGAGGTGGACGTCGTAGCTATTGCTGCCTAGGCACTCGGGGCGAAAGGGTTCGATGAGGATGTCGCCTGCCTCGATGGCGCGCATGATTTCGAGGTCCGACAGAATCATAGAGCAGTAGGGCGCGTCGCTAGTGAATTCGATGCCCCGCGCAGGGGGGCCGAGTAAGTCAGGGGGTGCAAAGGTCGGGAAGGGAGGGCGAAGCTGACCCGCCTGCGGACAACATTTATTTGCCTGAAGGTGAAGGGCTTGGGTTGATCGCTTGGGGGGCAGCGCGGCGGCAGGCCACCCAGGGGCCGATGCGGATCCGCGCATAGGGTGCCAGAAGCAAGGGAAAGGCGCGGTCGAGGTGCTCGAGCTGATCGGGCTGGGCAAGGATGAGTGTAGGCGGAGTGTCGCGTAATAGTCGAAAGAAGTCTTCGACCTCGGGGCTAGGTATGCCCACGCGCGGGTCGAGGGCTAGGCCGCGGTCGAGCTCGATCAGGTAGCGATCGAACTGCAGGTGGGGCGTGGTGGAGGGCTTCTGAAGGGCGGCGTAGAGCTGGGGCTGGGCGTCTAGCACCCAGAGGCGAGTCTGGGCCGAGTCGTGCTGGGCCCATTCGAGCAGGGTGGGTGGCAGCTCGAGAGTGGGTGGGGGCAGGTATTGTGCGAGGGGCCATCGGCTGGTCCAACTGGCGGGCAGGCGCAGCCAGAGGGGCGCTGCTAGGGGGGCGATAAGCAGCGCTAGGCTCAATGCCCAGGTGCCAATTCGCAGGCGTGCGGGCACCTGATGCAGCAGGGCGATGGCCGCGAAAAAGGCCATCGGCGGGGTAAGCAGCGCCACGCTGGCTAGGCGCAGCTGGGCACCCTCGACCAAGAGCAACAGTAGCCCAGCGACGAACCAAACGGCGAGTAGCAACTCGGCCACGCGGGTGCGTGCGGCATTGCCGCCCTGGCGCTGGCCCACGCCGAGCAGGCCCAAGAGCGCGAGCAGCAGGATGAGGCCAGCAGTGGCAGCGACGAGGGGGCCGTCGTTCGCACTGGGCAGGCCGAGTTCGGCGGGGGGGGTGCGCCAGAGCGTCCATGCCATGGTGCCCATGCTGTGGCCCGCTGGCTCGAGGGCCCCGACGCCCCAAGCGAGCCCTGTCAGGGCCAGGAAGGGTATGGCCGTCCCGGCGATGACGCTGCTGAGCTCAGTGGCGGTGGGCTGGCGCACGGTGGTCGAGGCGATCAGCAGGGGCAGTGCGATCAGGGCCGCCCGGGCGTCGAAGAGGACGGCTGTGGCAGCGAGGCCGCCCAGGGCCAGCAGGGTAGTGGCGCGGCTGCCCGAGCGGTCAAGGTGGGCCAGCATGCTGCGCGTGAGTAGAAGTAGCGGCAGCAGAGCCGCGAGCTCCGGGCTGAGGGCAAGCCGGCCGGGGGGAAGGCAGAGCAGTAGCGCGAGCCAAAAGCCCGGCAGCGTGGGCGCCTCGGTGACGACGCGGAAGCGCTCAACGACGGCGTTGAGCAATGCGGCTGAAGCAACCACGATCAGCACCTCGAGCCCACGCAGCAGTAGCACGGCGCCCGCTGGGCCCGCGAGTGCGTGGGCACCGGCGAAGAGCAGCGGCAGCAGCGGCATGTCGGTGACGGCTAGGTCGGCATAGAGGCGCTCGCCCCCTGCGATGCGGCGGCCGAGCTCTAGCAGCAGGGCCTCGTGGGCGTCGATGGTGAGCGGATCGGCCCCGCGCCAGCGCAGCGCCACCACCGCAATCAGTAGCAGCGGGTAAAAGAGCGGGTTGTGCGCCGAGAAGAATGAGCGGAACATGGGGTGCTTCAAAACTAACAGGCCCCGATGCTCGATCGCATCGGGGCCTGTCTGGGCCTTGGCAGGCGGGTTTATTGCCCGAACTGATAGCGCCTGTCGGCCACCGCAGCGGCCTCTCGCAGGCCCTGATAGACCTTGCTCTGCATTGACGAGCGGCGGGCAGACTCGAGGCCGACACGCAGGCCTTCGATGCCGACACTGTCTTGGGCCACCTCCGCCGGCTCGGATGAGCGGCGCACGATGAACACGCCAGAGCGACCCGAGATCGGCTCTGAGAGAACCGTTCCATTGAGTCGGCGGGCTGCGCCGATCACCTTGGGCTCGGTGCCGAGGCCGGGCACGCTGACGCTGCCAAAGAGCACGTTGTCGGCGCGGCTGACATAGGCCCCAGCGCCATAGGCCTGGCGCAGGCGCTCGAGGTCGCCGTTAGCGGCAGGGATGAGTGGCGTGAGCTTGGTGCGGATCTGACGGGCCTTGAGTTCACTGATGACCTTGGGGCGGATGTCTTCTTTCACCTGATCGAAGGGTTGGAAACCCTTTTCGATCTTGTCGCTGACGATAGCCACTACGTAGGCGTCTTCGGTCTCGAGCGGGTCAGAGTGGTCGCCCTTTTTGCTGCGCAGGGCCCAGTTCACCACCGACGTCGAGCCGACCAGGCCGGGCAGGTCGCGGCTGCCGGGGCGCAGGGGGGGGCTAGTGCGCACATCGATGCGGCGCCGGGCGGCAGCAGAGTCGAGGTCGTCGACTGAACGCACACTAGTCGATAGCAGCGCGGCCTGACGCTCGAGGTCATTGAGCGTGGCGGTCGAGGCATAGACCTCGCGGCGTAGAAGGGCTAGGCGGACTAGGCGGTCGTCGCGGTCGAGCACCTCGATCACGTGATAGCCCTGGTTGCTGGCGATGGCGCGGCGCTGCAGGCCCCGGCCGGCGCGGCTGAGGGCGCGGTCAAAGGCGATGCCGTAGCGGCCACGAGGCACCCAGCCCAACTCACCACCGGTGAAGCGGGTGTTGGGGTCTTCGCTGTGTTGGGTGACGAGTGTCGCGAAGTTGGCGGCGGTGGCCACGCGGGCGATGCTATCGGCCTTGACTTGGGCGCGCAGGCTGTCGAGGCGGCTAGGGCCCTGGGGGCGGATGACGATGTGGCGCACTTTGACGCTTGAGAGGCTGTCTTTGGCGAACCCCGAGACCTTGACCACCTCATAGGCATTGCCCACGAGGGTGGGGCCGAGCAGGGTACCGACGGGGTTCTTCGCAGCGATGTCTTGCAGGCGTGGCTCGAGCAGAGCGATGGGTTGCAGAGCGGCTGGTGGCGCATCAAAGGCGCGTGTGGCCACGAAGCTAGAGTCGTCTTTGGTCTCGGCTAGGCCCGTGCGCCAATCGGAGATCTCGGCTAGGGCGGTGGCGCTGTCGGCGGCTGTGGGCGTTTTGCGGAAGCAGACGTATTTGATCGTGGTCTCGTCTTCCTCCTGCTTGTATTCGGCCTTGTGGGCGTCGTAGTAGCGGCGCAGGTCGGCATCGCTGGCCTTGACGGTGCTGTCGTCGAGCGCGGCATAGTTGACGGCGAGGTATTCGAGGCTAAGGGCCTGGCGGTCGTCGGTGAAGCGGGCGGCGGCTTCAGGGCGGGTGACGACCCCGGCCGCCTTGACTAGACCGAAATAGATCTGCTGCTGCCGCTGACGCACGACCTGGTCGAGAATCTGCTTGCGGATGTCGAGCAGCTGGGGGTTCGAGCGCGAGGCCTCGAGGAAGTTCTGAATCACGTCGCGCCGCAGCTCACCGGTGGCTTGATCGACGAAGTCGGGAATCTGACGCATGACTGGCGACTCGTCGGGGCCAAGGAAGAGGCGCTTGACCTCTGCCGGGGTGATCTCAATGCCGGCGGAGGCGAGTTCGGCGTTGAAGAAGGTCTCTTCGACCATCTGCTGCCACACCTGATCGCTCAGGGCGCGGCGCAGGTTGTCGTCGATGGGTGCGCCCGACTGCTGCTGATAGTTAGCTAGGGCGGTCTGGAAGCGCTGGTCGAATTCGACCACGTCGATTTCCTTGCCGGCGACCTCGCCAATGGTGGAGTCGCGGCCTGTGAACAGGCTCTGGAAGTCAGAGAGCGCCGTGCTGGCAATAAATAGAAGCAGCGAGAAGAAGATGATGCCCACCACGAGGGCGGCTCGGCTGCGGATGGCGTTGATAATCCCGGTTTCCATGCAGGGGTGTAAGTGCAGTCGTCGTAGCGAATGCTGGCGGGGCCAGCCAATCGAGGGCGCAAAGATAGGCGGAAACGGCGCCACGCTGTGGGCCGGTTTCGTGCCGTTTCGGGGCGGGGCTTAGGCCCCAGGCTGGGCAGCCTTGTCGTCGTAGCGGTAGAAGCCGCGGCCGACCTTGCGCCCCCACAAGCGGGCGTCGACCAGCTGCTGCTGCAGGCGGCTGGGCCGGAAGCGGGGCTCCTGAAAGGTGGCGTCGTAGAGCGACTGCGACACCGAGTGGTTGGTGTCGATACCGATGAGGTCCATTAGCTTGAAGGGCCCCATGCGGAAGCCGTGTGCCTCGAGCAGGGCGTCGACGGTGGCATAGTCGGCCAGGCCCTCTTCGGCGATGCGCAGGGCCTCGAGGTAGTAGGGCCGGGCCACGCGGTTGACAACGAAGCCGGGCGAGTCAGCCACTCGAATGGGCGTTTTTCCCCAGCTCTGCATCAGGGCCTCCAGCCGGTCGATCAGGGTGAGGTCGGTGCGCCGCCCAGCGATGAGCTCGACCAGGCGCATGGCCGCGACGGGGTTGAAAAAATGCAGGCCCACACAGCGCTCGGGGCGGCGCAACACCCCGGCAATGCGCGTGACTGGGATGGTGGATGTGTTCGTGGCGAGGATGGCAGTGGGGCTGACGATGGCCTCGAGCTGGTGAAAGAGCTCGTGCTTGAGGGCCAGGCGCTCGGGGGCTGCCTCGATGACAAGGTCGCAGCGCAGCTCGGTGAGGTGGTCGGTAGTGCGCACGCGTGCGAGGATGTCGGCCGCGACAAGGGTGGGGTCTTTCTCGGCGGCGCGCAGCACGAGGGTGCTGACACGCTCGGCGGCGCCCTCGAGAGCCGACTCGACGGGGTCGTAGAGCACGACCGTGCGGCCGTGCTGCGCGGCGAGGGCGGCGATGCCCTGACCCATGACGCCGGCACCTGCCACGCCGATGGTCTGAATATTCTGCGGCACGCGGGGGGAGTAACAGTCGCAAGATAAGGGCTGCGGCGGGCGCCGAGCTGCGTAGGTTTGCCGCCTGAATTCAACAAAGACCTATGCAGCAGCTCGAGGGTAAAGTAGCGGTGGTGACGGGGGCCTCGAGTGGCATCGGCCGCGCGCTAGCGCTCGAACTCACGGCTGCGGGCACGCAGGTGGTGGCCGCCGCGCGCAACCGCGACGAGCTGCTGGCCCTCGCCGCCGAGGTCAAAAGCCGCATGGGCCGCGATCTGCACGTGATCACGGCCGATGTGACCCGCCCCGAAGACAACGAACGCCTCGTGGCCGAAACGGTGCAGCGGCACGGTCGGCTCGACATCTTCATCGCCAATGCTGGCATGACCATGCGCGCGCGGCTGGTGGACGCCGACCTCGAGAGCCTGCGGCGTGTGTTCGAAGTGAATTTCTGGGGAGCGCTTTATGGCATTCGTGCGGCGCTGCCACATGTTGTAGCGCAGGGGGGCTCGATCGTGGGCGTGTCGAGCATCGCGGGCTATCGCGGCCTGCCTGGTCGCGCGGCCTATAGCGGCAGCAAGTTTGCCCTCAACGGTCTGCTCGAGGTGGTGCGCACCGAATACCTCGCGCGGGGCCTGCATGTGTTGACGGCCTGCCCTGGCTTCACGCAGTCGAACATCCGCAAGCGGGCGCTCAAGGCCGACGGCAGCGCGGGGGGCGAGAGTTTTCGCAACGAGGGTGAGATGATGACGGCTGAGCAGTGCGCCGTCCACATCGTCAGGGCTATCGTGCAGCGTCGGCGTACGCTCATTCTCACCCGTCAGGGGCGCCTAGCGGTGTGGCTAAACAAGCTCTGGCCGAGCCTGGCCGACCGACTGGTGTGGCAGACGATGCGGCGCGAGGACGACCCGGTGGTATAAAGCTTAGGTCAGACGCAGGTCCCACCCCAAGCCGTAGAGCAGGATCAGCAGCAGGCCGCCGAGCGCAATGCGGTACCACCCGAAGGCTGCGAAGCCGTAGCGCGCGAGGTAATGGATGAAGCCGCGAATGGCCACCATCGCCACCACGAAGGCCACGACTGCCCCGAGCAGCAGCAGACCGATCTGGTCGAGGGCGATCAAGTGACGGTCGTCGTAAAGCGATTTGGCGGTGGCGGCGGCCATGGTGGGCACGGCCAGCAAGAATGAAAACTCAGCTGCGGCGCGGCGGCTCAAGCCCTGGCTCATGCCGCCGATAATCGAGGCCGCCGAGCGCGACACGCCCGGGATCATCGCGATGGCCTGGGCGAGGCCGATCAGGAATGCATTCGGATACGTAGGCTGGCTGCGGCCCGCGTCCTCGGCCGACGTGCGCGCGAACCACCGATCGACAAACAGCAGCACCACGCCGCCCAGCAGCAGGGCTGCCGCCACCACCTCGACCGACTCGAGCAGGCGGTCTATGTGGCGCTTGAGCATCAGGCCGAGCACGGCCGTGGGCAAAAAGGCCACGAACAGCCGCGCATAGAACGACCAACTCTGAAAAAAGCGCCGGAAGTAAAGCACCACCACGCTAGCGATAGCCCCCGACTGAATGCTGATCTCAAACACCCGCGTGAACGGATCGTGCTGGATGCCCATCAGCGCTGAGGCGATGATCATGTGGCCCGTGGACGACACGGGCAGAAACTCGGTGATGCCCTCGACCACGGCCAAGAGCAGGGCCTGCCACCAGCTCATTCCAACAAAAGATTAGCGGTTCGCGCTTCGGCTTACTTCCACTTGGCGAGGATGCCGTAGCCGATGACGGCATAGCCGCCGAGGATGAGCACGGGCGACACATAGAGCGCCATCGAAAACCGCGTGGCGTCGATAAAGGGCTCGGTGCTCATCAGGATGAAGCCAAGCGCCACGAGGGCCATGCCGATGCCAATGGTGAGGTAGTGGCGGCGGGTGAGGGGCAGGCGGGCGGGTTTGGGGTCGGTGGCCATCAGGCGATTTCGTCGAGAGATTTGTTGAGGTAGCGACTGAGGGCTACGCGGCTGCTAAGATAGCCCAAGACGGCGCCTAGCACGATCAGGCCGCCAAAGAGGGCCATCGTGGGGCGGCCGTAGGTGAGCTCGCGCAGGTCGAAGTCAAAGCCCTCGAGCTGCAGCTGTAGCAGCAGCAGCAGACCAAAGAGCAGCCCCGCGGCGATAAGACCGCCTAGGCCGCCCTGCACCATGCCGAGCTGCACAAAAGGCCGCCTCACATAGCTGGCGGTGGCCCCGATGAGCTGCATCGAGCGGATGCTGAGCCGCCGCGAAAAAATGGCGAGCTGCACTGTGTTCAATATCATCAGATAGGCGAGGGCGGCAAGCAGCAGGCTGATGGCGAGCGAACCGCGGAAGAGCCAGCCCGAGCGCAGGTTGACCGTCTCGATGAGGCTGATTGGGTAGTCGACCTCGCGGATGATCTCATGACGCAGTAGGGCCTGTGAGAGGCTGCGCACCGAGTCGGCGTTGACGTAGTCAGGCTGCAGCTGCACGTTGATCGAGCCCAAGAAGGGGTTGACGCCCTCGAGGCCTCGGTTGAACTCTTTATCCAGCTCGGCGAACTCGGCCATGAGCTCCTGCGGGCTGCGATAGCGGATGGTACGTACGTAGGGATCGGTTCGCAGGCGGCTAACCAGAGCGCGGGCTTGCTCGGCCGTTACACCTGGCTGTAGCAGGGCCTTGAGCTCGAGGCGCTCTTTTTGCGCGTCGATGAAAAAGCGGGCGCCCAGGCCCAGCACGCCGAAGAAGCCCAAGAAGAACAGCACCAGCGTGATGCTGATGAGCGAGAACACAAAAGGAGTCTGAGGGCTCGAGCCGGCCATGGGGTGGGGTAGGGTGTCGCAAAGGTAACGGCCCGCCGCCGCCGCCGCGCTCTATCTTGCAGCCCGCCGATCAGCCCCTAGCCCCACCCGCCGACCGCCATGACCGCCAAAGTGCTCGACACGCTGATGCAGCTCTTTGCACAGCTGGCCACCGAAGACGGCGTGGCGCGCGAAGAGCTGCGGGTGGTCAAAGACTTCCTCTATCAGCAGCTGCCACTCGATGTGGCGCGCGACTACATCGACCAGTTCTTACGCTATGCAAAGCGCAAGGACTGGGGCAAGACACTCGAAGAGCTGTGCGCCGAGGTGAACACCGAGCTGACTGCCCAGCAGAAGTATTACATTCTGATCCGCCTGCTCGAGCTGATCAAGGCTGACACGAACGTGTCGGCCACTGAGCTCGATGCCGCTCGGCGGGTGTCGGTGGGCTTCAACATCCCCGTCGATGACTTTGAGCCGATCTACGACTACCTGATCAGCGACCGGCCGCGGCAGCTGCTGCACCGAAACATTCTCATCATCGACTCGGGCAAAGGCTCGCTGCGAGGGGCCCACCTGGCGGTGGAGCATTTCGTGGGCTATATCGCGATCTTGCACCTACAGAGCGCGGGGCTCTATGTGCTGCGCTATCTGGGCAACGGCGAACCCTTTCTAAACGGGCAGCCAGTGCTGCCCGATGTGGTTTACTTCCTCACGCCGGGCTCGGTCATTCGCCAGGGGCGCACGGCGCCGATCTATTACACCGACATCGTGGCGCAGTTCCTGGCGCCGCATCAGCGGGCGCGCCTGAGCTTCGTGGCCGAGGGGGTGAGCTACCGCTTTGGGTCTGGGCACCTAGGCCTGCACCCCATCGAACTGCAGGAGCAGTCGGGGCGGCTCGTGGCGCTGATGGGTGCCTCGGGTGCCGGCAAAAGCACCCTGCTCAACGTGCTCAATGGCACCCTGCGCCCCACCGAGGGGCGTGTACTGCTCAGCGGGCTCGACATTCACGCGCAGCCTGAGGCGGTCGAGGGCGTGATTGGCTATGTGAGCCAAGACGACCTGCTGATCGAAGAGCTGTCGGTGTGGGATAACCTCCACTTCGCCGCGCGGCTGAGCTATGGCCGCACCAGCCAGGCGGCGCTGGCCGAGCGGGTGCAGCAGCTGCTACAGAGCCTCGGCCTGTGGGAGATTCGCGCGCTCAAGGTGGGCTCGCCACTGAACAAGAAAATTTCGGGCGGCCAGCGCAAGCGGCTCAACATCGCCCTCGAGCTGATTCGCTCGCCGGGGGTGCTCTTTGTGGACGAGCCGACCTCGGGCCTGTCGTCGCGCGACTCAGAGAACGTAATGGACCTGCTCAAGGAACTGGCACTGCAGGGTACGCTGGTCTTCGTGGTCATTCACCAGCCTTCGAGCGATATCTTCAAGATGTTTGACCGGCTGCTGCTGCTCGACGTGGGGGGCTATCCGGTGTTCTATGGCAACCCGCTCGATGGTGTGCGCTACTTCCGCCGCGCCATGGAGCTGCCCCAGCCCGATGCGGCCGAGTGTGAGCTCTGTGGCAACGTAACGCCTGATCAGGTGTTTAGCGCCCTCGAGGCGCAGTTGGTCGACGAGACCGGCCGCCTCACGGGCGAGCGCCGCCTGCAGCCGAATGAGTGGCATGCGCGCTACCGCGAGCTGCCCCCGCCCCCGCCGGTGTTGGCCGCCACCGAGCCCCCCGAGGTGCCCCTGCGCCGACCGGCGTGGGTGGAGCAGCTGGGCCTCTTCTACTGGCGCGACCTCAAGAGCAAGCTGGCCAGCAGCAGCTATCTGCTCATCAACCTGAGCATCGCGCCGCTGCTGGCGCTGGCGCTGGCCTATCTGCTGCGCTACACCAATCCGAACACGGGGGTTTATACACTCTATGAGAATGTGAACCTGGTGCCCTATCTGCTGACGTGCATCCTGGTGAGCCTGTTTGTGGGCCTGACGGTTTCGGCCGAAGAGATTCTGCGCGACCGAAAGATTCGCCAGCGTGAGGCCTTTTTGCACCTCTCACGGCATGCCTATCTGGGGGCTAAGGTGCTGCTGCTACTCGGCCTGTCGGCGATCCAGATGGGGCTCTATGTGGCGGTGGGGCACGCGGTGATGGGCATCGGCGAGCTGCACGGCGACTATTGGCTGATGCTGTTCTCGGTGACGGTGTTTGCCAACCTGCTGGGGCTGAACATCTCGTCGGCCTTTGACTCGGCCGTGACGATCTACATTCTCATCCCCATCCTGCTCATTCCTCAGATCGTGCTGAGCGGGGCCATGGTGCGCTTCGACCAACTGAACCCCGACGTGATGCGGCCTGACCGGGTGCCCGCCGCAGCAGACCTCATGGCCAGTCGCTGGGCCTATGAGGCCCTCGCCGTGAAACAGTATAAAGACAACGCCTATCAGCTGGCCTTCTACGCTGACGAGCAGCGGCTGAGCCGGGCGCAGAACCAGCTGAGCTATTGGCTGCCGCGCGTGCAGGCGCAGCTCGACCGCTGCATGACCCATCTCGAGACGGGCGAGTCGGTGGCGCTGGGGGGCGAGGTGGCGGCCCTGCACCACAACCTGGCCGACGAGCTGGCCCGCTATCGTGGCACGAACTATCCGGTGATGGCGCAACTGGCGGCGGGGCAGTTCGACGCAGGCACGGCGGTGCTGGTGGGGCGCCTGCTCGCCGCGCTCGAGAAAAAGTATCAAGAGCAGGTGCGCAGCGCCAGCGAGGCGCGCGACGCGCGGCAGGCCGAACTCGTGCGCGCAGGTGTGGACCTCGAGCGCCTGCGCGCTGAGCATCACAACGCGCGCCTGGCCGACGTGGTGCGCCACCGGCTCGAGGCCGAGCGCCTAGTCGAGGTGCGGGGGCGGCTGGTGGTGCTGGCTGACCCTGTGATGCGCGTGCCGCCGTCGACCACGTTGGGCCTAGAGGCCCAGCTGTATGCGCCGGTGAAATCGTTCGCTGGACGGCAATGGGCGACCTATGGATATAACCTAGCGGTGATCTGGTCGATGACAGTGGCGCTCTATTGGGCGCTCTACTTTGATATGCTAAGGCGGGGAGTGACACAGCTGGGGCGGTGGCGCCAGCGCTGGGCGCGAGGCCCGATGCGCTCAAGTCGAGACGCCAACTAGTGGAAATGGGCTAATTCTGGGGGGCGTTGCACAGGCGAGCCAAAACTCAGTGCCCTGACTGTGAGCGCATTGGAATTGTTAAGGGGGCCGAATCGGCGTAGGGGCTTTCTGCTATCTTTGCCGGTAAAGTTCGACTACTCAAACCCTTAGCTCCGGAACCCATGACTTTCTCTACGCGACTTGCCACCGCCCGCAAGCTGGCCCTGGTGGCGTTGGCGGTCTCGCTGACGGCCTGTGGTCTGCCCGAAGGCGTGATCAACAAAACCAAGGTGGATGGTAAAGAGTACACCAACACCTGCGACGGCTTCAAAACCGAGGTCGCGGCCATCATGGATGCCAACAGCAACCCTCAGGCCCTAGTGGTGGCTGAGAACGACAACTCGCAGTTTGACTACCTCTACCTAGAGCCCGGTCAGTTTGTGCAGCGCGGCGACACGTTGTATTTCCGCCTCATCAACGACCTTGAGTATGCCAAGTATCTGGCCAAGGGTGTGGCGGTGCAGGTTAAGGCCGAATTCAGCGCCCAAGACCACCTTCGCGACATTGAGGCCGAGCCCACGGGCACCCTCAATATGCTTATCGTGGACGAAGCCTATTACAAGGCGAACCGGAGCCCCTTCTTCGTTTACAAACTACCTGTTGCTCAGCGCATTAATGGCAAGCAGCTCTCGCTAAAGTTTAGCGTCGTGCAGTACGACCGTAGCGGCAAAGTGAAAAAGGTGTTTTGCGACACCGAGGCCAATCCGCTGGGCCCCGTGGATGTGCCCTGCTGCACCGACCGTGGTGTCGAGACGGCCCGCCCGCGCTCAATTGTGCAACTGCCTGCCCTCGATGTGCGTGACGAGAACTACAAGTACCGCTCGTTCACCGGCACCCAGGACCTGATTCACCCCATGATGATGACCAAGTTTGACCGCAAGCTCATCGTGGATGTGATCAAAGATTACCTCGGCAAGTATGAGGCTGAGGGCTTCCAGGTGAAGAACATCACGCTGACGGGCTTCGCTTCGCAGGGTGGTAAGGTTGAGCTGAACCAGAAGCTGTCAGACGCCCGCGCCCTGGCGGTGACCGAAGAGCTGAAGAAAGAGTTTGCTGCTGCGGGCAAGTATGCCGATGTGCCGGTCAACGGCTCGGGCCGCGGCGAAGACTGGGAGCGTTTTGACCTGCTGGTCAAGACCGCCACCTTCACCGAAGAAGAGCGTCAGGCCATCCTCAGCATCAGCGGCGGCAGCGAAGACATGGATGCCAAAGAGGCCTCGCTGCGCAAGCTGCCCAATAAAACCTGGAAAAAGCTCGTGGACGAAGTGTTGACACTCTGCCGTCACACCTTCGTGCAGTATGAGTTCAACTTTGTGGGCGGCACGATGTCGGCCGACAACTATCCGACGCAGATTCCGGTGATTTCGCCTGAGCTCTACAACGTGGCCACGCAGCAGCGCACCGTGGGTCGCTTCCGCGCGGGCGCCGATGTGGCCGGTGGTGTGAGCACGCTGAACAACCTGATCGACGGCAACGGCAACCGCACTGGCAACCTTTATGCCATGCGCAGCACCTATCACATCGCTTCGCGCGACATCCGTTCGGCCATCGCCGATATGGAGCGTGCCCTGGCAGCTGACCCGAACAATTCGCAGTATGCTGTGACGATGCTGGCCTACAAGACCGACTACGCCTACAATTATTCGATCGGCGACCGGATGAAGCTGCTGAGCAGCTACAATGACTTTGTGGCCCGCAACCCCAACGATGCCGTGCTGGCCTATAACCGCGCCGTGCTGATGGACCGCGTGGGCTATATCACCGGTGCCTTGGCCGAATATGAGAAGCTGGTGTCGGGCAACAAGACCGCCATCGGCCTGAACAACCGCGGCGTGGCCCGCCTAAAGACGAACCGCATCGTCGAGGCCGAGGCCGATTTCAAAGAGGCCCTGAGTCTTGAGCCCCGCCTAGCAGAGGCTCACTTTAACCTGGGTGTGGTCAATGCCTATAAGGGCCTGACTGATAAGGCTGTCGAGCATATCGACCAAGCCCTCTCCATCCAGCCCGAGCTGAAGCGCGACATCGCCACGAACCCCGTGTTCCGTGTGATGAAGGACTCGCCGAAGTTTGCGAAGTACCGTTAATCGGTTCTCGACCGTTGACCCAGCGCCCCGGCCCTCCCGGGGCGCTGGCGTTTAGGACATAGCTGTTAATGGCCCCTTGGTCGGACGGCTGGCTAGGGGGTGAGCAAAAAGAAGTTTGCAGTTGCAGGCGAAATCCCTAGTTTGGCAAAGGGAAAAACCATTCCCACAGCCCTGCTATAGCCCCACTTCTAGGCGTTTTGGCCGAATTCGGTGCCCAGCGCTAACTCTGCTCAACCTCTGAAACCTAAACCTCGACGGTGATGAAAGACCAAACCGTTCAAACCGCGGTCGAACAGCGGCAGACCACTACAGCCGGCGCCGCAGGTGAAGGCCGCCGGCAACAGGTGTATCTGGCCTGGACTACCGACGACATCGCTGAGAACCGCGAGACGCTGCTCGTGATGCTGCAGAAGGCGGGCCTTGAGGTCTTCCCGACCGAGCCGATGCCGACCGACGAGACGGCTTTCAAGCAGCAGGTGGACGCGATGGTAGCCAAAGCCGATTTCTCGATCCACCTCTTGGGTGGCGAGGTGGGCCAGACCCTGCAGGCTGACGCGAACACCTCATGGGCCAAACACCAGTATGACCGCGCCGTGGCCAAGAGCCGCGCCTCGCAGGGCGTCTTCAAGCGCGTGGTGTGGGCAGTGCCCCTTGAGGGCCTGATACTTCAGGGCGAGCAGCAGGACTTCATTGTGTCGGTGCAGAACGGCTTGACGCCCGAGGTGATGTTCTCGACGGTGTCGAACCCTGCGCAGTTTATTGACGAAACGCGCGCCTTCCTTGAGACGGAAGCCGCCCCGAAAGCCCCTCCGAAAGAATACGACATCGCGTTCATCTCGAATGTGAACGATGCGGCTGACTGCTATGAGCTGGTTGAAAAGCTGGAGAAGGAGTTCAAACTCAAGCTGACCACGCTCACGGTCGTGCCCGAGAACGAGGTGGACTATAAGGCGCAGGGCGCCGACATGGTGCGCCGCAGCAAACTGGCCATCGTGTTTTTCAAAGACGCTGCTGACTGGGCCATCAGCTATGTCAAGATGGTGTGGAAGCACATCGGTGGGGCCTCCGCCAACACGCCCTTCCTTCTGATCGGCGAAGATGAGCCCCGGCGCAACCGTTTCTTGAACTTCAAAGCACCGCAGGTGAAGCTGGAGGTGGTGAAGAAGGAAGAAGTGCTCGCCCGCATTCAAGAGCTTTTTACTGAGGTGCAAAAGACAGGCAAGATCACCGAGCAGAAGTTCTCGCCTTATACAGGTCTGCGTCCGTTCAATGAAGACGAGTCGATCTTCTTCAAGGGCCGCGAGAAGCACGTGGACTATATCATCGACATGCTGCAGAAGCAGAAGTTCGCGATGGTCACGGGCTCTTCGGGCGATGGCAAATCGTCGCTGATTTTTGCGGGTGTGATCCCGAGCCTCAAGGGCGGGTTCATGAAGACGCAGTTCAGCAAGTGGGCGGTGGCCGACTTCCGGCCCGAGCGCCAGCCGCTGCGCAACATGGCCTCTGCAGTGGCCAAAGAGTTGCGGTATAAGAACCCCGACGATGTCGAGAACGCGCTGAGTTACGGCTTCTCGGCTCTGGTGGATCTCTACCGCAAGTCGCCGATCTACTGCGACGTGACCAGCGACGAGTTCATGAACTCGGACGACGAAGGCAAGAAGGTCCTCCGCCGTAAGGCCTCGAATCTGCTTATCCTCGTGGACCAGTTCGAGGAGTTCTTTACCAACCAAGAGAACTACCGCGACGGTGTGGCGAGCCCGCTCGCCCAGATCGCTGTGAACGTGCTGGTGGAGACGGTCAAGATCGCGCGAGAAGAGAACCTGCCAGTGTATGTGGTCTGCACGATGCGCTCTGACTACATCGGTCAGTGCGTGGCCTTCCGTGGCTTTGCTGAGCTGATCGGTCTGAGCACCTATTATGTGCCGCGCCTCAAGCGAGAAGAGATTCAAGAGGTGATCCAGGCACCGGCGCAGCTGAACGGCGACCGTGTGAGCCTGCGCCTCGCCCAGCGCCTGCTCAACGACGTAGGTGACGGCATCGATCAGCTGCCGGTGCTGCAGCACACCCTGCACCAGATGTGGACTGATGCTGGCCGCGGCACCGAGGAGATCGATGTGATCCACTATGCGCGCGTCGGCGGTCTACAGAGCTTCAAGCTGCCGAAAGACGTGCAGCCGGAGTTCGAGCGCTGGTACAACGGCCTGCCCGAGGAGAAGAAAGCGCTCTATGAAAAGCCCCGCTTGCGCAACGTGCTCAACCGCCACGCGAACGAGCTCTACCTCAATGCGGCGGACTATTACAACGCCCGCTTTGAGCCGCAGATCGCGCCAGAAACGGCCCAACTGATCATCAAAACAGCGTTCTCGGGCCTGACGAAGATCGACGACAACCGCGCCGTGCGCAACCGCATGACGCTCCAGCAGATCACTGACATCCACGGACGCGAGGGTGTGGACGCCCAGACGGTGGGCCGGGTAATGAACATCTTCCGTGAGCAGGGCAACACCTTTGTGCAACCCTTTATCACGGACGACCCTGAGAGCAAAGAGCTGCCCCCCTCGGTCACGCTCGATATCACGCACGAATCGTTGATTCGTAACTGGGAACGACTTGTAGACTGGGCCGAGGCCGAGAACAAGTCGGTGTCGGTGTACAGTGACTTCAAGGTGCAGGTGAACCAGTGGCTGGCGAATGACTGCGAGCCACGCTTCCTGCTGAGCGAGGGTAACTTCGCTTACTACAATAACTGGTATCAGCAGCAGATGCCGACGCCGGCGTGGATTCGGCGTTATATCCGCCCGGACGAGATCGTGCCCGAGCTCGACCCGATGGAGCAGTCGGCAATGTATCTCGAAGACGTCGACGACTTCTTGGGCGAGTCGAAAGCAAAGATTGACGCTCGAAAGCGCGCCCGTATTGCGGTGATGATCGTGCTGGGCGTGGCCTTCTTGATCGCACTGCTCGGCTTCTTCAACGCACAGTATCAGGCTCGCCTCGCCGAAGAACAACGCCAACGTGCGGTGCAGAACGAGGTGCTGGCGAAAGAGTCGGCTGCCAAGGCCAAGCTCGCCGCCGAGCTGGCCGAGTATGAAAAGCTCAAGGCCGAGCGCGCCGCTAACCAGGCCCGTCTCTCTGCTCTCGAGGCTGCCAATCAAAAGGCCATCGCCGAGGGCGAAAAAGCCAACGCCCAGCGCCAGGCAGAGATCGCTGAGATTCGCCGCAAAGATGCCGAGCTCGCGCAGAAGCAAGCCGAGAAAGAGCGTGTGATCGCCATCGAGCAGCGCCGCCTCGCCGACGAAGCACGTTCAAAGGCGGAAGCTGCTGAGAAGCTCGCCCGCGAAGAGCGTGAGCGCGCCATCAAGGCCCGCAACGATGCACTCATCAACCAGTCGCTATTCCTCGCGTCTCTGGCGGAGCAGCAGTCAGAGGCTGGCAAGCCCGAACTGGGCGTGCTGCTGGCGCTGCAGGCCCTGCCGAAGAAGATCGGCGGTGAGGGCGAGCGCCCCTTTGTGGATGAGGCTGAGGCTGCGCTCTATTACAGTCTGAACAAGATTCAGAACCGTAAGCCGATGTCTGAGATGTTCGGTCACACGAACAAGATGATCTACAACATGTTCAGCCCCGACAGCCGGCAGCTGATTTCGACCTCGTGGGACAAGACCGCGCGGATCTGGGACGTAGCTACAGGCCGCGAGGTGGACGTGCTCTCGGGCCACAGCCACATCGTCGACCGCGCCTACTTCTCCTCGGATGCGCGCTATACGGTGACGATGGGCGAAGACTTTTCCGCACGCCTTTGGGACTTCAAGTCAGGCAAGCTCATGCATGTGTTCCGCGGCCACCGCGACCTGCTGACACATGCGGCGATCAGCCCCGATGGGCGCTTCGTGGTGACGACCTCACGCGATGCCTCGACGCGCATCTGGAGCACCCAGAACGGTAAATCGATCGCCCAGCTACCCGCCTCGGGCCCGGTGCTGCATGCCGCCTTTAGCCCTGACACGCGCCGCCTCGCCTATTCGCTCGAGAATGGGGTAGTGGAGCTGTATAATGTGGAAGAGGGACGGGTGATCGCCACGGTTAACGCCCACAATCAGAAGGTGCCGTTTGTGGTATTCTCACCCGATGGCTCGCTGCTGGCCTCTGTGTCGGAGGACAAGACAGCTAAGGTGATAGATGCCGCCACTGGCGAGGTGCGCATGACGCTGAAGGGCCATGCGGCTGGTCTGCTGCACGCGGCCTTTAGCCCAAGCGGCGAGCGCCTAGCTACTGCAGCTAACGACAGCACAGCTCGTGTGTGGAACGTGAAGTCGGGCAAAGAGGCGGGCCTGCTAGGTGGTAAGGCGGGGCACAAAGGCTCTGTATATAACGTGCAGTTCAGCTCAGATGAGCAACACCTGCTGACCACCGCCGATGACAACACGATTCGCCTGTGGGACGCCAACTCGTACCTGCGGCTAGCGGTGTACAACGAGCATCCTGGCAACGGCTATTATGCGGCCTTTAGCCCGAACGCAGAATACATCGCCTGCGCAGGCAAGATTGGCAACGACTATACCGTGCGCATCTTCCGCATTTTGCCGAACCAGCAGAATCTGATTAATGCTGCCGACTCGACCAAGAAACGTGAGCTAAGCGATCCGGAGAAGGAGGAGTTCTTCATCCTCTACAACAAGATTCCGCGTACACTCAAAGACCTGCAGATGCAGCAGTATCGCGAGCGCCAGCAAAAGATCAACGGCGCCGGCTCGAGCACTTGGCCGAACTTCGGCCCGGCTCCGCGCACGTCGCGCCCGGTAAGCACGGTGTCGGTGACCCCTCAGCCGCGTGCAGCTGCCCCGGCTGCCTCTGGTCTGAGGCATCGGGTGGGCGGGGGCGAGACGCTCTGGTCGATCGCCCAGCGCTATGGTGTGAGCGTGGATGAACTGCGCACCATCAACAAGCTCAAAGGCGACGAGATTCAGGCGGGTCGCGTGCTCATCATCCGCGGCGAGGAATAAGCGCCCACAACTAGCACCACGAGGCCCCCGAATAGGGGGCTTCGCGCGTTTGGCAGGGGCACTAGGGCGCTTGGTCCAGCTTTTGCAGGATCGGCTAAAGAACTGTTAAACACCGCCGTGATTCGGTATATTTACTCGCTACTGCATTGATCAACCGGTATGCGCGCCAACGCTAACAAGCTGTTGATTCTGAGTGCCTTGGCTCTTGGGCTGGACGCTCAATGCTGGGCCCAGACAGACTTTTTTGTTTCGTCAAACGACACCGTATCCCTCACTGCGGGCTCGACGCTCTACGTGGACGGTGACATCTCGTTAGCCGCCGGGTCGATTTTACGCAACCGAGGCACGGTGCGTTTCACGCGCAACTGGGCCGCCACCGGCCGCTACGTCTGGGATCGGCAGGCTACGCCCAACGACAGCCTCATTGTGCTGGCAGCTTACGCCAACCCAACCTTCACTAGTGCAGACGATAGTATTGGCATTCTGTCGCTGCAGGCTCAGGTCGCCGCTTCAATGGACATGAGCGGCACCGCGATAGCAATGCGTCGACTGCATTTCGGTCAAGGCCTCTGGACGACCGACGCGCTTTCTAGCCTGCGCATTGGGCCACGGGCTGAGGCCGAGGGGGCTAGCTTTGATCGGTTTGTAAACGGGCCGCTGGAGTTAGCCAGCGGGCCCGGCTCCTCTACTAGCCGTCTGCTTCCGATTGGGAAGGACACGGTCTATCGGCCGCTAACCTTCTTTGATATTCAGAACGCGACCGCGTCGCGGGCTCGCGCGGAACTGTTCAATGCAGACCCGACGGCCTCCGGCACCCCCGGGCAGCGCTTCCAGCGGCTGAGTCAGCAGCGCTATTTCCGCGTTGACGTACCGGTCGGCACCTTAGGGACCAACGTCGAGGTCCGCACCCCTTGGGGGCCGACCGACAACTATACGCCTGCGGAGTTCAACTTCCTTCGTCTTGGGATTCGGCAGGACGCTTCGTCGGCGGGTGACTACGACACGCTGCGAACTGTCAACCGGGTCGGAGCCGCAGTGGCGGGTGCCTTACGCAGCGCTGCCCCTAGTTTTGGGCCTACCAACTACCTCGCACTCGGCATCAACAAGCTCGAGGCTGGCACACTCATCGCCGCCCCGGCGAGCATCAACGTGGGTGACACGGCGCAGATGCAGCTAGCGGGCGCCGACCTAGGGCCCGACATTACACGACAGATCTATCGCTCGCAAGATGCGGGGCCCTTTAGCCTGCTCACGACCCTCGGCGGCAACCAAACGGCCTTTAACACAGACACGGTCTTTCGCCCGACGCAGTTCCGCTCCATTGCCATAGCGGGGCCGAATTTCGAGCCCGACACCACGAACGACGAAGGGCCGATTCTCAACAGCTATGTGGCGCTCGACCTACGGGTGCTGCTGCAGGGCCCCTATCAGAGCCCGGGTGTGATGGCGCTAGGCTATACGGTGGGTTTCCTGCGCGGTTACTTCACCTCGCGTTCGACACTTGACTCGAACATGTACGCCAACTACGGCACGAACACCTTCACCGTGCCGGTAGGAGCTGTAGATGTGGTGGCGCTCGAGCTGCGCGACAGCACGACGGCTTCCTCGACTGTGCCAGGTTCGAGCAAGCTAGCCTGGCTCATGAGCGACGGTTCGCTGCGCGACTTCCGCACAGGCTCGACCAATCATCCGGTGATGTATTTCGACGTGACTCCGGGCAGCTACTATGTAGTGGTGCGCCACCGCAACCACTTGCCGATGATGACGTCGGTGCCTGTGGCGTTCGCTGGGCCTGCTCCTACGAGTTATGACATGACCCGGATATCGAGCGTTTATGCCATGAACCCGACGGTGCAGCGAGGGGGCTATGTCTTTCCAGTCGACGCGCGCATCGCGGCCTTCTTGGGCAACGTGGGCAGCACTCCGGGTGAGCCGATTCAGCACGTCAATGCCTTCGACTTCTTCTTGGTTTATGTCGATCATGCGCTCGCGCTGTCGGGCTACCTGCAGACCGACGTCAACCTCGACGGCGTGGTCAACGCCTTGGACTATCAACGGGTGCAGCTGAACAACGACCGACTCTATTACTCCAACGTTCCTGACTAGCGCGCACGTGTACCCTCGCTCGATCTGCCGAATGCTGTCGGCGGCGCTGCTAGTGCTGCTGATGTCGCCTGCGCTGCACGCGCAGCGCGACCTGCGTGTCGAGATCGAGCAGCGCGTCGAGGGCCGCGAACTGCTGATCGATGTCTATCTGACGCGTCTGAGCTCCGACACGATCTGGCTGGCCGCGTCGAATTTCTCACTCTACCTGAACGGCGCCGGGCTGAGGGTCATCGATGCCAGCATCGACCACCGCCTCGACGGCCGCTGGGACAATCAGTATGACCCTGCTGGGTATAACGACCTGAGCCTAGGCAAACGCCCCGATTTCCTCACGCTGAGCATCAACTGCCGCAGTCTGTTCAAGAGCCTGAACCCCGGCCGAGGTCAGGCCCTGCACCGCCAGCGCGAGCGGGTAGGCCGTGTGCGGGTGCCGATCAGCGACCCCTGCCTCGCCAGCGACATCAGCTGGCGCCTGGAGCCCATCGCGATCATGAACTGGGCCAGTGAACCGCTGCAGTCGCGCGCGGAGTTTGTGGCCCCCGCTTCGGTGCCGCTCTGTGGCGCGCCCATGCAGCCGACCATCACGCCGCTGACAGCCCTGGCCGTGTGTCAGAACAGCCCCGCCGTGCTCAGCACCACCGCCACGGGCAGCCTACAGTGGTTCCGAAACGGGCAACCCATCGCCGGAGCCACAGGCCAGCAGTTGACCGTGGCCCAGTCAGGCCGTTACAGCGTGCAGGCGGCCGACTGCAGCTGCCGTTCGCCACTGTCAGATAGCGTGACGGTGGATGTGACCAGCACCGAGGACCCCGAGATCTGGTATGCTGCCGATGGCCGCCTGCATACACGCCCCACCCCCGAGGCGCTGCAGTGGGTGCGCGACGGCAAGCCCATCTCAGGCGCCACCGGCACCAGCATCCCTTTGGTCGAAGAGGGCACGTATCGTGTGGTGCGCACCAATCGTTGCGGCAGCTTTGCCTCGGCCGATTTCATCTGGCTCAGCACGCGCCCCATCAGCGACCCCTTCCTGCTGGCCGACGGTGCGCCGAGCGTGGTGGTGCACCCCAACCCCTATGTGGGTTTCACGCACCTGAGCTATACCCTGCCGCGCGAGGCCGAGGTGTCGGTCGAACTGTCGGTGGGCACCGGCGCGGTGGTCAAGCAGCTCTTTCGCGAGCGGCAGGTGGCGGGCCGCTACCAGTTCCGTTTCAGTGGGCGCGATCACGGTCTATCACCGGGCACTTACTTTTTGACCTATCGGGCCGACGGCGTGATCAAAACCTTTAAGGTGATCGAAGTCAAGTAATCATCCTGCTAGCGAATCAACTCTAACACCTGCCGAGCCATGCGTCGTATCGTACTGTTGAGCCTAGCATGCCTGCTGCTCTCGCTGGTGGAGCTTAAGGCTCAGAGTTATGAACTGCGTTACGCTGCGCAGTTTGCGGGTAACGATACGATGCTACTGGATGTGTTTATCCAGAGACCCGTTGCAAGCCCTGCCTTTAACCTGGGCTCTGCCAACATTGTCTTTGAGTTGGATGCCACTTGTTTAGATGTATCGCGGGCAACGATTCGTGCAGGAAGTGAAAACTTAGCCTACAGCCTTCCAGCTAACGGATACAACCCGATGACGGTTGTGGGCACTGGCAACCGCGTCAACTTATCGATTTTTTACACGGGTGGGCCTGATCCGATGAATCCCCTGCCAGGTACTATAGTACCGGTCACCGCCCTCGCACCCTTAGCTCGAATTGCTATTCCGATTACGGGCTGTAACTGTACAGTAGTCCCAACGGTAAATGCGCTTCTTAATATCGTCCGACGTATCGTATCGATTGGGCCACCAGTGCTGCAGGCGATCATACCCCCGCCCGCCAGCTGGGTCGGCACGCCGCTGGCGATGAACCAGCCGTCCGTTTCGAGCGGCCCTGCATCAGTGAACGTCTGCGGGCCAGGTCAGATCTCGACCTACACCAGCTCGACCGCAGGCTTCTGGCGCATCCAGAGCACCGTCGGCAGCACCATCATCACCGACCCCATCAACAGGAATTCGATCGATGTCTTGCACGGCCAGCCAGCGGGCCTGCCCTCGACCGACATCATCACCGTGTCGCCCACACAGACCAGCGTCTGCGTTCAGGCTGACACGACCGTGCTCAACCCGCCCCCGCTGGTCAACTTCAACCTCGGCATCGTGGGCTCTGCCACGGTGTGTAGCGGGCAGGGTTTTCAGTTGCAACTCTCCGGCTCTGAGGCGGGCGTCACCTATCAGCTGCTGCGCAACGATACCGCCATCGGCACTCCCATCACGAGCATGGCGGGCGGTCCGCTGCTCTTCACCGTGCCGGCACTACCACTCCGCTCGGCCCCCGGCTATGACTTCACCTACCGCGCCGTGCGCGGGCTGTGCACCGTCGAGCAGGTGCCCCCCGGCGTCGAGGTGCAGGTGGTGAACTGCACGCTGCCCACCGTCATCGCGGGCCCGTCAGCGCTCACCCAGTGTGGCAACTCGACCGCGAGCTTCAGCCTGCAGGGCGCTCCCTTGGTGGGGGCGCTGCTGACCTGGCAGGTGCTCAATCGCGCCACGCCCCCGGTGGTGCAGATCGTAGGCTCGAATTATGAGCCCAATGTCAATGTCAACCTCGGCCGCTCGCTCGCCACCCAGACCGACACCCTGGTGTTGACCCAAACCCTAGGCGCAGCCTCGGGCCGAGACTCGGTGTTCATCACGGTGCGGCGCGCGGCAAACCCCGAGGTGGGCGGGCCCAGTTTCCTATTCCGTGCCACACCAGTCCCAGGCACCGTGACCGGGAACTTCTTCGTGCCCACCGGCGCCCCCGACTTCATTTTGAATGCTACCAGCACGTATACCTGGAGCAACATCCCCGCCCTGAGCCCTGCCGAGATCAGCGTTGTGCTGTCGGGCGCACAGAATGAGTTTGCCGATATCACCTTTTCGGTCGATGGTATCTTCGACATTATCGTGACAGAAGTCACATCAGACGGCTGCGCGCGCCAAGCCAGCCGCCGCGTGCAGGTGACCGACTGCAACGCTAACCCCGGTACCTCAGGACCTAACCAGACTGTCTGCATCGGCCAAAACTCCCTGGTTTACGTTGAGAACGACCTCTTCGCAGCCCCCGGCGGCCTGCAATGGCAGCAGTCGACTAGCTCGACGGGGCCTTGGGTGAATGTGACGGGAGGCTTTGGTGCGACCTCACAAGTCTATTTCACCCCGCCGCTGATGGTAACGACGTACTACCGGTTGCGTGCTTCTAACCTAGGCTTTTCGTGCTCAAACTTTTCGTTGCCCATTGAGGTGCAGGCCGTGGCGCCGCCTGTGGCAGGCATTGTCACCCCGCGCGACACGGGCGTGTGTGAGCAGGGGGTGGTCACCCTGCGGGCCAACGGCGGAGGTGGCGCCATCCTCTGGCAGCAATCCACCAACGGCCTCGACTGGGTGCCGGCTGCCGGCTTAGGCATCACTACGCCGGTGTTTCAATCGGTACCACTAACCAACAGCCTCAACTACCGCGCGCTGTTTGGTAACGGCTGCGACTCGGTGGCCTCGAACGCGGTGCGCATCACCATCAACTCGACACCTACGGGGTTTGCCACCCAGCCCCTGCCGCCCAACGACGCCATATGTGCAGGCAGCACTTCCGATTCGCTCGTTGCTACCGTCACCTCGCCCAATAGCATCGGGTTCTGGACGACCAATGGCGCTGGTGCAGTGAACGCTTCGAATCGTTATGTCAGCACGCTTGATGACACCCTCCGCACCACACCAGTAACGCTAGCTTGGGTCATCACCTCAGGCAACTGCACGCCGGTGATTGATAACATCCAGCTGCAGGTCGATGGCCCGCCGCGTGGCACCTTCGCGCCCATCACACCCTCGACCATTTGCGCAGGCAGCCCCACCGACACGCTTAATGCCACCCTGATCCGCGGCACAGGGCAGTGGTCCATACAAGGTGACCCAATGGGGACCCTTGGCTTCTTTGTGCCGAATAGCGTTTCGCCGAGGGCGCGCTACGTCAGCAGCAGTGCAGCGGCTGGTAGCACCGTCACACTTGTCTGGACGGTCACAAGCGGCGCCTGCGGCACGCAGACCTACAGCCGCCAAGTCAACGTAAGCAGCAACGTCATCGGCGGCACTTTCCCAGCGCTGACGAGCCCCATCATCTGCTTTGGCGACACTACCGCCCCCCTCAACGCCTCGAACGTGATGGGTACAACCGCGTTTTGGTCCACGACCGGCACGGGGGTGTTCATCCCTGGCCCCGGCGCGCCGAATGCCCGCTATATCCCCTCGGCTTCTGACCAGGGCACAACCGTTCGCCTGATCTGGAACATTACGCGGCCAGCTTGCACGCCGCTGGTGCTTACCCAAGACCTCGACGTGCGCCGTCGCCCGCGCGCGGTCATTCTTAACCAGCAGGCCGATGTCGCCTGCTTCACCACCCCTTATGTGCTGAGTTCGATCGCTCTGAACGGCACGGGTGCCTGGAGCATTCAGCAGACCGATGCGGGCCCTGCACCCGGTGGCAGCTTTGTGCCGAGCAATGCGGATCCGGGCGCGAGCTACGTGGCTGCCCCCAGCGACACCAATCGTTCGTTCCGCATCCGCTGGACGGTCACCGGCTCGGGTGCTGTCTGCGACCCCGACACAGCGCAGATGATTCTCACGGTCTTCGGCGAGCCGCGCGGTACGTTCGGCACGGCCGTCCCTGACATCTGCGCAGGTTCGTCCACGATCCCCTTAGGCGCCACAGTGGTGGCGGGCCAGCGCGGCGTGTGGCGCACGCCAAACGGCGGAGGCACCTTCAGCGACTCGCTCAACCCCAACGCGTTCTACAACTCTGACCTCACCGACGCCAACCAAAACATCGTGCTCCGCTGGCGTGTGATCTCGGACGGTTGTGGCACACGTGACTATGACCAGACGGTCTTTGTCAACCCGAGCACCATTATCGGCGATTGGCCGGGTGCTCCCCTGCCGCTGCCGGCACAGTGCTTTAACGTACCCACGGCACCGCTGGGTGCTTCGGTGACGCTGCCCTCGACGGCTATCTGGGAGAGCGACGGGGCGGGCTCCTTCATCCCCAGTGCCACCGCACCGAACGCGCAGTATGTGCCCTCACCACTCGACCGCGGCGACACACTCACCCTCACCTGGCGCATTAGTAACCCCCCTTGTAATCAGCGTGTGCTGACCCGGCGCCTCATCGTGCGCGATACGGTCAACGCCATCTTCCCGGTGCCGCCTTCGGTCTGCTTCCCGAATCCCAGCGACACGCTTGGTGCCCGCATCACAGGCGATCCACAGGCCACTGGCTCGTGGAGCATCATCGCCTCATCAGATGCCGGCTATGTGGGCGGCGGCGCCTTTACACCGAATAGTAGCAACCGAAACGCACGCTACATCCCCGTGGCCGGCGACGTCGGCCGCCGTGTGCGCCTGCTCTGGACGGCCATTAACGGTGTCTGCGCTAACGACACTATCAGCCGAGAGCTGCGCGTGGTCGGGGCCTCGTCCGTGATCATCACCCCGAGCATGCAGACCATTTGCCAGGGCGATACGGCCACGGTCACCGCTAGCGGTGCTGAGTTCTACTTCTGGTCGGGGCCTGGCATCATCGGCTCGACAACTAACGACACGGTGCGGTCGGTGCCCGCCACTACTGGCGCCCCCTATTCGGTGCAGCTGCAGCTGCTAGCCGGTACGGCGTCATGCACCTTCCCCCCCCTGCTCGCTACCATTCAGGCGAACCCCGGTCTGCCGGTCACGGCCACCCAGATTACGCCGCCTGCCATGGGCACGGTGTGTGTGGGCTCAAGCGCTCAGTTGGCCGTGACGGGCCCGCTTCAGCTTGGCGGTGAGATCAGCTGGCGTCGCGACGACGGCCAGCCGTTCAGCACGGGTGAAATCAGCAATCCGAACGTCGCGAACCCCCTCGTTTTCCCCACCGGCGACCGCACTTATCGTGTGCGCGCCCGCACCATCAACGGTTGCTTCGGTGAGGCCACCGTATCGGTCGCTACGGTGGTGAACACCCCCCCCGCCTTGCCTGACACCCTGCTCACTTGCCTCTATGATCTCGGCTCTGACTCAGTGCGGCTGACGGCGATCTATGGCTCGCCCGCGCCAGTACCGGGCGAGGTCGTCTATTGGTTCAGCACCTCGCGCAACGTGCTCACCACGCTCTACCCGACAGGCCTGCCCTCGACCGCCGACCCGACGTTTATCGACAGTGGGCGCGTGGTTGACATTGCGGTTCCGGCCCCGGGTGTCTATCCCTACACGGTGTTTTATTTTAATGGTGCCTGCCCCTCTTACACCACCACCAATCTGCAGGTCATTCCGGCGCCCGATGCTGAGTTCTCAGCCGATCGCACAGTGTTGCCCTTCTTTGACCCTGTGGTGAACTTCTCCGATTCGTCCAGTGGGGCCGTGGCCTACTTCTGGAATTTTGGCGACACTGCCAGCGCCTTTAACGTTTCCGTCGAGCAGAATCCCCAGCACCGCTATTCCAGTTCAGGCCGCTATTCGGTGGTGCTGCTGGTGACCAATGCCCTCGACTGCCCTGACCTAGAGGTCAAGAGTGGCTATATCAGTGTGCTGCCTGAGCGCTACGACTTCCCCAAGGTCTTCTCGCCCGATGGTCAGCTCATTACCACCGTGCCCCCCGGCGTAGACCCCCTCGACTCACCCCCCTGGATCAACGAGCGCCTGCGCCCGCTGCCCTTGCGTGGGGAACCCTGCGTCGAGCTGCTAGAGATTTATAGCAAAACGGGCACCTTGCTCTACTCCTTTGCCCCGCCCGAGCCTGTTATTTTCCCCCTCACCGATGAGAATTTCGGCTGGGACGGCCGCGACGGTGCAGGCAACCTACTTGACCCGGGTGCCTATTCCTACAAGGTCGTCGTTCGCACCAAGGTGAATGACCTCTGCACCGGGCAGAAACAAACTTACACGGGAAGTATTACCTTAGTTCGCTGAACACCATGAAACCGACGCTCCCCCTCCACGCGCGTGTGGCTCTGGCCGCAGGCGTGGTTCTTGTGCTGACGTTGGCCGGCGCGCGGTCACTCTGGGCTCAAGACTATGCGCCCAGCCTCACCTTTGCGAACCCCACGCTCTTGGGCCCCTCGTTCGCGGGCCTAGTCGAGGGGCGGGTGGGGGCCGATTTTAGCCACCGCATCCGCCGCGCCACCGACCAAGACAACTTCACCACCTCAGTGTTAACGGTCGATTATCCGCTCGACCTCAAGCGCTTTGTGGGCGGTGCAGGCTTGATCTTGGCCAGTGACAACGCCGGCGGCCTGCGTACCAACCAAGCCCATCTGGCGGTGTCCTACGAGGTCCCCAAACCGGCGCGCATCCGCTACCACCACCTGCGGGTGGGTTTTCAGGCGGGGATTTTCCAGCGCACACTGCAGTCGGCCAACCTTGTCTTTGCTGACCAGTTCAACGCACTCATCAACAACTTCGACCCCTCGCGGCCAAGCGCCGACGTGCTCGCCAACCAAGGCCTGAGCACACCGCTGGCCTTTGATGCGGCTTTTAGCCTGCTGCTCTACCGCACGCAGAAGATCAAGGGTAACCCCGAATTGAATTACTATATCGGCGGCTCCTACCACCATTTCAATCGGCCCAGCATCGGCTTCAATCCGTCTGACCGTGACGTGTTTCTCTCGCCGCGCACGACCATCTACGGCGGCCTGAAGTATCGCACCCGCTCGATCGTCGATGTCAACCTGAATGCCATCTACACTGAGCAAAATGCCTCGCAGCTGCTCACGGTCGGCGTCTTTGCTCGTGTTGTGTTTTACGAGCGCAATGTGCTCTTCAGCAACGAAAGCGCCTCGCTCATCGCCGGTGTCAACCTGCGCCAGCAACTCAACAACGTCCGCCGCGTGGTTGAGGTCAGCCCCGGCGTGCTGCAGGAAGAGAACATCCGCCGCAGCGGCCTCGAGAGCATGGTGCCCTACATCGGCCTCGAATACAATAAGACATTTTCGTTTGCCGTCGCTTACGACCAAGTTCTCGCCAGCCAGACCTCACTCACCTCGTCTTTCGGTGGGCTGATGTTCATGGCTTCGTATGTCTTTGGCAGCGAGAAGTATAAAAAGCCGGCCTTGCCTTTCCCTCTGTTCTAGTCCACCTGCCCTCACGCCTGAACTTTTCCTAGCCATGAGTACTGTCAGCAGCGCCCGCGTCCGCCGCAAGACCCGCATGATGCAGCAGAATGCCAGCATGTTTCGCTGGGGCCTGTTGGGCCTCATCTTGCTGGCCGCCGCAGCCTTTGTCGTCTATGTCTTCTTGAAAAAAGAGACCCTTCCGGCTATTCTCATCAGCGTGCTGGTGGCCGTGGTAGTGGTGGGTGGCGCCTGGTATCAGCTCAACCAGCTCGTGCAGCTGGTGGGCACAGCCCCGGCCAGCTCTGACCGCATGAGCACAGCGGTGAAGTCGTCGCTGAGCGAGGGCAAGTTCCGCGCGCTGATCCAGCACTCGCTCGACATCATCACTATCATCGACGGGAAAGGCTTCATCCAATACATCAGCCCTTCGGCAGACCGCGTGCTGGGTTACACACCCGACTCGCTGCTGGGCCAGTCGGTGTTCGAGCTCGTCCACCAAGACGACCATGCGCTGCTGCAGAACGCGCTGAGCCAGAAGACAACCTTCTTCTTCTCCTTCCGCATGCAGCACAACGATGGCACGTGGATGTATTTCGAGTCGGCGGGCACCAACATGCTGCAAGACCCACAGATTCGTGGCATCGTGCTCAACTCGCGTGACGTGTCAGACCGCAAGCGCGAAGAGGACGCCAAGAAGCAAAAGGAGATGGCCGCCTTCCGCATGACGGTCGAAAAGGAAAACATTGAGCGCGAAAAGCGTATCATCGAAGAGGGCAAAAAGCAACTGGAAGAGGCTTATGCCATCATCGAGCATAAGAACCACGAGATTCACGACTCCATCACCTATGCCTTCCGGATCCAGAAGGCGATGCTACCTGACGTGAATGAGATTCGTCAGCGCCTACCCAATTCATTCGTGTTCTGGCGGCCCAAAGATATCGTCTCGGGTGACTTCTATTGGTATGCCCACGTTGGCGATTACACCCTCGTGGCGGCTGCAGACTGCACCGGTCACGGCGTGCCTGGGGCCTTCATGACCATGATCGGCAACACGCTGCTGAACCAAGTCGTCAAGCAGCAGGGCATGACGATGCCCGATCAGATTCTCACCAACCTGCACATCGCGGTGCGCCGAGCCCTGCGCCAAGACGAAAAAGGCTCGACCTCGCGTGACGGTATGGACATCTCCTTCCTCTGCGTCGACCACAAGAACAATAAGGTGCACTGGGCTGGGGCGAACAACCCACTCGTGCTTGTGCGCGACAATCAGGCCGATGAAGTCAAGGCAGATAAATTCCCTATTGGGGGTCTGCAGACAGAAGACTCACGTGTGTTTACGCTCAACACGATTGACGCCAAGCCGGGAGATTTCTACTACCTCTATACCGACGGTTTCCAAGACCAGTTCGGTGGCGACCGTGGGCGCAAATACATGACCAAGCGCTTTAAAGAGCTTCTGCTGCGCTTGTCGCCTGAGAGCATCGAACGTCAACCCGACCTGCTCAACACCGAGATCACCGAGTGGATCGGCTCGAAGTATGAGCAAATCGACGACATCCTGATCGTCGGGGTGAAGCTCTAATCCGCCGACAGATAACGATCAACCAAGCCCACTACTCGCACCGGCGTGCGAGCGTGCCATGCGTATTGAAACTTCGAATCCGCCGCTAAAGCTCACCGAGCTGGAACAGCTGGAGACGTCGCTTTCGGCGGGCCTGCCCGACCCCTATCGACAGTTTCTGATAGAACACAACGGCGGGGTGCCCTACAACAATACCTTCGATGTGCCCTCGCCTAACCACCCGGGGCGCTATCTCTACAGCTTCTCGATTCGGCAGTTCTTAGGTGTCAATCCCAAGGGGCACGATGACATCCTGCGCATCCGGCAGACACTCATTGCACGACTGCCGACGGAGTACATTCCCATCGCTATCGACCACTTCCGCAACTTCATGTGCCTCTCAATTAAAAGCGGTGAGGTGTATTTCTACGACCTGCAATCTGCGCTCAAGAGCGAGCGCGCCGATAGCGGGGGGCGCTCATTGCCAGCTGCTGCTCACCTCTACCTGCACGAGGTGGCCCCGTCATTCGATGACATGATTGACCAGCTCTACCACAAACGCTTTAGCTGAGCGCTCGCCAATGAGCCCTACTCGGCACTGAGCACTTTTACTTTGACCGTGGTGGGGCTTGCTGGCCAGCCAGTTCGAGGGTCGAGCGGCCGCTTCATGAGGCTGTCAACCACGTCCATGCCCTTTGTCACTTCGCCAAACACAGTATAAGAACCATCGAGCTCAGGCACGCCACCCTCGCGGATATAGGCGCGCCGCTGCGCCAGTGTCAGGCGTCCCGCAGGCATCTCGCGGGCCATCATGCGCTGCATCTTGACCCGCTCAGCATCAAAGCGCTTGCGCAAGCGCGCCATGGAGTCAGGGTTCTCGACCTGCAGCTTTTGCAAAGCAAACTGGTCACGGGTGATCTCGCGCAGCCAGGCTTGCTCAGGACGATTCACATAGTTCATAGTGAACTGCTGCTCGAGGGCGTAGAAGCGCTCACGTTCGGCATTGTCGAGCTCGGCATCGGAATATCGGCGCCCCGTGACGATGTAAAACTGCGAGCCGCTCGATTGACGCTTGGGGTTATAGGAGTCGCCTATCCGTGCGGCCGCGAGCGCACCGCGCTTGTGAATGCGCTTGGGGTTGATCTCGGCGGCGATTTCATAACCTGGGCCGCCGAGGCCCAGCTGCTTGAGTAGCACTGAGTCGCGCTGACGCACCGAGTCCGCCGCAAAAAGGCGCCGTGAGGTGGGGTCACCGCCCTGCAGCACAAAGCCGGGCACGATGCGGTGAAAGCTTGTGCCGTCATAAAAGCCCGCCTTGGCGAGCTTGAGGAAGTTCGCCCGGTGCTGTGGCGCGTCGGCATACAAGTGAATCTCGATGTCGCCAATGTCGGTGGTGATCACCACATCGGGCTTAGGGGTCTGACTCGAGTCGCAGGCCACCAACAGCACGAGACCCAATAGGGCAGTAAAACGGGAAAAACGCAGCATATATGGGCGAAATCAGTGTCGCAAACTTCGCGCCCGGCGGGCGCAAAACCAACCGCCCCAATCGCATCCGCTAGGGCAGGCGCGCGCGCATGACCACGGCCGGTGTCGGCCGATCGGCTCCATCCGTTGCGAGTGCCGCGATCTTGTCGATCACCTCGAGGCCATAGACCACCTCGCCAAACACCGTATAGGCCCCGTCGAGGAAGGGTGTACCCCCAACTGTCGTATAGGCCTGCTTCTGCGCCTCGCTGAAGCCCGTGGGAGTGGCCTCGCGCGCGAAGGCCGCGCGCAGGTCGTTCTCCGCTGCTTGCAGCTTCGCATTCAGACGCTGAAAAGAATCGGGATCAGCCTGCTGCAGATGCTGCATGGCCGGCCCCTGCAGTTGGCGAATGGTCTCGCCGATCCAGCGGTTCTCGGGCCGCGACAGATAGGTGCGCACATAGTCCTTGAACTGCTGCGCCATCAGTTGCTCTTCGAGCGTGTCGAGCTCAGTCGGGCGATACTTTTTGCCTTGCACGAGGTAAAACTGACAGCCCGACGAGCGGCGCTCAGGGTTCACTTCGTCGCCGGTGCGAGCTGCGGCCAGTGCCCCAGCCCGGTGGAAGTACTGCGGACGAATCTCAGCTTCGAGCGTATAGCCCACATCGCCGGAGCCGAGCGGTCCCCGGTAGTTTAGATCGCGGCTATTTGGGTCGCCGCCCTGGATCATAAACTGTTGAATGACCCGGTGAAACTGCAGCCCGTCATAGAAGCCCTCTTTGACCAGCTTGAGAAAATTTGCACGGTGTTGGGGGGTGTCTTCATAGAGGTGAATAGCGATCTCGCCGTGGGGCGTTTCGATGATGGCGTCGATGCGCAGTTGGGCAGTGGCTGTCGTCATGGCGAGGGTGCAGCCCAGCAGCGCGATGAGGATTTGGGCGCGGCGAAGCATGATGCGGCAAATATACCAGCGCGTCGGCGCTAGCCGCAGGCCTAGTTGCAAGCCTCAGAGGTCTTGAGCAGCTCGTCGGCGCGGGTGTCGCCTAGCGCACGGGCGCGCCGCCAGTCTGCGCAGGCCAGCTCAAATCGCTGCTCGATGAAGTGTACCAAGCCGCGCTCGGTGAGCAGCAGGCCTGAGTTAGGGTCGAGCTGCAGGCCTTGGTTGCAGGCCTCGAGGCTTTGCTGTAGCAGGTGCAGCCGACGATAGGTATACGCCAGCGAGTACCAAGCATCGACGCGCGTGGGGTTCAGGTTCAGCACGTGACGAAAGGCAGGCGCCGCCAGGCTGTCTTTGCGCTGATCGAGCAGCACATTGCCCAGGCCCCAGTGGCCTTCGACCGAGTTGGTGTCGGCTGTGATCAGGCGTCTGAAGCTACGCTCGGCCCCGGCGTAGTCACACAACCGCTGCAAAATCTCACCCCGCAGCAGCAGCATCTCAGCTTCCGCCTGCACGAAATCGGGCAGTTGGTCGAGGTGCGTTAGCGCAACCGAGTCTTGTCGAGCCTCGACGGCGAGCTCGGCCAGCAGGCGATGCGTTGGGGCATGCTGTCGATTGATCTCAAGCGCCCGCTTTAGGTAATAGTGTGAGCTATCTAAGCTGCCCAGGCGATAATGCGAGAGCGAGGTATTGTAGAGCAGGTCTGAGTCTTTTGCGTTCAGGCCGATGGCTCGGCGGTAATCAACTAGGGCCCTTGCATAGTCGCTCAGCTTGGCAAAAAGATTGCCGCGGTTGTTATAGGCGGCAAAGTTGTCTTGGTTGCGGGCGATGGCTTCGTTGTAGTCGGCCAGCGCTTTGTCATACTGCTTCAGCTGGTAATATGCATTCGCGCGAGCGAAGTAGGCAAACGAAAAGCCCGGGTCGATGGCCAGCACGCGAGCATAGTCCTCCATCGCGATGTCCATATTGCCCAGTGAGCGGTGAATGTCACCTCTTAGCACGCGGGCGCTCAAGTGACGCGAGTTGATTTTAAGCAGCTCGTTAAGGTCGCTCAGAGCCGAGGTGACTTGGTTGAGATAGGTCTTCGAGATGGCGCGGCCAATCCAGGCATCGCTCAGCTGATCGCTGATCGACAGCGCTGCTGAGAAATTGTCGAGTGCCTCTTGATAAAGGTCTAGGTTCATCTTGGCGTTCCCGCTCAAGACATAGCCTTTGGCATCGCGCGAGTTGATCTTCAGCGCAAGCTCATAGTCGGCGATGGCGCGTGAGTAGTCACCGAGCGCTTCATAAGCTTCGCCCCGAGTGAGCAGTGAACTCGAGCTCGTGCTGTCTTTGGCGAGAATGTCGTTACAGGTGGCGATGCATCTGTCATATTTTTTTTGGCCGAGCAGGGCGATGGCTGCGTTGTGATAGGCTGCCAGCAGTTTTGAATCAATGGTGTATGCCTTGATCGCATTCGCGAGCGCTAGGCTATAGTCGCCCAGTGAATTATAGGCGCTGCTGAGGCCTGAATACGCCTGGGCATTTCGGCTGTCGAGCTTAAGCGTTCGGATGAAATCTTCCGCTGCACTGATCGGGTCGCCGATCTCCAGTTTGCATACCCCCCTCAGGTAATAGGCTTGGGTGAAGTCCGTGCGCTTGCGCAGGGCCGCATCCAGATACATGATGGCGTTTTTATAGTTCAGCTTGTAATAGCCGAACTCGCCTAGACGATACAGTTCTTCAGGCGTCTGAGCAAACACCGGGCTAATCACGACCCCGCTGATCGCCAGTAGGCAGCCGATCGCCAGTTTGCTGAGCATTGAGCGCCACCGCATAGCTTGCGATAGTACGAAGCTTGGGCCGAGTTATTGCATGCTATTCATCGACGCCCCCCTGCTGCGGCGCGTGCGCTCGGGTGAGATGCGCGCCACCGCCCACCTCGTTAGCGACGTAAGCGTGGACGAACTGCACGACTTTGTCGAGGGGCTCGGGGGCACGCGACGGGGCTTCCACGACAAGCCGGGCCAGCCCCACTACGATTTGATCGAGCCTTGGATTGGCAAAGCCATTGCCGCTGGGGCCCGACCGGTCGCCCGCCGCGAGATCGTGCTTGCCCTGCGCCGCCTAGCTGCTCGCAGCGCACCTAAAACCGACTGACGAAGCCGATGTGGATGCGCCCGCGCGCGGCCTGCGCCGGTTGGTTCTCGGCCTGCCCCACGGCATAGGCGATAGAGAATACCCCCGCCGCGGTGCCCAGCTGCAGCGTCACCCCATAGCCGAGTGGGCGAATCGATTCGTTTATCCTGAGGGTGCGCCGCTCGAGATAGGCCCAGTCCACGAATGCCCCCACATAGCCGTCACGTTCGATCAGCAGGCGATATTCAAGCGTGACGAGCGCATAGCGGCTGACCAAGAACTGCTGCTCGTTGAAGCCCCGCAGCAGCCGTGCCCCACCCACGAAGGCCAGATCGTTGTCGAAGCGTTCAGCCTGATCCAGTGCATAACCTCTGAAAGCAGTGACGAGGGTCTGCCGCCGCGCCGTGGGCCAATAGCCCCACAGTTCGAGCGACCACTCGCGCCGCGGCTGGCTGCCCAGCAGGCGCCCGATATCGAGCGAATCGAGCCCGCGCGTGCGCTGCACGGTCTTAGTGCCCAGGGCCGCCTCGGCCACTACGCGCACGCCCCGCCGTGGGTTGAATGCATAGTCTAGACGGGTGTAGTCGAGGGCCAGCGCCACCAGTTGGCTGCGGCCGTCGAGGCTCGGCGGTGGTGGCCATACCACGCGCGTCAGGCCCGCGGTGCTTAGCAGGCTGGTCGAGAGGCTGCGATAGCTCAGCCGCGCCGTCACCCCCGCGGCGAAGGCATAGCTCAGCGCTGGCTCGAGTCGCACGGTCTGGAAGAGACTATCCTGCTTGAGCAGGTTTAGCCGCAGCTCGAGGCCCAGCGGTGTGGCCGCCAGATAGGGCACCACCACCCGTGCGTCGAGCCGCCGGCTGCGACTGGGCAGCTCTTCATACTTGAACTGCAGCACCTCGCCCGTGCCCAGCGGCGAGACCAGCGCCAGGTCGATGAGGCCTGTGAACTGCCACTCGTTTTGCCCTTGGCGGGGTGGCAGCACGCCTAGCACCGCATCGAATCGGTTTGCGCGCTCTACGCGCAGCGGCACCCGCACTAGGGCCCGCCCCAGCGTATCGACTTGCAGCTCCGGGGCCCCCGTAGCGCGGTAATAGGCCGAGGCGTCGAGCAGGCTCGGGATGTCGCTCAGCGCTGTGGGGGTGAGCACATCGCCTCGTCGCAAGCGCAGCAGCGCCCCTACGAAGCGATTCGATTCGCGCAGGCGACGCAGGGTGTCAGCGGGCTCGAGCTTTAGGCTGTCGAGGCGCACGCGCGGCCCCAGCGTGGTGCGCAGCCGCAGGCGCACCCCGACCGTGTCTCCCGCTGGCGCATACTCCGCAGATTCGATCACTGCCCCGGCTTGAATAAAGCCCTGCTGGCCCAGGCGCTCGAGGGCCGGGATCAGCAGGCGCGAGGCTTGGTCGGTACCATAGGGCGTGAGGCGGCGTCGTTGCTGGGGCAGCACCACGCGATCGATCGCCTGTGCGGGCCAGTCGCCCACGAGGTGCAGGCTGTCAAGGCGGAAATACCGCCCGAGCCGCAGCGGTCCTAGTCTCGGTGGCACTTCGGCCTCGCGGTAGCCTAGACGCATCAACCGTGCACGCAGGGCCGCAGCGGTGCTAGGCCCAGGGCGCTCGGCATAGCGCAACCGCTCGGCGCGTGTGGAGCGCAGCAGGCTGGGCGGTAAGCCCGTCGCCACCACACGCCGCACACTATCCGCCGAAGAAGGCACTCGCGCCGACTGGCCCCACGCTACTGAAGCAGTGACCACCACTCCAGCGGCGGTCAGCCCCACGGCCAGTGCCCGCGTCCAGTCCTCGTTCGCCATTGGGCTCAAGTTCGGTAAGCGTTAAAAAACTTGAGGCTTAACCCTCGTTAACGCGTCTTAACCTCGCCCGCGGGTGCTGCCGCCTAGGTTTAACGTCATAAACCTGACGCCGCCTAAATCGGCCTTTAGATACATGAACACCACCCTCCGCCCCCACCGCATCGTGAGCATGGCCCTGATCGCCCTGCTTGCTGGTGCTCAGGCCTCTGCACAGACGCCAGCGCCGAAGCCTGCCCCCCGTGCCAAAGCCGAGCTGCCCGCGCGTCGCGTGATCATCCAGCTTGACGCCCAAGGCCGCGAAATCGGCCGCGACACCGTCACCGTCGACCCGAACGAAGAGGCTCAGCGCCGCCTAGCCGAGCGCGCCCGAGCCCTCTCTGAAGAAGCGCGCGAACTCGCCGAACAGGCCCGCGAGCAGGCCCAGCGCCAGCGCGAGCGGGCCGACAGTCTTCGCGAAGACGTGCGCATTGAGATCGCCGACGCCGAAATAGAGCACGCCCTGCGCGAGTCGATGCGCGAGATGGAGCGTGCCAGCCGGGCCCTCGAGCGCGAGATTCGTGGCAGCGTGCGCGTTTATCCTGATCGGCTCATTGAGCTCGACGTGCCGCGCCCGCCTCGCCCTGCTCGCGCCCCCCGCGCCTGGGGCAACTCACCCCGAAAGCGTATTTGGATTCAGGCCGGGCCCGAGACTGATGTCGATGAAAAAGACCTGTCGAACGACTCGGTTGAGGTGCGTCAATACACCATCCGCCGCAAGAAAGGAGCTTCGTCACAGAACTTCGAAGGCTGGGGCGAGAATGGTTTCACCTTTGTGCCGGGTGCCCCCATCCCCCCTCATGCGCCCAATCCTCGCGCCCTAGCCAGCCTTGATATCGTAAAGGGTGCCAAGGGCGACATCGCTACCGTACGCGTCAAGCTCGAGGGCGGTGAGCACAGCATCACTGTGACCGACGCCTCTGGCAAGCAGCTGCTCGAAGAGAAGGTGACGGGCTCGGGTCGCTTCGAGCGCGAACTCAAGCTGCCCGCAGGCACCAAGCGCCCACTCACCCTAGACGTCAAGCGCACCGACGGCGGCAGCAACTACACCGTCAAGATTGTCGAAGATTAAACGCCTATTGCAGCCGGGTTAAATGTCGAAGGCCCCTCAGTGAGGGGCCTTCGGCGTTTGGGGCACTCACCAGTTGTACCTGCCGGCGTCCTTGTTCGTGTTCAGGTGATAGGTGATGCCGAGCGAAAAGCCAACCACCAGTTGCGTGGTGCTCGAGGTGCGCGGCCGGTTGTTGCCGTAGTAGTGGTCGTAGTAGCGCACGTTCTGCGGGCCCCCGGGCGTGGGGGCGAAGGCCGTCGGCAGCCACACGGCATCTTTGTTTTCGATGTCGGTCAGGCCATACTCGATGCGCACGCTCGTGTTCAAATACAGCACCGGCGTGATGCGGAAGTCATAGCCCGCCCCACCCACTAGGCTATACTCGATACCCTTATAGCGCTCGAAGGGGAACTCGGGGTCTTCGTAGGGGCCGTAGTCCACGTCGGGTGCGTCTCCCGAGCGCACGCCATCTGAGCCCGCCGGCAGCCGGGGGTTGTTGGGGAAGTTGCGGTTGATCGTGCTGCCCGTGATTAGCGACACCTGTGGGCCAAAGAAGGCACGGAAGATCGCCTTGGGGTTGTTCACCGACGACCACGTGAGCATCACCGGAATCTTGAGCACCGTCAGGCTGAGCCGCTCGGTGTAGAAGCCACCCACGCCCAAGCCAGCCAGACCTACGGTGTCGACCAGGCTGCCTCCGGCCACATTGGGCATGCGCCGCTCATAGTCCTGGCCCTGCGAGGCATAGAGCGCATTGATCTCGAGGCCCCAGCGCGGGCTAAACTGATAGCCTACCGAGGCGCCTAGGCTATAGCCGCTGGTCGATAGCCGCTGCAGGTCGGGCTGGTCGGCGTCGGCCGAGTTCTGCACGCTGTTGAGCTGCGGCATGACGCGCAGGCCCAGACGAATCTGCCCAGCCGAGGGCGCGGCCCACAAGCTGAACAGGACGATCAGCCCGGCGCTCAGCGCGGCTGGCACACGGGCGATGGGGTAGGGCAGGGGCATGGTTAGCACAGGTCTTCGCCCAAAGTTACACCCTTCCGTTTTCGTTAGACGCGGCCTTACCTTGCTGCTTAGCTTTCCTTTGGCCCATGCTGCTTGCCATTCACCCCACCGACCCCCAGCAGCGCCTCATCGACCGCGCTGTCGAGGTGTTGGCCGACGGGGGTGTGATTATTTACCCCACCGACACCGTCTATGGCCTCGGCTGCGACATTCTCAACCGCAAGGCCATCGAGCGCGTGGCCCGCCTCAAGGGCGTCGACCCCGAGAAGGCCAACTTCGCCTGCATCTGCGCCGACCTCTCGATCGTAGCCGAGTATGCTGTGAACGTGTCGACCCCAGTTTACAAACTCATGCGCCAAGCCTTGCCCGGCCCTTACACCTTCATCCTACGCGCATCGAAGAACATACCGCACTACTTCCAGAGCCGGAAAAAGAGTGTCGGCATCCGCGTGGTTGACCACCCCATTCCCACCCGCATCGTCGAGCGCCTGGGCCACCCCATCCTCACCACGAGCCTTAAAGACGAGCAGCATTACCTCGAATACCCTACCGACCCCCGCGAGATCTACGAGCGCTATCAACGCCTCGTTGACCTCGTCATAGATGGCGGTCCCGGCGGGGTCGAGCCCAGCACCATCATCGACTGCAGCGGCGGCGAGGGCGAGATTCGCGTGGTGCGCGAGGGCAAGGGGCCCCTGGCCGACCTCGGCATCACCGTCGAAGAGCGCTAGCTTCGCCTCCGATTTCGCTATGCAGACAGCTGCCGAAGATGCAGGGCTGCGCGCCCTGCGCCGCGACTTTAGAGTGGTCGGTGCCACCCTACAGCGCCTCACTGTGGCCGCCGTCGAACAGGAGGCCACGGTCTACCCCATTTTTGTCGCCCACGCCCAGCGCGACGCTGCCCCGGCCCTGGGCCTGCCCGCCGCCACCGACCCCCAGCTACAGTTCGCCTTCCGCATTGCCCCCATCGAAGAGCTCGTGCGCAAGGGTCTGATCGAGGCCGACGAAAAGGGCAAATTCATCGACGCGGCGGGCGACGCCTATGAGCGCGCCTGCATCCTGCTCGTCGAGGGCGAGGCGGCGCGCTTCGTGTTCATCCCCTACGAGCGCGAGCTGTGAAGATTTTCAACGACCCCGTGCACGGGTTCATCGAGCTGCGCTCTGAGCTGCTGCTGCGCCTGCTCGACCACCCCTGGGTGCAGCGCCTGCGCCGCATCAAGCAGATGGGCGCCAGCAGCCTCGTCTACCCCGGCGCTGAGCACACCCGCCTCAACCACGCCCTGGGCGCCTATCACCTGGCCCAGCAGGCCCTCGCCACCCTGCAGGCTAACGGCACCGCCATCAGCGCCGACGAGGCCGAGGCCACCCTCGCCGCCGTGCTGCTACACGACCTCGGCCACGGCCCCTTTAGCCATGCCCTCGAGGGCGTGCTCGTGCCGGGGCAGACGCACGAGGCCATCGGCCTCGTGCTCACAGAGCAGCTCAGCGCCCAGGTCGGCGGTGCGCTCGAGCTAGCCCTGAGCATCGCCCGCGGCCGCTATCACCGCCCCTTCTTGCACGAGCTCGTCGCCAGCCAGCTCGACGTCGACCGTCTCGACTATCTGCTGCGCGACAGCTTTTTCACCGGCGTGGCCGAGGGCGTCATCGGCGCCGACCGCATCCTCAAAACGCTCGCCGTCGAGGGCGACCGCCTCGTCGTGCACGAGAAGGGCCTGCACTCCGTCGAGAAATTCCTCGTCGCCCGTCGGCTTATGTACTGGCAGGTGTATTTCCACAAGACCGCCCAGGCCGCCGAGGGCCACCTGCTGCAGATCATCGCCCGCGCGCGCCGCTACCGACGCAGCGGGGGCCAGCTCGAGGCCTCGCCAGCCCTACAGCACTGCCTCGCGCTGCCTGAGGCCGCCCCGCTCGATGCCGCCACCCTTGATGCCTTCACCGCCCTCGACGACCACGACGTTTATGCCGCACTCAAGGCCTGGGCCCACGGCCCCGACCAGGTACTGACCGACCTCTGCCGCCGCTGGCGCGACCGGGTGCTGTTCAAGCTGCGCTACTACGACGGCGAGGTGCCCGCCGACGACGAGGCCCGCGCGCGTGCTGCCGCCCAGGCCCGCCTCGGCCTGAGCGACGAGGCCCTGCCGCACTATGTGTTCACCGGCCGGGTCAGCAACCGGCCCTATGGCGGCCTAGCAGAGGCCGCGCCCATCCTCATCCGCCGCAAGCGGGGCGGGCTCGTCCCCCTGCAGCAGATCTCTGACCTCGCCGCCTGGCCTGGCCTCGAGCAGCCCCGCCGCCGCGCCTACCTCTGCGCCCCCGCCGAGTCCTGGGCCGATTGACGTCAAACGGCCTCTGGCAACTTTCAAATTTGTTTGAAAGCTGCCCCGGGGGCCCTACTTTTGCCCTGCCACAGCCGACGAGTCCGTCTCTGCTGCGGTCGTTAGTTTTCAATGCAGGTTATCGAGCATCTGGCGCAGGCCACCCGGCCCTTCGTAAGCGTCGAGATCATCCCCCCCCGCCGTGGCGGCAACGTTCAGCAGATCTACAAGGCGGTCGAGAGCATCATCCCCTTTCGCCCGCCCTTCATCGACGTGACCAGCCACGCCGCCGAGGTCATCTGGGAGGAAATGCCCGACGGCAGCTTCAAGCGCCGCGTCAAGCGCAAGAGCCCCGGCACCTTCGGCCTCTGCGCGGCCATCAAATACAAGTTCAACATCGACCCCGTGCCGCACATCCTGTGCAACGGATTCACGCGCGAGGAGACCGAAGACGCCCTCATCGAGCTCAACTACCTCGGCGTCGAGAATGTGCTCATCATCCGAGGCGACAGCGACTACCGCAAGCCTATCGCCGAGGGTAAGACCGTCAACCCCTATGCCAGCGACCTCGTGCAGCAGGTGGCCGACATGAACCGCGGCAAATACCTCGACACGCTCATCGACGCCCTGCCCGCCCGGTTCTGCATCGGCGTGGCCGCCTATCCCGAGAAGCACTTCCAGGCGCCCAACCTCGCCTTCGACATCGAGAACCTCAAGCGCAAGCAGCAGGCGGGCGCGCACTATGCCGTTACGCAGCTCTTTTACGACAACCGGCGCTACTTCGAGTTCGTCGAGCAGGCCCGCGCGGCGGGGGTGACCATCCCCATCCTGCCCGGCCTGAAGATCCTCACCAAGCGCTCACACCTCAACGTCATCCCCAGCACCTTCTTCATCACCATGCCCGACGAGCTCGTCGAGCGCGTCATGCACGCAAAGGACGATGCCGCCGTGGCCGAGGTCGGCATCGAGTGGGCCTACCGCCAGTCGATCGAGCTGCTCGAGCGCGGCGCGCCATCGCTGCACTACTACATCATGCAATACACCTCGCCCTTCGTGCGGCTGATGCAGCGCCTGGGGCAGCACCTCTGATCGCCGTTTAGAAAGCTTAACGGTCGTTCTGGGGCGACCCCTGGCGAGCGCACCATCTGCTGCCCATCTTCGTTAGACCTCGTAACGTCCCGCGCTTGGCCACCCCCTTCACCCAGACCGCCACGGCGGCCCCCGCCGCCCAGAAGCAGGGGCGCAGTTCCACCCGCGCCATCCTGCCGCGGCTGGTGGCGGCCCTGCGGCCCTACCGAGGGGCCTTCGTGGCGGCGCTGCTGCTCACCCTGCTGCTCGCCGCGCTCAACCCCGCCCGCCCCTACGCCATTCAATACGCGCTCGACCAGCCGCTGGCCGAGGGTGATCTGAGCACCTTTCGCTGGTGGATGATCGCCCTCGTGGCCTCGGTGCTGCTGCAGGCCGTCGTGCAGTATTACCAGACCTGGCTCACCAGCTGGCTCGGCCAGACCGTGATGAACGACCTGCGCCGTCAGGTCTTCGCCCGCATCCTCAGCCAGCGCCTGCGCTACTTCGACCAGAACCCCATCGGCACCCTGCAGACGCGCACCATCTCTGACATCCAGACCCTCAACGCCGTCTTCAGCGAGGGCTTCGTCACCATCGCCGGCGAACTGCTCCAGCTCGTCACCATTCTGGGGATCATGCTCTACATCGACTGGCGGCTCACGTTGGTCACGCTCACGGTCATTCCGGTGCTGCTGATCGCCACCTGGGTCTTTCAGGTGCGGGTCAAGGCCGCTTTTGAGCGCGTGCGCAAATACGTCGCGCGGCTCAACGCCTTCCTGCAAGAGCACATCACTGGCATGCTCATCACGCAGATTTTCAGCCGCGAGCGCGAAGAGGCCCAGCGCTTCAAGGCCCTGAACAAAGAGCACCTCAGCGCCCACCTCGACACGGTGCGATACTACAGCATCTTCTTTCCGGTGGTCGAGATCATCTCGGCCCTGGCCCTGGCCCTACTGGTGTGGTACGGCGCCAGTGGCGCGCTCGACGGCACGATCAGCTTTGGCACGCTGGTGGCGTTCCTGCTCTACATCCAGATGTTCTTCCGGCCCATCCGCCTGCTGGCCGATCAGTTCAATACGCTGCAGCTCGGCATCGTCTCGGCCGAGCGCGTCTTCCGCGTGCTCGACACCGACGAGCGCATCGTCAGCCGGCTCGACGGCCTCAGCGGCGCCGAGCTGCACGGCCGCCCCGTGCCCATCGCTTTTGAGAACGTCCACTTCAGCTACGACGGCAGCGCCCCCGTGCTGCGCGGCATCAGCTTTGACGTGCCGCCCGGCACCACCACCGCCATCGTCGGCCACACCGGCGCGGGCAAAAGCTCGATCGTGAACGTGCTCATGCGCATGTATGAGATTCAGCAGGGGCGGGTGCTGGTCGGCGGTCACGATGCACGCGACTATCGCCTCGACGAGCTGCGCGCCGCCATGGGCCTCGTGCCCCAAGACGTCTTCCTGTTCAGCGGCACCATCCGCGAGAACATCACCCTGTTCAACCCCGACATCCCCCTCGAGCGCCTGCGCGCCGCTGCACGCGCCGTGGGGGCACTCGAGTTCATTGAGCGCCTGCCGGGCGGCTTCGACTACCGCGTCGGCGAGCGGGGCGCCACGCTCAGCACGGGCCAGCGCCAGCTCATCAGCTTCGTGCGCGTGCTGGTCTATCAGCCCGGCGTGCTGCTGCTCGACGAGGCCACCGCCAACATTGACACCGAGACCGAGGCCCTCATCCAGCAGGCCATCGAAAAGGTGCAGCGCAATCGCACCGCAATCGTCATTGCCCACCGCCTCTCCACCATCCAGCGGGCCGACCAGATCTTGGTCATGCACAAGGGCGAGATCGCCGAGCGCGGCACGCACCAGCAGCTGCTCGCGCAGGGCGGCCTCTACAAAAAGCTCTATCTCCTGCAATACGGCCACAAGGCCCTCTTGGCCGAGCAGGCGTAACTTTAGCACCATCGCCGCGTCACCTGCCCGCATGAGCCGAGCACTGGTCATCATCCCCACCTATAACGAGCGCGAAAACATCGCGGCGATGCTTCGTGCCGTGCTGGCGCTCGAGTCGCAGCCCGTGCTCGACGTGTTGGTGGTCGACGACGGCTCGCCCGACGGCACGGGTCAGCTCGTGCGCCAGGTGCAGGCAGAGGCGCCCGCTGGGCGCATTCATTTGCTGGAACGAAGCGGCAAACTCGGCCTCGGCTCGGCCTACATCGCGGGCTTCCGCTGGGGGCTCGAGCGCGGCTATGCCTACCTCGCCGAGATGGACGCCGACTTCTCTCACAACCCCGCCGACCTGCCGCGCCTACTCGCCGCCGTGGTCGAGGGCCACACCCCCGCCGCCGACCTCGCCATCGGCTCGCGCTACCTCACCGGTGTGAATGTCGTCAACTGGCCCATGGGCCGCGTGCTGCTCAGCTACTTCGCCAATCGCTACGTGCGCCTTATCACCGGCATGCCCGTCACCGACGCCACGGCGGGTTTCAAGGTCTATCGCCGCGCTGTGCTTGAGACCATCCTCACCGAGCCCCTGCGCTTCACCGGCTACGCCTTCCAGATTGAGCTCAAGTTCAAGGCCTGGAAATACGGCTTCCGCCTGCGCGAGCTGCCCATCGTCTTCACCGACCGCGCCGCCGGTCAGAGCAAGATGAGCAGCGGCATCGTGCGCGAGGCCGCCTTTGGTGTGCTGAGCATGGCGGTGGCGGCGTGGTTTCGCCCCTGGCGGCGACCTGCGGCGATCAGCGTGCCGCCCACACAGCTGCACGTGGCCGAGCGCGTCGGCGGATGATCCGATTACTGCTGGTTCTACTGCTTGTCCTGCCCCTGCTTGGGCGGGCGCAGCGTGCCGACGATTCGCTGGCCATCCTGCGCCAGGCGCGGCGCGACGTGGCCACGCTGGCCCATCCACGCATGGGCGGCCGCGGCTATAGCGACGGGGGCCATCGTCGCGCCGCCGAGTATATCGGCCAGCGCCTCACCCGACTCGGCTACACGGTCGAGCAGCAGCGCTTCACGGCGTCGGGCACGCTCGCCGCGCGGCTCGACACCAGTTGGGTCGGCATCCGTGTCGATAGCGTCGTCACGCAAAACGTGATCGGCGTCTGGCGCGGCGCGCGCGTGCCCGATTCCGCCATTGTCATCTGCGCCCACTACGACCACCTCGGCATGATCACCAAGGCCGGCCGCCGCCACACCTTCACCGGCGCCAACGACAACGCCTCGGGCGTGGCCCTGCTGCTGCACCTCGCTCAGCGCTTACGCGCGAGCGACTATCCCTATACCGTCGTCGTCATCGCTTTCGGGGCCGAAGAGCTCGGCCTGCTCGGCTCGCAGCACTACGTGCGCCAGCCCCGTCCGCTCTCCCTCGAGCGCATCGCCATGGTGTGGAACCTCGACTTGGTCGGCTTCGGTGAGCGTGGGCTCGTCGCCGTGGGGGGCATCAGCCCGCAGCGCGACACCCTGCCCCTGGCCCGCCGCCTGCTCGCGGCCAACGCCACCATCGGCCTCGGCCCCCTCAGCTTGCGTCCCCACCGGCCCAACAGCGACCACTGGCCCTTCGCCCAGGCGGGGGTGCCCGCGCTGTTCCTGTTCACCGAGGGCGGGCCGGGCCATTACCACGACGTGCACGACCGCGCGCCCACGCTCACGCTGCACAGTTTCGTGCGCCTGGGGCGCCTGATCGAGCGGGCGCTGCGCCTGCCAGCGGGCCTGTCACGCTGACCCGTGGCACCGATTTTGCTTATTTGGGGTATGAATGCTGTTTTTCGCGGGGGGCTGGTCGCCGCTGCGCTGGCGCTGCTGAGCCTGTCGTCGGCCCGCGCCCAGTCGGTGGATGAAATCTTTGCCAAGATCGAATCGGCCATTCGAGCGGGCGATGCAGCCGCCCTCGCCGCCCACTTCAACGCCAGCGTTGAGGTCACCATCGCCGAAAAGGGCCAAGACTACTCGCGCAACCAAGCTCAGTTCGTCATCAAAGAATTCTTCCAGGGCGCTACGGTCAAGTCCTTCGGCTTCGCCCACCGGGGTAACTCCGGCTCCACGCACTACGCCGTCGGCAACTACGTCAGTGCGCGGGGCACCTACGATGTCAATGTGTTCGTGAAGAAGTACCCCGAGGGTTACCGCATCGACCAGATTCGCTTCGACCGCGAAGACTAGTCTGCCTGCTAGGGCCCTGCCGCTCCAGCCGCTAGCTTCGTGCTATGGATGCCAGCCCGGCGACGTCTTTCGACTTACACTCGGCCCTGCAGCGCTACGGCCTGCCCTCTGACTGGCTCGAGCGCTTCATCGCCGCCGCCCTCGCCGAAGACATCGGCTCGGGCGACCACACCGCACGCGCCACCCTGCCGCCTGACGCCACGGGTCGAGCCCGCTGCCTTATTAAAGAGCCCGGCGTGCTCGCAGGCGTCGCATTCGCGCGCGCGGTCTTCGCCCAGGTGGACCCCCGCGTCGCGTTCACGCCCCTGCTCGCCGACGGCGCCCGTGTGCAGCCCGGCGACATCGCCTTCACCGTCAGCGGGCCCACCTATACCCTGCTTACCTGCGAGCGCCTCGTGCTCAACGTCATGCAGCGCCTGAGCGGCATCGCCACCCAGGCCCGCCGCGCCGCCGACGCCTGCGCCGGCACACGCTGCCGCGTGCTCGACACCCGCAAGACCACCCCCCTGCTACGACCCATCGAGAAGTGGGCCGTCACCGTAGGCGGCGGCGTCAACCACCGCTACGGCCTCTTCGACATGATCCTCATCAAAGACAACCACGTCGATCTCGCCGGTGGCGTCGCTCCCGCTCTCGAGGCCACCCGGCGCTACCTCGACCGCACCGGTCTCGGCCTCGACGTCGTCATCGAGGTGCGCACCACTGATGAGCTCGATGCCGCCCTCGCCCTGCTGCCCAGCCTCGGCCTGCCCCAGCGCATCCTACTCGACAACTTCACCCCCGATCGCCTGCGCGAGGCCGTGTCGCGCGTCGGGGGCCGCCTGCCCCTCGAGGCCAGTGGCGGCATCACCCTCGACAACCTGCCCGACTACGCCGCGACAGGCGTTGACTTCGTCTCGATGGGCGCCCTCACGCATTCCGTGCGCGCCCTCGACATCAGCCTCAAAGCCTACTAAGCCATGGACGATTACTTCGCCCTGCTCGGTCTGCCGCCCCGCTACCACATCGACCCCGCCGCGCTCCGCCGCAGCTATCTGCAGCAGAGCCGCGCCCTCCACCCCGACTATTTCGGCACCGCCACGCCCGCCGAACAGGAGCAGGCCCTGCGCCGCTCGAGCCTCGTCAACCAGGCCTATCGCGCCCTGAGCGACCCCATCGCCCGCCTCGAACACCTGCTGCGCCGCGCCGCGCTCGTCGACGCCGCCGGGCAGACCACCCACCGCCTCGCGCCCGACTTTATGATGGAGGTCATGGAGCTCGGCGAGCTCGCCACCGAGGGCGATGCCGATGCCCGTGCTGCACTGCGCGCGCAGCTTGAGCGCCGCCTCGCCCAGCAACTCATCGACATCGACGCCCTCATGCATCGCCACGACGGGGGCGACAGCGGCGCCCTGCCGCCCGCCCTCGACCTGCTGCTACAGCGCCGCGCCCTCGAGCGCGTGCTCGAGACGCTGATTGCGCAGAACGGCTAACTTTGCCTCCCCACTCGCCCGGGTGGCGGAACGGTAGACGCGGTGGTCTCAAACACCACTGGCCTAAACAGCTGTGCGAGTTCGAGTCTCGCCCCGGGTACGCTGACGCCGAGCACTGCTCGGCGTTTTCGTTTGGTTGAATGCTCAGCGGGTCTCAACGGAACCCCTAGTCCTACACAGCTGTGCGAGTTAGAGTCTCGCCCCGGGTACTCTGACACCGAGCATTGCTCGGCGTTTTCGTTTCGGTGAGCGCTCAACACAGCTCCGTGTTTCAGCAGGGTAGGAGCATGGGTTCTGCGAAATACAGCCCGTGCACTAGCGCCAGGCCATCCCCATCAATGGTGCTTTCGCGTCGGTTTGACACACTTGAGGGCCACCCCTCGACCTGCCGGTAGGTCGATAAAATGCCCTTTCTACAACCATAAAGCCCGTTTTCGAGGCTTTTCCTGACGGGCGTCAGCTTCCGCACTGCCCAAATACACCATAGGTGGTGAGGGGGGTCAAGGAACGGCCGTTAGGCGGCCTCCACCTTTGACGTGTTGCTCCATTAGTCGTGTCAACAGCTATGAAACTCCTCACTTTCCTCCTGCTGCTCAGCCTGCCCCTCGTGCTTGCCGCGCAGCCCACCACCTACCGCCACACCACCGGTTCGACCCTCAGTGTCAAGGGCACCTCGACCCTGCACGACTGGACGATGACCAGCACCGAGGCCACTGTGCAGGCGGGCATCGAGCAGGCCGGCACCGGCGCCCTGCAGTCCGTCAGCCTCAGCGTGCCCGTCGTCAGCCTCAAGAGCGGCAAGGGCGCCATGGACCGCAACGCCCAAGAGGCCCTCAAGGCCAAGCAGCACCCCGACATCCGCTTCGCGCTCAAGGCGCCCGTCGGGCCCGCCACCACCGGCAGCACGGTCAGCTGGCCTGCCGCTGGCACGCTCACCGTCGCAGGCGTCAGCCGCGACGTCACCGTCACTGTCAATTGCACGCGTGCAGCTGACGGCAGCCTCACCTGCACCGGCAGTGTGCCGCTCAAGATGACCGACTACGGTGTCAAGCCCCCCGTGCTCATGATGGGCACCCTCAAGACGGGCAACGACGTCACCGTCGAGTTCTCGGTCAAGCTCGCCCCTCAACGCTAACCCTAATCCTACCCCTCTAACCGCTTACCGTTTTAGCTATGAAAACTCACTACTCTCGTCTGCGCCTGGCGACGGCGGCACTGCTGCTCCTGCCAGTGTTGGCTGCCGGCCAGGTGCTGCGCAAGCCGATCCAATACTTCCGCCCCTATGACCAGCGCGGTGTCAACGTGTTTGAGACACCCAAGCAAGACACGGTGAAGTACGAAGGCTTCGCGGTGCGTGTCGGGGCTGCCTTCACCCAGCAGTACCAGGGCATCCTGCATCAGAACAGTGTGGGCAATCAGGGCAACACCCCCGCGCTGCCCAACCAGCTGATCGAGATTGCCGGCGGCTTTAACCTCGCCACGGCCAACCTCAACCTCGACGTGCAGCTGGCCGAGGGCATCCGGGTGCACTTGATCTCTTACCTATCGTCACGCCACCACCCCGAGGCGTGGGTTAAGGGCGGCTATCTGCAGGTCGACCGCATCCCGTTCTGGTCATGGCTCGACCCCGTCTTTGACAAGTACCTCACGCTGAAGGTCGGTCACTACGAGGTGAACTACGGCGACCAGCACTTCCGCCGCAGCGACAACGGCCAGACCGTGTGGAACCCCTTCGTCGAAGGCCTGATCATGGACGCCTTCGCCACCGAGATCGGCGGTGAGCTCTACTTCCAGCACAAGGGCTTCTTGGCGATGATCGGCGCCACCGACGGCGAGATCCAGGGTGGCCTGACCCGCCCGCGCGACCGTCGGCCGAACATCTACACCAAGCTCGGCTATGACAAGCAGATCAACGACGACCTGCGCGTGCGCCTGAGCGGCTCTCTGATGAGCACCGCCAGCTCGATTCGCAACACGCTGTATGCGGGCGACCGCGCCGGCTCGCGCTACTACATGGTGCTTGAGCCCACCACCGCCAGCGTGTCAGCCAACTTCACCTCTGGCCGCATCAACCCCGACCTGAGCGACATGATGACGGCCTATATGATCAACCCCTTCGTCAAGTATCAGGGCTTTGAGCTCTTTGGGGCCTATGAGGTGGCCGAAGGCCGCAGCGCGACCGACATCGAGCGCCGTAAGTGGCAGCAGTATGCCGTGGACCTCATCTACCGCTTCGGCGCCCGCGAGCAGGTCTATGTCGGTGGCCGCTATAACAGTGCCTCGGGCCGTCTGCCCGGTGCTCAAGTGGGCGACGTGACTGTCAATCGCTACGCCTTCGCGGCGGGCTGGTTCATCACACCGGCCATCCTGCTCAAGGCCGAGTGGGTCAACCAGGAGTACAAAGACTTCCTGCCCAGCGACATCCGCGCCGGTGGCAAATTCAGCGGTCTCGTGATTGAAGGCGCCATCAACTTCTGAGGAGTAGTTTGTGGATTAGCCACGAACGGCACCGGGGGCCTAAGGGCCCTCGGTGCGTTCGTTTTAACACGCAAAGCCTAGCCCCTTCATCGTTATCTTCAGTAGTCCTATGCGCCCCCTGCTCTGCCTCATCAGCTACGCCCTGCTTATGCACGGGGCCGCGGCGCAGACACGCGAGCTCGTGGTGCTGCCCGCCAGCACGCTCGCTATCAACGGCAAGACAAACGTCAACCGATTCACGTGCGCCGTGGCCCGCTATGTGGGCGACGACACGCTTGTCTATGCCGGCGGCGAGGGGGGCGGCATCGCCTTTGCCCTCGGCCGCATCGAGGTGGGTGGCCGCGCCTTCGACTGTGGCAACGTGGTGATGACTTCTGACTTCCGCCACACCCTGCGGGTCAAAGAGCACCCCACCGTGCGCATCGAGCTCAAGCGCCTCTTGGGCTGGCCCACTAGCCAGTCGAGCTGCGACACCCTGGCCGTGGATACCGAACTCGAGATCACCGTGGCGGGCCGCTCGCGTCTGGCGCAGATGGTCTGTCATGTGCAGCGCATCGGGCCGAGCCTGGTGCGCCTTCGGGGGCAGCGCCTCTTCCGCTTTCAAGACTTTGGCCTCACCCCACCGCAGCGGCTCTTTGGCGCGGTGCGTGTCGCTGACGACATTGACGTGGCCTTTGACCTGCACTTGAGCGAGCTGCGCTAGGTCATTTCGTCAGGCCCAAGAATGATAATGATGCTGCCGAGGCGGGCGAGTGCGGTGTAGCTTGCGACATGGGGCGACTCTTACGCTTGCATCCGGCCACCTTTCGCATCGGGCGTTTGGTGCGCCATCACCCTCTCGACCGGTCTGCCTTTTCCGAGCCCCATTTCGTCGTGTCGGTGCCCGGCGACGACAGCCTCATCGCGAGCGTGGGCGACTGGCCCGAGTCGCTGGCTGCGGACTCCACGAGTTGGCGAATGCTGGTGCTCGAGGGTCCCTTTGACTTCGAGCAGTCGGGCATTTTGGCTCCGCTGCTGGTCGCGCTGGCTGAGGCTGGCGTGCCCGTGCTGGTGCAGTCGGGGCTGCTGACCGACTATGTGTTCGTGCGCAGTGAGCAGCTCGAGGTGGCCGTGCAGGCGTTGGCGGCGATAGGCGCAACAGTTCAATAGGCCTAGCTAGAACGAACCCCGTCTGCAGTTCCTACGGCCGAATCGCCACTAGGCTAAGGCCTGCTGCACCAGCTGCTGCAGGTCAGGGATGAGGCGCTGACTGAACCACGGGTTTCGGCTTAGCCAGGGGCGGTTGCGCGGCGAGGGGTGCGGCAGCGGCAGGGTATGGGGCAGATAGTGCGCATAGTGCGCCACAGTGTCGGTGAGTGTGGCCTGTGCGGCCTCGGCTAGGTAATAGGCTTGGGCATACTGGCCGATGAGCAGCGTCAGGCGCACATGCCCGAGCAGCGCGCGGGCACGCGTGTGCCACAGCGGGGCGCATTCGGGGCGCGGGGGCAGATCACCACTCCGCCCCTTACCAGGGTAGCAGAAGCCCATCGGCAGCAGCGCCACCTGTCGAGAATCATAGAAACACTCGGGCGTGATGCCCATCCAGCTGCGCAGGGTCTGCCCGCTGGGGTCGTCCCACGGCACACCCGATGCGTGCACCCGCTGCCCTGGCGCCTGCCCGACGATCAGAATGCGCGCCGCTGGGTCGAGCTGTACGATGGGCCGCGGGCCTAAGGGTAACGCACCAGCACACACCTGACAGTCTCGAATCTCGTCGAGCAGGCTCGGCATGTTTACGGGCGTGTTAGTGGGCATGACCGAGTTTAGAACGAGCCCCCGTCGGCAGCGGCCGTGGCCTGAACCTCGTCGCCCCCTCCGTCCTTCTTCTGCTGCGAATAGAGCGTACCCGTGGCGATCTTATGCGCGATTTCGACTGCGCGCTTGACGCGCGTCTCGGGCCGCTTGCCCTGGCTGATGTAATAGTTCAAGCCACGCCGCTGACCGGGTTTGATATGAGCATACTGCTCGGCAGCGCGGGGCTCGAGCGCGAGCGCGGCGGCCAGCTCTTCGCAGGGCTCGACGCGGTCGTCGGCGCGCGGGTCGGGCCACACGCGCACGGTCACGGGGCTGCCCAGGCGCAGGCCCAGCGCCCGCCGCATGTCGCCCCCCAAGATCAAGAAGTGGCGCCCCCCACCATCCGGAATCAGCGCTCTCTCATACCGCTCGCCGTTAAACTCGGCGATCACCCGCAGCTTGCCCCTGACCGGCACGACACCCCCCAGCGCCTCGGGCACATACAGACCCTGATAAAACTGCATGATGCTGCCCTCGACCACCCCCTCGAACTGTAGCAGGGGTCGGCCGCTGACGGCAGGCAGGGGCGCGCCGGTGTCGGCAGCGTCAATGGCGGCGGGTTTCTTCCGGGGCATGGGGCTAGCGGGCGCAGTATAGGATTCTGGCCAGCCGCTCGCGCCCGTTTTGCCCGTTGTGGCTGGCCGTGAGAAGGGGATTCGCAAAAAAATCGTGTGGAAATAAGCGACAAAATACCTATAAACAGGTATTTTGTCGCTTTTATGCGATAGCACTTGCATCATCGCATTCATGCGCTCATCTTTGCCATCGCATGAATGCAATAGTCGAAGCCCCCCGCCCCACCGATGCCTACCACAAGCGCACGGCCTTTGAGCCTGAGCTGCAGGCCTTGGCTGACCGCTTCCAGGCCCTGGCCCACCCGGCCCGCCTGGCCATCCTGCTCACGCTGGCCGAGCGCCGTGCCTGCGTGTGTGGCGAGCTGGTCGAAGTGCTGCCCCTGGCCCAGGCCACCGTCAGCCGCCACCTCAAAGAGCTGAAGGAGGCCGGACTCATCCAGGGTGAGCTCGAGGGGCCCCGCGCCTGCTACTGCCTCTCGCCCGCGGGCGTGCAGGCCATGCAGGCGATGACGGGCCAGCTCTTCACCACACTCACCACGGCTTGCTGCCCGACCGAGGGCGAGGCCAGCTGCTGCTAACCCGATTCCCTACAACGCTTACGCTTTTTCCGATGACCACTACCCTGAGTCCCACCCCCACCGCCGACGAACTCAAGGCGATGGTGCGCGCGAAGTATGCCCAGATCGCTGAGCAGCCTGCCGCGCAGAATGCCGCCTCGTGCTGTGGCGCCACCTGTTGCGTCGAGCCTGGCGACAGCCAAGAGGTGTATAACATCATGGCCGAAGACTATTCGACCCAAGAAGGCTATGTGGCCGAGGCCGACCTCGGCTTAGGCTGCGGCTTGCCCACCGAACACGCTGGTCTGGCCGAGGGCATGACCGTGCTCGACCTCGGTTCAGGCGCGGGCAACGACGCCTTCATCGCCCGCCGCAGCGTCGGTGAATCCGGCAAGGTGATCGGCGTAGACTTTACCCCCGCGATGGTCGCCAAAGCCCGCGCCAACGCCGACAAACTCGGCTTCAACAACGTCGAGTTTCGCGAGGGCGACATCGAGCACCTGCCCGTCGGCGGCAACTCAGTGGACGCGATCGTGTCGAACTGCGTGCTCAACCTCGTGCCGAACAAACCCGCCGCCTTTGCCGAGATGCGGCGTGTGCTGCGCCCGGGGGGCCACTTCACGGTGTCAGATATCGTGCTGGTGGGCGAGTTGCCCGCGCCGGTGCGTGCGGCGGCCGAGTTCTACGCCGGCTGTGTGTCAGGCGCGAGCCAAGAGGCCGACTACCTGCGTGGCATCGCTGACGCGGGCTTTGAGGGCGTCGAGGTCGTCAAGCGCCGCGCCATCGAGGTGCCCGACGCCATTCTCGCAACGGTGCTGAGCGCCGATGAGATCGCCGCCTATCGCGCCTCGGGCACTGGCATCTATTCCATCACGGTGCGTGGCCGCAAACCCGCTGCGGCGCCCCTGGTGGGCGATTTCAACGCTCTGACTCAGCCTGCGGCAGGCGCCTGCTGCGCCCCCGGCTGCTGCTCTTAGACTTCTGCTCATCATGTTCACCATGCTTCTAGTTCTACTGGCGATGGGTCCCGCTGAGGGGCCCACGCTGGCGCCCGCCGTGCAGGCCTACCTCGACGCGCGCGCCGCCGAGGCCGATCAGATTCCGCCCGAGCGCCGCGCCGAGCTCGACCGACTAGCCGACTACGTGCGCAGTCAGCGGCAGACCGGTGCGCCGGTGCGCCTGCTGTTCGTGTGCACGCACAACTCACGCCGCAGCCACCTGGCGCAGGTGTGGGCCGAGGTGATCGGGCGACGGCTCGGCCTCGACGTAGCGAGCTATTCGGCGGGCACCGAGGCCACGGCCTTCAACGCGCGGGCGGTGGCGGCCCTGGGGCGCGCGGGCCTCACCGTGCGCGAGCAGCCCGCCGAGGCCACGGGAGGGCCGCGTTACACGCTTACCTATGGCGAGGGCCTACATACTGCCCCCCTCTACAGTAAGCGGATGCCCGATGGAGTGCCTGAAGGTGAAGGCGCGCCCTTCGGCGCGGTGATGGTCTGCGGCGAGGCGGACAAGGCCTGCCCCGTCGTGCCTAATGCAAGCTTTAGGATTGCACTGCCCTACGATGACCCCAAGGCAGCCGACGGCACGCCCGAAGAGGCCGCCACTTACGACGCCCGCTGCGCCCAGATCGCCCGCGAACTGCACTATGCCCTCAGCCGAGCAGCGCGCTAGCCCGAGCTGACGCGAAGGCCCCCGCGCGGCGACCGCCAGAGGCGGTCGCCGCGCTCCGTTGACGCCGGGGCGTCAACGGAGCGGCGCGGCACATGCGTGTCGCGCCGCGGGGGCCGACCCCCAGCACGCGCGAGCCCGACACAAAATGGTGAGGGCGACCCCGCTCGCGCAGGGCCGCCCCACCACAGTCAAACCAGAACTAGAAGCTGTAGCCCACGTTCAGGCTCACCTGGCCGTAGCTGAAGTTCAGCTTCTCGCCCACGCCGGTCTGATCGCCCTGTCGGCTGTTGTATTCGAGCTGACCCTCGATGATGATCGCGCGGTCGCTGCGCCCCACAGGGATGGCATAGCCCACACCGAGCAGATACGAGTTGCCGATGGCGTATTGGTGCTCATAGACGTTGCGCTGCGGCAGGCGCATCTTCTGCAGGAACTGCCCAAAGCCGACCTGCCCGCGCACGAGCCAACCCTCGTTAAAGCGCTCGGAAAAGGGGAACCACTTCGCGGCCACGTTCACCGAATAGCCGTTGAAGAAGAACTGGGCTTTGTCGCTGGCACGCTCGGCGGGGGCGCCGAAGGTGCCCTTCATCGACATGCCAAAGCCGAAGTTGGGCGTGCGCGAGGGCACGACGAAAAAGCTCGCGGCAAAGGCATTGCCAAAGCGGTTGTTCGAGAAGCCCGAGTCCACCCGAGCGGCGCGGGCGTCTTCGAGGCGCCCGCTGAACAGGTGCACGCCAGCGCCGTAGGTCACCTCGCCATACACCCGCAGCTTGGGCCGCTCGGCAGTAGTTTGAGCGCTGGCGAGCGAACTCATCAGCAACGTCACAAAGAGGACTAGAGAAGAAAAACGAATTGAGTTCATGACAGAGAGTTTTGATGTGGTGGCACAAAACTCTCGGGCGTGGCACGGGCGGCCCTTGACCTCGGTTAGGTCTGCGCTGCCGCGCGGGCGTTCTTAACCCAGGTCAACTCGGGCCCGGCTCAGGGGCGGCCCTCTTTGGCCAGACGCGCGCGCAGGCGGCTCAGCGACTCGGGCTGAATGCCCAGATAGGACGCGATCAGCTGCAGCGGCACGCGCGCCATCACCTTCGGCCGACGGTGCAGCACATCGAGGTAGCGCTGCTCGGCTGTCTGCTTGAGCAGCGAGGCCGTGCGCTGCTGCGCGCCGATCACCACACCTTCTGCTAGCTTTCGTCCTAAGCGCTCAAAGGCCGGTTCGCTCGCATAGAGCTGCTCGACGAACGCATGACTAAAGCGCCACACCAGCGCGGGCTCGAGCGCTTGGATGTTTTGCAGCGACGGCCGGTCCGACAGAAAGCTGGCAAAGTCGCCCAGCCACCCACCCTCGAAGAAAAACTGGCCCGTGTGTTCGTCACCATCGGTGGCCAGATAATAGTAGCGGAAGCAGCCCTCGACGATGAAGGCTGCGTGCGTGCACACCTCACCCTCGCGCAGCAGGTGCTCACCCTTGGCTAGACTCAGGGGCTCGGCCCCTGCCGCGAACGCCGCGATCTGCACCTCGCTCAGCGGCGAGATGGCCAGCACCGCTGCCCGAAAGGCAGCCATAGCATCCGCTGCCGCAGGGGCAGCAGCACCAGTCGTAGGCATAGGCGAAGATGGGTAGAAGCGGCCCTCATCAAACGCCAGCGGCCCGCGCATTGCGCGGGCCGCTGGCGTTTGGACCACCAGAGAGGTTTAGAACTTGCCCCGCAGGCGCAGGCCCTTGGCCACACGATCCACTGCGACGAGATAAGCCCCCGTGCGGTTCGAGGTCTTGTGCAGCACCGCCATCTGGAACATCTCTTCGAAGGCGGCCTTGATGATCGCGTCCACCTCAGCGTTCACGCGGTCTTCGGTCCAGTACTGACCGAGGCGGTTTTGCACCCACTCGAAATACGAGCAGGTCACACCACCGGCGTTGGCCACGATGTCAGGCACCACCATGATGCCCTTCTTGTCGATAATGGTGTCAGCCTCAGCAGCGACGGGGCCATTGGCACCCTCGACGATCAGCTTGGCCTTGATGTTGCCGGCGTTCATGGCCGTGATCTGGTTCTCGAGGGCGCAGGGGGCCAGCACGTCCACATCGAGCTCGAGCAGCTCGGCGTTACTGATCTTGTCACCACCGGTGAAGCCCTCGAGCGTGCCACCGTTCTGCTCTTTGTACGAGATAGCCTGGTGCACGAGGATGCCCGACTTGTTGTAGTAGGCGCCGGTGTGGTCTGAGATCGCTACGACCTTCATGCCCTGCTGCGACATCAGTTTGGCGCCGATCGAGCCCACGTTGCCGAAGCCCTGCACGGCGACGGTGCACTTGGCGGGGTCGAGGTTCAGCTTGCGCAGGGCAGCGATGGCCGTCGTCATGACGCTGCGGCCCGTGGCCTCGACGCGGCCTTTTGAGCCGCCGAGTTCGAGGGGCTTGCCCGTGACCACGGCCGGCACGTGGCGGCCGCTCACCAGGCGAGAGAACTGGCTCACGATCCAGCCCATCTCACGCGAGCTCGTGCCCATGTCAGGGGCGGGGATGTCGAGATCTGGCCCGAACACCTCGACCATCTCGCTCGTATAGCCGCGGGTGAGGCGCTCGAGTTCGCTCACGGTCATTTTGCGGGGGTCACACTTCACGCCGCCTTTACCGCCGCCATAGGGGATGTTGACGGCGCCGCACTTCCAGGTCATCCAAGCGGCCAGGGCTTTCACCTCGTCGAGGTTCACTTCCATCGCATAGCGGATGCCGCCTTTCGACGGGCCCAGGGCTGTGCTATGGATCACGCGATAGCCCTCAAACACCTCGGTGCGCCCGTCTTCCATGGCCACGGGGATGTTGACCATGATGATCTTCTGCGGCTTGCTGAGGATGTCGCGCTCGCGCTGGCTGAGGTTGAGGCGGTCGGCGGCCGAGTTGAATCGGGCCAACATCGACTCAAAGGGGTTGATGGCGTCGTGGGCGCCGTTGGGTTGCTGGGCAGCCACCGAAGCGTCGAGCACGGCGGAAGGCTTTTTCGCACTCATAGAATAGGACGAAAGGGTCGGGGGAATTCGGCTGGGTTAAAAGCGCTCAGAAGACCTCGGCCCTAAGGCAAAGGGTTCCAAACGGGGCGGCAAGTTCGGGATTTTGGCCCATCGGCCAAGGCCCATCGGCGGAATCACAGCGGATGCGCGAGGCGGCTAACCGGCCGAGCCTAGGCCTTGACGTACGCACTTTTTCACGCTGAAAGTCAGGCGGTTAGGATAGAAATGCCGGAAATCTCGCCCATTCCGCTGGGCCCCAGCAGTCACACCTACATAACCCCCTTTACACATTATGACTCGTCTTTTGCTTCTCACGTTCGTGGCGCTGCTGAGCCTCAGCACCGCCTGTGCTCAGCCCGCGGCCCCGGCCCCGGTGCCCACCACCCCGGCCACGCTGACTGCCCTCGCGGGCACCTATGCCGACGCCGCCAGCTATGCCTATGGCCCTAACGTCTATGGCAAGCGCACCTTCACCTTCAACCACGGCACGTGGACGCTCCACTTCATCCTCGCGCTCGACCCCGAGCTCAAGATGGTCGTATTCGAATACCGCACGCTCGGCACCTATAGCGTGCAGGGCCGTTCGGCCACGGTGCCCAATGCCTATGAGGCGCTGTTTCTATCCGACAAGAAGTATGTGAAGCTGCGCAGTCGCGACGCAGGCCTGGTGCAGGGCTTCGGGCTGGCGGCCTGCAACCTGCCCGTGGACGAATGGAAAGACGTGTCAGAGGTGGGCTGCGCCGGCTGGCGCCCTGTGGCCGTCTGCCGCGAAGACCACGACCTGCTGGCCCTCGATGCCCAGGGCGGCCTCTACTTCGGGCAGCGCCCGCGCGACAACGACATGTGCACAGCGGCGAAGCGCCCCACGGTGCTCACGCCCCCCGTCGTCAAGCGCTAGTCGTCGAGGCGCTCACCCTTATCTCACACGTCAGATGACTACACACGAGATCGCCCAGCACTTGATTCAGCACTGCCGCGAGCTGCGGTTCAGCGAGGCGCGTCGGGCGCTGTTCGCCCCCGATGTGGTCAGTGTCGAGGCCGACGGCAGCACCACGCAGGGCCTCGAGGCCCTCGACGCTAAGCAGCGCCAATGGCAGGCCGGCATTGAGCAGCTGCACGGGGTCGAGCTGTCGGCGCCCATCGTTACGCCTCACTACATCAGCATCGCCTTCACCTGGGAGCTCACACTCAAGGGTCAGCCCCGCGGGGGCTGGTCAGAGATCGGGCTCTTTCAGGTGAAAGACGGCCAGGTGGTGCGCGAGCAGTTTTTCTACGCGTGAGCCGCGCGCGCCGACCGCGCCCAGAGCCAGCCCGATTTGGGCTGGCTTCTGGGCATCTATCCGATTCTCCTTCTACGCTACCTTACTTCCTCTACACCATGACCGAATCGACCCCTGCCCCCGAGGCTGATGCTGCGCTCGAGCGCGCGCTGGGCGGCGACATCACGGCCTTTGAATCGCTCTTCCGCCCGATGCACGGCCCGCTCAAGGCCTATCTCTATCGCCTGGTGGCCGACCGCAGCGATGCCGAAGACCTGGCGCATGACACCTTCATCAAAGCCTTCACCCGCATTGGGTCCTATCGGCGGCAGGCCTCGCTCAAGACCTGGGTCTTTCAGATCGCCACGCACCTGGCCTATGACCATTTGAAAAAGTATAAGCGCTGGACGCCTGACACCAAGGCAAAAGCCAAGGCTCTGTGTATGGGCACACCCACTGTGCTCAACGAGGTGGTGCGCGTGGCTGAGGCCTCGGGCGAGGGGGCCTTTGACATGCGCGACCACATCGACCACTGCTTCACGTGCATGGGCAAGACGCTGCCCATCGAGCGGCAGGTGGCCCTGATCTTAAAGGACGTGTATGAGTTCACCGTCAAAGAGGTCGCGCTGATTCTCGACGTGACGCCCGACGTGGCGAAGCACCTCGTGCAAGACGCGCGGCAGACGATGATCGACATCTTCGACGCCCGCTGCTCGCTGATCAACAAAAACGGCGTGTGCCACCAGTGCTCTGAGCTCAACGGCTGGTTCAACCCCAAGCAGGATCAGCAGGAAGCGCTCAACCGCCTCGATCTGGTCAAGGGCTCGAAGCGCTATGACCGCGAGCAGCTATACGAACTGCGGGCCACCCTCGTGCGCAGCATCGACCCCCTGCGCGGCCCCGGCGCCGAGCTGCAAGACGTGCTCATGAAGTGTGATCGAATGGCGATGGGCGAGCTGCCGGTGCCGGGGGCCTAGGCGCGTGGCTTAGTCCCAGAACAAGTAGGCGAAGACCATGGGCATGGCTAGCAGGAAGGCATCGAAGCGGTCGAGGATGCCGCCGTGGCCGGGCAGCAGTCCGCCCGAGTCTTTGACCCCCACCGAGCGCTTGAGCATCGACTCGACGAGGTCGCCATAGGTGCCCACCACGGCCACGATCAGCGCCACCCCGAACCAGTCGAAGCGCTGGGGCCACATCCAGTTCAGCCAAAAGCTCATGCCGACTAGGGCCAGCGCGGTGCCCGCCACGCCCTCCCAGGTTTTTTTCGGACTGATACTCGGGAAGAGCTTGCGCCGCCCAAAGACTTTGCCGGCGAAGTAAGCGGCGATGTCGCCTGCCCAGATGCAGAAGAAAATGCCCATCGGGATCTGCCACGAATAGCGCGTGGCATTGCCGTTGAACAGGCCATCGGCGTTGAGCGCGGCCGCATAGAGCAGCAGGAAGGGCACGGCCACATAGACCAAGCCCAGCAGCAGATAGCCGAAGGTCTGAAAGGGCTGTGTGTTCTCGCGGCGGTAGAGCAGCGTGATGAGAATCAGCGGCACGAGCGCCAAGAAGGGGTAGAGCCCGCGCGGCGAGGCCTCGAAGCGTGACCAATAGTGTTCGCCCGCCACGAGCCACCAGCCATAAGCGGCGGCGCCGACTGAGATGAGGGTGTGTGGCGCGTTCCAGGCGATGCCGACGTTGCGGTAGAACTCGACCACGCCCACCACCGACAGCAGCAGGCAGACGATGAGCAGGCCCCAAGGGCCAGCCACGATGAGGGCGGCGGCGGCGGCGGCCCCCACCGCAGCGGTGATGATGCGGGTGGTGAGGTCGCGGCGGTCAAAGCGCGCGCTGATGGGGGTGGGCTCGGGGGCCGCGGGGCCATCGGTCATGCGGGGGCGGTCAGTTCGGGTCAGGCGCGAAGGTAGGGGCTGGGGCCTGACGGGTGACGCGCCACAGGGCCCAGCCGGCGGCCAGGGCGAGGGCCAGCGCGCCGAGCGTGACCCCGAGGGGCAGCTGCGCATCGGACTCGAGCCACTCGCGCGGGGCCTCGCCGGCGAGGGCCAGGTGGGCGGCGATGACGGCCACGGCATTGTTCACGAAATGGGCAAACACGGCAGGCCAGATGCTGCCGGTGCGCCAGCGCAGGTAGCCAAAGCCCGCGCCCAGCAGCAGGCGCGGGATGAAGCCAATGACCTGCAGGTGGATGGCGCTGAAGACGGCGGCGGTGATCCAGATGGCGGCCGTGATCGGCATCACGCGCGCTAGCGAGCCTTGCATCCAGCCGCGGAAGAGCAGCTCTTCGGCGAGGGCGGGCACGAGGGCGATGACCAGCAGGTTAACCCAGAGGTTGCCAGCCAGGAAGCCGAGCAGCATCTTTTCGATTTGCTCTTCTTGCCCCGTGGCCCACTGGCCGAAGCTGCCCCACTCGGCCACCCACTCACTCGGCAGCGTAAAGGCACTCAGCGCGGGCACACACGCGACCACAAACAGCAGCAGCAGCGCCCACCCGAGCGCGTCGAGGCGGGGGGCGGTGAGGGCGAGCTCGCGCCGGACGCTGCCCGTGCCGAGTGCCAGCAGATAGGCGAGCAGGGCCATGCCCGTGAGCTGCGTGACGGCCTGAATCAGCTTGAGCGCGGGCATGCTCGTGCTGGGGTCGAGGCCACCGGCGAGGCTGCTCAGGTCGAGCCAGCCGAGCCCGATCGACACGATGCCAGCTAGCACCGCACCGATGAAGAACAGCGTGGTGAAGCCCGGCAGTGTAAACAACACCAGTGGGCCCCAGGCGGGCATGCGCATACGGCCGTAGAGCGAGGCCTCGGGGTAGGGGCCGCGGGGGTGCCCGCTGGCAGGGCTGGGCTGAGGGTCGTGCATGGGCCGATCGGGAAGCGTTGGGGCGAAAGGGCGTAAATTTACCGGCAGGTGCGTGCGTCGGTGGCGGCGCAGCACACGTTAACAGGCTTTCGCATCTAACCCCACCCACGTGCAGATCGGTCCGCTCACGCTGCCTGACTTCCCGCTGCTGCTGGCGCCGATGGAGGACGTGTCGGATCCGCCCTTCCGGCGGGTGTGCCGCCAGCTGGGGGCCGACCTGCTCTACACCGAGTTCATCTCGAGCGAGGGCTTGATTCGTGATGCCGCTAAGAGTCGGCATAAGCTCGACATCTTTCCCGACGAGCGTCCGGTGGGCATCCAGCTCTTCGGTGGCGACACCGAGGTCATGGCCGAGGCGGCGCGCATCGCCGAGCGCGCGCAACCCGAGCTGATCGACATCAACTATGGCTGCCCGGTCAAAAAGGTGGTGTGCAAGGGCGCTGGTGCGGCCATTCTCAAAGACCCCGCGCTCATGGAGCGTATGACGCGTGAGATCGTGCGGGCTGTGAGCCTGCCCGTCACCGTCAAGACGCGCCTGGGCTGGGACCACGAGTCGATCAACATCGTCGAGGTGGCCCTGCGCCTGCAGGACGCCGGCATCAAAGCGCTGACCATCCACGCCCGCACGCGCGCCCAGCTCTATAAGGGCCACGCCGACTGGAGCTGGATCGCCCGCGTCAAGCAGCACCCCGACATCACTATTCCCATCTTCGGCAACGGGGATGTGGACGGACCGCTGAGCGCCCACGCCCGGCGGCTCGAGTTCGGCGTCGACGGCATCATGATCGGCCGGGCCGCCATCGGCTATCCGTGGATCTTTAACGAGATCAAGCACTTCTTCGCCACGGGCGAGATGGCTGCGCCGCCCGACTTCGCCGAGCGGCTGCGCGTGAGCCGCCTGCACCTGCACCACAGCGTGGAGTGGAAGGGCGAGCGCACCGGCATCTGCGAAATGCGCCGCCACTACGCCAACTACTTCAAGGGCCTGGCGAACGTCAAGCCCTATCGCCTGCGCCTGCTCGAGGCGCCCACGCTCGCGGCGGTGGAGGAGATTCTAGGCGAGATGGCGGCGCAGCCGGATCAGTTCGTGCAGGTGGCCGAGCGCGTGCCGCTGGGCGAAGTGGCCTACGCCGGATTGGATGGATAGGGCTGAGAGACGTTTTCACTAGTTTCGGCCATGACCCCTCGCATCCTCAACATTTCGTATTGGACGCTGACCGTTGTGTTCTGCGCGCTGATGCTGCTGTCGTCCACCGGTGGCTTCCTCCAAGACGAGCAGTCGCGGGCCATGATGGCGAAGCTCGGCTATCCGATGCAGCTGCTGCTGATCCTGAGCATCGGCAAGGTGCTGGCCGTCGTCGCGCTCGTGCAGCAGCGCTGGCACACGGTGAAGGAGTGGGCCTATGCGGGGTTGACCTACGATTTCGTGTGTGCGGCGATCGCGTGGGTGGGAGTGGGCGAGATGGGCTTTGCCCTTTTCATGGTCGTGCCGCAGGGCCTGCTGGTGGCGCACTACTGGCTGTGGAAGCTGCGGCTGCAATCGGCCTGAGCGTGCGAGACCTCCCCCGGCGCGAGCGGTCGCGCCGCCTGCGCGGCCGCTCGCGCCACCCCCTCCTACGGTAGGTGGGGGGGCAGCCTTATAGAGCAAAAAAAGCCCCTCCGCGCCGGGGGTGAACCTGGCGGGAGGGGCGCATTTCTCGATCGGGGGAACCCCCTAGATCACTGTTACTCTCAGGTGAAGGCGGGACTCGCGATGGACCGGGCGGTGGGGGTGTGCCGAAGCACGGGGTCTGCTGGCCAGCAGGGGGTGTCGGCGATCGCGAGCGGGGGGCACTGCACAGCAGGCAACCAAACCAGAGCGCTCGAACCACGCCGACACCACGAAGGTGTGCGGCAGCTGGGTCGGTTCGTCACGTTGTGCGCCGCGGCTTTGTGCGCGGGGGCGGAAGGGGGCTGTAGGATCGCGACAGCCCCCGCGTGCCTAGGCCACCACGGCGCCGCGCACGGCGGCGGGGATGGGCTCTTGGGCGCGCAGCACATCGTCGACCGTCTCGCGGCGGCGGATGAGGTGAGCCTGGCCGTCGAGCACCATGACCTCGGCGGGGCGTGGGCGCGCGTTGTAGTTCGAGCTCATGGTGTAGCCATAGGCGCCGGCGTTGGCCAGGGCGAGCACGTCGCCGACGCGCACCTCGGCCAGGCGACGGTCCCACGCGAAGGTGTCGGTCTCGCAGATGTAGCCGACGACGGAATAGACGCGCTCAAGGGCGTCGGGGTTCGACAGGTTGACGATGCGGTGATAGGCGTCGTAGAGCTTGGGGCGCATGAGGTGGTTCTGACCGGAGTCGACGCCGACGAAGACGGTGCTGACGGTCTGCTTGACGGTGCTGCAGCACACGAGCAGCAGGCCGGCCTCGGACACGAGGAATTTGCCGGGCTCGAACCAGATCTCGACCGGACGGCCATACTCTTTGGTGAAGGATTCTAGCCGCTGAGCGATGCGGGCGCCGAGGGCCTCGACGTCGGTGACGGGGTCGTCGTCGCGGTAGGCGACCTTGAAGCCCGAGCCAAAGTCGAGCGACTCGAGGCCCTCGAACTGTAGCGCGGCGTCGAAGAGCACCTCGGCGGCCTGTAAGAAGACCTCGGCATCGAGAATGTCAGAGCCCGTGTGCATGTGCAGGCCCTGCACGCGCATGCCATAGGCTTTGACCACGCGGAGGATGTGGCGCAGCTGGAAGATGCTGATGCCAAACTTCGAGTCGATGTGGCCGGTCTGGATGTGGCCGTTGCCGCCGCCGAGCACGTGGGGGTTGATGCGTATGCAGACGGGCACACGGCCGCCGTAGGCGGCGCCGAACTGCTCGAGCACGGCGATGTTGTCGATGTTCACGACGGCGCCGAGCTCGACCGCGCGGGCGATCTCGTCAAAGGGCACACAGTTGGGCGTGAACAGGATCTCGTGCGGGGCATAGCCGGCGCGCAGGCCGAACTCGACCTCTTGAATCGAGACGGCGTCGAGGCCGGTGCCCGCGCCGCGCAGCAGGGCCATGACGGCGAGGTTGTTGTTCGCCTTGCAGGCGTATTGGATGCGGTGGGGGAAGGCCTGGAAGGCGCTGCGCAAGCGCTGCACCTGGGCGCGCATGCGGTCGCCGTCGTAGGCATAGAGGGGCGTGCCGTGCTGCTCGGTGAGCGCGAGCAGGTCAACCCCCGCGAAGGCGGGCAGCTGGTGGGGCGTAGCGGTGGACATGGCGAGGGCGGTGTCTGGTGAGTTGTCGTGTATGAGGGGGGTAGAAATAGCAAGCGCGGCCCGAGCTGGGCCGCGCCTGTATGAGGCCGCCCAGGGCGGGACCTATTTGCCGGTTTTGCGTAGCAGCACGTAGGGGCGGGTGGGGTGCTCACCCTGCAGCAGGATGCCGACGGTGGCCTTGCCGTCTTGCGTCCAGCGGACGAACTGGCCGCGGGTGGCATAGACGCGCCCGGTGCGCTTCCAGGTGCCGACCGAGTTGGTGAAAGAAACGCCTTTGGCGGTTTCGTCGCCGGTGCGCTCGACGGCTAGGCCGTCGTTGCCATACTCCTCGACACTGTAGGAGAAGACGAGGTTGAAGCGGCCGGTGGCGAGGGGCACCGCACGCACGCGGACGATCTCGGATTCGTTGCCGCCCTGATAGGTGCCGGCGTAGTCGCGCGCGGCGCCGCCCCAGGCGCTGACGCTGCCGAGGTCCACCTGGGCATCTTCAAGGTCGTTGGCGAAGGTGGGCAGGTTGAAATAGAACGCGCCCTTGGCTTCGTCGACGAGGGAGAAGGCCGGGGTGCCCTTTGGTGCGCCCGCGTTGGTGGGGGCGGGGGCAGGCGCTGGGGTGGTGGTGGTCTTGGTGGCGGTCTTGGCCGGAGCCGTGGTCTTGGCCGGAGTGGTGGTGGTGGTCGGCTTGGTCAGTGTCTTCGCGGGCGTGGGGGTCTTGGCCGGGGCTGTCGCGGTCTTGCTGGGCGCCGTGGTGACGGGCTTCGTGGTTTCCTTTTTGGCCTCTTCTTTTTTGGGCTCGGTCTTGGCGGTGCTGCCCTCGGCGGGCAGGGCGGTGGTGACCGAATCGGCTAGGGCGGTCTCCGCTTTGGCGGTGCCCTCACGCGAGCCTGCGCCTAACACCGAGAAGGCCCCGATGACGAAACCCAAAATCAGGCCGCCGCAGGCAGCCAAGATCAGATGCATGATGCTGAAATTCCGGGTCATAAGAGGCAATAGCTAAGCGTAGTGCAATATGCGCCTAGGCAACAAGAATGCCAAAGGCCGCAGATGGGCTAGTTTTGTGATGTCTGCATTGAGATTCGTGTTATTCCCATCCTCACCATGCTCGGCCTGAAGCTGCCCACTGACCCGCGATGGGTCGAACTGGCCCAAACGGACCTGGGCGAGCTGCTGACCGACCATGCCTATTGCGAGCAAAAGGCCGCCTCGAATGCCATCTCGCTCATCGTGCACTACCCCGAGCTGAGCGCGCTGGTGACGACGATGGCGCAGATCGCGCAGGAAGAGCTGCTGCACTTCGAGCAGGTGCATGCCCACATCGTCAAGCGGGGCTGGGTGCTGGGCCCCGAGCGGAAGGATTCGTATGTGAACGAGCTGATGAGCTTCATCCGGCGGGGGCAGGGGCGGGTGGTGCAGCTGACCGACCGGCTGTGCTTCGCGGCGATGATCGAGGCGCGGTCGTGCGAGCGCTTTCGCCTGCTGAGCGAGCAGATCGACGATGCCGAACTGGCGGCGTTCTACCGCGAGCTGATGATCTCAGAGGCGAATCACTACACGACGTTCTTGAACCTAGCGCGGCAGTATGGCGAGGGCGTGGACGCGCGGTGGAAGGAGTGGCTGGCCTATGAGGCCGAGGTGATCGGCCGCTATGGCGTGGCGGCCACAATGCATGGCTGAGACTTGACTATTCCTCGCTTAGCAGCACGTGCAGGTGACGCTCGTCCTGCTGCAGGAGGACGATGCGGGTGGGATCGAGGCCCGCGAGCGCGTCGGCCCGCCCGGCCTGGAACAGCAGCGAGCGAAGGCTGAGCCCCGCGCGGACCTCGACCTCGAAGGCATCGGTGAGTGCTGAGCGCACCTCGGCGACGATGCCGGGCTGATCGTCGGCCACTAGGCGCAGCGAGATGGCCGAGGTCTGCACGAGGTTCACGTGGAGGCCGGCGGCGTGGGTGACGTCGAACACCTGGCGCATCATGCGGTCGTCCATGAACGAGAAGTCGCGGGGCGTGAGGGTGATGAGCACCTGGCGCGCCTTGCGAATGCGCGAGGGCACGCCGGGGGCGGGCTCGGCGCCGATGCGCGTGCCCTCGGCCTGGGGCTGTAGGAAGGAGCGCACCTCGAGGGGGATGCCCAGGTTCTGCAGGGGCTTGATCGTCTTGGGGTGGATGACCGAGGCGCCGTAGAAGGTCATCTCGACGGCGGTGGCATAGCTGAGGCGGTCGATCTTTTGGGCGACATCGGGGTCTTGGCGGGGGTCGGCCGACATGACGCCGGGCACATCTTTCCAGATCACGACGCGCTCGGCGCCGAGTGCGTGGCCGAGGATCGACGCGGTGAAGTCAGAGCCCTCGCGGCCCAGCGTGGTGGTGCGCCCCTCGACGGTCGAGGCGATATAGCCCTGAATGACGACCACGTGCTGCGGGCGCAGGCGGGGGCGCAGGTGGGTGTCAATGTTGGCCTGCGTCAGGCTCCAGACCACCTCGGCCTGCTGAAAGCTGGCGTCGGTGGTGATGATCTGGCGGGCGTCGGCCCAGTCGGCGCTCAGCCCGGCGTGCACCAGCGCGCGGTGCAGCACCACGCTCGAGATGAGTTCGCCATGGGCCATGATGCGGTCGTAGATGCGCGGTGGGAACTCGCCGAGCAGCAGCACGCCCTGCACGACGCGGCCGAGTTCGTCGAAGTAGGGGGCCAGGGCCTGCTTGACAGCTAGGGCCTCGGCGCCGAAGTGCTGCTCGACGGCGCGGTGGTGGAAGGCCTCGATCTGGCGCAGCTGGGCCTCAGTGTCGGCCGCCACGCCGGCGGTGGCGAGCTGGGCCAGGCGCTCGAGGGCGTTGGTGGTTTTGTCCATGGCCGAGACGACCACGACCAGGGGCTGTGGGCCCAGGTAGGCGCGGACGATGGCGGTGACGCGGGCGATGCCCTCGGCATCGCGCACCGAGGCGCCGCCGAATTTCATGACCAGCATGGCAGCAGAGCGGGAGGAATCGGGTGGTGGGGTGCGGGCCGGTCGAGATTAGCGCCGCAAAGAAACAACCAAAGGCGACGCGCGGGGCGTCACAGCGCGGTGTGACGGCTATGCGACAGTTGAGCTATTCGTCGACGGCGATGCGCTCGAGGGCCAGGCAGCGGCCGGTGTCGGGGTCGAGGCGGGCGAGGGCGCCGTGCAGGCGGTGGGGACCCGCGGCGAGCTGATATTTCTGCGGGGTCTGCAAGAGGAAGCGCTGCAGGGCCGTGTGCACGTCCATGCCGATGACCGAATGGCGGGGGGCGGTGGCGCCGGCGTCGGTGAGCAGGCCCGTGCCGCCCGTCAGGAGGCGCTCGTCGGCGGTGGGCACGTGGGTGTGGGTGCCGACGATGGCCGACACGCGGCCGTCGAGGTAGTGGGCCAGGGCGGCCTTCTCGGCGGTGGCCTCGGCGTGCAGGTCGACGAAGACCAGGGGCGTGGCGCCGCCGATCTGCGCCAGGGCCTCGTCGGCGCAGGTGAAGGGGTCGCGGATGGGGTTCTGGAAGTAAGCCTGGCCGCGCAGGTTGAGCACGGCGAGCTTCACGCCGCGGGCGGGCAGGTCATAGACGCCCAGGCCGACGCCCGGCGCGGCGGTGGGGTAGTTGTAGGGCCGCAGCAGGCGTGGCTCGCGCGCCATGAGGGGGAACACCTGATGCTTGTCAAAGCTGTGGTCGCCGCCGGTGATGACATCGACGCCCGCGTCGAAGAGCTGGCGGACGATGGCGTCGTTGAGGCCTCGGCCCTGGTGGGCATTCTCGGCGTTGACGACGCAGAAATCGACGGCGTGGGTGGCAAAGAGCTGGGGCAGCACGCGGCAGGTGAAGGCCACGGCGGGCTCGCCGACGAGGTCGCCGACGAAGAGCAGGTGCAGAGGCTGGGCCATGGCTGCAAGCTACGCCAGTGCGCTGGGGCGGCCCTTAGCTGCGGTTGGCGTCGGGCGCGGGCCCGTCGTAGGCGCCGTGGCCGTCGTCGTATTCGTAGTCAGCGTCGTGCTGCTCGAAGTCGTAGTCGGGCATCAGCTCTTCTTTGACATAGCCGACGACATCGTTGAGCGCGGCCATGAACTTGTTGAAGTCCTCTTTGTAGAGGAAGAGCTTTTGCTTGACGAGGTCTTCGCCGGTGCGCTTGCGCTCGGTGATGGTGATGTAGAAGTCGTTGCCACGGGTGGCGCGGACATCGAAGAGATAGGTGCGCTTGCCTGCTCTGACTTTGGTCGAATAGACCTCGCGCTGTTCACGGTAACCTTCCACTCGAGAGGGGTTTGATGGGTTAAAGATAGCTAGCGGGCTAGCGCGAATGCGGAATGGGGTCGTTTTCGGGGGAAGCAGGGGTCGAAACGGGAGCGGCGGGGTGAGCGGTAACTATTTTGAGCGGGCTGTGGTTTAAGCAGTTGAGTTGCGAATTAGACCGAATCTAGAGCACAGGGCTCTGGTCAACGGTTCTGGTAGCGACCTTTGCCCCATGAACATTTACACTGAGGTTACCCCGAATCCGGCGAGTCTGAAGTTCGTGACCGACCGGACGCTGCTGGACAACGGCACGGCTGACTTCCCTGACCGGGCGTCGGCCGAAGAAGGCTCGGCGCTGGCCACGCGCCTGTTCACCTACCCCTTCGTGCAGGGGGTCTTTATCGGGCGGAATTTTGTGACGGTCACCAAGACCGAGACCGCCCGCTGGGAAGACATCATCCCCGTGGCGAAAGAGGAGATCAAGCGCCTGGTGGCTGAGGCCACGCCGATCGTGACCAAGGCTGAGTATGTGCAGCCGGCCACGGGCGGCAACGAGGTGGAGCAGAAGATCATCGCCCTGATCGAAGAGCAGGTGCGCCCCGCGGTGGCGATGGACGGCGGCGACATCGTCTATCAGGGCTTCGAAGATGGCACGGTGAAGCTGAGCTTGCGCGGCTCGTGTTCGGGCTGCCCCAGCTCGATGATGACGCTCAAGGCGGGCATTCAGAATCTGCTGACGCGGATGGTGCCCGAGGTGAAAGCGGTCGAGGCGATCTAAGGCCTCGCGCCCACAACGCATCACCGGCCGGGCAGACGCTCGGCCGGTTTTTTTGTAGCTTAGAGCTTATGGATTACCGCGCGTATATCACCCTAGACCCGACTGTTCGTGGTGGCAAGCCGTGCATTCGTGGGCTGCGCATCACGGTGCAAGACGTGCTGGGTTATCTCGCGGCGGGGATGAGCGAGGCTGAGGTGCTAGCCGACTTTCCGGACCTGACGCGTGAGGATCTGCAGGCCTGCTATGCGTATTCTAGCAGTGCTGCCTCTATTACTAGGGCTTAATAAAAGTAGGGCTTAATAAAGGCTAGATAGCAAAGCGTCTGTTACTAGTGTGTCTGTTGAATGGGGCAAAGCCTATTCCAACAGTCCCGCGGCCAGTAATAAGATCGTTGCCTCCTAAGGCACCGACACCATCACCTCCGTTGTTCAATGCTCCAAGCTGAACTTCGTCAAGATTAAGCCCATCAACGATCCCTAGAGGTATCGCATCAAGATTGAGATTGTCCGAATCAGCACGCGAGAGAAGTGTTTGAAGTTGATCTTCGTTGAGAAAAAAGGCAAAGTCCCTGCTTTTTCTTCGCGCTTTCCCCATGATAAAGGGTGAGCTGTTAGCGTCGTTAGTCTGCCAAAGCCTGTTCATTGTGTTGGTTTTTTACTCTTAAAAATACAGCTAATCCTTGAGTTGTTCAATACCCAGAGTTTAGTCCAGCTAATGGCTAAATGTTCCTTTAGCAGGGTACGTGTATTCCTCAAACTAAACCAGTTTTAGGCTGGTATCCGCAGGTGGGGCGAGCGGGTGTCGAGGGTGACGTCCATCTGCTGCATGAGGGTGAAGAGGCCTAGAAACATGCGGTTGATGAAGAGGAACTCGCGGTTGCCGCGCAGCTCGCGCGTGGCGGCGATCTCGCGGCCGATCTCGGCGGCCTCTTGGTAGAAGGCGGGGTCGTTGAAGTAGAAGCTGCCCTGGTGCAGGGGGCGGGTGACGAGGCGGATCAAGCGCGTGAAGATGTCGATCAGCCAGTCGGTTTTTTCGGGGGTGTCGGTGGGGCGGGTGATGCCGAGCTTGTGGAAGGCGGACAGGGTCGTGGCGCGGTCGTGCAGCACGGTGGGGTCGGCCATGCGGAAGTAATCGGCGTAGAGCTCGGGCGTCATGCCCTTGGTGCAGCCGAAGTCGAGCACGCCGACCCGGCCGTCGTCGAAGAAGAGGAAGTTGCCGGGGTGGGGGTCGGCGTTGACGCGGTGAAGGACGTGGGTCTGGAAGTCGTAGAAGTTCCAGATGCGCTGTGCGGCGCGGGTGACGGTGGCGCGGTCGGGGGTGGCGGCGATAAAGTCGCGCAGGTGGCGGCCGTCGAGCCACGACATGGTGAGCACGCGGTCGGACGACAGCTCGGGGAAATAGTCGGCGAAGACGATGCCCTCGATATGGGCGCAGTCGCGGGCGAAGGCGAGGGAGTTCTGCAGCTCGAGGCGGTAGTCGGCCTCTTCGAGCAGTTTTTCCTGCACCTCTTCGAAATAGGGCTCCATCTCGGCGGTCGAGGCTTTGACGATGGAGGGGGCCAGGCGTTTGACGATGGCGAGGTCGCTCTTGATCGAGTCGGCCACGCCGGGGTATTGAATCTTGACGGCGACCGGGCGGCCCTGATAGACAGCGCGGTGCACCTGGCCCATCGAGGCGGCCTTGATGGCGACGGGCTCGAAGCTGTCGAACACGCTCAGCGGATCGCGACCCATCGATTTGGTAAAGACCTGAATGGCCAGCGGAGCCGACATGGGCGGCACGGAATACTGCGCCTTGGCCATGACTGAGGTGAAGGACTCGGACAAGTTGACCGTGTCGAGCGAGAGCATCTGGGCGACCTTGAGCGCGGAGCCGCGCAGCTCAGCGAAGCTGTCAAAAATGTCTTCGGCGTTGGTGCGGTCGAGCTCGCTGCGGTCGGGGCGGGCGCCGACGGCCTTTTTGGCGTAGTAACCGGCGTAGTTGGCGCCGACCTTGAGCCCGGTCTGGAGGAATTTGGACGCGCGGGCGACCTTGCTGGTGGGCAGCTGGTCTTGCGTGGCGGCGTCGGGGGCCGAGGGGGCGTTGGGGTCGAGGGCCATCGGCGGGATTAGAAGCGGAAGAAGGAAGTGAGACGCTCAGCGCGCAGCTGCTCGACGGCGAACTTCACCGACTCGAAGGCTGAGTCGAGGATGTTGGTGCCCATGAACTCGAGGGGCACCTTGCTGTAGATCTCGATGGCGCGCTCAGTCTGGGCGAAGTGTTCGCTAGTGTCATGGGCCCAGAAGCTTATGAGGCGGGAGTGCAAGCCCCAGAGCAAGTCGGGGTAGTAGTTCGATAGTGTCAGGCGCTCGCGCAGCTCGTCGGCAGCCACGCCCTCGCTGACCCAGTCGGCGTGCATGAGGCGAAACTGCTCGCGGTAGTCGGCCAGTAGCGTGCTGCGCTCATAGGTGGCAAGAATGAACGAGCGCTCGGCTAGGGCGACCTCGAAGAAGGTGAAGTTGTAGGCGAGCATGCGCTCGCGGGCGCTGTAAGTCTGGAAGGTGGCCGAGGCCTCGAGGCGGGCCTGCACCTGGTCGTAGAGCTGACGCCAGGCATAGCGGCCCACCGCATCGGCGGTGGGGAAGGCCAGGTAGGTGTCGGCCCCGCTCACGCCGGCGCGCTCGGCCAGCTCGGCGGGGGTGGGGTGAGCGGTGCCGCTCACGACGAGGGCGCGATAGGCAGCGGCGAGGCGGTCTTTGACGTCGGTCATGGGCAGCGGGGTGGGGGTGAGCTCAGCAGACATCGGCAGGGGCATTGGACACAATTGCCAACAGCCGCTCTTAGAACGTTAAACGGAGCAAAACGTGCACAGCGGGGATAGATTTCGCTCACGAGGGTGACGCATTTGGAGCCGTTCTCGGCGGGATGAAACGCGCGCGGCCTGCCCAGAGGGGCAGGCCGCGCGCGGGCCGTGGGGCGGGGCCTTAGTTGCCGTCGGGGCCGGCCAGCGGCAGGCCATAGACCGCTGTGCGGCCGTCAGGATAGGTGCCCTCGATCAGGGCGGAGGTCTTCTTGTCTTTGAGGCGTTGGGTGATGATGCGATTGACATCCTCGGGTGACTTGACCGACTGGTCGTTGATGCTGGTGATGACGAAGCCCTCGCGCACGCCAGCGGCGCGCAAGCGACCAGGCGAGAGGCTCTCGATGACCACGCCCTCGGTGAGCTTCGTTTTTTCGATTTGCTGGGCATCGGTGGCTTTGTCGAGGGGGCGCATGCGCGCACCGAGCAGACGTGAGGCCTCGGTGGGCTCGACCCGGCGCATGGCGGTGGTGCCGGCTGAGTTCTTGAGCGTGACGGTGGCGGTGGCCTCTTTGCCACTGCGCAGGTACGTGACGCGCAGCTTGTCGCCGGGGCGGCGGCGGCCGACGATCTCTTGCAGTTTAGATGAAGTGGTGACGGGCGTCTCGTCCACGCGCACGATGACGTCGCCCACCTTGAGGCCAGCCTCAGCGGCGGCGCTTTTGTCGTTCACCCCGCTGAGGTAAACGCCTTGGTTGGTGCCGAGGTCTTTTTCTTTGTTGAGTTCGGCCGAAACGTCTTCGATAAACACGCCCAGGAGGCCACGCTGCACCTCGCCGTAGTTCATGAGGTCGTCGACGACCTTGGTGACGATGTTCGAGGGGATGGCAAACGAGTAGCCGGAGTAAGTGCCGGTCATCGAGGCAATGGCGGTGTTGATGCCGATGAGCTCACCGGTGGTGCTGATGAGGGCACCGCCCGAGTTGCCGGGGTTGACGGCAGCATCGGTCTGAATGAAGGACTCGATGCGCATGCGCTCGCGGATGACGCCGAGCGCGCGGCCCTTGGCCGAGACAATGCCGGCGGTGACGGTGCTGGTGAGGTCAAAGGGGTTGCCGACGGCAAGCACCCACTGGCCGACCTTGACCTGGTCGCTGTTGCCAAACTTGAGGAAGGGCAGGCCCTGGGCGTCGATCTTGAGCAGGGCGAGGTCGGTCGAGGGGTCGGTGCCGACGAGCTTGGCCTCGTAGGATTTGTTGTCTTCGAAGGCGACGCGGATTTTTTCGCCGCTGGCGATGACGTGATTGTTGGTGATGATATAGCCGTCGGCTGAGATCACCACGCCCGAGCCGGCGGCCACTTGGACATCGCCGCGCTCTTGCTCCTGCTCTTGGGGCTGCTCGCCATCAGGACTGCGGCGGGGCTCGCCGAAGAAGTCGCGAAAGAACTCGGGCATCTGGCCGCCGCGGCGCGAGAGCGTGGCACGGTCGGCGCTGGTTTTGACGTGCACGACGGCGGGCAGGGCCACCTGGGCGGCGGCGACGAAATCGACCGTGCCCTCGGGGGCATAGCCAGCCACACGCACGGGTGCTGTGGCGCGCTGGGTGTCGAGAATCGAGGTCGGGGCTGGGCGAGGGCTGACCCAGGCATAGACCCCAACGGCGATGAGGGCGCTGGCCACGCCCACGATGAGGAGTTTGAGCCAGTCAGAGCTGCGGTTCATAGCGAGATAACGCGAGAGGGGGTTGATTCGGTGCCGCGCGGGGCGAGGCGTAAAGTTCGGGTGAAAGATCGAGGGGGTTAACGCGCCCCGAGGGCTGGGGTCGGGTGGGCTTAAGGAGATTTAACAGGATGAGACTCAGTCGACTGGGGGCACCGCACAGCCCGCAGCCCAAGGCGGACAAGGCCTTGGGCTGCGGGGGTGGGGCGCGGCTGGGCTTACTTCACCTCGACGCGGGTGACGGCCTTTTTGGCCTCGTCTTTGGGCAGGCGCACGCTCAGCACGCCATCAGCATAGGTGGCCTCGATGCCCGCGACATTGGCATCCTCGGGGATGCGGAAGACGCGGCTGAACATGCCGTAGCTCGACTCGACCACGTGCCAGGTCTTGTCTTTTTTCTCGGCGTCGAGCTTGCGCTCGCCGCTGATGGTCAGGCGCCCGTCGTGGATCTCGAGCTTGAAGTTTTCTTTCTTCAGCCCGGGCACGGCCACGTGCAGGTGATAGCCGGACTCGTCTTCGGCGACGTCCACTTTGGGCACGAAGCTGGCCTGCTCTTGCGAGAGGTCGCTTAGGTTGCCCAGGGTGTCGTTGAAGAAGCGATCGAAGAGCCAATCCCACCGGCGGGGATAGGCGGGGGTGTTGATGCGGGTGAGATACATAACACGAGAGGGTTTAAGTGAGACGATTGTGTTCACACCGAAGCCTGCGCGAAGGCTGTGCCGAGTGGCGCGGTCAGACAGTGTGACGGACGGGCTGTCGGGCGGGCGGACGCTTTGACTGTGGCGCCGGTCAAGCTGACCGAGAGCGCTGACGCGGGGCGCCATTCTGACACCGGCGCTGCAACCCGCACGCCGCGTGTGCGTCGTTGATTGGGTGGGCGTACCTTGGCGACCGCCCGCAAGCAGCATGGCGTACACCGATTATTACCAAGTCTTGGGCGTGCCCAAGGGCGCGAGCGATGAGGACATCAAAAAGGCCTATCGCAAGCGCGCCCGCCAGTATCACCCCGACCTCAACCCTGGCAACAAGGCGGCCGAGGAGCGGTTCAAGGCGGTGAACGAGGCCTATGAGGTGCTGAGCAACCCCGAGCATCGGGCTAAGTATGACGAGCTAGGCGCGAACTGGAAACAGCTGTGGGAGCAGCGCGAGGCCCAGCGCCGAGCGTATGAGCAGATGCGTCAGCAGGGCGCGCGCAGTAGCCGTGGCCCGGCGGCCGAGGACAGCGGCGACTTTGACGATATGTTTGGCGGGGGCTTTGGCGAGTTCTTCCGCAGTGTGTTTGGGGGCGAGCCGGGGGGGCGTGCGCAGCGGCCGAGTGGTGGTGGCGCTGGCGACCTGCGCGCCACGGCGAGCTTCAGCCTCGAAGACGCCTATCGCGGCGGGCCGCAGGTGCTCAACGTGGGCGGCCGCGAGCTGCGGCTGACGCTCAAGCCGGGCTTCAAAGACGGGCATCGGCTCAAGATCAAGGGCAAAGGGGCCGTGGGCCCCGAGGGGCCGGGCGACCTCTATCTAAGCCTGCGCGTGGCGCCGCACGCCCGCTATGAGCGCCGCGGCGACGACCTCTATGTCAACCAAGTGGTGGACCTCTATACGCTGCTGCTCGGCGGCGAGGTGATGGTGGACACCCTCTCGGGCCCGGTGAAAATCACCGTGCCGCCCGAGACCGCGCCCGACGCCCAGCTGCGCCTGCGCGGCAAGGGGATGCCTGTCTATGGCCAGCCGGGCCAGTATGGCGCGCTGATGCTGACGCTCAAGCTGCAGCTGCCGCGCAACCTGACCGCTCGCGAAAAGGAGCTGCTGCAGCAGCTGAGGGCGCTGCGGCGGCAGAGCTAGGCGCTGGCCTCGGGCTCAGCGTCTGGATCAGCAGCGGGGGCGTCGGCTGACCGTGGGGGCGCTGGCGCCTCCATCGGGATGTTTCGCAGGATGATGCCCATGAGCAGAGCCGCGATGACGCAGGTCAGCACGCTGTTCGACAGATTGGCGAGCAGGGTGCGGCCGAGGTCAGCCTCGACGGCGGCGGTCTCGGCGCGCTTGGTGGCGATGGCCTCGATGGCCTTGTCGGCCTGCGAGATCAAATAGTCAGGCCTCGGGGTCAGCCGCTCGAGGCGCTGGCGGTGCTGCAGCTGGCGGGCGGCCTCGCTATCGAGCAGCTTGTGCGTATACGCAGGGTCGACGTGGCGGAAGAAGACTGCGTCGTGCGCCGTCATGACCAAGCCCACCACGCCGCCGATCAAGATGCCATAGACCAGCGAACGGGGCAGCGTGAGCTGGGTGCGTTCGCGCCAGCGGATGATATTCAACGCGATGAAGAGGGCCACGACGGGCCCGAGCGACACGAGGCCCTTATAGACTGGGCCACCCCACCACGTGAGGTAGGCGCCCGACCAATAGCTGAGCTCAAACAGCAGGGCCGTGCCGCCGCCGATGATCAGGCCCCAGACGAGGATGGGCCGCAGCAGCAGCGGGGTGGGGCGCATGGCTTAGAGGCTGGTTTTGCCGTGGGGGAAGCGGGCGAAGAAGCCGGGGTCGGCCAGCTTGCCGAGTTCGGCCTCCCAAGTCTGGATGGCCTCGTCGCCGAAGAGCAGGTGCATGGGGGCCTTGGGCGACTGTGCGGCGGCCATGAGCACCTGGGCAATCTGGCGGGGGTCGCCGGGCTGCTGACCGTTGGCGCCGTCGAGGATGCGGCGAATGTGGGCGTTGAGTTCGCCATAGGGGCTGATGGGCTGATCGACGTGGCCCTGCACCTTGGCCTCGGCCACGGGGGTGCGCACCAGGCTGCGGCCGGCCCAGTCGGTGCGGTAGGGGCCAGGCTCGACCACGCTGACGCGAATGCCAAAAGGCTTGACTTCTTGCGCCAGGGCCTCGCTCAGGCCGACGACGGCAAATTTGGACGCGCAGTAGAGGCCCAGGCCGCCGAAGCCGCGCAGGCCCGCGACCGAGGCGACGTTGACGATATAGCCTGAACCCTGGGTGCGCATCAGTGGCAGCACGGTCTGTGTGACGGCGAGCAGGCCAAAGAAGTTGGTGTCGAACTGGGCGCGGGCCTGGGTGAGGGGGGTCTCTTCGATAGCGCCCTCGAGGCCATAGCCGGCGTTGTTCACCAGCACGTCGATGCGGCCGAAGCGCACCTGGGTGGCGTTGATGGCGGCCTTGATGTCGCTGGTTTCATTGACGTCGAGCTTGAGCGTGAGCACCTGCTTGCCATAGCGGGCGGCGAGGTCGGCCAGGGTGTCGGGGCGGCGGGCGGTGGCCACGACCTGATGACCGGCGTTGAGCAGCTCTTCGGCCAGCACACGGCCGATGCCGGTGGAGCATCCGGTGATGAACCAGACTTGGGGTTGCGACATGGGGGATGGAGGTTGGGGCGGCAAAAGTACACACGGGCGGGTCGCTTGGAGCTTTGGCCGGACTGGCTTACCTTTGCAGCCCGATTTCACTTCATCACCCTACTGCCATGGGTAAAGCCCTGCAACGCCGGAACCTGCTGCTGAAGAAGCGCATGACCGCCAAGCTCAACGCCCGTAAGGCCCACCGCCACGTGACCGGGCTGATGGTCACCCGCGAAGAGCAGAACCGCGCCGTGCTGGCCGATGTGCTCAAGCGCCTGACGGCAGAAGCCTAAGGCCACTGGCCTCAACCTGCGCAAAGACCCCGCCCGTCGGGGCTTTTCGCTTTGTAGGGAACTTTCGAGGGCGGTGATGGGCTCAGCAGTAACGCATTCATCCCTACACCGACACGACCCATGACCAAGCCCGTGAAGATCGCCGTCGGCATCACTGGCGCTAGCGGCAGCCTTTATGCCCGCCGTCTGCTGCTGGCCCTCGCCTCACTCGGCGATCAGGTGGAGGTGGGGGTGGTGATGAGCAAAAACGCGCGCGACGTGTGGCAGTGGGAGCTGGGCGAGGTGCCCAATGTGCCCTTCAAGGTCTATGAGCCCAGCGATTTCATGGCGCCGTTTGCGTCGGGCTCGGCGCAGTATCGCCACCTGGTGATCGTGCCGTGCTCGATGGGCACGCTGGGGCGCATCGCGGCGGGCTTTAGCGACGACCTGATCACCCGTGCCGCCGACGTGGTGCTCAAAGAGCGGCGCCAGCTGATCTGCGTGCTGCGCGACACGCCCTACAACCTGATTCACATCGAGAACATGCGGACGGTGACCCTGGCGGGTGGTATTATGCTGCCGGCCTCGCCGTCGTTTTACAGCCGCCCGGCCGATTTTGACGCGCTGGCCGACACGGTGGTGCACCGCGTGCTCGACCTGATGGGCCTCGACGTGCGGGGCTATCGCTGGGGCGAGAGCAGTTAGTCCAACAGTTGGCTATTCGGGTGGGCCACGAAAGGCTCGCTATCCACAGGGTACGTCGTGCGAACACGGCGTACTTATCCCCTAGGTGTGTATAGAATGGATGTGCAAAAGGGCAGCGCTCGGGTGACGCGCCGCTAACTTTGACCTTACCCGCACGAGCTAACTATGCGTCGTATGTCACTGACCCAAAAACTCGCTCTCGTCATCGGCCTGGCCGTGGTATTCGCCTCGGGCTGTGACGAAGACCGGGTGCGGCGTGAGGCTGCCGAAGGCGCTGATGCGCAGTCGGTGATGGAGGGCTCGATCGCGAAGTCGGGCGTGAAAAAGGCCGCCCGCTGGCGCGAGGTGCTGGTGGTGAAAAACAAAAAGACGGTCAAAACGAAGACCTTCAAGATTACGGGCGCCGAGTGGAAGATCCGCTGGAAGACCAAGCCCAAGAAAGGACAGGAGACCGAGGAGTTCTTGGTGGTGCTGTATGACAAGAAAAACAAGGACGTGAACGAGATCATCGCCAACGATCTTGGTGAGGTTGAGGACTTCTTGTACCTTGACGGCAAGGGCGACTATTACCTCGAGGTGACGACCAACATGCCCTATGAGCTGGTGGTCGAAGAGCGCAAGCCCGGCGCGACGCCGCAATAAGGCTGGATAGCTGCTTGAGCAGCAGAGCTTGTGCTGATGTAGCTTCGGGGCATGCCAATCGAAGCCGCGCGCATTCCGAGTCATTATGTGACGCCAGCGGCCCCCGACGCACGACCGGGCTGGATGGAGCGTATCGGACGGCGCTACTTTGAGCAGATCGCGGCGCAGCAGCGTGACCGGCCGGAGCTGCACCTGGGCGCCATCGAGACGGTGTCGGCCGAGCAGGAGCGGCGCCTCGCCGCCCGCGGGCGCCGCGAAACCTGGCTGGCGATGGGCGTGGCCCTCATCGCCGGGGCGATCTCAGCCTGGGGTTCTGTGTGGGTGGGCATCGCCACCGAGGCGCAGGGTTTTTGGTGGAACTACTTCTGGATCGGGGTGGTGACGGCGGTGCTGTCGGTGATTGAGTTTGCGGTGCTCTTTTGGCTGTCGCTGTGGCTGGTGGCGCGGCAGGCGGTGCTGAGCGGGGCTGACAGCCAAGCGGCCGACCCCGTCTATCGCAACGACCGCGTGTCGGGCCTGCTGGCGCGGGCGGCGCTCGAGATTCCTGACCCCGTGATGCACATTTTGGGCATCGACCCGCTTGAGCGGGTGTCGCGCCAGCGGCTGTGGCTGGTGGGGTTGGTATACAAACTGAAGATCGCCCTGAGCAACGTGGTGGCGCGCATCGTGCTGACGCGGCTCATGGGCCGCTATGTGCTGCGGGTGAGTGTGGCCTATGTGGCCGTGCCGATCACGGGGTTGTGGAACGCCTGGGTGACCTATAAGGTGGCGCGCGACGCCCGGCTGCGGCTCAACGGCCAGGCCGTGGTGGCGGGCGTGAAGCGTCAGCTGGCGGCGCGCGAGGCCCGCGCGCCGCTGAGCGCGCTGGGGCG
>VYMD01000022.1_pt1 | contig 71435 bp, 65 predicted proteins | sample 5115311 | NCBI WGS metagenome assembly VYMD01 (sample SAMN12291779, study PRJNA351875) | freshwater metagenome | isolation source: freshwater lake | place: USA: Michigan, Wintergreen Lake | collected 2013-08-08
CTGTGCGCCAGCACAGCCCTTGGCCAGGCTGCCCGACCGCGCGCATTCGAACTACTCCGACTCGCCCCATCGGCGCGCGTGGCCATGCTCGGTGGGCGCACGAGCTCACTCGCCGACCGTGACCCCGCCGTCGCAGCCTACAACCCCGCGCTGCTCAGCGACAGCGCCCTGCGGCGGCCCAGCCTGAGTGTGGCACGCCTGCTCGGAGGCCTGACGCTCACCACCACCGCCTATGCTACCGACCTGGGCCGACTCAATGGACGTGTGCACTTCGGCCTTCAATACCTCGGCTTTGGGGCACTGGCGGGCGCCGATGCGCTGGGCAACCCCACCGGCGATTTCACGGCGAACGAACTCGTGGCCTACACCGGCCTCGCCACCCAGCTCGGCCGCTTCACCGTGGGCATGAACGTCAAGTTGGCCTACGCCACCATCGCGCAGACGAACAGCGTGGGCCTGGGCGCTGACGTCGGCGCGCGCTGTGACTGGGGCGACGGGCGCACCACGCTCGGCCTGAGCCTGCGCAACGTGGGCAGCCAGCTCAGCAGCTATGGCCTGAGCGGCACCACCTATAGCATGCCCACCACGCTCGAGCTCGGACTGACGCAGCGGCTGAAGTATGCCCCCCTGCGCTATCACATCACGCTATCTGACCTGCACAGCTGGTCGCAGTCGGCCGAGAGCGACCCCACGCAGCAGGCGAGCTTCGGTGAGAAGCTCGCGCGCCGCCTCACCGTGGCGCTCGAACTGCTGCCGAGCCAGAGTGTGGTCGTCGCCCTGGCCTATCAGCATGGGCGCCGCGTCGAGCTGCGCAGCCGCGATCAGGGCTTCGGCCTCGCGGGCTTCTCGCTGGGCTTTGGCCTGCGGCTCAAGCGCCTGCACGTGGACTATGCCTGGTCGGGCTATCACGCCGCTGGCGGCGCCAATCAGGTGGGTGTCAGCTTCCTGCTGCCGCGACGCGCCTCCTAAACGCCTGACTATCAAGCCTGCCAGTTCTTTCAATAATTTTTGAAAATTTGCAGGTGACAGGCAACACGCCTCTACTGCTGACTGTTATTGTTCTATGAATACGCTCGACCTGCTCGACCGCGCGCTCGACCAAGACTTCCTCTCGGTCGAAGAGGGCCTCTACCTCTATGACCATGCGCCGCTGCCGCAGCTGATGTATTACGCCAACGAACTGCGCAAGGTGAAAAAGGCCGACACCCCCGGCATCGTCACCTGGCAGATCGACCGCAACGTGAACACCACGAACGTGTGCGTGGCCAACTGTAAGTTTTGCAACTTCTTTCGCGTGCCGGGGCACCCCGAGAGCTACATCACCGACGACGCGACCTATAAGCAGAAGATCGACGAGATGTTTGCCCTCGGGGGCGATCAGCTGTTGCTGCAGGGGGGTCACCACCCCGAGCTGGGCATCGAGTTCTACGAAGACCTGTTCCGTCGGCTCAAGGGCTATTACCCCCACCTGCGTCTGCATTCGCTGGGCCCGCCCGAGATCGTGCACATCAGCGAACTGAGCAAACTGAGCTATGAAGAAACCCTGCGCCGCCTCAAGGCCGCCGGGCTCGACAGCCTGCCCGGCGCTGGCGCCGAGATCCTGCACGACCGCGTGCGTCGCTTGATCTCGAACGGCAAGTGTTCGGGGCAGGAGTGGCTCGACGTGATGCGCGCCGCCCACCGCCTCGACATCCCCTCGAGCGCCACGATGATGTTTGGCCACATCGAGACGCTCGAAGAGCGCTTCTTGCACCTGGTGTGGTTGCGCGAGGTGCAGAGCGAGAAGCCCGAGCACGCGATGGGCTTCAAGGCCTTCATCCCGTGGGTGTATCAAGACGACGGCACGCTGCTGCAGCGCAAAAAGAACGTGCGCAACACGACCTCGGCCGAGGAGTATGTGCGGATGCTCGCCCTGTGCCGCCTGATGCTGCCGAACATCGAGAACCTGCAGGTGTCGTGGCTGACCGTCGGGCCCAAGGTGGCGCAGATGTGCCTGCACGCGGGCGCCAACGACATGGGCTCGATCATGATCGAAGAGAACGTGGTGTCGGCTGCGGGCGCGCCCTATCGCTTCACGGCGCAAGAGATCCAGCGCTGCATCATCGAGGCTGGCTTTGAGCCGCGTCTGCGCGACCAGATTTACCGCTTCCGCGAGGTGCCCAAGGTGGCGCGCCTAGAACCGGTGGCGGCCTAGACGCTACCCTAGGTCAAAACTACAGGGCCCCTCTGAGAGGGGCCCTGTAGTTTTCACGATGAGCGGATTACTTTTTGGGAAAGTTCGGGGCGGCCTTGACCTCTTCGATCTGAGCGATGTGGCGGTGGGTGTGCCCGGCCATGAACACGAGCCACTGGTACCCGTCGAGCGGACCGCCGGGTCCTTGGCGGTAGTGGGCATGCAGGGCGTCTTGCGTGCGCTTGACGTAGGCCTCACTGGCGTCGCGCGCCGTCTCAAAGGCTTTGAGGGCTGCTTTGGCGTCGCCAAACTGGCCCTTGGGCTCAGCGGCTGCGCTGGTTTTGACCTTAGTCTCGCGGGCGCCGATGGCCTTGAGCAGCTCTTCGTCGGTGGGAGGCTGCATGGGCTTCATCTCGGGGTTGGGTGCTGTCTTCATCAATTGATCGCGCACCATGGTGAGAATGCCGCTTTCGACGACAGCGAGGTGCTCAATGCATTCGGCGATCGACCAGCGATCGGGGGCGGGCTTATAGGCCAACTGATCGGGGGTCAGCCCTTTGATGGCGCGCTCGAGAGCCTCTTGGCTATCGTCGAGATAGCCCTGCAGAGCCTTCCGCTCGTCTGACCTCAGCGTCTGACCGCACAGTGACTGCGCCAGCAGGGTGAAGGCAAGACAAGCCGATAGAATTAAGATTTGCATAGTGGGATAGTTAGTTCTAGGGGCGAAGCACCGGATTTCTGTGCAATGGCGCTAGGCCACGAAAGGCCACACGCCGGCAGCTGCAAGCCAAGATCTCTGGACACGACAGGGCGAGTGGTGGTGCTATGAACGCCAGCGGCCCGACCTATTTGGTCGGGCCGCTGGCGAGTGGTAGGGCTGATGCGATCAGCCGCCGTAGGGATTCCAGGCCTCTTTGACCTGGACGGTCTTGGGGAACTTCGGGTCAGCTTTGATCGCGCGGATCTGCTCGGTATGACGCTTGGTGTGCCCGGCCAAGAAGGCTAGCCACTGCACTGCATCGAGCTGCCCCATAGGCGAGGGCTGCGTCCAGTCGTGCAGGTGGTCTTTGCTCTTTTTGACGAAGTCGATCAGGTCTTTGCGGGCATCGGCCCAGCTCTTGATAGCATCGCGCCCGGCGAGCTGCCCGGTGGGGGTGAAGGTGTCGGTCGTTTTGACCGCTTGTGTGCGCAGTGATACTTGCGCAAAAACGTCGGCAGGTGAGATAGCAGCGGCAGGGCTCTTTTGCGCGTTAGGGAGGTCTTTGAGCATCTGCTCGCGCACCTTGAACGCGATGTTTTTCTCGACCAGTACGAGGTGCTCGAGGCATTCGGCCACCGTCCATCCGCCGCCCGCCGGGCGGTGGGTGAACTGGGCCGGGCTCAGGTCGCGCACCTCGCCCTCGAGGGCCTTGCGTGTGGCGGTCAGCCACTCGAGCAGTTGGGCGCGTTCGACATCGGTCAGGCCCTGGGCTTGCGCCGCTGGCGCAGCCACAAGGCCCCATAGCATTAGAAGTAGAAGCAGGGTTTTCATGGCATTCGGGTTACCCATTATTACTGCTGGAGGGCCCAAAAAGGTTGTGTTAGCTGTATATTATTTGTTAAAACAGCGATGCTCTTGACTTATTAAGTCTGGGTTAAGAACTTTAGACAAGCCGAAGGGTGCGGGCTCGCTGCTATGCAGGAATCCAGCCGCGCGCTTTCGGTCAAAAAACTTACTTATGGTTTGGGATGGGAGCAGGCCTTCGCAAGAGGGCCTGTTCGTTTTGGGGCGCCCATCGCCGCGCCGCTGCTCCGCTTGCCCGAGTTGAACGGGCAAAAAAATTCCCCGATCCTTTCGAACCAGGGAACCGATCAACCTAAACTAAACCATGAAAAACAGACCTAAATTACCGCCCTTGCGTTATCGGTGCAAGTGTTTGCGCATTTGGAGCATCCCATTTTGAGACATTAACACAATCCGTGCCAGCATGCCAGCCCGTGGCTCTCTCATCTCGCCTCGCCTGACCACATTTCGTCTATTTGGGGCGCTTGTGCTGGTGCTCGGCCTGGGTTCGTGCACCGACAGCTCGCCGATTTTTGATGTGCGGCCCGAGATCGAGGTCGTCTCGATCCGCCGCGAGTTCGCCCGCTCAGGCTATACAGCCAACCAAGTGCAGTCCACCTTCAACCCGGCACTGGGCGAGTCGGTGCTGGTGACGGTGAGCTTTCGCGATGGTGATGGCGATCTCGGCGGCGAGGCGCGTGGCCCTCTCACCTGGATCATGCGAGATCGCCGCGACGGCCTGCCCACAGCTTACCCTTATACCACCGGCGGCTCTAACCCCATTGTGGTGAGCGACACTACGCTCTATTCGGGCTACCTGCCTAGCCTGCTAAGTGACAACCGTAAGCCCTCCATCGAGGGGGAGATCAGTTACCGCATTACGAACATCGAGGCCTTGGCGCTCGACACCTGCCTGGGCGCGCCCTCTTTGGTGCAAGTGGCGCGTTTTGATATCTATATCGTCGACCGCGCGGGCAATCGCAGCAACGTCGTCACCACGCCACCGTTAAGCATCCGCTGCCAATAGGCGCATCGGGTTGGGCCGTATCTTCGGCAGTGGCCGAATCTTCCGCTGAGTCGTCAAACCGCCTCGTCACCGTGGCCCGAGCCGCCACCGCCACCGAGGTGCACCGCCTGGCGCTGGTGCTAGGGGCGGCAGAGATTCCCTTTTTCACGACGAATAATCTGGTGCATATCCTGGGTGGCAGCAGTTACAACGCCGCCTTTGGGCCCGTCGCGTTCAAGGTGCCCGTCGAATGTGTGGCGGCGGCCGAGTCGGCACTGGCCGAGGCGTATGACGTGCGGCCCGAGCTCGTGCCCGAACGCTGTCCGGCCTGCGAGGCGCCCACTCAGCGAGGCCGACTCGACTGCCCAGCCTGTGGTCTCTTTCTCGCCTAAACACCTGCAACGCACAGCCCGCGCGCAGGCGCGTACTTTTGCTCGGCATGGCGGGCCTCGGCGCAGACTTTTGGCAGACGGAGATCACCTATCTCAAGGGCGTGGGGCCCAAGCGCGCCGAGCTGCTGGCCGCCGAGCTCGGCATTAGCACCTTTGCCGACCTGCGCGAGCACCTGCCCTTTCGCTACGTCGATCGGTCGCGGCTGACGCGCTTAGGCGAGCTCGCCGCGCAGTCGGGCGCGACCCGCGAGAGCGAGCTGCCCCCCATCACCGTGATCGGCACGCTGAGCCAGCTGCGCCTCGTGCCCGCCGCGCGCGGCCGCGGCCCGGGGCGCCTCTCGGCCACGCTTAGCGACGGCACCGGCACGCTCGACCTGGTGTGGTTCGACGGCGTGCGGTGGCTGAGTCAGCAGCTGCGGGCGGGCGATGCGGTGATCGTCTATGGCCGCCCGGCCTGGTACAACGGTCGACTGCAGCTAGCCCACCCCGAGCTCGAGCGCCTGCGCGACGATGCGCCCGACGAGGCCCTGCCCAGCGCCGAGCCCACCGGCAGCGCCCACCACCTGAAGATCATTCCCTATTACCGCAGCACAGAGGCACTGCGGCGCGTGGGCCTAGACGCCCGCGGACTACGCAAGCTCACCTGGCAGCTGCTGCAGCAGGCGCCGAGCCCCCTCGTGCCCGAACTGCTGCCGCCCGCGCTCATCGCCGCCGAGCAGCTCATGCCGCGCGGCGAGGCCCTGCGGGCGGTGCACTACCCCGAGTCGGCCGAGGCCCTGGCGCGCGCGCAACACCGGCTCAAGTTCGACGAGCTGCTGCTGTTTCAACTCGTGCTGGCGCGGCGGCGGGCGCATCGCCGCAGCGACCGGCGCGCGGTGCCCTTTGACCGCGTAGGCGAGCGCTTTAACGCGTTCTATAAAGAACACCTGCCCTTTGAGCTGACCGACGCGCAGAAGCGGGTGGTCAAAGAGATTCGCGCTGACCTGGCCCGGGCCGAGCCCATGAACCGGCTCGTGCAGGGCGACGTGGGCTCGGGCAAGACCATGGTGGCCACACTCACGGCGCTGATCGCGCTCGACAGCGGCTGCCAGGTGGCGCTGATGGCGCCGACCGAGATCTTAGCCGAGCAGCACCACCGCACGCTGACACGCCAGCTCGGCCCGCTCAGCATCGAGGTGGGCCTGCTGACGGGTTCGACCAAAGCAGCCGCACGCACGCGCACACTCGAGGCCCTGCGCATGGGCCTGCTGCCTGTGGTGGTGGGCACACACGCCCTGCTCGAGCCCCCGGTGCAGTTCGCGCGCTTGGGGCTGACGATCATCGACGAGCAGCACAAGTTCGGCGTGGTGCAGCGCTCGACGCTGTGGGCCAAAGCCTCGAGCCACACGCCCGGCACCTATCCGCACAACCTGGCGCTGACGGCCACGCCGATTCCGCGCACGCTGGCGCTGACAGCCTATGGCGAGGTAGACGTGTCGGTGATCGACGCGCTGCCGCCGGGCCGTCGGCCGATTCGCACCGTGCTGCGCACCGAGGCGCAGCGGCTGCGCATTCTGGGCTTCCTCGACGAGCAGATCGCAGCAGGCCGTCAGGCGTATGTGGTTTATCCGCTGGTCGAAGAGTCTGCCAAGAGCGACCTGCTCGCCGCCGAAACGGGCGCTGAGTTCCTGCGCGGCTATTTCAAAGACCGCGCGCGGGTGGGCTTGATTCACGGCCGGCTGAAGGCCGATGCCAAAGAGGCGCAGATGGCCGCCTTCGCGCGCGGTCAGACGCAAGTGCTGGTGGCCACCACCGTGATCGAGGTGGGCGTGGACGTGCCCAACGCCACGGTCATGCTGATCGAGAACCCCGAGCGCTTTGGCCTGTCGCAGCTGCACCAGCTGCGCGGACGCGTGGGGCGCGGCGCCGAGCAGTCGTATTGCATCCTGCTGGCGCCCGACCGACTGTCGGCCGACAGTCGCAAGCGCCTGGGCGCCCTCGTCGAGACCAACGACGGCTTTCGCATCGCCGAGGTGGACCTCGAGCTGCGCGGCCCGGGCGATTTCTTGGGCACGCGGCAGAGTGGCCTGCCCGAGTTTCGCGTGGCCGACATCGTGCACGACAGCGCCCTGGTCGAGCACACCCGCCGCCTAGCCCAGCGGCTCGTGGCCGACGACCCCGACCTCACCTACCCCGAGCACGCCGCTCTGCGCCGTGGCCTCGAGGCCTATGCCCGCCAGCACCGCCTCGAGCTGCTGGTGGCGTGAAACCGTCTTCTTACAATTCGTTCTTCATCAACAGTAGGCTGCGGATAGTTCGTCAAGAACTGATTTAGATTGTAATGCTGTAGTGACTTTGCTTTGCAACTATGCCAAGCAAGGACCGCTTTGACTGGGACGAAAGCAACCGCCAAAAGATCTGGCGTAAGCATGGAATCGATACCTCTACCTCGGAGGCTATTTTCGATGATGCAAAGCGTGTTATCGGGGTTACCGCGCACCAACCCGACGACGAAACCCGTTATTATTGTCTAGGCCAAGTCGCTAGAAAGCTCTACAAAGCCATTTTCGTCATTCGTGATGGACGCATTCGCATCATCTCGGCTCACCGAAGCGATCCAAAGAAGGGATCTAAGCTTGGTTATCAATACTCCTGAGGAGGCCGATTTTTGGTACGCAATGGATGAGCTTGGTTTGATTGAAAACTTCTTCGACTTCTCAAAAAATCTGACCCTTGACGAAGTGCTCGCCATTGAGCGCGCCAAAGCGTTGGCCAAGCTAAAAGCATCACCCAGACCGACGGTCTAGTTGTCTTCCAAAGCAGTTCGTTTAGGGGGATAACACCAACGGCCAAGAGGGTAGCGCAGTAGCTTTGTTTCGTGGCCCCCACGCTCGCCGAGGTGTTGTTGCCCGTGCCTCTGCGGGCGCGCTTCACCTACCGCCTGCTGCACCCCTCGCAATACGCCCATGCGCCCGAGGTGGGCAAGCGCGTGGTCGTGCCCTTCGGCCGGGGCAAGCAGGTGACAGGCCTCATCGTCGCCTTGAGCAGCGAGCTGCCCAGCGCCGAGCGTGGCGAACGCCTGCGCGTGGTCGAGCAGGTGCTCGACGCTGAGCCGATCAGCACAGAGGGGCAGCGCATGCTCTTCAAATGGCTGGCCGACTATTACCTCTGCACCGACGGCGAGGTGCTCAAGGCCGCCCTGCCCACCGGCCTTAAGCCGCACAGCCAGCTCGTGGTGAGTGCTCACCCCGACGTGGTCGAGCCCCCGGCGGGCCTGCCCAGCACCGAGCGTCAGCTGCTCGAGGTGCTCGCGCTCGAGCAGACGATGAGCGCCGATAACGTCGCGCGGCGTCTCGGCGTGCAGAACGCGCGCCCCCTGCTGCGCAGCCTCGCCGAGCGCGGCCTCGTGCTGCTGGGCGAGCAGATGGCCGACGACTATCGCCCCCGCACGCAGCGGGCGGTGAGCCTAGCCCCCGCCCTGACCGAACGTGAGGCGCTGGCCGAGGCCTTCGCGGCGCTGCGGCGCGCCCCCACGCAAGAGGCGCTGCTGCTGGTCGTGGCCTCGAGCGGGGCCGATGTGGTGCTGGCCGAACGCGAACTGCTAGCGAAAACCGGCGCCTCGGCCGGGGCGCTGCGCAGCCTCATCCAGCGCGGCTATCTGGCCGAGACCACGCTCGAGCTGCCACGGGTGAAAGCGGTTGAGGCCGAATCGCGAGCCGACGTGCAGCTCACCCCGGCGCAGCAGCAGGCCCTCGTGGCGCTGACCGACCTCACCCGAGCCGAGCACCCGAGACCGGTGCTGCTGCATGGCGTGACGGGCAGCGGCAAAACGGAGCTCTACATCGCGCTCATGCGGCGCGCCCTCGCCGCCGGGCGCCAGGCCCTCTATCTGCTGCCCGAGATCGCGCTGACGCGGCAGATCGTCAGCCGGGTGACGGCAGCGCTCGGGCCGGGCGTGGGCGTTTATCACAGCCGCTATACCGCCCCCCAGCGCGCCGAGATCTGGCACAGCCTGCTGAGCGGCCGCTATCGCGCCATCATCGGCGTGCGCTCAGCCCTGCTGCTGCCCTATGACGACCTGGGCCTGATCGTGGTGGACGAAGAGCACGACGCATCATTCAAGCAGCATGAACCTGCGCCGCGCTACCATGCGCGCGACGCGGCGGTGTGGCTGGGCCATCGGCTGAGCATCCCCGTCGTGCTGGGCAGTGCCACACCCTCGATGGAGTCGTATGCCAATGCCCTCTCGGGCAAATACGGGCTGGTCACGCTCGAGCAGCGGGCCGTTACCACCGTGGCCCCGCGCATCGAGCGCATCGACCTCAAGCAGCAGTCGGCCGCCCAGCTCAGCCACGGCCAGATCAGCGAACCCCTGCTCGAGGCCCTAAAGCAAACCCTAGCCCGAGGCGAACAGGCCATTGTGTTTAAAAACCGACGCGGCTTCGCGCCGGTGCTGGTGTGCAACCACTGCGGGCATGTGCCGCGCTGCCTCTACTGCGACGTGGCGCTGACCTTTCACAAGAAACTAGGCATGCTGCGCTGCCACCTCTGCGGCTATACCGACGAGCGCCCCGAGGCCTGCGGGCAGTGTGGCCACCACGAGCTGCGCGCCGAGGGCATCGGCACCGAGCGCCTCGAAGAGCACCTGGCCGAGCTCCTGCCCCAGGCCCGCATCGCCCGCATGGACCTCGACACCACCCGCGGCCGCGAGGCCATCGCAAACCTGTTTGACCGCCTCGAGCGGCGCGAGGTCGACATCTTGGTGGGCACTCAGATGGTCACCAAGGGGCTCGACTTTGAGCACGTGACGCTGGCCGCCGTCGTGCACGCTGATGCTATGCTGAGTTGGCCCGACTTTCGCGCCACCGAGGTCAGCTATCAGCTGCTCACCCAGCTCGCCGGGCGCGCCGGGCGTCACGCTGCCGAGGGGCGCTCGAGCGGGCGCCTGCTGATTCAGACGCGCATGCCGACGCATCCGGTGTTTGACTTGCTCGAGCAGCCCTACAGTTCGTTCTATGAATATGAACTCGCCGCTCGGCAGGCGCATGGCTATCCGCCCGAGGCGCGCCTAGTGCGGCTCGAGCTGCGCCACCGCGAGGCGGCCGTGGCTGAGGCTGCCGCGCGCGCACTGGCCGATCAGCTGCGCGCGCTGTGGGGCTCGGCCGTGCTCGGCCCCGAATACCCCCTGATCGCTCGCGTGCGTGGCACCTACCGTCAGCAGCTGCTCATCAAGTGGCGCGGGGCTACGGCAAGCGCCGAGCGCCCGCGGCTGGCGGCTGCGCTCGAGGCCTTTGGCCGTAGCGCCCACGCGCGCGTGCAGGTGGTGGTGGATGTCGACCCGCGCTGACGTACGTTGCACCCACATCTATGGCTGGCCTCTACATTCATGTGCCCTACTGCAAGCAGGCCTGCACGTACTGCGATTTCTTCTTTAGTACCAATCAATCGACGCGCGGGCGCTTTGCCCGGGCCGTGGTCGTCGAACTGGAGCTACGCGCCGCTCAGCTGCCCACTCGCGCGGTCGAGACGATCTACCTCGGCGGCGGCACGCCCAGCCTACTGACCATAGACGAACTTTCTCACATATTCTCGGCCATTCGCCAGCGACTCGAGGTCGAGCCCGACGCCGAGATCACGCTCGAGGCGAATCCAGATGACTTAGCGGGCCCCGAGGGGGCCGAGCGCATGGCGGCCTGGCGCAGCTTAGGGGCCAATCGGCTCAGTCTGGGAATTCAGTCCTTCGACGCTGCGCAGTTGGCCTGGATGCACCGTGCCCACAGCGCTGAGCAGGCCGAGCAGGCGATCGACCGCGCGCGTAGTGCCGGCTTTGGCAGCCTGAGCGTCGACCTCATCTATGACCTGCCGGGCTTGAGTCTGGCCGACTGGTCGGCTACGCTCGATCGCGTGCTGACCTGGCAGCCTGAGCACATCTCGGCCTATGGCCTGACCATCGAACCGCGAACGGCTCTCGCCCATGCCGTACGCACGGGCCGCATCACGCCAGCGCCCGAGGGGGCCTTCGCCGAGCAGTTTCGGCTGCTGAACACGCGCCTGACCGCTGCCGGCTATGAGCACTATGAGGTGTCGAACCTCGCCCGGCCCGGTCATCGCGCCCGTCACAACAGCAGCTATTGGCGGGGCGCCGCATGGCTCGCCCTCGGCCCCTCAGCGCATGGCAGCGACGGCGCCGATGAGCGCTATCACAACCTGCCCCAGCTGCACCCCTACCTCGATGAGCTTGAGTCGGGCCAGCTGCCGCCCCACGAGCGCGAGCAGCTGAGCCCCGCGCAGCGTCAGAACGAATACCTGCTCACGCGGCTGCGCACCCTCGAGGGCCTCGAGCTCGCGCGCCTGCTGGCACTCGACCCCACTTCGTCCACGGCCTGGCAGCAATCGGTGCAAGCGCATTTCGATCAATGGACAAACGAAGGCCTCGCCTGGATGCGTGACGCGCGCGCGGGCCTCACGCTCGAGGGCTGGCTCGTGGCCGACCACCTGACGGCCGAGCTGCTGCGCGAGGTCTAGGCCTCGCAGGAGCCCCGTACCTTTGTGTCTGCGTGGATTACAGCTACCTCTATTCGCCGATCGATCTGATCTCGGGCCCCATCTGGCTGGGCCTGGTGCTGATCATCGCCTACTCGATTCGAAACCTGCGTTATAGCAAAGACGTGACCCGGGTGTATTTCATCCCGGCGTTGTTGGTCAAGATATTCGGCGGGCTATGTGTGGGCTTAATTTATGTGTTTTATTACAAGGGAGGAGATACAATTCACTATTACAATAGTTCGCGAGTCATTTTTGATGCTTTTTTTCAAGATGTGGATGCCTGGTGGCGTTTGCTACAATCGGCCGATCGGAAGGGGGCAGATTTTGACATCCTCGTTCAGTACATGCAAAACATGATTTATAGCCGAGATAGTAAGTCTTTTACGGTTGTAAAATTTGTCTCTTTTGCTACCATCGCCTCGGGCGGCTCTTTCATCGGCACCTCTATTATTGTCGCCTTTTCGTCATTTCTTGGTGTTTGGTTAATGTTTCGGGCTTTTGTGCGCGAATATCCATACTTACATAAGGAACTGGCCATCGCTGTGCTGTTTATGCCCTCTCTGTTCTTTTGGGGTTCTGGAATTCTAAAAGACTCAATAACCCTGGGCCTGCTGGGTGCCTTGCTTTATTCCATTCAGTCTGTTTTTAAACGAAATGAAAATAGTGTTATAATGTCTGTTGTCATGTTTTTCTCTGCTTTTTTTATCTTCTACATCAAACCGTATATTATTATCAGCTTTGTTCCTTTGGCTACATTCTGGCTTAGCATCACCTATCTACAGAAAATCGGCAGTCCGCTAGCACGCACGGCCTTTGCACCCTTGGTGGTGGGGGTGTTTCTGGTTCTCGGTTTTCAGCTGACGCAGTCAATCAGCGAGCAGACCGAACGTTATTCCTTCGATCGTTTATTCGACACCGTCAACCTTGTCACGCGCGATCTGAGCTCTGACTATTACTACGCCGAGGGCCGCGGCAGCCGCTATGACATCGGCGTAATCGACCCCTCACCGATCGGGCTGCTGCTCAAGTTTCCTGAGGCGCTGAGCTATGCGTTCATCCGCCCTTTCCCTTGGGAAGCACGGAACTTTGTGATGGTTCTGGCATCGCTCGAGAGCTTGGTAGTGGCGTTTTGGTTTTTCAGGCTGATCCTGCAGCATGGCTTAGCCCGCTTCTTCCAGACAATCGTCAGCAACTCGTTTCTGTTGTTCAGCTTTACCTACAGTCTGCTGTTTGGCTTCATGGTCGGCTTAACCTCGGCCAACTACGGCAACCTCGTGCGATACAAAGTGCCGGCCATTCCTTTTTTCCTCGCCTCGATTTTCATCGCCGATGCGCTGCTTAAGCAGCAGCGTGGTCAGGCTGGCGCCGCTCAGCCCGCAGCTGCCAAGCCTAGCCTGCGTGACGCACGCGCTCGCCTCGCTCAACCTCGGCCCTGAGCCAGCAGGCGCTGATAGAGATCGGCCATGTCGCGCGCCAGGCGTTCGACACCATAGTGCGCTCGTGCCCGCGACGCCCCCTCCTTGCCCCATGCACGCTGCTGGTCAGGCGCCGACACCAGCTCAGCCAGTGCCTGCGTGAGTGCGCCGCTATCGCCACTAGGTACCAGTCGGCCGGTCTGACCGTCGACCACGACGTCGGCCACGCCTCCCACATCGGTGCTGATCACCGGCAGACCAGCCGCCTGCGCCTCGATCAGGCTCACCGGCGTGCCTTCGTTGAACGAGGTGAGCACCACAGCATCGAGGCCCGCGTAGGCCCGCTCGATGTCGAGCAGCCACGACGTCCACTCGAGGGCCAGGCCGCTAGGCCCAGCCTCAGCTCGGCTACGCAGGCCCAGCTCTGCCGCTTGCCGCCTTAGGCTATCGTTGAGTTCACCATCGCCGATGATGAAGGCCCGCACGGGCTGCTGCATCTGAGCACTCAGCGCGGCGATCGACTCCAGAAAAAGGGCGTGGTTCTTCACGGGCACGAGACGGCCCACGATGCCAATCGCTATCTCGTTTTCGCGTAAGTCATACTCCTGACGAAACGCTGCCCGCAGCGCCGGGTTGGGATCAAAGCGTGAGAGGTCAAAGCCATTGGGCACCAGGGCCACCTTCTCAGCCGGAGCGATGCGATAGACCTCGGCCAGCTCGTGGCGCTGGCGTTCGCTGATGGCCACGATGGCCGACGACAGCCGGGCTAGCGCCTGCTCGATGGTGATGAACACGCGCGTCTTGAGCGGCGAGAAGTAGGAGTGAAACACGTGCCCGTGGAAGGTGTGCACCACCACCGGCACGCCCTCAAGCCGTGCGGCCATACGCCCGAGCGCGCCGGCCTTGGCGGCGTGGGTGTGCACGATATCCGGCCGATAGCGGCGAATGACGGCCCGCACCTGCTGCAGGCCCCGCCAGTCGCGCGCGGGGTGCAGCTCGCGGTGCATGTCGGCGATCGTCTCGGGCACAATGCCGAGGCGCTCGGCAAAGGGCGTCGAGTCGCCCTCGGTGTCGTCGCGCTGACCCGCCAGCAGCAGCGTTTCATACTCGGGCGCGAGATAGCGCGTGAGGTAGACCGCGTTATAGGTCGGCCCGCCGATGTTCAGGCGGTTGAGAATGCGAAGGATGCGCGGCATCAGCTCAGGGCAGTGGACTGAGGCTCAGCGGCGGTGTCCACATAGCGACGGTAAAACTGCTGAAAGACCAGAAAGGCCCAAAGTGTCCACTCCTCTTTTCGGTTCTCACCACGCTCGACGATCTGCCACAGCTGGCGCAGCCCCTCAAGGCGGAAGATGCCCTGGTGGCGCAGAAACTCGACGTCGCCCACCTCGCGCTCCACTCGGCTGCGCAGCGCGGTGCGGAACCAGCCCGCCAGCGGCACCTCGAAGCCTTGCTTGGGGCGGTGATAGATCAGCTCGGGCAGCAGCGGGCGCACGGCGTCGTTGAGCACACGCTTGCGCTGGCCGCCCAGCCGCGTGGGCAGCAGCTTATATGACTCGGGCAGCCCGAACACATAATCGACCAAGTCGTAGTCGAGAAAGGGCGTGCGCACCTCGAGCGAGTTGGCCATCGACATCAGGTCGCCCTTGGGCAGCATATCGCCGCCCAGAACCAGCGCGAAATCGGCCGCCAGCACACCATTCAGGCCCATGGCCTCGGTCACGTCGCCGAGCAGCGATGCGCGGCGCGCGCGCGCCGCTGCGGTCGGCAGTGCCAGCAGGGCCTCGACGTCGGTGCCCACGCTCGCCCACGCCCAATAGCGGTCGGCGGGCGAGAGCCGCAGCGCAGCGCTATAGCGCTGAGCCTGCACGAGGCGGCGGCCCCAGGCGGTGTTGCGCGAGGCGGGCAAAGCCTGCAGCAGCGGCGCGGTCGTGCGCAGCAGGCCATTGAGCAGCGTGGGGCGGCGTGCCTGGGCCTCGCCCACATGCTTGTGATAACCGGCAAAGAGTTCATCGGCCCCATCGCCCGACAGCGCCACCGTGACCCAGGGTCGCACGGCCTTGGAGAGCACGTAGAAGTTCAGCGCCGACGCGTCGGCGAAGGGCTCGTCGAGGTAGTCGAGCATGGCCTCGACATGCTCAAGCAGCGTGTCGTGGCTGACACGAATGCTCGTGTGATCGGTGCCCAGGTGACGCGCCACCGCCTCGGCATAGCTCGTCTCGTCGTAAAGCGGGTCGTCAAAGCTGAGTGAGAACGAGCGGATGTGGGGCGAGTGGCGCACGGCCAGCGCCGCCACCGCCGACGAGTCGAGCCCCCCGCTGAGAAAGACGCCCAAGGGCACGTCGGCGATCAGGCGCAGCTGCACGGCCCGCTCGAGATGCGTCAGCACGCCTGCCACAGCCGCGTCATAGCTGGGCGCTGGTCTAGGGTCGTGCAGCGCACGTGGCTGCACACGGTAGTAAGCGCCCGTTTCGACCTGCCCCGCCTGCCAGCTGAGCCAGTGGCCCGGCGCCAGTTTCTCGACGCCCTCAAAAATGCTCGCGTTCGGCGGCACATAGTTGAGCTCAAAAAACTGCACCACGGACGCGTGATCGAGCCGACGCGAGATGCCCAGCGCCACGAGCGCCTTGAGCTCTGAGGCAAAGAGCAGCTGATCAGCGGTACGGTAGATCAGCAGCGGCTTGATGCCATAGCGGTCACGCACGAGCAGCAGACGCCCGGTGTGGCGGTCATAGAGCGCAGCGGCGAAAAAGCCATTGAGGCGGTTGAGCGCACGTGTGTCGGTGCGGATCAACCAGTGCAGCAGCACCTCGGTATCAGACTGCGTGCAAAACGCCACACCGGCCTGGTCGAGCTCGGCGCGCAGCTCGCGGTAGTTAAAAATCTCGCCGTTGAACGCCAGCACATAGCGGCCGGTCGGGTCGAGCATGGGCTGGTCGGCCGCCGCGCTCAGGTCGATGATCTTGAGCCGCGTCTGAGCCAGCGCTGCGCCCCCTTCGTCGAAGCGGCCTCGGCTGTCGGGCCCACGCAGGCGCAGACACTCGAGGGCGCCGTCGAGGCGGGGGCGCCAGCTGGCTGCTTGCGCCTCCGTTCGTGCGATGCCTCCCACAATGCCGCACATACGCCTGAGTCGCTCGTGAGTGGTGGACTAAACCTGAAGCTAAGATGAGTGACTCGGTGAGGTCACGCGGCGCAGCGCGGCGAGATACTTTTCGCCATTCGCCAGCACCGAATAGTGCCTCAGCACGGTGTCGCGCCCAGCCGAGCCTAAGCGGCGGCGCAGCGCAGCGTCGTCGACGAGGCGGCTGAGCACCTCGACCCACTGCGCCTCACCCTCGGCCAAGCATCCGTTCTCACCCGATTGGATGATGGTGCTGTTGACCCCAACAGGACTCATCACCGTGGCGATGCTTAGGGCCATGTATTGCAGGCCTTTGAGGCCACACTTGCCACGAGCCCAGGCCTCGTCGGGCAGGGGCATGATGCCGATGTCAAACGCGCGCAGGTCGTCGAGCTCGGTGTCTTTTCGCCAGGGCTTGCCCACGATGCCGAGTTCGGGCACGCTAAAGTTGCCGTCGCCCACCACCTCGAATCGCACCCGTTCGCCGTAGCGCGCCCGAATCTGCCGAAGGGCGGGAAGCGCCAGCTCAAAGTGCTGTATCGTGGTGATACTACCGCTCCAGCCGATGACCACCGGCTGATCGTCGGCGTGGGGCATGCCGGGCTGGTATTCGTCGGTGTCGATCGTGGTCGGAATCACCGCCACATTACGGTTGAACCGTCGGGCGTAGTCGGCCAAGTAATCGTTGCCCGCGATGATGAGCTGGCAGCGCGCGATGATGCGGCCTGTCTTGTCGGGCGACTTGAGGAAGGCCAGCGCGCGGTTGCCCTCTGACACGTTGGGCAGCCAGATCGCGTCGTCGAAATCGAACAGCATCGGCACGCCACGCATAGCGATCAGCATCTCGACAAAGGGCCAGCCGAGCATGTGGGCCTCGCGCTGCACCAGCACCGCGTCGAAGTGCCGCGCCCGCCAGACATCGCGCAGCCGGCGCGCCGTGGCGCGCAGCAGCACGCCGAGCTTGCCCAGCCACCGGCCGTGGGCGTAGAAGGAGCGGTCGTCGGCCGCCGTCAGCAGCGGCGAGAGCTCACACTGCCATCCCTGCGTGGCTAGCCAGTCGATGTATTGCTCAAAACGGAAGCGCTGGCTCGGCGAGCGATCGGGCCGGTGGTGGGCGATGATGAGCAGGCGCGGCATCAGTCTTCGAGCCAGAGGGGGGGCAGCCGCTGCGTGATCTCGATGGCCTTAAAGCGCGCGCTCTTGCGTGAACCGGCCGTCTGGGCCCAGGCCGCCATTTTGCCCAAGCCCTCGTCGAGGGTAAAACGCGAGGTGCCAAAGAGGGCGTGTGCCTTGCTGTGGTCGGCATAGGCGTGCACGACCTCGTTGCGGGCCTCGACGTGGCGCACCATGCCGCTCAGGCCCATCGCGCGCTGCACGGCCTCGGCTAGCTCGAGCACGCTGTAGTCTTTGTCGGCACCGATGTTGATGATCTGGTTATAGGCGTCTTTGACCTCGACCGAGCGGGCGATGTGGGGCGCCAGGTCGCCGATGTAGCTAAAGGCCCGCGTCTGCTTGCCGTCGCCGAAAATGGTGAGGGGCTTGCCCTGCATGAGCTGGTTCATGAAGATGCCGACCACGTTGCGGTATTTGTCGCCGAGGTTCTGATACTCGCCATACACGTTGTGCGGGCGGAAGATGACGTAGTTCAAACCGAACATCTCGTGGGTCGTCTTCAGGTCGAGCTCGACGGCATACTTGGCGATGCCATAGGGGTCTTCGGGCTGGGGGGTGTCGTTCTCGCGCATCGGCGGCTGGATGCCGCCATAGACCGCGATCGAGCTCGTGAACACAAAGCACTTCACCTCGTGGCGCACCGAGGCGTTGATGAGGTTCACCGAGCCGATGAGGTTGTTGGTGTAGTTAAAGCGCTTGATGAAGTGGCTCAGGCCCTCGGCGGCATAGGCGGCGAGGTGGTAGACGTAGTCGAAGCGGTGCTGCTCAAACAGGCGGTCGATGAGCGCGTGGTCAACGATCGAGCCCTCGACGAAGGTCAGCGCGGGGTGCTCGGGCAGGTTGTCACGATAGCCGCCCGAGAGGTCGTCGAGGGCGACCACGGTGTGGCCCAGGGCCAGCAGCTCGCGCGTGACGTGCGCGCCGATGAAACCGGCCGCACCGGTGATAAGCGAAACAGGCATGCGGGTTTAGGTCAGAGAATGGCGGGGCAAAGCTAGCGCTTTTGCGGGGTGGACTTGGCGTGTAGATTCGGGGCTCAGATTCGTCAAACGACCAAACGGCGCCGATGAAAAAGCTTTGTGCACTCCTGCTTAGCCTAGGTTTTACCTGTGTGCTCGCGCAACAAGTGCCTATCCGAGTGATCCCGCTCGATGCTGAGTCTTACGCTGCCATGCGGCAAAACAACGCTACCAAGATCCGCGTGGTCTATCCGCGCGAAGACCAGGGCTTTCCCTTTCAAGACATCTCCTTGCACTCCAAAGATCTACTGGCCTCGGGCTTCTTGGCCGAGCTTTCTCCTGTAGCTCGAGTGGTCAATCAGGAAACACTAATCGATTCATTCATACTGGATGGCAAATACATTCAGTATCGCGACTCGACTGCCCATCGTGACACGCTGATCTGGGGTTTCGGGGAGTATCGCAAGGGGCGAAAACATGGGACTTGGACGTGGCTGTACGATAACAAACAAGCAAGTGCGATAGAGGGCTACGAGGAAGGCAGACTTCTTTCGGTCAAATACTTTAAGCCTAGCGGCGAACCAGAGCCACTCGGACACATAGGTGATAGTGGGCCTAGAGCCCTCAACTTGAATGCAATCAAGGCGAGCATCCCTTTCCCGGAACAAGCCAAACGTAATGGGCGAGAGGGATATGTGTTCGTTAAAGTGCTGGTCGACACCAACGGTGTGTATGTCAAGCACAAGTACATGACCTACTCACACGAGCTGTTTAGAGACGCCGTGGAGCCTCACCTAAGCCGGCTTCGCTTTCAGCCTTTATTGTTGCACAATGAGTTAAGACGGACTTGGGTAACCATTCCGTTTGTATTCAGGGTCCAGTAGTAGGTACCCGTCGTTCTCTTCCTCAAGACACAAGTTTCTCGCAAAGCAGTCGTCGTATGCCCACATTGATGAAGTCACTGTTATTAACCTCATTGCTCTGTCTTGGTTGCGTTTCTGCCACTGCACAGCCCACGCCGCTCTGTGAATACCGACTGCACCACTGGCGATACTTGGTGCGTCCCACCGATAGCACCGATGTGATTCGTAGGGTCTATCCTAAAACCGATAAGGGCTATCCTTTTTTCGATTTCCCTGTCAGAGAGGGTGTCTTACCTGCATCCGGCTTCCTGCAATATCCGATTCCAGTGAGTCGAGAGCAGCAAGGGCGTGTCTTAACTGACTCGCTCGTTGTCGTAGGAACGATGACTTACTACCGGTCGATACCAACTGAGCAGGATACACTGATCGCAGGGTACGGCCAATATGTCGACGGTGCTCCCCACGGCACCTGGGTTTGGTTGTATGAAAACAAGCAGCCTAGCGCTGTAGAGAACTACCGGGAGGGCGTCGTGCGAGCCGTACAGTACTATAAGCCAGATGGCTCATTAGAACAGCCAGACCACATCGGCGAACGTGACCCGGAGCCCATCAATATGAAAACCGTATTCAGCCGAATTTCACGTCCAACCGATCTGGTCGAAGGGGGCTTTAGAGGAAAGGTGGTCATTCGATTGCTGGTAGGAGTTGATGGCAACTATGTGCGCCACTATGTGGTTCGGTCGCCCCATCCTCGGCTTACGAGCATTGTGGCAGCGCAGTTGCCTAAACTTCGCTTTAAGCCTGCGATTTATCACAATCAACCCAGCGCTGTTTGGCTGTTGATCCCTTTCCAATTCTAGCTGCACGAGTCAGCTCGCCTCACTCGAAGTATTGCTCGTACACGACGTAGTGGCCGCCGGTCATGCCCTGGCGCTCATAGGCGCGGCGGGCGGGGCCGTTGTCGGCCACGACATAGAGGCGCAGGCCCCGTGCACCTGCTGCCCGAGCGCGGCTCACCACCTCGGCGTGCAGCGCGTCATAGACGCCCCGCCCCCGCGCCGAGGGCTTGACATACACCGACTGGATCCACCAGATCGGGCCGTTGCGCCAGTCGCTCCATTCATAGGTGACCATGAGCGAGCCGAGCAGCTCGGGGCCGTCTTCGCAGAGCAGGTAGAATCCCTTCCAGGGGTCCTCGAGTGGGGCCTCGGTGCCCCGGCGAATGGTGGCCAGGTCGAGCGTTTTGCCCTCTGACTCTTGGGCCATGGCCTGGGCAAAGGCCACCAGGGCCATGACGTCGCCGGTGTGGGCGGTGCGAACGCTAAGGGGCATGTGAGTGCGCTGGGAAAGGGGTCGTCGCAAACATCCGAATCGGCGGGCCAATTGCGCTACCTTCGCTCGACTGAATGCACCGCTGAGCGATGGTCTTGTTGCTGCGAGGAATCTATACGGCTATCTGGGCCGTGCTATGGGTGGGCACGATGGTGGTGGTCACGCCCCTGTTTTTGCTGTTTGCGCTGCTGGGTGGCATCGCCGAAAAACTCGGCGGCCCCCGCGCCGGGCGCATGACCAACGTCTGGCTGAGTTACACGCTCATGGATCTGTGGTTCGTGCCGCACCTCTGGCTCATGGGCATGCCGACGTTTGTGCACGGCCTGCGCGAGGCCAAGCGGCACCGCCCTGCGGTGTTCATCGCCAATCACCAGTCCTTCTTAGACGCGCTGGTGATCAAGGTGGCCACGCCCACGCCGTTTATGCCGCTGGGCAAGATCGAGCAGGCCAAGACGCCCATCCTGGGCCTGATCTACCGCTACAATGTGGTGATGGTGGACCGCTCAAATGAGGCCAGCCGCCGGGCCAGCACCGAGCGCCTGCGGCAGGTGCTGCGCGACGGGCTGTCGCTGCTGATCTTCCCTGAGGGCACGATGAACCGCACAGAGTATCTGATCAAGCCCATGTATGACGGCGCCTTTCGCCTGGCGGTCGAGGCGCAGGTGCCGATCATCCCGATGGTGGCGACGAACAACCGCAACCTCTGGCCCCGCGGCAAATGGCTGCTGCGGCCCGGTCGCTGCGACGTGTGGTATGCCCCCGCCATCGACACCACCGGCCTGACCCTCGACGACGTGCCCGAGCTGCGCCGCCGCGCCTATACGGCGATGTATGAGCTGCTAAAGAAAAAAGCGCCTGCGGGCACCGTCGGCCTCGACCGCGGCATGCCACCTGAGCTGTCGGCCGCTGTGGCCAAGGGCAAAGCCGAAGACTGACCCCACCGCCCCCTGTGATGCTCGACGCGCTGCCGCTGGGCCTGCTGCTGGCCATCGCTGCCCTGCTGGGCTTCTTGGCCACGTTTGCGCTGCTGGCGGTCTATGCCGAGCGCAAGGTGTCGGCGTTCATTCAAGACCGGCTCGGGCCGATGGAGGTCGGTCCCTGGGGCCTGCTGCAGACCTTCGCTGACATTCTCAAGCTGCTCACCAAAGAGCTGATCACCCCCACGCAGGCCGACCGCTGGCTGATGGCGCTGGCGCCGATTTTAGCCTTTGCGGCCGTGTTCGCGGGCTATGCGGTCATCCCCGCCGCGCCCGCGCTCGTGGGCGCGCAGCTCAACGTGGGCCTGCTCTACCTGCTGGCCGTCGTGGCCGTCGAGACCATCGGCACCCTGCTGGCCGGCTGGGCCTCAAACAACAAGTATGCCCTGCTCGGCAGCGTGCGCTCGGTGGCGCAGATCATCTCGTATGAAGTGCCCGCCGGCCTGGCCCTGCTCTCGGCCGTGCTGATGTATGGCACGCTCGAGCTCGACGCCATCGCAGCCCAGCAGAGCCACCTGAGCCCCACGCCCCTCTATCTGCTGGGCGTGTGGGACGTGACCGATGTCGGCGGCATCGTCACCTGGGGCGTGGTGCGCTATCCCCACCTGCTGGCGGCCTTTGTGATTTTTTTCATCGCGGGGCTGGCCGAGAGCAACCGTGCCCCCTTTGACCTGCCCGAGGCCGAGAGCGAACTGGTGGCGGGCTTCCTGACCGAGTATTCCGGCTTCCGCTGGGCGGTGTTTTTCTTGGCTGAGTATGCCAACATGCTGCTGCTGGCGCTGGTGGCGGCCTTGCTGTTCTTGGGCGGCTGGGGCACCCCCCTGCCGAACGTCGGCACGTGGCGCCTAGCCGAATGGACCACCGGCGTGCCAGGCACGCTCGGCGCTGCCGCCTGGGGTATGGTCTGGCTGCTGCTCAAGGGCATCGCCCTCGTGCTCGTGATGATGTGGATCCGGTGGACCCTGCCGCGCCTGCGCCCCGATCAGCTTCTGCGGCTGTGCTGGCAGGTGCTCACCCCCATCGGCATCGGCCTGCTGCTGCTCTCGGCCGTGTGGAAGCTCGCCGAAGTGTATGGCGCGATCGGTGTCAGCTGAGCCTCAGTCGAGTTTCTGCTCGTCGAGGGGCCAGGTGCGGTCGGCGCGTCGGCGCACGATCGACAGGTCGGTGATCGCCTCGATGGGCAGGCGCCCGTGCAGGTGCGGAAAGTAGCCGTAGGTGACGTCAGCCCACTTGAGGATCTTTTTCACGCGCTTTGACACGATGTGCAGCAGGATGACCTCCTCTTCGTGGTCGAAATGGCGGGCCAGCACCCCCTCAAGCTGCCCTTTCATGCAGCAGTGGATGAAGCCTTCGCTAGCCAGGCTGGGCGGGGCCACCACCCCCAGTTCGAGGGCGCGGCGCCAGGCGGCCGCATCGGTCACGTGATAGAGAATCACCGGCTGTTCAGTCGTTTACGGCACTAATGTTGCACAGTGATTAAACCCGTGCAAGCCAATCGCGTCAGAAAGGCCAACACCCTCCAAAAGACCCCTAAACCACTGCTTTTATGTTCACCTCTGCCACTGCCCTGCGCTGGACGCGCCTGGGCCTCGTGACCCTCGCCGCTGGCCTGCTGCTCGCCGGCTGCAAACAGGATGAAGCACCTCGCAGCGAGATCGACGCTGAAACCGAAGCCTCTGACATGAGCCTCGGCCAAAGCGGAATGGACGAAGTCAGCACCTTCGTTGAGAACGAGGGCCTGCAGGCCGGCACCGGCAAGACCGACGGCGGTGACAACGCCATTCTCGGCCCCTGCCGTCAGGCCGTGCGCAACGCCACCGTGACCGACTCGACCATCACCATCACCTTTACCGGCGGTATGTGCGCTGATGGCAAGACGCGCAGCGGCACCATCGTCGTGTCGTGGGACAAGACCAAGACCTGGCGCGAGGTGGGCAAAGAGGTGCGCGTGCGCAGCACGAACTACACCGTCAACGGCGTGACGCACCGCTTCCTTACGATTCACACCCTGACCCAGGGCGCGCCACAGCCCCGCTGGACGCGCGTGTGCAACGACACGATCACGGTCGCCGGCCGCATGGGCACCGGCTATTGGTCGAGCAACCAGACGCGCATCCTCTCGAGCGGCTGGAGCGTGCCCGTCGCCAGTCGCATCTGGGATGTGTATGGCACCACCACCGGCACGAGCGCCCGCAGCATCACCTGGACCTCGACCGTGGCCGCCGCGACCCCCAGCGAGTGGGTGCGTTTCCAGCCCGGCACGTGCTTCTACCCCACGCAGGGGCGCATCACTGTGACGCGCTCTGATCGCGAGCTGCCGCGCATCATCACCTTCGGCCCCGGCTGCCTCAACACCTATCAGGTGCAGGTCGGCAGCTTCTCGATTCGCCTGCCGTTTCAGCCCTAATGGCCTAAGGCTAGCTTAGCCGCCTCTTACGCACGAGGCCGCCGGGTAACCGGACGGCCTCGTGCGCTTTTAGTAGCTTTACTCCATATGCGCCTCTCTGCCCTGCTGCTGGTGACGCTGTTTCTAGCAAACTGTAACTCGAGCAAAACGCCCGTCGTGAAATCGAGCCCCGTCGCAGAGCCCCGCGCAGGTCGGGTGCTGACCGACCGCACGCTGCAGCCGACTGAGGGCCTCACGATCCTGCGCATTGAGCCGGTGGCGAGCAGCCCCAAGGCCGTTGACATCACCTTCGCGGGGGCCGGCGTCTGCGACGACGACGAGGTCCACTTCGTGTCGAGCGGCGTCAGCACGCGCAGCATTCCGCCGCAGATGCCCGTCTATCTGCACCACGTGGCCGGCACCAAGGCCTGCCCCGATGCCAAGCCCCAGACCCGGCGCTATGACCTCAGCCCACTGGCCAGCCCGACGATGGGCACGATCTTTCGACTCAAGGGCTATGAGCAGCCCATCGTGATCGGCAAAGACCAACGCAAAAAGACCCCCTGATTTTCTCGTTCAAGCATATGAAGTCCCTCCTACGCACCTTCGGCGCTGTGCTGGCGCTGAGTCTGCTGAGCCTGACGGCACGTGGTCAGATGAGCTTCGGTGGCATACCCGCGAGCTGGGGCCAGAGCGAGCGCAGCCTCGGCGCCGCCCCGACCGTCGAGCTGGCCCCGCAGGACAACCGGCTGCTGCTTGAGCGCGCCGACCGCCAACCCTTGTCTAAGGGTATTCTGTTCGGCGAGCCCGTGGTGCTAGCCGCTACAGCAAAAACGAGCGGCACCTGGAGCACCCTGCCCGACGGCACGCGCTTGTGGCGCCTGCGCCTGCGTTCTGTGGGCGCCGAGCACCTGTCGGTTTACTTTCGCCGCTTTCGCCTGCCCAAGGGCGCCACGCTCTATGTCTATTCTGACGACCATAGCCAGCTGCACGGCGCCGTCACAGCCGTGAGCAACCAAGCCGATGGGCAGCTCTATCTCGCGCCGCTGGCGGCCGAGGCCATCACGCTCGAGCTGGCAGTCAGCCCCGAGCTGGCCCCTCAGCTCGAGCTCGAGCTGGGCCATGTGGTGCACGGCTTCCGGCGGTTGCCGCTGGCCGACCGCAGCCTGCGCTCGTTTGGTCTGGCTGCCAGCTGCCACCTGGACGCTGCCTGCACGCTGCCCTCGAACCACCCCAACCAACGCCGCTCGGTGGGGGTGATTCTGTCAAGTGGGGGCGCAGGCTGCACTGGTGCCATGATCAACAACACAGCCCAGGACGGGCGACCGCTCTTCCTCACCGCCGACCACTGCTTCGACGGTGCAGAGGGCACCTACGCAGTGCTTTTCAATTACGACCTCAGCGCCTGTAGCGGAGGCAATCAAGGTCCCACTACGCAGGGCCTGAGCGGCGCCACTCTGCTGGCCCGCACACGCACCTCGGGCGGTCAGGGCACCCCCTTTGAAACCGACTTCATGCTCTTTGAGCTAGGTCAGCGCCCACCGCCGAGCTACAACGTGTTCTACGCCGGCTGGAACCGCACGACCTCGGTGTCGGGTCTGAGCTCTACCTACGGCTTCTCACACCCCTGCGGCGACGTCAAGAAGTTCTCCTATTCAAGCACGCTGCTGCGCCTGACGGGCCTCGTGTCAGGTACGGGCGATGAGATCGCTGGCAACGCCTACTTCGCTGTGGACTGGGACGGCAGCACGGCCACTGAGCCTGGCTCGTCGGGCTCGCCACTCTTTGATGGCAGCGGCCGGATTATTGGCCAGCTTTTCGGCGGCAACTCGTATTGCGCGGGGCCGAGCGCCTGTCGTGTGGACGGCCGGACCGACTACATCGCGGGCCCCGATTGGTATGGCGTGATCGGCCAGTCGTGGAACGGCCCGAGCGGCAGCACCGCCAGCACACGCCTGCGCGACCACCTCGACCCGGGCAATGTGAACGTGAGCACCCTCGACGGCAGCAACACGATCAACCCCGCCCCCGAAGGCTACTGCTATTCGGGCGCCGAGAGCACCGAGGACACCCGCATCAACAGGGTCAGGCTGGCCACGATCGACCAGAGCTCAACGGCCTCGGGCTGCGTGCGCTACACCAACTTTCGAAATTTGAGCACTGCACTCACGGCGGGTCAGAGCTACACCCTGACCATCACGCGGGGCACCTGCGGCGGTAACTTCAGCTTCGTTGCCAAAGCTTTCGTCGATTGGAACGGCGACCGCGATTTCGACGATGCAGGCGAACTCGTCTACAACTCGAACCTGCAGACAGCCAGCACCACGAGCACTGACGTCAGCGGCATGTTTACTGTGCCCGCGGGCGTCGTGAATGGCACCAGCACCGTGATGCGTATCGTCGTGCGCGAGCGGGTAAGCGGCGAGATGGCGCCTACTGCCGTGACGGCTACGCAGGCCTGCGGCGCCTATCCGTGGGGTGAGACAGAGGACTACACTATCAACCTCGTCAACAGCACCACCGCGATCGAAGACCAAAACGCGGGTTACAACGACCCGAACCTCGAGGTCTATCCGAACCCCGCCACGGCGCCCGTGACCATTCGCTGGCGGGTGGCCGAGCCGAGTGGCGCGCCAGCTCTGCTGAGCATCATCGACGCTAGCGGCGCCAGCGCCTTTGCGGCCACGCTGCCCTATGATGCTGCTGAGGGCCGCTATGCCACGAGCCTGCCCAGCGGCACGCTGGCCCCCGGCAGCTATGTGGTGCGCGTGGGGGCGGGCGAGCGCCAGGCCGCCCGTCGGCTCGTGGTGGTGCAATAAGGCCCGCTAGAGCCTAAATCGCTCGAACGCCCCCCGCTCGGCCGCTTGGCCGGTCGGGGGGCGTTTCGCATCTTTGCGGGCCCATCTGAGCACCCCGCCCGATGGTGCGATTCACCGCCGGCACGCCCCGCCCAGCCCCATGCCCAGCCTAAAGGATATTAAGCTCAGGATCAACTCGATCCGCACCACGCAGAAGACCACCAAGGCCATGAAAATGGTCTCGGCCGCCAAGCTGCGCAAGGCGCAAGACACCCTACTGCGCCTGCGGCCCTATGCCAACAAGCTGAACGAACTCTCGGGCCGCCTCGTGGCCAGCCTCGAGGGCAGCAACTATGTCAGCCCCTTTGCCGACGCCGATCGCCCCGTCGAGCGCGTGCTGGTGCTCATCGTGGCCTCAAACCGTGGCCTCTGCGGCGGCTTTAACAGCGCCATCTGCAAGATCGGCCAGGCCACCATCGAGGGCGAGCTGGCCGAGTGGCAGCAGTCGGCCCGCCTCGAGGTGATGGCCGTGGGCCGCAAAGCGCACGAATACTTCGCCAAGCGCGGCTATCGCATGGTCGGGCCCGCGCGTGATGTGTTCACGGGCTTGAGCTTCGATCGGGTGGCGACCGTGGCCCAAGAGGTCATGGACGGCTATACTGCCCGCCGGTGGGACCGCGTGGTGCTCATCTACAACGAGTTTAAAAACGCCCTCGCCCAAAACCGCGTCGTCACGCCCTATCTGCCGATGCAGGTGGCCACGCAGAGCACGGCCCAAGCACAGGACTATCTTTTCGAGCCCGCGCGCGAGACCATCCTCACCGATCTGATTCCGAACATTCTCAAGATGCGGCTCTACCGCGCCGTGCTCGAGAGTCACATGGCCGAGCACAGCGCCCGCATGATGGCGATGGACAACGCCACCGAGAACGCCGAAGACCTGCTCGACCAGCTGCGCCTGAGCTATAACAAGGCCCGCCAGGCCTCGATCACCAAAGAGCTGATCGAGATCGTCAGCGGCGCTGAGGCCCTGGGCGGTTAAGGCCGACGCGGCTAACTTGAGCCGTGGCGCAACCGCATTCGTTCTACCGCGAGGTGCGGGCCGTGCTGGCCCGTGAGTGGGCGCTCGAACGTCGCCAGCGCTATGCGCTCAATGGGCTGCTGCTCTATGTGGTGTCAACCGTGGTCGTGGCCAGCCTGGGCCTGCGGGCAGGCCGCGCGCCCGACGATGCGGCGGTGTGGGCGGTCACGTTCTGGCTGCTGATGACCTATGCCGCGCTGACGGCGGTGGCCAAAGGCTTCGTGGCTGAGCGCGAGGGCCAGCTGCTGCAGCTGTATGGATGGGTGAGTCCACAAGCCTTGATCACGGCGCGCCTGCTCTACCATGTGCTGCTGCTGGTGGGCCTAGGGGCGGTGGCCTATGCGGCCTATAGCCTGCTGATGGGGGCGCCGGGGCCCTTTTTCAGTCTGCTACCCATTATCGCGCTGGGGGCGGCGGCGCTGGGGGCGGGGCTGACGCTGAGCGCTGCGCTGGCTGGGCGCGCGCGTCAGTCGGCCACGCTCATGGCCGTGCTGAGCCTGCCGCTGGTGGTGCCCCAGCTGCTCACGCTCATCCGCATGACGCAGCGCTGGGCCCTAGGCGCTGACTCGCCCATGGGCGACTGGGTCAGCCTGGGCACGCTGGCGCTGCTGCCGGCGTTGGTGAGTCTGCTGCTCTATCCGTACCTCTGGCGCGAGGCCTAGCTTTGTCGCCGAACCTGTATGCTCGACTCGCCGCGCTTTCGCCTCGTCTATAAATCGCTCGCCGTGGTGCTGCTGGGCTATGCCCTCGTGGCGGGCCTGCTCATCGGCGTGCCCGACATCGGCGGTAACCTGCGCCAGACCAGCCGCAACCTCTTCTACCACGTGCCGATGTGGTTCACGATGTATGCCATGATGGGGGTGTCGCTGTGGCAGAGCGTGCGCGTGCTGCGCGCCGGGCGGGCCGATGCCGATGCACTCGACGCCGATCGCATCGCAGCCGAGGCGGCTCGGCTGGGCATCTTCTTCGGCTGCCTCGGCCTCGTCACTGGCATGACCTGGGCCCGCGTCACCTGGGGCGAACTGCTGCACGACACCGACCCCACCGCCTATTGGAGCTGGGACCCCAAGCAGACCGGAGCCCTCGTGGCCGTGCTGGCCTATCTGGCCTATTTCCTACTGCGGGGCTCAGTCGATGGCGCGGGGCAGCGCGCGCGCCTCGCGGCGGTCTATAACGTGTTTGCGGCGGCGGCGCTCGTGCCGCTGACGCTGATCATTCCGCGGCAGCTCGAGAGTCTGCATCCGGGCGCTGAGGGCTCGCCGGTGTTCAACAGCGCCGACATCGCGCCCACCTATCGCCTGGTGTTCTATCCGGCCATTCTGGGCTTTATCTGCCTGGCGCTGTGGCTGCTCGAGCTGCGCGTGCGCCTGCGCCGCCTTGAGGAGGCCTGAATTGGCTACTGGCACCCATCGTGTCGGCCTTAGCTTGTCGACATGAAAACCTACCTCAGCCTTCTCGCCACGGGTGCCCTGCTTTGGGCCCTCGCTTTCGGGTTGTCGGTCGTGATCTTCCCGCTCAAGGCAGCGAATGCCCCCCTGTTTCACAACATACTGGTGGTGGCGATGGGCGCCATCGGCGGTGTGCTGACGCTGCTTCGCTTTCGCTCGGCAAGTAGTGGCTATGCACGCTATGGCCTTATGCTCGGCTTCGTCTGGCTCGGGGTAAACCTAGGACTCGACCTGATCGTGTTCCTTGGCAGCTTTGGCTTTACGCTGCATCAGTATGTGAGCGAGATCGGCAGCGCCTATCCGCTCATCCTTCTGCAGCCCTGGCTGATGGGCCTAGCGGCCGATCGGGCCCACCGGGTATAACTTTGCGCCATGCTGACTCGCACCGTGCTCGACGCCGCCGAGCCCCTCTCGCGCGCCACTCTGTTTGCCGGTGACAAGGTCGGCGCCGTGGTGGCCGTGCTGCTGCTCATCTTCGGCGGGCTGGTGACGTGGCTGATCGCGCAGGAGCGCCGCCTGCGCCGCCTTGAGCGCGAGCGCCGCTCTGACTAAGCCATCTCTCCCGCTTTAGCATGCGAAGGCTACTCATTTGGATCCGCCAGGTTCCGCTCGTCAACTACGCCGGTCGGCTGCTGCTGCAGGCGATGCGCCGCTATGCCCGGTTGCTTGAGTCGCGACTCATCCCATCGTGGCCGGTGGTCGGCGTCGTGCCAGCGCGCATGGCAGGGCACGACGTGCTGCTCTCGGCCTCGACCTCTAATCGCTTGGTTTCGGCACTCTACTGGCAGGGCGATCAGATCGAGGCGAACGAAATGCTGCTCGTGAGTACGCTCGCTCCAAGCCTGCGGGTCCTACTAGACGTCGGTGCCAATATGGGCGCCGTCAGCCTGCTGGCCGCTAAGGTTAATCCTCAACTGCGAGGTCTTGCTTTCGAACCTTATCGCCCAAATTACGAGTGCCTAGTGCGTCACCTTGAGCTCAATGGCATCGGTGAGATAAAAGCCCGTCAGGTGGCGCTGTCAGACGCAGCGGGTAGCCTAACTCTGTATGTGCCCCAAGCTGGGCACACCTCTGACGTAGTCAGCGCCGTCAACCCCGCCTTTATGGAGGCCATGTACCGAGAGGCCTATCAACCCGAGACGGTCGAGGTCATCACGCTCGACACAGCCGTCGCACAGGCGGGCCTGCCGACAGTCGATTTCATCAAGCTCGATGTCGAGGGTCTCGAGCTACAGGTGTTACGCGGGGCCGAACACACCATTCGTCTGCATCGCCCACTGCTCATGGTCGAGTTGTTTTGCGTCGAAGACTATGAAGAGCGCGTGCCCAATGTGCGCGGGAAGATGGAGGGACGTCGACCAGAGGCCATAATCGAACAGTTGTTCGCGTGGGGCTATAGCGCCTATCTGATTTGCTCAATGGGCCTCTATCGGGTGAACGATCCACCTTATCCTGACTTTGGCAACACACTCTTTGCACCCCGCCAGAGCAGTCAGCGCTTCTTACCTTATCGACTCGGGGCCGAGGCCCTTTGGACTGAGTTGCATGGCTAGGGGGGGCGCGCCCTTGACGGCCGCGGATGCTCGGGCGTATCTTAGGCTGATGCAAGCCGCCGTTTCTGTCGCCACACCTGCGCCCTCTCACCTGCGCGCGTGGCTCTACACTTTTAGCCTCGTGCCGGGCGCCCTCACTGTGTGGGGCAACCTCGCTGCGGGCCCCTGGGTCTGGTCGAACTTCGTCTTCAGCCTCGTGGGCCTGGCCCTGCTCGAACGCCTGCTGCCCCAGACCGACGACAATGCCCCCGCTGCCGAGGGCTATCGTCTGCCCGAACTCGTGCTGGCAGTTCACACTTTGCTGCCCCTGTTCACCGTGGGCAGTCTGCTCGCGGGCGCGTTTACCGAAAGTCTAACGGGCTGGGCGCTCGTCGGCGCCATCCTCAGCACAGGCGTGCACTCGGGCTCGTCGGCCATCGTCATCGCCCATGAACTCTGCCATCGCAAAGAGGCCGCGTGGCGCTGGGGCTCGCGCTGGCTGCTCTTCACCGCCTTGAATCCCTACTTCTACGTCGCGCACGTCAAGGGGCACCACCGCCTGATCGGCACCGCCGCCGACCCCGCCACGGCCCGTCGCGGCGAGAGCCTCTATGCCTTCATCCTGCGGTCGATCGCGGGTCAGTTTCGAGAGACGTGGCAGTTTGAGGTCGAGCGGCTGCGCGCGGCAGGGGCCTCGCCATGGTCGCCGCGCCATTACCTGGTCGGCGCACTGGTCGTGACGCTGCTCTTCGTCGCGGGGCTGGCATGGCTCGACCCGATGGTGGCAGTCGCGTTCGTGGCGCAAGGGGTGCTGGCCTGCCTGTTGCTGGAATACACCAACTACATCGAGCACTATGGCCTGAGCCGCAAGGTGACCAACGGCATCACCGAGCGCATCGCCTCAGCCCACTCGTGGGAGTCGAACCATGCCACGCGCTTCCTGCTGGTCGACCTGACGCGCCACCCCGACCACCATCAGTTCGGCGCGAGGCCCTATCACCAACTGCGACGTCACGCCGAGGCACCCCAGCTGCCCACGGGCTATAGCGGCATGTTTTGGCTGGCGCTGGTGCCGCCGCTGTTCTACCGCGTGCTGCACCCGATCATCGACCGCTATGAGGCGGGGCGGGCTGAGGGCTAAGCGTCGCCGCATACCACGGTGAGCAGGCGCTCGGGGCGCAGGTAACTCTGGGCGAGGCGCAGCAGTTCTTCGGCGGTGACGGCACTGATGCGGTCAAAGAGGTGCAGGTAATCGTCGGCGGGCAGCTCGTTGACCACTTGATTCTTGACGATGTCGGCCACCTGGAAGGGCGTCTCCTGCTCCGATAGCATGCGGCCCAGCAGATAGTTGCGGGCAATGTGCAGCTCGTCTGCACCGATGGGCTCGGCACAGAGGCGGTCGAGCTCGCGGCGAATCTCGACCAGCGTGGGCTCGACATAGGCATTGGCTACGTCGGTGCCGATGAGCAGGTGGCCCCCGTGGCGCAGCGCCACCCACTGCGCGTGAATGCCGTAGGTGTAGCCTTTCTCTTCACGCACGTTCGACATTAGGCGCGAACCGAAGTAGCCGCCCAGCACAGTGGTCAGCAGGCGCAGCGCCGGATAGTCGGCGTGGCCGCGCTGAAAGCGGCCGTCGTCGCCCAGGCCGACGCGCAGGGTGGCCTGCAGCTGACCGGGCAGAGGAATGAAGCGGCGCCCCGAGGTGGGCTGCGGGCGCACCCCTGCCGCGCGCGAGGGCGTGGCAGCCAGCGGCGCAAGCCCGCCAAAGTGCCCCTCAAGCGCTGACAGCATCGCCTCAGGCTCGAACTGCCCAGACACCAAAATGGCCATGGGCGCGCCCGCATAGCGCGCCTGGTGATGCGCCACGAGGTCGGCGTGGGTGATGGCGGTGAGCTCGTCGGCGCCGAGGTTGGCGGCATAGGGGTGGTGCTCGCCATAGGCTAGGCGCAAGAAGGCGCGGCGTGCGTGATAGCTCGTCTTGCGCTGCTCGACGGTGAGGCCCTGGCGCGTGCGCTCGCGATAGCGGTCCCACTCCTGCTGCGGGAAGGTGGGCGCCAGCGCCACCTCGGCCAGCAGCGGCAGCGCGTCGGCCACACGGCGCGTGAGCACCGACAGCGAGATCGTGCTCACCTCATAGCCCGGCTGCGTCTGCACAAAAGCGCCCAGTCCGTCGAAGGCCTGCGCCAGTGCCAGTGCGTCATAGCGCGCCGTGCCCTCGGTCAGCATCTTGAGCACGAGGCCATCGAGAGCCGACTTGGCCTCGTGGCTGTGGCCCGCGCGATAGACCAGCTGCACCTCGCTCACCGGCTGCGCCCCGAAGCGGATCAGGTGCACGGGCGTGCCGTTGCTCAGGTGAGCGAGCGCCACCGAGGGCAGGGCCTTGGGGGCAAGGGGCGCCTCAGCAGGAGCCTGAGTGCGGTCGAGTGTGGTTGAGATCATTGGGGCAGGTAGGTGAGCGTGCTGCACTGCTCGGGCGTGATCCAGCGCGCGCGCGCGGCGTGCAGCTGTTCGAGCGTGACTGAGCGATAGCTCGCGAGCTCCGAGTTGATGAGCTGGGGGTCACCGATGCTGTCATAGATGGCTAAGGCCATGGCGCGCTGGGCCACCTCGGTCTTCTCGAACGCATCCATCGATTCGGCCTTTGCCTTGGCGCGCTCGAGCTCTTCGGGTGTTAGGGCATCGAGTGCGGCTAGGGCCTCGTCGAGCGCTGCTTGATAGGCCTCGATGCTGTGGCCGTCGGCCACCTGTCCGTTGATCGAGATCATGCCGGGGCCGTAGAGCCCCCACGTGAACGCGCTTACCGTGCTGGCCACCTGCCGCCCCTTGACCAGGGCCTGATAGAGGCGCGCGCCCTTGCCGCCCGTGAGCAGGTCGCAGAGCAGATCGAGGGCGTGAAAGTCGGCGTGGGTGCGCTCGGGCGCACGATAGGCGCGATAGACCGCCGCGTGGGGCACGGGGCCCGACACCGTGCGGGCGCGGGCGGCCGTCTGCGCGGGCTCAGTCGGATACAGCTTCGGTGCGATATCGCGGTGCGGGATGGAGCCGAACCATTTCTGAGCCAGGCGCTCGACTTGGCTGCGCGTCACGTCGCCGGCCACGACCAGCGTCGCGTTGTTTGGCGCATAGTGAGTGTAGAAGAAGTCGCGCACCTCGTCGAGCGTCACGGCCTCGATGTGCTCCACCTTCTCACCGATGGTCATCCAGCGGTAGGGGTGGGTGGTGTAATGCAGCGGACGCAGGTGCAGATAAGCGTCGCCATAGGGCTGGTTCAGATAGCGCTGCTTGAACTCCTCGATCACGACACTTTTCTGCACGTCGAGGCTGCGCTGGCTAAAGTCGAGCTCAAGCATCCGGTCACTCTCGAGCCATAGGGCCGTCTCGAGCTGCGCCGCCGGCAGGGTGATGTAATAGTTGGTGATGTCGTTGTTCGTGAACGCATTGTTTTCGCCGCCAGCGCGCTGCACGTGCGTGTCGAAATCAGGAATGTGCCGGGAGCCGCCGAACATTAAGTGCTCGAACAGGTGGGCCATACCCGTGCGTTCTGCGCGCTCGTCGCGGGCCCCCACCCGATAGACCACATCCACCGCCGCTTTGGCTACTGAGTGGTCTTCGTGCACGATCACCCGCAGGCCATTGTCGAGCGTGAATTGGTCAAACGTGAGCATGAGGGGGATAACGTGGGGCTTAGAGGCTGAGTTTCTCGAGGGTGATGTCGGCGCCAAAGAAGGTGGCCGCCGTGGCCTCAAAACTGACCGTGAGGTCAGAGACGTAGAATCGATGGCGGGGCGCGCCCTCGGCCAGCAGCAGACCGCGCTGCTCAAGCGCGCCGCGCACGCGATCGGCCGTAACGCGTGACGAGTCGATGACGGCCACCGGGTGGCGCCCGTGCTGAGCGAAGTAGCGCTCGACCTGTGTGCGAATCAACGGATAATGCGTGCAGCCTAGGATGAGTGCGTCGATGTGTACAAAGCCGGTGTCTGACAGATAAGCCTCGATGATCTCGTCGGTGATTTTGTTTTGCACCCAGCCCTCTTCGATCATAGGCACGAGCAGGGGCGTGGCTTTCTCCACGACATAGGCATCGGGCTGACGCTCGAGCAGCTGGCGCAGGTAGATGTGGCTCTGAATGGTGGTCTTGGTGGCGATCACACCCACGCGCCCCCGTGAGCTCGCCGCCAGCGCCGCCTCGACGGCCGGCGACACCACCTCAAAGGTCGGCACATCGTGCGGCTCAGCTAGGCTGACCACGTGGCGATAGCCCACGGCCGAGGCGGTGTTGCAGGCGATGACGATGGCCTTGACCGGCTGCGCGAGCAGGAACTGGGCGATGGCGCCGATGTAGGTCTGCAGCACCTCGGGGCTTTTGTCGCCATACGGCAGGTGTGCCGTGTCGCCGAAATAGACTAGCGACTCGTGCGGCAGCGCGTCGGCTAGAGCCCGCGCCACGGTCAAGCCCCCGATGCCCGAGTCAAACACGCCGATAGGCAGCGCTTGACGAGGGTCGGGGGCTTGGGCGGGGGTACTCACGGCGCGGGGCCGCAAGTTAGGCGCGAGGCGCGCTTATTTCGGGGCGCCGGCGGGCTTGGGGGCCGGGGTACCACCCGTGCTCGGCTTTGGGGCTGGGGCCGGGTCGGCTAGCGAGATGTTCAGGCGCTTAGCCACGCGCTCGGTCACATCGTCGGCGGCGGGGCCCATCAGCACGGTAGTGCCTTTGGGGCCGTCGTTGAGGATGTAGGTGTAGCCCTCTTCTTTGGCTTGGGCCTCGACGGCGCCCTTCACCTTGTCGACGATGGGCTGCAGCAGCTCCTCTTGCTTGCGTTGCATGCTCGAGCGGGCGTCGGCGCTAGCGGCCTGTAGCTCTTCGTCCAGTTTTTCGAGCTCGCGGCGCTTGGTGTTTTCCTCTTCGGGCGTCATGCGCTTGGCCTGGGCCAGCTCTTGATACTCCTGCAGCTTGGCCTGAGCATACTCCTGCTTCACTCGCAGGCGCTCTTGCAGCTGCTTTTCGTGGGTCGACAGCTGCTGCTGGGCCACGTTGGCATCGGGGTGACGGCTGACGAGCAGTTGGAAGTTGCAGTAGCCGATCTTCTGAGCGGCGGCGGGGGTGGCGAGCGCCAGCAAGGCGAACGCAGCCAACACAAAACGGGTCATGGCGGAGTGGGGAATGAAAAAGGGATCGGTTGACCGAACCGGCCGCAAAGATACGGCGGCTGGCGTTGGGGCTTCAGACAAATGCTGGGCCAAGTTTATGCGGGAGTCTAAGGCGCTCGATGTCTGGGCCTTAGCGGCCTGAGCTCGACACGCCCAGCTTGGCCAGCACCTCGTCTGACAGGTCATAAGCGCTGCTGGTGTAGAGCATCACTACCGCCCCGGCCTTGTCAAACACGAAGTCGAGCTTGCGCTCTTTGGCCAGCACCTCGACGGCGGCAAACACGCGGTCTTGAATCGGCTTGACCTTCTCTTCGCGCTGCTTGAACACATCACCTTCGTAACCAAAGCGCTTGCGCTGATACTCTTTGGCTTCTTTCTCTTTTTGCAAGATCTCGTCTTGGCGCTCACGCTTGATCGCGTCGGTCATCAGCACCTCTTCGGCACGGTACTTCTGATACAGCTGCTCGATCTGCGCATACGTGCCGTCGAGCTCTTTTTGCCACTTCTGGCTGATGAGATCGATTTCCTTTTCGGCAGCGGCATACTCAGGCAGCTTGTCGAGGATGTAGCGCGTATCGACGTAGGCGATCTTTTGCGCGGTGGCAGCACCAGCCGTCACCATCAGGGCCGCCACGGCGACCAGCGTGCGGGTCACAACCCAAGAGAAACGAAGGAAACGCATACGACTAGAACGTTTAAAACTGCTGACCTATCATAAAGTGAATGCGGCTGCCGGCCACGTTCGTATTGGTGCTGGGGCTGAACACCGGGTCGAAGCCATAGCCCCAGTCAATGCCCAGCAGGCCAAACATCGGCAGGAATGCCCGCAGGCCCAAGCCCGCTGAGCGCTTCACCACAAAGGGGTTGAAGGTCTCGTTTATCCCCCAGGCATTGCCCGCCTCAGCGAAGCCGTGCACCCAGATCATGGCCGACTGCTCGAGCGTGATCGGCTGACGCAGCTCAAAGGTGTATTTGACATAACGGGTGTTGCCCAGCTGGCCCTCGCCCAGCACTGGGGCCTGGTAGCCGCGTAGCGCGATGATCTCGCGACCGTCGAGCACGAAGCCTACGAGGCCATCACCCCCGAGGTAGAAGCGCTCGACAGGCGCAACGCCAGTGCGCGAGGCATCCCACGCGCCCATGAAGCCTGCACGCGCCCGCATGAAGGCCACTAGTGGCAGCTTGCTGCGCGTAATGGGCAGGAACAGCTGAGAGTCAAATTTGATCTTCCAGAACTCGAGTAGTTGATATGCCTGAGGCACGAAGAAATCGGGATTGGCCGTCTGACGCTCATAGCGACGACCCTGAATCAGCGACCACGGCGGAGTGGCCTCGGCAGTGAGCGTGAACACTGAGCCCGAGCGCGAGAAAATCGGCGCGTCGATGCTCGTGCGGTCGATGGTTTGACGCACCGAGAGAATATTGAGCACGCCGTTACCAATCGTGGGGAAGACGGTGAAAGCGTTATTCAGGTTGTAGTTTGAATAGCGCAGCGTGGTGAACGAGCGGAAGAAGTCATCGGGCCAGGTCAGGCGCCGCCCATAGTCCACCGAGAAGTTGAACACGTTGAGTCGGAACTCAGGAACCTGTCGGCCTTGGAAAGAATACGACGGCGTGAACTGAATCGAGTAGTTCGTGTTGAAGCCGAGCGAGTTGGGCTTCTTGCCCCCAAACCAGGGCGCGAGGAACGAGATGCCGTAGTTCTGGAAGTTCACCCCGTTGGTCTGCACCTGCAGGGTGAGGCGCTGGCCGTCACCTGAGGGCAGGGGGCGCCAGGCCGAGCGGTCCCAGATCTTGCGCGCTGCAAAGTTGTTGAAGGTCAGGCCCACCGTCAGCAGCAGGCCACCGCTGATCTGCTGACCGTTGTTGTCGGTGATGCGACCACCCCAGCCGCCCTGCAGCATAATCTGGTCGTTTGAGCGCTCTTCAACCACATACTTGATGTCCACCGTGCCGCGGTTAGGATCGGGCAGGGGCACAATGTTCATCTTCTGCTGGTCAAAAAAGCCTAGTGCCAGGATCTCGCGCTGCGAGCGGATCAAATCTGAGCGGCTGAATTTCTCGCCCGGCAGCGTGCGGATCTCACGCAGGATGACGTGGTCAGAGGTCTTGTCGTTGCCCTCGAGGATGATCTTTTCGATCGTGGCCTGCGGGCCCTCGAACATGCGGATCTCGATGTCGACCGAATCACCATCCACACGGGTCTCGACCGGCTCAGCACGGAAGAACAGGTGGCCGTCGTCCATGTAGAGCGAACTCACGTCCTGCTGCGGATCGCCCACCAGGCGCTTGTCGAGCAGGGTGGTGTTATATACGTCTCCACGCTTGATGTCGAGCAGACGCGAGAGCAGCGAGGCGTCGTATTTGTAGTTGCCGGCCCAGCCGATCTGCCGGTGGTAATAGGGGCGACCCTCATAGAGCTTGAGATACACGTCCACCCGTCGGCGGTTCACGTTCACCACCGAATCGGTGATGATCTGGGCGTCGCGATAACCAAGCTCACCGAAGAACTCGTTGAGCTTCTCCTTGTCTTCGTTGAACTCACCGCGCACAAACTTCGAGCGCTTCCAGAAGCGACCGGGCAGGGCCGTCTTCGTGTTCTTCAGCTGCTTGCGAATCTTCTTATCGCTCAGGCGGCTATTGCCCTCGACCACGAGGCGGCGAACCTTGACTCGGGGCCCGCGCTTGATCTTGAGCACGATGGCCACGCCGTTTTTGCGCAGCAACGTGTCAGCTTTGGTCTCGACCTCGACCTCGGTGTTGAGGTAGCCTTTTTCCTGGAAGAAGTTCTTGATGACACGTTCGGCCGACTTGCGCTTCGCCTCGGTGTAGAGCGTGCCTGGAATGAAGCGAATCTTGTCACGCAGGTCATCGGCCTGCCCCTTGCGGATACCCTTGAAGCTGTAGCGAGAGATGCGCGGGCGCTCGGTGACCGCGATGACTAGGTGCAGCTGGTTGCCCTCGTCGATGCGGTCGAGGTAGATCTGCACGTCAGAGAAGATGTCTTGCTTCCAGAGCTTAGAGATCGCCTTTGACAGATCTGAGCCCGGTAGGGTCAGGCGGCGGCCCAGCGAGAGGCCCGACAGGATCACCACCGACTGCTCTTCGGTGTATTGATTGCCGGTCACCTTAATGCCGGCCAGGTAATAGTCACCGGGGGGGATCGCCGGGGCAGCAGCCTCCTGGGCACTCAGTCGGGCCAGCGAACCAATTAGCAGCGTGCCTACGAGCAGGCACAGTCGGCGCATCGCGCTAAGGGTCATGAGTTCGATTTGATCTGCTCGCTGGTTTTACCAAAACGGCGCTCACGGCGCTGATAGTCGCGCAGGGCCTCGTGCAGGTCGGCGCGGCGGAAGTCAGGCCAGAGCTTGGGCGAGACGTAGAGTTCAGAGTAGGCCACTTCCCATAGCAGGAAGTTCGACAGGCGAAACTCGCCACTGGTACGGATGACCAGCTCGGGGTCGGGCAGGTCGGCAGTGGTCAGGTAGCGGCGCAGGGTCTCTTGGTCGATGTTTTCGGTGTGCAACTCGCCTAGCTGCACTGCGGCGGCGATGCGGCGAATGGCGTTGACGATGTCAGCGCGCGAGCCGTAGCTCAGCGCTAGGCTAAGCGTCATCCGGTCGCCAGCGGCCGTGCGGCGCATGGCCTCGCGCAGGCCGCGCTGGCAGTCGGCTGGCAGGGTCTCAGTGGCGCCGATGGTGTGCAGGCGAATGCGGTTGCGCTCGAGGGTAGCCGTCTCTTTGTTGAGCGTCTCGACCAGCAGCTGCATGAGGGCGTCGACCTCGAGGCGGGGCCGGTTCCAGTTCTCGGTCGAGAAGGCGTAGAGCGTCAAATAGCGGATGCCGATCTCGGCCGCGCCCTCGATGGTGTCGCGCACGGCGGTAATGGCTTCGCGGTGACCAAAGATGCGTCGGCCGCCCTTCTGCATCGCCCAGCGGCCGTTGCCATCCATAATGATGGCCACGTGCTGCGGCAGGCGCGCAGGGTCGAGGTCAGTCGGCAGAAAGCCGGCGGGGCTGGCCACGTGGTAATAAGCGAATCAGAGGGCAAAAATGCGGCGAATCGGCGAGCCGCGCCACAGTCAGAACGCGCGAGGGGGCAGATTCTGACGCGGGGTAGCAAAAAGCCCGGCCGGTGGGCCGGGGTTGCTAAGACAATTGACGTTCAGGCGATTAGAAGATACCCAAGAAGCCCTTTTTGCCACGACGATTCGGCTTGGGGCAACGCACGCCACCGGGGCTCTTGTCGAGGATGTAGGCCACGTTGAAGCCGAGGCTGCCATACCAGTCGTTGAACTTGCTCGTGCCGCGGCGGTCGGCATAGACCGAGGGGGCATTCACGCCCACCACACGGTTCGAGGCGGCGATGCGCAGCGGGTCGTTGCCGAGCTGGATCGGCAGGGGGTAGAAACCCTCGGTGCGCTGGTCACCCGCCACTGTGAGCAGCGGGGTGGCACCCGACACGTCGTCGAGGTAATCGGTGAAGGTCAGGCGCACATTCAGCTCGAGGCCGACATTGATGCGCTCGGTGGCGCGCCAGCGCACACCCGCGCCGAAAGGCACGCTCACAAACACAGGGCTATAGGACACGCCCTCGGTCTGTAGCGGGCGTAGGCGCTGCCAGCCGTAGTCGCCCGTCGGCACGCCGGCGAAGGTGACCGGCGTGGGCACGCCACCCGGGCCGGGGATATTGTATGTGAAACCTTGTGAGACGCCGTTAGCCGCTGACACGACGATGCGTGCACGAGGGTCAGAATAGGTCACGCCAATGCCACCGAAAATGTAAGGCGTGAACATGCGGCGTAAACGGTAATTGCGGCGCGCAGGCAGCAGATCGAACATCAGCACCGCGCTGCCTTCGATGATCCCGTTCTCGAAGCTCAAGTTGCGCACGCTGTTGCGCGAGCCTTCGTCGGTGCCACGTAGCAGCAGATAGTTGAGCGAGCCACGCACCGCCCAACGCGGGGCAAAGTGGTAGGCCGCCTGAAAGCCAACCTCAAAACCGGGGTTTTTGAGCGTCTCGACTTGCGTGAGGGGGATGCCTGAGTTGTTCGGGCTGGTCAGGTCGCCGGCATAGCCCGACACGCCCAGCGTGCCGCCGATCGTCCAGTACTTCTGGCTAGGGCGGAACTGGCCCTGCACAGCGCTCGCGCTGGCGAGTAGGGTCAGCAGCGCAGCGGCTGTCAGCAGCTGGCGTCGAGTGAACATCATCATCGGTCGAGTATGCTAAGGTTCAGGGTCCTAGAGGTCGTTATCAGCGGGCGAATCCGTTTGACAGTCGAAAGCACTGTATCGCCATGCGACACAGTACCTCGATTCCGCACAAAACTAGCAGAAATTCTATTCACGCCCCGAACAAGGCTCCGAACAAGTTTTTGTTAACTCCGATTAGCCTATACCCCTGATTTCGAATCAGTCGCGTAGGCGCCCACGCCGCTGCGGTTTGGGGCAGGGGGCCGGGTTGTCGAGAATGTAGGCCAATGACAGGCCCGTGAAGGCGTACCAGTCTGTTTTGGCGGGGTTGCCCCGGCGTAGGTTATAATTGGTCACCCCCGTGGCCCGATACGAAAACAGCAGGCGGTCGGGTGAGCCCGCCAGTAGATCGGGGGTGGGGTGCCCTTGGTTACGGCCGGGGGTGGCGCCGCTCACGTCGTCGAGGTAATCGGTGGCCGTCCAGCGCAGACCCACCTCGAGGCGCAGGTCCCAGTGATCGTTCAGGCGATAGCGCAGCCCACCACCAAATGGCAGCACGAAGGCTATGCTGCCATAGGGGGTGTTCTGCCCCTCGGTGCGCAGGGGCCGCAGGAAGGTCTGCCCCGAGCGCCCCGCGACGTCACGGTAGGCATAGGGGTCGTAGGCCACGAAGCCCACCCCCGCAAACACAAAGGGTGTCAGCCGCGGTCGGAAGCGGTAGTCGCGTAGGTTGCCGAAGTAGTCGTAGTAGAGTTGGGCACTGACCTCCCACAGGTTCGAGGCGAAGCTCAGGTTGCGGGTGCGGTTGACAGGGTTCTCGCTCTTAGCGTCATCGGCCGAAACGCGGCCATAGCCCACATATAGCCGCACCGACATGTGGGGGTGCCAGTGATAGCTGCCAAAAAGGCCAAAGGCCGGTCCCACCTGCGCGATACCCGCCAGTTGCCCTTGGGGGAAGGTCGGTCCTGCGCCGGGGCTCAGGTCGCCGTTGTAGTGGCTCACCCCAGCAAAGCCACCCACCGAGAAGTAGTCGATGTGCTGCCGCGTCTGCCCAAACAGGCTCGCACCCAGCAGCAGGCCAGCGAGCAGCAGAGCTGTCAGGCGCAGGTCAGAGCGGGTCAGGGGCATCGGGGTGAAAACGAACCGGGGGCGCTATGCCCCCGGCTGCAAAGGTAAACGTCGGCGCGTGCCGGGTTATTCATAGCTGGTCGGCACCGTCTGCGCCGCGAGGTATTCGCGGTTGAGCAAGGCGATGTTTGACAGCGAGATGCCCTTGGGGCACTCGGCCTCGCAGGCGCCGGTGTTGGTGCAGTTGCCAAAGCCCTCTGCGTCCATCTGTGCCACCATGTCGCGCACACGCTTGCGGCGCTCGGGCTGGCCCTGGGGCAGCAGCGACAGGTGGGCCACCTTGGCCGACACGAACAGCATAGCCGAGGCATTCTTACACGTGGCCACGCAGGCCCCGCAGCCGATGCAGGTAGCCGCCTCGAAGGCCTTGTCGGCCATCGCCTTCGCGATCGGCACGGCATTGGCGTCGACCGAGCTGCCGGTGTCGACCGACACATAGCCACCCTTCTGAATGATGCGGTCGAAGGCCGAGCGGTCGACCATCAGGTCTTTCATTACCGGAAAGGCCTTCGCCCGCCAGGGCTCGATCACGATCTCGTCCCCACTCTTGAACGAGCGCATGTGCAGCTGACACGTGGCCACACCCCCCTGCGGGCCGTGTGCCCGGCCGTTGATCACCAGGCCACACGACCCGCAGATGCCCTCGCGGCAGTCGTGGTCAAACACGATCGGGTCTTTGCCCGCCTTGATCAGGTCTTCGTTCACCTGGTCGAGCATCTCGAGAAAGGACGAGTCGGGCGACACACCCTTGGCCTCATAGGTCTCAAAGCGGCCTTTGTCTGCGGCGTTTTTCTGGCGCCAGACGACCAGCTTGAGGTTCATCGATACCGTGCTCATGATCGGGATAGAATAGTCGGTCAGAGGGAAAAGGGAATGTTAAACCAGTTGAGCTCGCCTGTGTGCAGGCGCGGCACCTCCATCAGCGAGGGCGCCATCTGCCGCTCGCGCACTAAGTGGGGGTGGTCGAGGTAGTAGCGGCGGAAGGCCTCTTGGCTTGTGAACAGCTCGCGGGGAATCGAATAATGATAGCTCGGCTCACGCGCGGCATAGATCGGGGGCAGCTCACGGGCCTCAGCCGCCCGCAGGGGCCACAGCACCGGCGTGCGATAGGCCAGCACACTCGGGTTCACCGGGCTGGCGGGCAGCTGCAGGCCGGCCTGCAGGCGGGAGCGCGTGGGCCAGCTCGCCTGCTGGGGCAGCAACTGACCCACCGCCGAGGTGGCGGCGCAGCTGAGCAGTAGCAGGGCGATGAGGCGCATGGGTGATGGGTTAGGCGACTTTACGTTCGATGCTCGTCATGCGGTGCTCAAGGTCGAGCAGGCGCGGCAGCACCTGCTCGTCTTCAAAGCGGGCCAGGCGTTGGTCGATGCTCCGCACGTCATGCTTGATCTGCGTGATTTCGCCTTTCATTTCGTTCACGTCGCTGCGCAGCTCGGATATCTTATCCGCGAGCAGATTAAAGCCCGCATTGAACACTGTCACGAGTTCGCGGCGAGACTCCTTTTGCTCGATGATGAGCTCTGCCACGAGCTCCTCGAGTTGCTTGGACGAATCAGGCATGACAGAGGTTCGACGTTGCGGTTACTTATAGCTGCGCTGCACGAGCTTGACGTTTTCAAAGCTCAGGCTCTCCTTCACCAGCGCGGGCGCCTGGCCGTCGCCCGTGTGCTGCCAGGCGGCCACGTAGCAGTACTGGTCATCGTTGCGCTTGGCCTCGCCCTCCGGGGTCTGATATTCCTCGCGCAGGTGGCAGCCGCAGCTCTCGTTGCGGTCGAGGGCGTCGAGGCACATGAGCTCGGCCAGCTCAATGAAGTCCGCCACGCGCAGGGCCTTCTCTAGGCTCTGGTTGACCTCTTCGGCCGCGCCGAGCACGCGCACGTCTTTCCAGAACAGGTCTTTGATCTGCTGGATTTCAAGCAAGGCGCGCTTGAGGCCCTCGGCGCTGCGGGCCATGCCGCAGTTGTCCCACACGATCTTGCCCAGTTTGCGGTGCAGCTCATCGACAGTGTGCTTGCCGTTGATGCTCAGCAGCTTTTGAATGCGGCCCTTCGCTTCGTCCTCGGCCTGCTTAAAGGCGGCGTGGTCAGTGGCCACCTTGGCATGGCTCTCGCCAGCCAGATAGTCACCCAGGGTATAGGGGATGACGAAATAGCCGTCGGCCAGGCCCTGCATCAGCGCCGAGGCGCCGAGGCGGTTCGCGCCGTGGTCGCTGAAGTTCGCCTCGCCCAGCGCATAGAGGCCGGGGATGGTCGTCATCAGGTTATAGTCCACCCACAGACCGCCCATGGTGTAGTGCACGGCGGGGTAGATGCGCATCGGCGCGCTGTAAGGGTCCTCGGCCGTGATCTGTTTGTACATGTCAAACAGGTTGCCATACTTCTCTTCCACCACATGCTTACCGAGGCGGTTGATCGAGTCGCGGAAGTCGAGGTAGACCGCCAGGCCCGTCGCGCCCACGCCCAAGCCCTCGTCGCACACCTGCTTGGCGTTGCGGCTGGCCACGTCGCGTGGCACGAGGTTGCCAAACGAGGGGTAGCGCTCTTCGAGGTAGTAGTAGCGGTCGGCCTCGGGGATGTCGTTCGGGTGGCGGGTGTCGCCCTTCTTGCGGGGCACCCACACCCGGCCGTCGTTGCGCAGCGACTCGCTCATCAACGTGAGCTTGCTCTGGTGCTCACCGCTCTGTGGGATGCACGTGGGGTGCACCTGCACAAACGAGGGGTTGGCAAAGAGTGCGCCGCGCTTGTAGGCGCGCCAGGCGGCCGAGGCGTTGCTGTTCTTGGCGTTGGTCGAGAGGTAATAGACGTTGCCATAGCCGCCCGTGCAGAGCAGCACCGCGTGGCCGAAATAGCTCTTGATTTCGCCCGTGGCCAGGTCGCGCATCACAACCCCGCGACACTTGCCGTCGATCACGACCACGTCCACCAGTTCGCTGTTCGGCAGCATGTTGACACGGCCTGCGCCAGCCATGCGCTCGAGGGCCTGATAGGCACCCAGCAGCAGCTGCTGGCCCGTCTGCCCCCTGGCATAAAAGGTGCGGCTGACCTGCGCCCCGCCGAAGCTGCGGGTGTCGAGCAGGCCGCCGTATTCGCGGGCAAAGGGCACGCCCTGCGCCACGCACTGGTCGATGATGCTCGTCGACACCTCGGCCAGGCGGTGCACGTTCGCCTCGCGGGCGCGGAAGTCGCCGCCCTTGACCGTGTCGTAGAAGAGACGGTGAACGCTGTCGCCGTCGTTGCGGTAATTCTTCGCCGCATTGATGCCGCCTTGGGCCGCGATGCTGTGCGCACGACGCGGCGAGTTGTGCGTGCAGAAGGCCGTCACGTTATAGCCCAACTCAGCCAGCGAGGCCGCCGCCGAGGCGCCCGCCAGGCCCGTGCCCACCACGATCACCTCATACTTCCGCTTGTTCGCGGGGCTCACCAGCTTGAGGTTGGCCTTGTGTCGGCTCCACTTTTCGTTGATGGGGCCTTCGGGCACTTTTGAGTTCAGCGTCATGGCCATGCGTTGAGAAAACGATGTGAGAAAAGGATCGATCGCTTATGCGGTGAACAGGAAGTAGAGCGGGACCGTGGCGAAACCCACGCTGACCAGCAGCGAAAAGATCAGGGCGGCCGTGCGCAGTCGGGCCTCGATGCGCTTGTTCACCGCCAGGCCCAGGGTCTGAAAGGCACTCCAGAACCCGTGCGTCAGGTGAAAGGCCAGCGCCACCATCGCGAGCACATAAAAGCCGGAGAACAGCGGGTTCGAAAACTTGAGCTTGGCCGCCTGATAGAGGCTCTCGGGGTGGCCCCAGGGCGCGCCCGTCAGCCACTCGGCCACTTTGTGCGTGATGAAAAAGCTCCAGAGGTGCAGCACCAGAAAGACCAGGAAGATGACCCCGGTGTGGATCATGTATTTCGAGAAGAAGCTCGTCTGGTTCTGCGCTGTTTTGCGATAGCCGACGTTGCCACGTGCCGCCACATTCTTGCGGTGAGTCGTTAGGGTGAGCACGATGTGCCCCAGAATGAGCCCGAAAATGATAACCTCGGCCACCCAAATGATGGGCGTAGTCTTCATGAAGTGGGCATAGGCGTCGAAGGCCACACCGCCATCACCCTTGAGAATCAGCAGGTTGCCCGACAGGTGACCGAGCAAGAAGCCCATGAGGCCAATGCCGGTCAGGGCGACGAGGGCCTTGCGGCCGATAGAGGTCTGGGCCAGGGCGGCCGGGGGGGCGAGTTGCATACGGGGGCGAGAACGAACGTCGAGACCGAACGGAGTGAGCGCTAAGCTACCCCGCGTTCGCATCCGGTTCAAGCGCAGAACAGCCCCGAGCCGCGCGGCATTCCACCCCACCCCCAGCTTGGAACGGGTCTAGGGGCTCAGACTGGTAAAATCCCTTCAAATAGGCCTTCGCCGCACGCTGTCCCCTCAGCCCACCAGCATCTTATAGCCGATGCCGTGCACATTCATCAGCCGCACACTGGGGTCATCGGCCAGATACTTGCGCAGCTTCGAGATGAAGACGTCCATCGACCGCGCGTTGAAGTAGCTATCGTCGCCCCAGATCTGCTTCAGGGCTAGGTCGCGGCGCACGACGTTGTTCAGATTCGAGCCCAGCAGATAGAGCAGCTCGGCCTCGCGCGAGGTCAGGCTCTGCTCGCGGGGGGTGTCGCCCTCGAGCCGCAGCAGGCGCTTGGGGTAGTCGAAACTGTAGTGGCCGATGCTGATCACCTCGCCAGGTCCGTCGCCCTTGCCGCCCGGAGTGGCCCGGCGCAGCACGGCCTTGACGCGCAGCATGAGTTCCTCCATACTAAAGGGCTTGGTCAGGTAGTCGTCACCGCCCGCCTGGAAGCCCTCCACTTTATCCTCGAGGCGGCCGCGCGCCGTCAAGAAGATGATGGGCGTCTGGTTGCCCATCTGCCGGATCTCGCGCGCCAGCGTGAAGCCGTCTTTTTTCGGCATCATGATGTCGAGGATGATGAGGCCATAGGGACCCTTGGGAATCGCCTCGAGGCCTTCGCTGCCGTCGTGGGCACGCGTGACCGAGAAGCCCTTCATCTCGAGGTACTCTTGCAGCACCGATCCGAGGTTCGGGTCGTCTTCGACGAGCAGGATGTGGGTCAGGGGAGCGTCTGCGGTGGCCATGGGTTCGGGTGATCGGGGGTCAGGCCTTGGGCGGGGCAGGGGGCAGTAGCGGCAGCACGATGTCAAAGCGGCTGCCCTTGCCGAGTTCTGATCGTACCTCGACGCTGCCGCCGTGGGCCTCGACCATCGTTTTGACATAGGCTAGGCCCAAGCCAAAGCCCTTGACATCGTGCAGGTTGCCCGTCGGCACTCGGTAGAACGACTCGAAGATGCGGCGCTGCTGCGCCTCGTTCATGCCGATGCCGTTGTCCTGCACGGCGATGCGCAGCGTGTTGCCCGCGCTGGCGGTAGTGACAGTGATCTGTGGCGTCTCGCGGCTATACTTATTCGCGTTGTCGAGCAGGTTAAAGAAGATGTTGCCCAGGTGCATCGGGTCGGCCAGCACTGCGGTGTGCTTGGCCAGATGGTTGATGTCGATGCTGCCGCCGCGCTTCTCGACCTGCATCGACAGTTTGGCGATGGCGTCGGTGAGAATCTCGCAAGCATCGACCGAACACTTGTTCAGACGCACCGTGCCGCGCTCGATCTCGGCCATCTGCAGCACGCGCTCGACCTGGCTCTGCAGGCGTTTGTTTTCGGTCTGGATGACGCTCATGAAACGGTCACGCTTCTCAGGCACCTCGTGTACACGCGACTCGCGCAACGCCTCGGCCGCGAGCGAGATCGTGGCGATGGGCGTCTTGAACTCGTGCGTCATGTTGTTGATGAAGTCAGTCTTCATCTCTGACAGCTTCTTCTGGTGCAGAATGGTGCGCACCGTGTAGGCGAAGGTGAGGCAGATAATCAGAATGAAGGCTGCCGACACCGCTAGGTTGCGCCCGGTGGTCTGATAGATATAGCTGGACTGGCGGGGAAACTGCACCACGAGGTGATAGTTCTGTGGCTGCAGGTCGTTGGCAAACAGCTCGGCGGCGTAGGTAGCTTGGCCTAGGCTGGGCGTGGGGCGCTGGCTGACGAGCGTGGCGGTGGGCTTGCCACGGTGGAGGGCCAGCTCAAAGGGCGTCTCGATGCCCCGCCCGGCAAACTCCTCGCGCAGCAGAGCATAGAGCTCGCTGGTGTCGATGCGCGCCGGCACGGGCCGGGGGTTGTAGAGTAGGTCGTTCACCGCGCGCCGCATGCTCTGCAGCTTATGGTTGAGCTTGTTGAGCTCAGCCTCGGTGCGGGCATGGTCGCGGCGAGCCATGGCATCACGTGCGGCCTGCAGGGCGCGCGTCGAGGCGTCGAGCTCGGCGGCGCGGTAGAGATGCGTGGTGGGCTTGCTGCCCGTGCCCCAGGTGGTGAAGCTGAACTCGCCATTCACCGGCACGGCGAAGTTGGGTTCGACGTTCACATACACCCGCTGGCTACCGCGCTGCCCCGGGCCGACGATGATGCTATCGCTGCGCATAATGATGGTGCTTCTGGCCTCGGTATAGGCCTGCGCGTAGGCGGGTGGCGGCGGGGGCTTGGGCGCGCCTCGACTCACGCGCTGAAGCTTGGCCTTTTCGTGGCGCAGCTTGGCCTCGGTCTCACTGCAGATCGAGTCGGCAAGTGATAGGGCTTGACCTTTGGGGCCTATGGCACGCGCGGGCACTGGGGGGGTGGGCGGCAGGGCTTGCAGTTGGCGGGTCAGCTCACGCGCTTCTCGGGCGTCTAGCCCTGATGCCACTAGCGCCTGCTGTAAGTCGGCCGACAGGCGCGAGCCCTCTTGGCTGAGGTTCGCGAGCATCTGATCAAGCGCAGTGATGCGGCGGCTGACCGCCGAATAATCGCTCGTGAAAGCGCTCGAGTGCTGGTTGAACTCACTCATCTGCTGGCCCCACTGCGCCCAGGCACGGCTCCAGTCAGTCCACTCGGTGGCAGGGTCCGAGGGCTGGGGCTTCGATTGCTGCAGGGCCTCGCGCTCGGCAAAGAGCTCACGGCGGCGTTGTCGCAGCTCGCTGCGGCGCTCTTCGAGTTCGCCACGCTCGCGCTCCAGGTCGCCGCGCTGGCTCTCGAGCGTGGCGCGGATGCGCTCAAACTGGCTGCGTCGCCATTCGCCCATCGCCTGGCGCTGCGCGGCCAGGTAGTCAGGCAGGGCAGCGCCCTCGCCCACGTCCGCCTTGCTCTCGAACCAAGAGGTCACCTCGATCGGGGTCAGCGGGCCGCCAGGGGCCAAAGGGGCCGTCGTGGCGTGCCCACGGGCGCTCATGCCGGGAGTCACCTGAGGCACACTGGCGCTCACCACACGACCGCTCACCGCTGGCTGAGGCGCCGGGCTGGCTGAGCTGCTCACCATGGGGCGGGCGGCAGGCAGGGGCTCAAGACTCGCCATGCGCTTGCCATCTGACGCAGGCGCGTCGGCGGGGGTTTCGCCCAGCATCGAGCTCACGGTGGCGCGGGCCTCTCGCGCTTCAAGCCGGCTAGCCACCGACTGCAGGCCGGCCTGCACCGATAGCGAGAACTGACGCTCTTTTAGATCGAGCGCCGTGCGCACCCAATAGACCTGCAGGGCCACCAGGCCGAGCAGGGCCACGGTCATCAGGCCCACAATGAGCCACAGGATGCGTGTCGATTTCATGTTCGCCAAAGGCTATTCCCACATGGGCTGTCTCCAAGTAACGACACAACCCATCCCAAAGTTAAACGTCCCTGTGGCGCTGCACAGGCCGACCTAGGGGGCTTAAGCATTTTTAACGGGCTGAGGGCCAGTGCCCTAGCCTCAAAAACGGCACCCCTGACCCAGCGGGCCAGGGGTGCGCAGCAGGGGGCGTCGCCGGCTATCGATAGTCTACCGAGCCGACGATCACATAGACCCAGCGCAGCTTGGCATCGAGGTGCTCACCCCAGCGGCGGCTCTCGCCTGCCGGAATGGTCAGCCGAAAGCTGGTCTCGTCTGCGTCTTCGTCGGTCACCCGCGCGCCAAAGCTGATGGTGCTGCTGGTGGTGTTGCGGAAGGTGACAACGTAATACGAGCGCCCGCTATTGGTCGAACTCTTGACCTCCATCGACACTTTGACAGCCCCGCCCTGAAAGCTGAGCTCGCCGGAACTGCGGTCGCCGACATTCCAGCCGTACGGATCGGTGAAGGAACCCGATTCGAGTTGGGCCGAGGCCAAACCCACGCTCGCTACCACAACTGCAGCGAGCAAAACCAAACGATTGATCATAGATGCAAAGGGGAGATGAGTGGGCTCGCGCGCCGCCGAGCGTCAGCACTCGGCGCAGCACGAGTGGCGCAATCTGTCACTCTGTCTCAAACGGCGCAAGTGCTGAGCCTCAGGTCTTTAAGAACCCGAGGCTTCGGTACTGATTGACCGTTAGCCCTAGGCGTTCTTCCAGTCCCATTCTTCCAAAAACCGCGTGCTGAAGTCGCCGCGGCGGAAGCGCTCGTTGCGCATCAGCTTTTGGTGGAACGGAATCGTCGTCTTGATGCCCTCGACCAAGAACTCGTCGAGCGCCCGCGCCATCTTGTCGATCACCTCTTCGCGCGAAAAGGCCGACACGATCAGTTTGGCGATCATCGAGTCGTAGTAGGGGGGGATCACATAGCCGCCATAGACGTGTGTGTCGACGCGCACGCCGTGACCGCCAGGGCGGTAGAAGTTTGTGATGCGACCTGGCGAAGGGCGGAAATTGTCAAAGGGATCTTCGGCGTTGATCCGTACCTCCATCGCATAGCGGTCTTTGGGGTAATAGTTGTTGCCCGACACGGGCACACCCGCCGCCACCTTGATCTGCTCTTTGATCAGGTCGAAGAAGAAGATCTCTTCTGTCACGGGATGCTCCACCTGAATGCGGGTGTTCATCTCCATGAAGTAGAAGTTGCCGTGCTTGTCGAGCAGAAACTCGATGGTGCCCGCGCCCTCATAGTTCACCGATTTGGCGCCCTTGACAGCAGCATCGCCCATCCGCTGGCGCAGCTCGGGGTTCAGGGCTGGGCTGGGCGACTCCTCCACCAGCTTCTGGTGCCGGCGCTGAATCGAGCAGTCGCGCTCCGACAGGTGGCTCACGTGCCCATACTGGTCACCGACGACCTGAATCTCGATGTGGCGCGGCTCTTCGATGTACTTCTCCATGTACATGCCGTCGTCGCCGAAGGCCGCCTTGGCCTCCTGACGGGCCGAGTCCCACTGGGTGTTGAGGTCGTCTTCCTTCCACAGCACCCGCATGCCCCGACCGCCGCCGCCGGCCGTGGCCTTGATGATGACCGGATAGCCGATGTCTTTGGCCACGCGCTTGGCCGTGTCGATGTCGGCGATGATGCCGTCTGAACCTGGAATCACCGGCACGCCCGCCCGGCGCATCGTCTCTTTGGCGCTGGCCTTGTCGCCCATGGCGTCGATGATACCGGGCGGCGAGCCGATAAACTTGATGCCATAGTCTAGGCACAGCTGTGAGAACTTGCTGTTCTCGCTCAAGAAGCCATAGCCTGGGTGGATGGCGTCCACCCCCGTCACCTCAGCCGCCGAGATGATGTTGACCATGTTGAGATAGCTGTCCTTCGAGGCCGGGGGGCCGATGCACACCGCCTCGTCGGCGAAGCGCACATGAAGGCTGTCGCGGTCGGCCGTGCTATACACCGCCACGGTCTTGATGCCCATCTCGCGACAGGTGCGGATGATGCGCAGAGCGATTTCGCCGCGGTTGGCGATGAGGATCTTTTTGAACATCAGCAGATGAGCGGGGCTCGATGTCGGCTTAGGGGCAGGCTTACTTGCTCAGTTCGACCACAAACAGGGGCTGGTCGTATTCGACGGGCTGGGCGTTCTCGACCAGAATCTTCACGATGCGGCCCGAGACCTCGCTCTCGATTTCGTTGAACAGCTTCATGGCCTCGACGATGCAGAGGGTCTGGCCGGCGGAGATCGTGTCGCCCACGTTCACATAGAGCGGCTTGTCCGGCCCCGGCGAGCGGTAGAAGGTGCCGATCATCGGACTCTTGATGGTGTGCAGGTTGGCGCCCGCGGGGGCGGCCTCGGCGGGCTTGGGCGCCGGGGGCATGGCGTCGCCGGCAGGCTCAGCGCTCGGACCGACGGGCAGGGTCATCGGGGTGGCATAAACTGCCGCAGCGGCGGGTGCCACCGGCAGTTGCACGTATTCGACCCCTTCGCCGAGGCCTTTGCGTTTAATCTTCAGCTTGAAATCGCCTTGTTCCAGTTCGACCTCGGTGAGGTCTGATTTGCTGACGAATCGGAGCAGTTCCTGGATCGCCTTGAAATCCATGGGGGTTCGGGTTGGGCAGGTTGGGGAGGGGGGAGGTCGGCCGAGGTCGGCCTGCCCGCCGGGCGACACGCCAAAAGGCGTTTAGGTCCTTTTTGGGGGGTGTTTCGCCAGAGCGGGCGGGCAAGATAGTGAGGAATCGAGCCGCGCAAGGGCCGCAATCGGGCGGCACCTACCCTCCGACCCCACCCCAACGCCCCCTCGATAAGCCGCGCAGCTACTGCCCGATGAGCCGTCCACATTGGTGAGGGGCCATTTCGCGCTAACCTCCGATTGTCACCGTTTTATTAGTGGATAATTAGGAAATCAGGCGGTTTCGTGCGAACTTCGGAACCCTTTTCGTTACACCGCCGTAACACTAACTGAGCGCACCACATTCGTCTGCGACTGATCCGTTTATGTCTGTTATGAATCTCACCTACGACGCCAAAACGCTCGAAGACCGCATCAAAGCCGCCAAGCGTTTCCTCAACCGCGAGCTCACCCAGCACCGCCTGGGCACCATCGGCCAGTTCACCCGCAACGAAGCCGGCTACCTGAAAGACACCCTGCACGAGGCCGAGCGCATGGGCCTGCGCAACCTGAGCGACATGCACTACATCAAGGTGCAGCGCCTGCTGACCTCGGTCGAGGCCCGCATGAAGCTGCCCCGCAACTAATTTTTGCGCCTCTGGCGCGACGATATCGAGCCAAGAGCCGGACACCACGTCTGGCTTTTGGCATTTTTGTGCCCTGCCTGTGAGCTCTGCCGCCGCCCCTGCTGACGTGCTGCCCCTCGAGGGCCTAGGCCGCTATGTACCCGAGCTAGAGCCAGACGCTGCCACACGCCTGACTCAGCTCGTCAGCCTGCTCACCGACTGGAACGCCAAGCTCAACCTCGTCTCGCGCGCCGACGCCGTGCACCTAGTCGAGCGCCACGTGCTGCACAGCCTGCTGATCACCCATGCCATTCGCTTCACGCCGGGCACGCGCGTGATCGATGTCGGCACAGGCGGGGGCTTCCCCGGTCTGCCGCTGGCCTGTCTGCACCCCGAGGTCGAGTTTCTGCTCATCGATAGCACCGCCAAGAAGATCGGCGCCGTCACGGCCATGGCCGCCGAGCTGGGCCTGACGCGGGTGTCGGCGCGCTGGGCCCGGGCAGAGGCCCTGCACGCCGAGCTGGGCGGTCAGTTTGACTTCGCCACGGGGCGGGCGGTGTCGGTGCTGCCCAGCTTCTGGCCGCTGGTGCGCCCCTTCCTGCACTGCCGCAGTCAAAACAGCTTGCCGAACGGGCTGCTCTACCTCAAGGGGGGTGACCTGCTGCCCGAGCTGCAGCCCCTGCGCCGCACCCGCACCACCGTGTGGGACCTGCAGCCCTGGGCGCCCGACCGGCCCTTTTTCGAGACCAAGCGCCTAGTGCACATCACCGACTGCCCCTGAGCCCCAGCAGCTGGCCCGCGCCGCGTGAGCGCCCTCGCGCTAACTTGAGCCCCGATTCACTTTACGTTCGCCACGGCCATGAACGCCCCTCTCATCCCCGGTCAGGAATACATCGCCTTTTTGCTGGTGCTCGCCGCTGGCCTGGGCCTCGGCCTAGTCCTGCCCATCCTGACGCAGATCGTGGGCCCCAGCCGCAAGACGCAGAACAAGCACATCGTCTACGAATCGGGCATGGACCCCGTCGGCTCCGCCCGCGACCGCTTCTCGGTCAAGTTTTACCTCGTGGCGATGCTGTTCATCATCTTCGACATCGAGATCGTGTTCATGTATCCGTGGGCGGTGAACTACAAGCAGCTCGGCCTGTTTGGCTTCATCGAGATGCTGGTGTTCGTGGTGATCCTGTTCGTAGGCTACATCTACCTCGTGCGCAAGGGCGGCCTGAAGTGGGAGTAGGCATGACCCTCGAGGCACACTACCGCCGTCTCTTTGACTACCACCGCTGGCGGGTCGAGCAGGCCTGCACGCAGCTAGCGGCCATGAGCCCTGCCCTGCTCGACGAGCCGGTGCACGGCAGCTTCGCGAATGTGCGTGCGCTGGTGCAGCACATGGTATGGGTCGATCGGCTGTGGCAGGCCCGCGTGCAGCACCAGCCCAACCCGCCCATCGCCCCCGTCGAGGCCCTCGCGTGGGCCGATCTGCTCAGCGCCTGGCAGACGCAGGCCCAGTGGTGGATGACGTTCACGGCTGAGCTGAACGAAGCGCGGCTCGAGGCACTCGTGCGCTACCGCAGCGCGGCCGCTAGCATGGCCGACCACCCCGGCTTTGAGCATCCGCTGAGCGACCTGCTCTTTCAGGCCCAGGACCACACGGGCTATCACCTGGGCCAGCTGGCCCATGCCCTGCGCCAGCTCGGGCTCAAGCCCGCCGCGCTGGGCTATGTGGCCTGGCTCTGGCGCTGATCGTGCTCGGCTATCGGCTGATCGCCAGCTCGGCGGGCAGCAACGGTCGGATCTGTTCAACCACCTCATCTCGCAGGGTCTCGCCATAGCGCCCAAGATCGAGGCGCGCGTCAGACCCGCGCAGCACGAGCGCGAGCGTGTAATGCGTGGCCCCGCGGCCATCCGTTCCCTTGTCCGAAAACTGCCCTAGGCGCAGTTCGCCGAAGGCGGCATAGTCGTGGCGCTGCTGCACCGACTCAGTGCTGTCGAGCAGCTGCACGCCTTCGCTGCGTGTCAGCAGCGCCCAGGCGGGCGGGTTCGGCTGGCGCAGGCTGTGCAGGCCCCAGCCCACGCCGCCGATGCCCGCGAGCAGCACCAGCGCGCCCACCAGCAGCGTCGTGCTGTCACCCTCGCCATTCAACAGGCCCATCCCGCCAAACACCACCAGCAGCCCGCCCCAGAGGAACGGGAAGTAGCGCATGAAATCTTCGTCGCCCTGGTCGAGCTTAAACCACGCCCCGCGCCCATCGACACGGTCGAAAAAGTAGCGGCCGTCGAAGGTCTGCTTTGCTGCTGCCATAGATCGAAGTTATGCCGTGGCCCGCTGCTGGCGCTGCGCTACCTGCCCCTCACACCAGCGGCGCAACAGCAGGCTATTTGAGAAGGGCATTCTGCTGATGAAAATCTCGCCCGGCTCATCCTTGAGCGTGAACGTGATGCCGTTGCTTTGGTGGTTTTCGTTCGAGGGCTCGTCCTCCGTTCTCGCGTCGATGCCTAGCCTATCAGCGACCTTGATCGCGCGGTCGAGCAGGCCGATGGCCGCCTGTTGCAGGCCAGAGGGTTGCATCTCGCCCGCTGGCCGCACGAAGCGCAGATAGCCTGAGTTCGCATCCACCGACACGCCCACGATGTGCTCTATCGGCAGTGACCAGAGGCGTGCCGCCGGGCCCAGCCCCCCCTGTGCCTGATAGCTCACCTCACGTGCTGTGAAGCTAATGGTGTGCGTGCGGCCTAGGCTCGACAGCTGCTTGAGTACCCATGAGCCCATGATGAGGGTCGATAGGACCATAAAGCCCACAGGGATGATATAGACCCAGAGGTCGAGCTCGCCGCCGTCGGTGGTCTCGATCGCGTCGCCCTGCATGAGGCCCCACAGCACATAGCCCACAGAGAAGAAGCCCGACCAGATCAGCAGCGCCCCCACCACATGCACCCAGTTGGGCCGGGTGCCAAAGCGCAACGTCGTGCTGCCGGTACTGCTCAGCTCAAAGCCGGGTGGCAGTGTGATGGCCTCTGGTTGTGGCGGTGCGCTATAGCGGCTCAGGTCGATCAGCGCCTCGAGGCGGGCAGCCTCGGCATTGCGCCGGTCGCGGTCGCGCATCTCGAGCAGGCGCACAAAGCTGCCGTCGGGGCGGATCAGCTCAAGCGTGTAATTCGACGACGTGCCGCGCGAGCCCGACACCATGTAATAGCGCCGCGCCAGGCGCTCAAAGCCCGCCAGGGGTTCCTCCACGGGCACGTCGCCTTTGGCTTCGTAGCGCAAGCGCCCAGCCTCGAGGTCGAACGTCAGCTGGTGGGGTGGCCGCCAGCCCCGCAGCCACAGCCACCCAAAACCAATGAAGGCCACTGGAAAGGCAATCGCCAGCGGCAGAAACTGCGGGGGGATGACCGGTTCTTCATAGTAGCCGTATTCGTCGGCGCTCCCGCCCATAAAGGCTAGGTTGAGTGTCGTCAGCAGCACGAGCACGCCGAACGCGATGAAGATATAGCCGCCGATAGGGGCTGTCGTGCGCGTGAGCACGATCTGCTGCGCATCGGCACGGTCGATGGTGTACATAGTCAGGGGGTTAGCAAAGGGAGAATCGGTGTCGAACCTACAACACGCCCCGCTTTCGTCGCCTCGCCGATACCCATTAGCTCACCTCAGCCCTAGGCGGCCAGTTCGTCGGTGGGCGCGGCCTCGGCGGGCGTCAGCATGACCATCGGCGCCTGCGTCATCAGCCACTGCTCGAGCTCGGCCTCGTGGCGGCGAGCGGCGGCGCGCGTCAGCGCGGGCATCGTCACCAGCTGCAGGCGTGTGCGCCCCATCACCGAATAGTGCAGTAGCAGACCCCGCGCGCGCGTGGTCTGAGCGCTGCCCATCGCGCCGTCGATCATGCCCATCAGGCCCTTGCGCGCCTTGCGTCGCTTGGCTTGGCCGAAGGCAAAGCCAAGCGAGGTGATCGCCGCCAGCTGCATACTCAGCAGCACCTCGTGCCGCGCGCGGCTGGCCTGGCGAATGCGCAGGCGGCTGCCCTCGACATCGATCAGATAGCGCGCGCCGGTCCAGGCCTTGCGGGCGCGGCTCAGCAGCACATAGGCTAGCACGAGGCTGAGCAGGCTCAGCGAGAGGCTCAGCAGCTGCTCGGTGGTGGGTGCCCACAGCGCCCCATAGAGCCCCAGGCCCACGGCCCCCCCCAGCGCCCCCAGGCCTAGTAGGGGCAGCAGGATGCGCAGCGCCAGCGGCGAGCGAAAGCTCAGTTCATACTCGGCCGTCGGCGCAGTGCTCATGCCTAGTCAGTTGATCGCTTTGAATCTACGCGTCCACGCCGAAATGCGTGCCCACCGCCCGCGCGGCCGCGATCAGCGGGTGGTCAGTCGGCACCTTGCGCTGCTTGCCGGCAGGGGCGTCGAGCGGCATGCTGCTCAGCTGCCCGTTCTGAATGCAGGCCATGAGCCCAAACTGCCCCGACGCCACCAGCCGCATCGCCTCGTGCCCCAGCTGCGTGCAGAGGATGCGGTCGGCCGGGCTCGTCACCCCCCCCCGCTGAATGTGGCCCAGCACCGTCACGCGGCTCTCGTGGCCTGTGGCGTCTTCGATCTGATTGCTCAGCACCTTGCCGATGCCCCCTAGGCGAATCGGGTCGGGGCTGTCGGCCACGGTGCGGTCCACCACCACGCCGCCGCCCTGCGGGCGCGCCCCCTCTGCCACCACGATCACCGTAAACGAACTCTCAAAGCCCCCGCGAAACTTCACCCGCTCGATGATGGCGTTCAGGTCATAGGGCATCTCGGGAATCAAGATGATGTCGGCCCCGCCTGCCACGCCGCCATATAGCGCCAGCCAGCCCGCGTTGCGGCCCATCACCTCGACCACCATCACGCGCTTGTGGGCGATGGCCGTGGTCTGGATGCGGTCCACGGCCTCGGCGATGATGCCCACCGCCGTGTCGAAGCCGAAGGTCTGGTCGGTGCCATAGATGTCGTTGTCGATTGTCTTGGGCACGCCCACCACGTTCAGCCCGTGCTTCATCAGGCCGTGGGCGATGGTCAGCGTGCCGTCGCCGCCGATGCAGACGAGCGCGTCGAGCTGATGCTTCTGATAGACGCTCACCACCGTCTCGGTCTCGTCGGTGGCATAGGGCTTGCCGTCGTCGCCGCGGCGCCAGTACTGAAAAGGGTTGGCTTTGTTAGACGTTCCGAGGATGGTGCCGCCTGCGGTGAGAATGCCCGACACCGCCTCGTAGTCGAGCGCCACCGTGCGGTCGTGGATCAGGCCCTCAAAGCCGTCGCGGAAGCCCACCACGCGGTAGCCGTATTGGGTGAGGGCCGTCTTGGCCACCGCGCGAATCACGGCGTTGAGCCCCGGGCAGTCGCCCCCGCCCGTCAGCAGTCCGAGTGTTTTCATGGGTTCGGATGAATGGCTCAAGATACTGCCGCTCATCCTAGACGACCCCTATCTCATTTACCGAAACCTGTAGTGTGCCCGCCACCAGCGGTCGGGGATGTCGTTCTGTAAAGCTAGGCGATAGTCGGCCTCGGCGCAGGGCACCAGCGCCACCAGGCCCGTGCGTCCGCTACCCCCGGGGCCGCGCCCGGCCAGCGCCGCCGCCGTGGGCACCTCCATCCACCAGCGGTCGGTGGCCGGCGAGCGGTAAAACACAATCTCGGGCAGCACGCTGCCCGCCTCGAGCGTGGCCCGATAGCGCGTCAGGTTCGACCGGTCGGCCAGCGGCTCGTCATAGCTGCGGCTGTAATAGCCCTCGACGAAATGCCACGCGATGAGTGCACTCAGGTGCACCGACTGATCCATCTGGTCGAGGTCAGGGTTGCACTCGGTCAGCGCAAACGAACTGCAGCGATAGCCCATGCCGGCATAGCGCGCCAGGGTGCAGGCCTCTTCGGCTGTCAGGCCGGCGGGCGCGGGCTGGCTCGTGCCCGGCGCATCGGCCTGGCGGATGGACGACACATCAAACGACACCAGGTTCGCCAGGCGCAAGGCAGGCTCAGCCAGGCGCAGGTTCGGCCGCAGGTCGCCCAGGCGCAGGTGCTCAAAGTGCATCAGCTCGAGCGTCTTGCGCTCGGCCTCAGTGACGTAATACGCCTGCGAACCCAGCAGCGTGAACAGCGCCAGATAGTTCGGCCGATGGGTGAAGATCTGGCTGTTGAACGAGTGGTTGGTCAGCGCCACCTCGGCGTCGAACATATCGGGCCGGCTGTCGATGGCCACATATTCGACATAGCCCTCGAGGGCTTCGTAGGCTTGATACTGTCCATAGCAGAGGTCTTGGGCGCCGCCGAGCAGCAGCACGGTTTTGCCGGCGCGCAGCAGCACGCCCATGACCAGTGCCAGGTGCTGATAGACCTGGTCGAGGTCGTCGGGCACCTGCAGGTTGCCGATGTCAGCCAGCTTGAGCGTGCCCGTCGGCGCCGCCAAGCGGTAGAAGTAATCGCGAATGCGGTCGGGGGCGCGGGCCGAGCCACGGGCGCCCACGGTGGCGCGGTCCTCTTCGACCCCCAGCACGACCAGGTCGGCCTCTTGCCACACCGGAAAGGCGTCGCCGTCGAACACCTCGGCCAGCGACCCGATGCTCTGCGGATAGGCCCCTAGCGTGTGGCTCAGGGCCGCCGCATCCACCGGTTTGCAGAACACACTTAGGTCCATCGCTCTAGCCTCACTCGGCGCCGTAGGCACGGGCCGAGCAGCAAATTAGCACCCCCGGCCTCGCCTGGGGTGCACACCTGTCTCGCAGGCTCACACGAGGCCCTGCTCGAGGGCGAAACGCACGAGGTCGGGCGTGTTTGAGCAGCCCGTCTTGAGCAGCATGTTTGACCGGTGGGTGTCGACGGTGTAGGTCGAGAGGCCCAGCTGCTCGGCGATGCGCCGGCTGCCCCAGCCCTTGGCCAAATATCCCAGCACCTCGAGCTCACGCGGACTCAGGGGCGTGGACAGTCGCACCGGCTCGGGGTAGATCGTCGTCCAGGCGTTGCGGCCTTCGTTTGACCAGCTCACGAGGTTGGCCTCGCGGCGGCTGCGCGCCGTCGTGATGTTGTGCACCGCCCACAGCCGATAGCCCTCTGCCCCCGCGAACCATGTGCCCATCGACGACGAGAGCAGCAGCAGCCACACATAGTTCGAGTTGTCGCTGCCCGAGAGATAGCGGATGCTCACCTCGAGCATCGACCGCTGTGGGTCGGTCATCGCCTCGAGAAAGCGTAAGAAGGCCTCGACATCGTCAGGGTGCACCACGCTCAAGCAGTCGGCCAGCGGATAGGGCGCGGCCTCGGCGCCATTGATGTCGAGTGTGAAGGGCGTGGCCAGCACCACCGAGTTCTCGCCTAGGCCGAGCACGGCGCCGGCCATAGGGTAGTGGGGGTCCATCAGCTGTTGCCATAGGGGCGAGGCCGACATCTGCCGCACCAAGTCAGGTCGCGGCTCGAACTGCAGCTGCCAAGAGCGCAGCAGCCGATGCAAGCGCTGCACCTGTGCAGTCAGGTCAGGGGGCGAACTGCTCGGCATGGCTAGACTCGAGAAGTGATGAGGTGAGTTGATCGGGGCTACCGCAGGTGGGTCATGAAAAACAATGAGGTCTGCATAGCCTCTAAGTAAAGATTTAGTTTAGTCTAAAAATGGCTCGTCTGGGGTGCCTGGCTGTCGCTATAGACTGGCAGATGGGCTAAATTTTACTACCAATGCGGTCAAAAGTGCTATGTGCTAGCTTGAAAAGCCATACCTAGTACTAAGTATATCTGCTTCCCATTTTAATGGAGCATCGCATGCAGACGCAGTGCCTTTGCTTTGTGGCATGCTTACGCGCGCCTCGACCCTGCTCGCCCAGGCGGCTGGCGTGTATGCCCAGCTCAGCACCACCCGCGTGCCAGCCCTGCGGCTGGCGCTGCGACGCGTGCTGCGGCGAGCCCCGCCTCACTGCGCGCTCGACCTGGGCGCTGGCCTAGGCGAGCTCACGCGCTATGCCGCGCGGCTCAGCCTACACCACCGATCTGACACAAGCTGGTTCGCGCTCGACCGCGACGCCGAAGCGTGCGCACTGCTCAGCCGCACTGCACGCGGCCTGCCCATCACCCCCTGCGTCGTCGATCTTAACGCCCCCGATGCCGCCCTGCCCCAGGGGCCATTCGAGTTTATCCTCTGCGCAGCCATGCTGCAGTATGTGGCCGACGACGTGGGCTGGCTCGCGCGCCTGCGCGCCGCTGCAGCATCGGGCGCCACACTGCTGCTTTACGCGCCTGTGGACTATCGCCGCAGCTGGCCAGGCTATGACGCGCTGATGGCGCGCCACTTCGCCGTGCAGGACTATGATGCTCAGGCCGGCATCTGCCGCCGCTACACCCGCGCCGGGCTCATCGCCACGGTGCAGCGCGCGGGCTGGCAGATCACACGGCTGCAAGCTGTGACGGGGCCGCTGGGCCAGCTGCACTATGAGCTGCACCGGCTGCTGCTGGCCGCCACACGCCGCTGGGGCTTGCCCCTCGTGCTGCTCATCGCCTATCTGCCGCTGGGCCTAGTGCTCGCGCGCCTCGACCACCTGTGGCTGCAGCTGCAACCCCACGCGCAAGCTAACGGGCTGCTGCTCGAGGCCACGGCGTCGTCCCCACCCGTGGGGCTTTAACATTAAAATCGGGCGCCGCCGAAATCAAAACGGTAAACTGGCAGCCCCATCGGCAGATGCCGATGCGGCGACTCTCCCCTATTTGTCTATGAACCTGTTTGATACTCGACGCTGGGCTCGATGCGGGGTGCTGCTGTTGGCGGCGCTGCTGCTCAGCCTGCTGGCGCAGGCCCAGCGCCTGCCCACTACAGCCCCCCCCGAGGGCATCCGTCTCAAACCGATGGGCCTCTATGCCCTGGTCGGCGCCACGGTGGTGACGGCCCCCGGCCAGAAACTCGACAAAGCCACCATCATCGTCCGCAGCGGCGTGATCGAGGCCGTGGGCACCAACCTGCCCATCCCCACGGGCGCCGAAGTGCGCGACCTCAAGGGCCGCTGGGTCTATCCGGGCCTAGTCGATGCCTACAGCGACTATGGCCAGCCAAAGCCCGCCGGTGGCCCTGGCGACGCGAACCCCTTCGCTGCCTTTGGCGCGCGTGGGCCTGACAACGCTTCGGCCAAAAAGGGCGCCTATTACTGGAACGAAGCCGTCAAGCCCGAGCGCCGCATCGCCGACGAGCTCGTCACCGACCCCACGCGTGCGGCCCAGCTGCGGGGCATCGGTTTCGCCACCGTGCATAGCGCCCCCGCCGACGGCATCGTGCGTGGCACGGGCGCCGTGGTGCTGCTGGGCGACGACCCCGTGCAGAACCAGGTCGTGCGCGCCGACATCAGCGCGGGCCTCTCATTCGCCAAGGGCACGAGCAAGAACCGCTACCCCACCGCGCTCAACGGCTCGATGGCGCTCATCCGCCAGGCCTTCGCTGACGCGCAGTGGTATCGCGCCGCCCACGAGGCCTATCGCCGCAATGCCGCCAGCGCCCCGCCCGAGCGCAACCTCTCGCTCGAGGCGCTCAACGCACAGCTCGATGCCCGCCTGCCGTTCTACGCCCCCGTGGTCGGCAACAACGACTATGGCCGCATGGCCAAGCTGAGCCGTGAGCTGGGCTTCGGCCTCGTGCTTCGTGGCACCGGCTATGACTATGAGCGCGCTGAAGAACTGGCCGCCATCGGCGCGCCGATGATCCTGCCGCTGGCCTACCCCGAGCTCTATGATGTGGAGGACCCCGCCGAGGCCCTCAACGTGCCCCTGCTCAACCTCAAGCGCTGGGAGCAAGCCCCCGCCAACGCCTATTGGTTGACGCAGCGCGGGCTCAGCATCAGCCTGACGGCCTCAGGCCTGACGGCGCTCGATCAGTTCTGGCCCTCGGTGCAGAAAGCTGTGGCGCATGGTCTGACCGAAGACCAGGCCCTGGCCGCGCTGACCACCACCCCAGCTAAGCTGCTGGGCGTCGATGCCCAGGTGGGCACCGTGGCCGTAGGCAAGCTGGCCAATCTGGTCGTGGCCTCGGGCAAACTCTTTGACGGGGGCACGAGCATCTATGAGACCTGGGTGGGTGGCATGCCCTATCGCGTCAAGGGCTACCCCGAGGCCGAGGTGCGCGGCACCTGGCGCCTGAGTGTGGACGGCAAGACCCTGCAGGCCGAGGTGAGCGGCGACGCCCCTCGCATCACCGTCAAGGTGACCGTGCCCGGCGACTCAGCCCGTAAGCCCGTGAACGGCACGGCCACCGAGGTGGGCGGGCAGTGGCTGATGAGCTTCCCGGCTGACACGGGCAAGAAAGCGGGCGAGCTGCGGCTCAAGGGCTTCGTGCGCGGCGATGCCTACAGCGGCGCGGGCACTGGCCCGAGTGGCGCGGTGACCTTCACCGGCGCGCGCACCGCCCCGATGAAGCCCACACCCGCCAAGCCCGCCGAAAAGGTGGACGTGGCCAAGCTCGCGCCCGTCACCTTCCCCAACGGTTCGTTTGGCCTGATGGCCAGCGAGCGGCCCAAGGCCGAGACGGTGCTCTTTAAGGGCGCCACCGTGTGGACCAACGGCGCGCAGGGCACGGCCGTGCTCGACGTGCTGGTCGAGGGCGGCAAGCTCAAAGCCGTGGGCGCGAACCTGAGCGCCCCCGCTGGCGCCCGCACCATCGACGCCACCGGCAAACACCTCAGCTCGGGCATCATCGACGAACACAGCCACATCGTGGGCGAGCGCGGCATCAACGAGTTTGGCCAGGCGATCTCGGCTGAGGTGCGCATGCTCGACGTGCTCAACCCCGAAGACGTGAACATGTATCGCCAGCTCGCGGGCGGTGTGACGGCCATTCAGCTGCTGCATGGCTCAGCCAACGCCATCGGCGGCCAGAGCGCGCTCATCAAGCTGCGCTGGGGCGCCACCGCCGACGAGCTGCCCATCGCGGGCGCGCCGGGCTTCATCAAGTTTGCCCTCGGCGAGAACCCCCGCCAGGCGAACAACAACCAGCCCAGCGGCCGCTATCCGCAGACGCGCATGGGTGTCGAGCAGTTGATTCGCGACGCCTTCCAGGCCGCGCAGGAGTATCAGCGGCAGTGGGACGCCTGGCGCGCCGACAAAGCCGCCGCCGACAAGGCCAAGCGCCCCGCCCCGGCTCCGCCCCGACGCGACCTCGAGCTCGAGACGGTGGCCGAGATCCTAGCCGGGCAGCGCCACATCACCTGCCACAGCTATGTGCAGAGCGAGATCACGATGCTGATGCGCCTAGCCGAGCAGTATGGCATCAAGGTGAACACCTTCACACACATTCTCGAGGGCTATAAGGTGGCCGACAAGATGGCGGCGCACGGCGCAGCCGCGAGCTCGTTTAGCGACTGGTGGGCATATAAGTTTGAGGTGTACGAGGCCATTCCGCACAACGCGGCGCTGCTGCACCGCCGGGGCATTCCGGTGGCGATCAACAGCGACGACGCCGAGATGGCCCGCCGCCTCAACCAAGAGGCCGCCAAGACCGTCAAGTATGGCGGCCTGAGCGAGGCCGACGCCTGGAAGACCGTGACGCTCAACCCGGCCAAGATGCTGCGCCTCGACCGCCAGCTGGGGAGCATCGAGGTGGGCAAAGACGCCGACCTCGTGTTGTGGAACGCGCACCCGCTGTCGATCTATGCCAAGCCCGAGCAGACCTGGGTGGACGGCCGGCTTATGTTTAGCCTCGAGCGCGACGCCGAGCTACGTCGCCGCGTGGCCGACGAGCGACGCCGCCTGATCGACAAGATGATCGCGGCCAAAAAGGGCGGGCAGAAGGCGAGCAAGTTTCGCCCCACGTTCAGCTTTTTCTCCGGTGAGGTGCTGATGGGCTGTGAGTCAGAGGGCGACTTTGCCCAAGACCAGCTCGATGCCGTCATCGTCAACCACGGCGACCACTAATCACCGCATTCATCCTTCCTATGAAACGCATTATCTTCATTCTGCTGCTCGCGCCGCTCTGGGCGCTGGGGCAGCCTGCGCCGGGGCCGTGGGTGCCGGTGCCCGCGCCGCGACAGTCGGCGCCGATCGTCATCAAGGGCGCCACCGTGCACGTGGGCGATGGCCGCGTGCTCGCGCGGGCCGACATCCTCGTCGAGGGCGGCAAGATCACCGCGATGTCGTCTGAAGAGTCGCTCACTCCGCCCCCCGGGGCGACGGTGATCGACGCCACGGGCAAGCACGTCTATCCAGGCCTGATCGGCGTGACCAACCAGCTCGGCCTGATCGAGATCGGCTCGGTGCGCCAGACCAACGACACCGAAGAGACTGGCGACGTGAACCCCAACGCCCGCGCCATCGTGAGCTATAACACCGATAGCCATGTGCCGCCCGTCGTGCGGGCCAACGGCGTGCTGATCACACAGGTGGCGCCCTCGGGTGGCCTCGTGTCGGGTCAGTCGGCCATCGTGCAGCTCGACGCGTGGAACTATGAAGACGCCGCCGTGGTGGCCGAAGACGCGCTGCACCTGAACTGGCCCGTGGCGCGGCCGAGCTTCGGGCCGCCGCCCGACCCGTCGAAGGACCCACTAGCCGAGGCCCTGCGTGGGCTCAACGAGGTCTTTGACCGCGCCTCGGCCTATGCTGCTGCTCAGAGCGAGGGCAAAGTGCTGGCTCTCGACCTGAAGCTGGCCGCGATGGTGCCCTATGTGACAGGCCAGCGCAGCGTGTTCATCCACGCCGACGACGCCAACGCCATCGAGCAGGCGGTCGAGTTTGCCGTGCGGCGCAAGCTGCGCCTAGTGATCTATGGCGGGGCTGACGCCCACCGCGTGCCCCACCTGCTCAAGCAGCACAACGTGCCCGTCGTGCTGCAGAAGAGCCACAGCCTGCCTGGCCGCCTCGACGACGACTATGACCAGGCCTATAAGCTGGCTCGACTGCTCAAAGACGCCGGTGTGCGCTTCTGCCTCGGGGCCGAAGACGGCCAGTGGTGGCAGCTGCAGAACCTGGCGTTCAACGCGGGCACGCTGGCGGCCTTTGGCCTCACGCCCGAGGAAGCCCTGCGCGCCGTGACGCTCGACGCCGCGACGATCTTGGGCATCGACAAACGCCTGGGCTCGATCGAGGTGGGCAAAGACGCCACGCTCGTCATCTCGACCGGCGACCTGCTCGACATGCGCACCAGTCAGGTGACCGAGGCGCTGATCGAGGGCCGCCGCCTCGACCTGTCGAACAAGCACACGGCGCTCTACCGCCGCTTCCAGGCGAAGTATGGCGAGCGCTGAGCCGACCCGCTGAGCCCCTAACGCGAGCGGCCCGTCCGGATGGACGGGCCGCTCGCGTTAGGTGAGGTGTCACGCTTAGTGGGCGGCGTTGAGGCCCAGCGCGCCGCGCATACGTTTCTCATCGAGGTCGAGGTCGTGCTCGATCTTTTTGAGCACCTCGTCGCTGATCACGCGCTGGTTGCGCAGGCGCGTGAGCACGCCGCGCTCGACCCCGATAAGCTCGAGCTGCAGCTGGTTGAGGTCTTCGTAGGCCACGAGGCAGGCATCAGCATAGCTGTCAGAGGTGGCGATGCCGGCGTGCTTGGCATGGCGGCGCTGGCGGCCGATGTATTCGTTGCGCAGGGGGTCGAGCTGACCGGCGGGGTAGCGCCCCTCGGCCACGACCAGGTCGAGAATGCGCAGCGCCTCTTGGGCGGCGTCGTGGCGCGCGCGGTGCTCTTCGAGGTGGTGACCGTTGTCGGGGCGCAGGCCCAGGCGGCGAATCACCCAGGGCATGGTCAGCCCCGGTCCCACGAGCGTAATCAAGATCACGCCAAACGACAGGAAGATGATCAGGTCGCGCTCAGGAAAGGGCGCGCCCGAGGGCAGCGTTAGCGGCAGGGCCAGCGCCGCCGCCAGCGACACCACGCCACGCATGCCGGCATACGACACCATGAACGGATACTTCCACGACGTGACGGGGTCGGTGGTGCGAATCCGTTTCGACACCCAACGCGGCACATAGGTGCCTGGGTACACCCACACGAAGCGAAACACGATCGTGGCCAGGCCCAGCACCAGCGCCCACCAGAGCAGCTGCGCCGGGTCATACATGAAAAAGGTGTGCTGGATGCCCGAGAGCTGCAGGCCGATGAGGATGAACACGAGCCCGTTTAAGAGCAACGAATAGGTGTCCCATGTGGCGACGGCGGTGATGCGCGTCTCGGCGCCAAACATCTCTGACTCGCGGTAGGCCACCAGCAGGCCGCAGGCGACGGTGGCCAGTACCCCCGACACGTGGATTTCTTCAGCCAGCAGATAGACCACCGTGGGCGTGAGCAGGGTGATGGTGGTCTCGAGGGTGGGGTGCTCGAGGCGGCGGTGAATCTGATAGACCAGCCAGCCCGCCACCAGGCCGACGACGATGCCGCCCAAGGCCACAATCATGAACTGACCAGCTGCCGACGACAGCGAGAACGTGCCCGCCATCACCGCCGCCACGGCGAAGCGGTAGGCGACGAGACCCGTGGCGTCGTTCACGAGGCTCTCGCCCTCGAGAATGGTGACGATGCGCCGGGGCAGGCCCACCCGCCGCGCCACAGCCGAGGCCGCCACGGCATCGGGCGGCGAGACGATGGCCCCGAGCAAGAAGCCCAGCGGCCATGAAAGCCCCACCAGATAGTGCGCCACCGCTGCCACTGCCGAGGTGGTGAAAATGACCGCACCGATCGACAGCAGCAGAATCGGTCGCAGGTTAAAGCGGAAGTCTCGCCACGAGGTCTCCCACGCCGACTTGTAGAGCAGCGGCGGCAAGAACACAACGAAGACCAGCTCGGGCGCCAGCGCTATGCTGGGCATGCCAGGCAGCACGGCGATGACCAGGCCCGCGAGCACGAGAAAGATCGGATAGGCCACGCGCAGGCGCTCGGCCAAGATGACGAGCAAGACCGAGCCCATGAGCAGGCCCAAGACGGTGAGGATGGCAGGCATAGGGCGAAGTTCGACGATAGGAGCAGACGGGGCCAGTAGGGCCCGCAGGGCCCGCGCTAGGGCAGGCGCACGCCCACCACCAGGATGTCGTCGAGCTGCTCAATGTCGCCCTGCCAGGCCTTGAGGGCGGCCTCGACACGGCGGCCCTGCTCGGGCATGGGTTCGCTCAGGTGACGCTGTAGCAGCTCGCGTAGCTGCCGCGTCATGAACTTGCGCCGCTGGGGGCCGCCGAACTGATCGCCCAGGCCATCGGTGGTGAAGTAGAGCCGGTCGCCGGGCTCGAGGCGCAGGCGATGGGGCTCAAAGGGCACGACCGCATCGAGGCGGCCGCCGATGCCGCGCTTGGTGGGGGGCAGCTCTTCGATACTGCCACCGCGCCCGACGAACAGCGGCAGATAGGCGCCGCTATAGACCGCCTCGCGCGTGGCTGGCAGCCAGAGGATCATCGTCACCTCCATGCCGTCATAGGCCGTGCCACTCTGGCCCTGGCGCAGCAGGGCGCGGATGCGCTGATCAAGCTCGTCGAGCACGGCAGGCGGGTCGGTCACGCCGCGCTCGTTGACGATTTGGTTGAACAGCGTGTTGCCCATCATGCTCATCAGTGCGCCGGGCACGCCATGGCCGGTGCAGTCACAGATGGCGAGGATGAGCGCCTCGTCTTTCTTCGACAACCAATAGAAGTCGCCACTGACGATGTCGCGTGGCTGGTAGAACACAAAGTGGTCAGGAAAGGCGCGGGCCAGCTCGACCTCCTGCGGCAGCAGCGCCTGCTGAATGCGGCTGGCGTATTGGATGCTGTCGGTGATGTCTTGGTTTTTCTCTTCGATCTCGCGGTAGGCCAGCTCGAGGGCCTGGTTCTGCTGCGTGATCTGCTGGGTGCGTTCGGTCACGCGCTGCTCGAGCACGTCTTTTTCGCGGCGCAGGCGGGCCACACGCCAGCGCACCAGGCCCACCACGACGCCCAGGCCCGCAAGTGTGATCAGGCTCAAGCCCCACCACGTGCGGGCCCAGGGTGGCCGCACGGTGAAGCGGTAGCTGGCCTCTTGCGCGCGGGTGCCATAGACGTTGCGCGCCCGCACGCGAAAGGTGTAGTCGCCCTCGGGAAGGTAGGTGTAGTCCTTGCGTGTGTCGGGCGACCAGGGGCTCCACTCGCGGTCGATGCCCTCGAGGCGGGTCTGATAGAGATTACCGGCGGCGTTGTCATAGCTGAGGCCGGCATAGCTGATGCGCAGCAGGCCAAAGCCGTAGTCGAGCGCGGGCGGCGGCGGCAGGCTATCGGCCCCGCCGTAAAGCAGCGAGTCAGCCCCCAGCTGCACACTGCGAATGACGGTGCGAAAGGGCGCCGTGTAGTGCCGATAAACCGCCGGCGCATAGCGCACCGCCCCGTCGAAGCCGCCCAGCCAGACCGTGCCATCCGCCTCGAAGTATTCGACGGCGCCGATGGCCTCGGTCACGCGGCGCAGGGCCAGCGCGGGCTGCAGGGTATAGCGCCCATCGGGCCGGCGCGCGCCCTGATAGCGCTGGCCGTCGGCCGACACCCAGACGCGTCCGCCCGAGAGTTCGGTGACGTAATCGATGGCCGTCAGGCGCGCGCCGCCCTCGAGCGCAAACAGGCCCGCCAGCGCCGTGTCGGGCACGAAGGCATTGGCACCTGCGGCGTAGCGATAGGTGCCATCGACCGTCTGAAAGCGCACGGCGCCCAGCGCACGATAGACCACCACATCGCCCGGCGGCAGGCCGCTCTCGGTGCCATAGCGCTCAACGCGCGGGCTCACTCGGCCCGGCCCCTCAAATCGCACGCGCAGCACGCCCTGGCCGGGGCTGCCCAGCCACAGCTCGCCCTCGCCCTCGGCGATGGAGCTCACCTCCTGCTCGACGCCGGACACGGCGCCCTCATCGCGCCAGCGCCCGCCCTGCCAGCTGACCGAGGCGAGCCCGTCGAGTCGGCCCACCCACACGCGGGCGGTGTCGGCCGAGGCACGAGCGAGCACCCGCGTGCGATAGGGCGCCAGGCCGCGCAGCGCGAGGCCGCGTGCGGTGCGCTCGGCGGCATAGAGGGTGTCTTGCGTGCCATAGAGCAGGCCCTGCGGTGCGCTGAGCAGGGCGCGGCCCTGAGCAGTAGAACCCCCCACGGGCTCGAAGCGGCCAGCGCGCAGCTCGACCAGGCCTTGGTTCGTCGCGGCCAGCAGGCGGCCACTGGGCCCGGCCGGGTGCCGCACGAAGGCCTCGACCACCCCCGTCAGCCCCAGCCGTTCGTCAAAGAGCGACAGCGGCGAGGGCAGCTCGAGGCGCGCCAGGCCGTTGTTCAGCGCCAGCCACACGCCCCCCTGGCCGTCGCCCATCACATGATAGACGCTCTGGTCTTGCAGCCCATCGGCGCGCTTGTCGATCACCTGGCTGACGGCCCCACGCAGGTCGGTGAGCACCACGCCGCCGCGCAGCGTGCCAAAGGCCATGCGCCAGCCCGGCAGCATCTCAGCCGTATAGACGCGCAGGCGGTCGAGCAGGGGTGCCACGGGGGCGGGTATCGGGGTCGGCGCTGCGCCGGGCTGCCAGCGCAGCAGGCCGCTCTCACGCGTGACGACGATGAGCGCCGGGCCGGGCGTGCCTGCATTCTGCTCGCTGGGGGTGGGCAGCAGCGCAAAGACGCGCCTGAGCGCAAACGCCTCGCCACCGCCCGCAACCACCAGCCGGTCGCCCTCGACCTGCAGTAGGCCCCGCCCCTGCTGACGCACGTAGAAGCGACCATTCACCGCAAAGGAGATGTCAAACTCGGCGTCGGCCTCGGCCCGCCACGTGCGCAGCTCGCCCGTGAGCGGCTGATAGCGGAACACATGCGAACGCGCCTGGAAGTAAATGCCCTCGGGTGTGGCATGGCAGCGCCACACGTCGGCGAAGGCATGGTCCTCGGGCGCGACGCGGTCGAGCAGCGAGTGATAGCGCAGGCGGCCCACCGAGTCAGCTCGCAGCAGGCCAAAGTCGCCCACCGCCCCCACGAACACCTGCCCGAGGGCATCGACGCTGAGCGAGCGCGCGGCGGTCAGGTTGCGTGTCGGGATGAGCTGCCACTGCACACCGTCGTAGGTGAGCACACCCGCCGAGTTGCCCACGTACACCAGGCCGCGCGGGTCGCGGGCCACGGCCCAGTTCTGTGGCAGGGCGCGATAGTCCTTGGCGGTATAGCTGCGAGAGTAGGGCAGGCCGACTTCCGTCGTGACCGTCGGCTGAGCGCGCAGGCGGGTGGCCAGCAGCGCCAGCAGCACCATCCCGAGCTGAATGCCCATTCCCATTGCGCAAACCTACGGCGCCGGGCGGCGCGGGGGGGCATCGTCGTCAGCGTCGTCGCCCTCGAGGGCGGCAGCCAGAGCCTGGCGCAGGGCCTCGCGGCGCGCCTCGGGCCAGGTCA
>VYMD01000027.1_pt1 | contig 58937 bp, 45 predicted proteins | sample 5115311 | NCBI WGS metagenome assembly VYMD01 (sample SAMN12291779, study PRJNA351875) | freshwater metagenome | isolation source: freshwater lake | place: USA: Michigan, Wintergreen Lake | collected 2013-08-08
TACCTTTAAATCATAACGGCTATGAGACCCAGCTCGATAATCCATGCCTCCAATATACTAAAGTTCCCGCCTAAAGGCGTGGGATTTCAACCATCCCAATATGTGTAAATTAAAACCCTAATTTTTTTATGAAGAAGCATCTTATTTTAATCTTGATTTATTTTACTGTCGCATCTATTGCAATAGCCGGAGGGGGGTGGCCGCAACCCAAAAACAAAGGTTATTTCAAACTGTCGCAGTCTTATATTTTGTCTTCCAGAATTTTTGATGGCAATGGGAATGTGATTGACCTCACTCCTTCTTACGGATACTTTGCAACAAGTTTTTATGGCGAATATGGATTCACTGATCGCTTAACCGGAATTACATATATGCCTTTTTTTGCACGAGCGACAAAAACTGAACTGCAATACAATCAACCCGGTGTTCCCACCGAACCTGGTGCCGCATTGAATTCATTTGGTGATACCGATATTGCCATCAAGTATGGCTTGCTTGTAAACAAACCGATTGTTGTTAGCGCTACCATTTTGTTTGGACTACCTCTGGGCGACAACGGTGCGACCAACGCCAATGCATTGCAAACAGGAGATGGTGAGTTTAATCAAATACTTCGCGTTGACGCGAGCCATTCGTTTTATCCAAAGAAATTCTACGTCTCAGCCTATGCCGCTTTCAATAACCGCACGAAGGGATTTTCGGATGAAGTTCGTTTTGGCGCGGAGATTGGGTGGACGTTAAAAAAATTCATTCCCATTCTGAAAGTAAGTACCGTGCACTCACTTTTCAATGGAGATGTTGGCGTGGTACAAAATGGTGTTTTCTCAAACAACATTGAATATATCTCGCCCGCATTAGAATTGAATTATCAATTGAAAGAGAAAGTGGGCATAACTGCTTACATGGCAACCGCTTTGGCCGCACGAAATATTTTAGCATCGCCTAATTTTGGACTTGGCGTGTATTTGAAGTTGTAGTAGGCTGGGTGAGGGATAAAGCAAAAAGGCCGAAGTACGTTATGCAAAACGCCCGAAAGTACGGGCTTTCTAGTTTTGTAATTCATGTTTATTCCCCACCTCCGCCTGTACTTCCTTCATAAGAAGTCATCATGGCTCCTAAATATTCACGGTTCATGCGAGCAATGTTAGCTACTTTTATTCCTTTGGGGCACTCGGCTTCACACGCATAGGTGTTTGTGCATGAGCCAAACCCTTCTGCATCCATCTGCGCCACCATTTTCTCTGCCCGTTCCTTTCGCTCTACTTGGCCTTGTGGCAACAATGCAAACTGGGAGACCTTAGCACTTACAAAAAGCATGGCAGACGCATTTTTGCAAGCTGCTACACAGGCTCCACAACCAATGCAAGTGGCTGCATCAAATGCTTCTTCAGCAACTCGTTTTGGGATAGGTATTTCGTTGGCATCGGCGACACCACCTGTATTTACGTTTACGTAGCCGCCTGCTTGTTGTATTCGATCGAAAGCTGAACGATCTACTACTAAGTCCTTAATAACGGGGAACGCTTTAGCTCTCCATGGTTCAACAGTGATTGTTTCTCCGTCTTTAAAGGTGCGCATGTGCAATTGGCAGGTAGTCGTTTGTAGAGGCCCATGCGGATGGCCATTGATATACAAACTACACATTCCACAAATCCCCTCTCTGCAATCATGATCAAAGGCAATGGACTCCTCCCCCTTTTTTATTAACTCAGTATTTAAAACATCGATCATCTCCAGAAAAGACATATCAGGTGACGCATGATCTACATTGTATGTCTTAAAAGCACCTTTGGTGTCTTTATTCTTTTGTCTCCAAACTTTTAACTTAATTTTCATAGTGATTTTCTTTTGAATATTAATTAAATCATCGAATCATCCGATGTCAAATTATTTATAACTCCGCTGCGTCAATTTGACGTTTTCAAATCTCAGTTCTTCTTTGTGGAGTTCTTCCGGTTGGTTCTCTCCCTTAAACTCCCAAGCAGACACAAAGGCATATTCGTCATCTTTACGCAACGCCTCTCCTTCTGGTGTCTGTGATTCTTCGCGGAAATGTCCGCCACATGATTCGCCACGAGCTAATGCATCATCGACCATCAATTCACCGAGTTCAATAAAATCAGCAACACGGTTTGCTTTTTCCAACTCTTGGTTGAGTTCATTGTTACCACCCAGCACACAGACGTTTGTCCAAAATTCCTTTTTAATATCTTGAATAATCTGCTTTGCTTTTTTCAACCCTTGTTCACTACGTGACATTCCGCAATACTCCCACATGGTCAATCCCAATTGGCGGTGGAATTCGTCTACCGTTTTCTTCCCTTTGATACTTACCAATTTATTCATTCTGTCGGTAGAACTTTGAATGGCTTCTTTGAAGGCTGGATGATCGGTTCCGATTTTATCAGCCCAACCAATATTAGCCAGGTAGTCTCCTATGGTGTAAGGGATAACAAAGTATCCGTCCGCCAGCCCTTGCATGAGCGCACTGGCTCCTAATCTATTCGCACCATGGTCTGAAAAATTGGCTTCGCCCAATGCATAAAGGCCAGGGATGTTGGTCATCAAGTTGTAATCCACCCACAATCCACCCATTGTATAATGCACCGCAGGGTAAATCATCATCGGGCCTTTGTACGGATTCTCTCCTGTAATCTGAGCGTACATATCAAACAAGTTGCCGTACTTCGCACGGATCGTTGCTTCTCCATCACGCTTGATGGCATCTGTAAAATCTAGAAATACGGCTAAGCCTGAGCCCACGCCTCGTCCTTCATCACAAACAATTTTGGCATTGCGCGAAGCCACATCTCGTGGAACCAGGTTTCCAAAAGAAGGATACTTTCTTTCCAAGAAATAATCACGGTCGGCCTCTGGCAACTTCATGGCATCGATGCCTTTTAAACCCGGCATTGCCTTTTTCGGCACCCACACACGACCATCGTTCCGCAACGACTCTGACATCAAGGTGAGCTTTGATTGGTGATCTCCTGATACAGGTATACAAGTCGGGTGAATCTGTGTGAAACAAGGATTGCCAAACAAGGCGCCTTTCTTATGTGCTCGCCAAGCAGCTGTCACATTTGATCCTTTCGCATTTGTCGAAAGATAAAACACGTTTCCATATCCTCCGGTACACAGCAAAACTGCATGCGCACTATGCGACTCAATCTTTCCGGTTAACAAATCACGGGTAATTATTCCGCGAGCCTTACCATCTACTACCACCACGTCCAACATTTCAGACCTATTATACATGGTCACTTTACCATTTGCAATTTGACGGTTCAAGGCACCATAGGCACCCAATAACAATTGCTGTCCCGTTTGGCCACGAGCATAAAATGTTCGAGATACCTGTGCTCCTCCAAACGAACGATTCGCTAATAGTCCACCGTATTCACGGGCAAAAGGCACACCTTGAGCAACACACTGGTCAATAATACTCACGCTTGTCTCAGCCAATCGATATACGTTTGCTTCGCGCGCTCTATAATCTCCCCCTTTAATCGTATCATAAAAAAGGCGATACACGCTATCGCCATCGTTTTGATAATTCTTAGCGGCATTGATACCTCCTTGTGCAGCAATACTATGTGCTCTCCGCGGGCTATCTTGAAAACAGAATGCTTTCACATTATAGCCCAACTCACCCAGCGCAGCAGCAGCCGATGCCCCTGCCAAACCGGTTCCAACCACAATCACTTCATACTTTCTTTTATTGGCAGGATTCACCAATTTCAAATTGAACTTGTGCTTGGTCCACTTCTCTGCTAAGGGTCCTTCCGGGATTTTTGAATCGAGCTTCATGATAAGTGATTAATAAGTTAGTGTGATTTCAAACTTTTCGTTAAACAAAAAACATTAGAATTGGGATAATAGCAAACATTGCTGGAACCACAATTGCGAATGCTTTGCCAACAAAACTAATAACAGGATTATACTTCATATGGTTTAAGCCAAGTGTCTGAAATGCGCTTGCAAAGCCATGCCACAAATGGAAAGCGATCGCCACCATTGAAATACAATACAAGGCGACATACCACCATTGCGTAAACGCTGAGCCAACTACAGTGAAAAGATCTTTCACCTCATGATCGCCATACGTTTTGGTAGGCATTTCACCAAAATGCATCTGCCCCCAAAAATCTTTCATGTGGATCACCAGAAAAACTAAAATAATTGTTCCCAAAATACCCATGTTGCGTGCTGACCAAATCGATGACTTGGAGCTAGTGACAGCATAGCCTTCAGTCCCCCGGGCTTGACGATTCTTAATGGTGAGAAGCAAGGCCCAGCCTATGTGGAACAAGAAGAAGGCATAGTTCACATACGACACCATTTTAATAAGTGGATTATGCGTCATGAAATAGGCATAAACGTTAAACGCTTCGCCTCCATCATCTTTCAGAAGCTGAAGATTGCCAATTAAGTGAACCGTTAAAAAAAGGATAATAAAGAGACCGGTCAGAGCCATCACAACTTTACGACCGATGGAACTGGAAAAAAGGTCAACGAGCCATTTCATTTGAGAATATTTTTGTGTGATTGATTCGTTCAAAAATACTCCGCAAAGGATTACGAAACAATTATCTTTTTAAACTCAAGTTTAGAAAATGACGCCAGGCTAAAAAGTCTGGCGTCAATCGACTACGACTACGCGTTAACTTAACTCGAACAGAATGACAATCAAGGCGATTGTCGCTACCATTATTAAAAGGAACCATTCTCTCTGCACGAAGGCCACAATCTTGTTAATCAGGGTTTTCATTGAAGTTAAGTTGAACATGCCATTCTGTGTACTTACCAAACACCAATCGTATAATCTTTGATTATCTGATAGTCACAAAATATAGATTCATTTTTTATACCTTATTGGGATTTCATTCCCTATTTAGGACAATTGGCGTGCTCAGATGGATGTCCTATTTTTACCGCTTACAGCCACTAATTGTAACCCATGTATTTGATTTTCGACACGGAAACCACCGGGCTTCCGAGAAATAAGAACGCGCCTTTAACTGATTTAGAAAATTGGCCTCGCCTGGTGCAGCTCGCTTGGCAGTTGCATGATGGGAAAGGCAAGCTCTTGTCTCAGCAAAATTTTATCATCAAGCCCGAGGGATTTGACATACCCTTTAAGGCAGAGCAGGTGCATGGAATCTCCACCAGCCGTGCGATTGAAGAGGGGCACGACTTAAAGTCGGTGCTCGCTCACTTTTCGTCAGATGTAGAAAAAACCGAAGTGCTTGTTGGGCACAACATAGAATTTGATATTTCCATCATTGGCGCAGAGTTACTCCGATCTCTCCTTTCTACCGAGCGTTTCCTCTCGCTCCAAAAAGTGGATACCGGGCTTTCATCGATTGAATTTTGTCAATTAGCGGGAGGCGTTGGCGGCAAATTGAAAATGCCACGCCTTTCAGAATTGTATGAAAAACTTTTTGGCGAAAACTTTCAAGATGCCCACGATGCCGCTTATGATGTCGATGCTACAGCCAAATCGTTCTTTGGACTGCTCGAAAACCGAGTTCTTTCCCCATATGATGCAACAGACATTAGTGAAATCGTCTACCAGCATCCAACGTTAGATGCTGGTAATTCATCAAAAAGGGTAAAAGCAAAAGGGGTCGATTACAGTGATGCGAAGGAAACTCAGCTGACAGAAAAACCATTTGTACACCTTCATGTTCATTCACAGTATTCCGTATTGCAAGCTGTACCCGATGTAGCTGAATTAGTAGCGAAAGCGAAAGCCAATCACATGGAGTCGTTGGCTCTCACCGACTTTGGCAATATGTATGGCGCTTTCAAATTTGTTAGCGAGGCCTTGAAGCACAATATCAAACCCATTGTAGGTTGTGAGTTTTTTGTGTCTGAAGAAAGGAAGACACTTAAGTTTACAAAAGACAATCCCGACAAAAGATTTCAGCAGGTATTGTTTGCGAAAAATAAAGCGGGCTATCAACATCTGGCAAAGTTAAGTTCGATAGGGTTTATCGAAGGACTCTATGGAATTTATCCACGTGTCGACAGGCAACTTATCACTCAATACAAGGAGGGATTGATCGCCACAACAGGAAGTCTTTTGGGAGAAGTTCCGTATCTGATTTTACACGTAGGCGAGCGCCAGGCAGAAGAAGCGTTCAAATGGTGGCACCAACAATTCGGGGCTGATTTTTATATTGAATTGAACCGACATGGAATGCCTGAAGAAGATCGGGTGAACGAAACCCTTCTAAAGTTCGCTCATAAATACAACGTGCGCTACTTCGCTGCCAATGAGTGTTTCTATTTGGAAAAAGAAGAATCGAATGCCCATGACGTACTCCTTTGCATCAAAGAAGGCGAATTTCAGTCAACACCCATTGGGCACGGGAGGGGAACCCGGTACGGGTTAACTAACAATCAATTCTATTTCAAATCGCAGGATGAAATGAAATCGCTTTTTCGCGATATGCCGGAAGCGATTGAAACCATTAGCGAAATCATAGATAAGGTAGAAAAGTATGAGCTCAAGAGAGATGTGCTTCTTCCGAAGTTTACCATCCCTGCTGAATTTACTACCGAAGACGAGTATCTCCGCTTTCTCACCTACGAAGGAGCCAAGAAACGATATCCCACACTAACACCAGAAACGAAAGAAAGAATTGATTTCGAATTAGAAACGATAAAGAAAACCGGCTACCCCGGTTATTTTTTGATCGTTCAGGATTTCACTTCGAAAGCGCGCGAAATGGGCGTGTCCGTTGGCCCAGGACGTGGATCGGCAGCAGGATCAGCAGTTGCCTACTGCATCGGAATTACTAATGTAGACCCCATTGCTTACGATCTGCTCTTTGAGCGTTTTCTAAATCCCGATCGCGTTTCATTGCCTGATATTGATATTGACTTTGACGATGAAGGGCGCGACAAAGTATTGCAATACGTGATCGAAAAATACGGTCACAACCAAGTGGCACAAATTATTACGTATGGCACGATGGCGGCAAAATCCTCGATTCGCGACTGTGCGCGTGTGATGGAATTACCGTTAATAGAGTCAAACAATCTGGCCAAGCTCGTCCCCGAGCGTCCAGGTACCACACTTGCAAAGGCGTTTGAAGAAGTAAAAGAACTCAGCGATGTAAAAAAGGGAACCGACTTAAAGGCACAGGTTTTAAAGCAAGCCGTCATCCTAGAAGGCTCTCTTCGCAATACAGGAACTCATGCCTGCGGTGTGATCATTACACCCGATGACCTTACCAAGTTTGTACCGGTTTCTACCGCTAAAGATTCTTCGATGCTGGTCACTCAGTTCGACAACAGCGTGGTAGAAAGTGCAGGCATGTTGAAAATGGACTTTTTAGGATTGACTACCCTTACGATTATTACTACTGCGATCAGAAACATTAAGAAGCGTAAGGGAATCAGCATCGACATCGATCAGATTCCTTTGAATGATTTAAAAACATACCAACTCTATCAAAGAGGAGAAACGACAGGCACATTCCAGTTCGAATCGGATGGCATGCAAGCTTATCTGAAAGGGCTAAAGCCAGATAAGTTTGAAGACCTCATCGCGATGAATGCATTGTACCGGCCGGGTCCGATGGAATACATTCCCAATTTCATCGCTCGAAAACATGGACGTGAGCCTATCAAATACGACTTACCAGAAATGGAGGAGTATTTGAAAGATACCTATGGCATTACTGTTTACCAGGAGCAGGTGATGTTGCTTTCGCAAAAGCTTGCCAATTTTTCAAAGGGCGATGCCGATGTGTTGCGTAAAGCGATGGGAAAGAAGCAAAAAGACGTGCTTGACAAAATGAAAAGCAAGTTTGTCGAAGGGTGTAAAAAGAATAATCACGATGAGCGCATTTCAGAAAAAATATGGAAAGACTGGGAAGCTTTTGCTCAATATGCGTTCAACAAATCACATTCTACTTGCTACTCATTAGTTGCCTATCACACAGCTTTTCTAAAAGCCAACTACCCGGCTGAGTACATGGCGGCTGTGTTGACTCACTCACAAAGCAACCTGGATAGCGTTACTTATTTTATTGAAGAATGCAGAAAACAAAATATAGAAGTACTAGGCCCACACGTGAATGAATCGGGTGTTTACTTTGAAGTAAACAAAGAAGGCAAAATTCGATTTGGATTAGGTGCGATCAAAGGCGCAGGGGATGCGGCAGTTGAGGCCATTATTCAAGAGCGTGAAGCCAAAGGTGCTTTCAAAGATATTTTTGAATTTGCGAAACGACTCAGCCAACGAGCGGTCAATAAAAAAACATTTGAATGCCTCGCGTTGTCCGGAGCGTTTGATTGCTTCCCGGAATATCACAGAAGACAATATATTGCCGCGAAGGACGGAGATATCTCACTGACGGAGAAAGTCATTAAGTACTCCGCCAAAATGCAACAAGAATCGCAGAGCGCACAAGCCAGCTTATTTGGCAGTGCCAGCGGCACACAAATGCCACTACCGAAAATTGACCCAATCGAGCCTTTCAGCGAAATCGAAAAACTACATTTTGAAAAAGAAGTAGTAGGCGTATATATCTCAGGACATCCACTCGACAATTTCAAGTTTGAGATGGAAGTTTTCTGCAATACACCGGTGGCTTCCCTAACTGAACTTGAGGGTAACGAAGGCAAAGAATGTAAAGTGGGTGGAATTGTAGCCTCTGTAGAACATCGCATGACAAAAACGGGGCGGCCTTTTGGCAAGCTATTTCTTGAAGACTATAGTGGAAAAAGTGAGATCGTGTTGTGGAGTGACGATTACCTGAAGTTCAAATCGTTTTTGATGCCCGGGCTTTTCCTATTTATTGAAGGGAACATCGTGCGCAAATCCTGGGGCGAACAAAATCTGGAGTTTAAAATCCGGTCTGTCGATTTGCTCAATGAACTAGCTACTAAAAAGGTAAATGGCCTTGCTCTTCGATTTGACGTGCAGGCAGTGACATCGCAATTCATTGATTCCATCGACAAACTGTGCAAAAAGAATGCGGGTAGTGCTGCACTGCGCATGTATTTGAAAGACGAAGGTGCTTCGCTTCAAGCAGAGGTTCTTTCAAGGTCTGCACGAATTAAACCAACAAATCTTTTGATCAATGAATTGAAGCGGCTCGCTGATGTGGGTGTAGTGACCGACAAGCAAGAAGTAAGGTGGCTGACAGAGCAACCGCTAAAGCTGAGTCAAAAAACGGAGGTTGGGACAATCTCTCCTGACTTTGTCTTGGAGGAAGTTGAGGTTTAACAACTATTTGCGGTGCAACTCGAGTTGGCACCTTTACAAACGCACATCAACAGGGAGGATGTGACTTAGGTCAGCATCGCATGAATGTAATGTTAAATTCAACTTATTTTGCCAATACCCAATTGGAAACATAAAGCATCCAATATTTCGAATTGAAGTTTGGACTCTGTTATTTGTCCGTAGATTTTGCTCAATCTTCTTTTATCAACCGTTCGGATTTGATGGCACAGTACGATGGACTCATTTGACAAACCAAATTGACCCGCAGTAACCAATGCTTCATTTGGATAAATCAATCTGCCTGGCTTTCTCGAAGTAATCGGTAGCACGTTAACGATATTCAGAAGCTCATTAATTTGGTCTTCACTGATAATCAATACTGGCCTAGATTTCCCTTGCTCAGAGCCTACTACCGGATCAAGATCTGCTTTACAAATAGACCATTTTTTGAAAATCATAAACCCTCATTGTCGATCGGGCTGAAATCATTCCTTACCGCCTCTACATCTGCCAAAAAAAGAGGGTCGGTAGCTGCCTGTTTTAACAACAATAACTTGGTGGCTGTACTATCCGTAACATCATCTATAGTGACAAGTACTTTCATCTTGTTTTTGAATTGCTTAGGCAGGTGAATGATAAGCTGGTTATCGATTACCTCGTATATGCTTCTATGGCTCATTTGTTTTTTTCTGGAACAAAGTTAAAGAATTTTCGCTTACGTCTTGGTAATACATTGCTGCGCCAATAGTTTTCGTAAACTGTTTTCTTCGCGGTTCCTTATACGCGGAGTCCCCGAAGCGGGAGACTCCGCTGCGAAGTGGATCCCATAGATCAAATTCAAGACCCTATCATCAGCATGGTTAATGTACTCATGCAATGCTTCTCTGATTTGTGCTGATCCCATAACCTGTTTGTTTGATACTACAGAAATAGCGATTTCATGATTCTTCCAGATTTCAGGCCTATCTGCGTCTTATGATTCATTATCATCAATTGATCACTATAGTGCATAGGGATTAATCAATTGCAAACCTTCAATGTTTTGAAAGTCACTGGTATTTCTAGAAATCAATATCTGATTATTAACCAGGGCGGTGGCTGCAATAATGGAATCGGGTAATTTGATGTTATGCTGTTGCCTTATACCGATAGCCCTTAAGACAATAGCTTGATTGATGTTATCGTAAACGGTGGAGATATTAACGAAACCTTCCAATGCCCTCCTCTCCTTGTCGGGAATCTTACTGCTTGCAAAAAGTTCAATGCGAGTAATCACAGACATGGCAGGATCAATTCCATTCAATAAATTTCTAGCCTTTGAAGGGAGCTTTGCATTGCAAAAATCGATTACTACATTGGTATCCAGCAAGTACATAATCGTCAAAGCTGCTTTTTGAGTCTGCCTTCCCAACTATCGCGACTTTCGGTCACTGCATTATGCAACTCATCAGCAGTTTCATCGCTTAAGGTTCCCCAAAAGTCGGACATTTTCATTTTTGGTTCTACACTTTTTTCTTTCGACACCTCATCTACCGCATAAAACAATATTTCTATTTCCTTGCCGATGTAGCTGGCGGGTATAGCCAATTGGTAGCTATTGGTTTTTGGTATGGCGATGGTCTTGATCATATTATCTGCTTATTTATTAATAGTTGTTACTGTAAATCTACTAAATAAATGACTCTTGAACGGGTACCTTTCTGACACGCAACAAAGGAGGCTTTGTTGGAATTCAGTTAGCAAAAGCGCGCATTGCAGAGGCTGTGCGAAAATGAAGAAAAGTTTAACTATTATTTCAAATCCAAATCTCTTTTTAGAAAATCAGCAAGCGCGATATGATAGAGAGATTTTCCGTTTTTCACTTGCTTGGCGTACTGATTCTGCAAGGAAACATCCGCCAATACAGATCGCGCATAGCTTACCGCTTGCTTAAATCGTTTGTTTGCTTGCCTTTTTTTGGTTGGCGGTTAGCTTTACCTTGTTCCTGTCGGGCATTTTGGATATTACCGTTCCATATTTATACTGTTTAAAAAGCAGCCGATCAATACGACCGCTAAAACCCTCCACCAATACATTAGTTTTCAGTCGTGCCATAGAACAATTACTTTAGTTAAGGTATGTACAATTCGGGTTAAATCCAATCATAAGCCGTTCATTAACCGTTCATGAGCCGTTAATTCTGGCTATTCCTCCCTTGCGATCCACCTGTAAAAACCTAAAAAGGTGTAGCAGACCGAGCATTTGTATATAGCGAAGAACCGATGGCCGGAGACGCCTTGTGGCCGTTTACCATAAGCCACCTGACATCGGTCACGCAGAAAACAAAATCCAAAAATGTAAAGCTGGTTTTTACTACGGGCTGGCCGTAACTAAGCTTTTTTGAGCAGCGAGAAACTAAACCATCACTTGGTTGACTTTCTCAGTTCTTTCAACTTCGCTTTCCACGCTTCTTGTTTTTTCCTCTTAATGGAAAAGTCCAATCCAAATCGAATTTCTATCACTGATGGATAGGGATCCGGGCTCTGCCATGTGTAATGATATAAGGTTTGGATGTTCCCCTTAAGTTTTTCTGAGAAACTAAAACTTTTGCCGACTCCTAGTGCTGTCGTGAATCGGCTTCTATTTTCGTCACGATCTGCGCTGGGTGCCCAACCTTTCCAAATCGAATGCTCCCCCTCTGCTCGTAAAAAGAAACCCTTGAACGCATGATACTGCAGAAAAATGGTTTGTCCGTTCAGGTTGCCGAAATCATCAAACGTCAATTTATTGGCGTCCATGGAAAAACGGTAGACCCAGCCTGCCCCCACTGACCAGCTACCATTTAACTTATAATAAAACTGAGGCGCGAACTCTAACCACGTTTTCGTCTTGACTATTGTTTGAAGGGTTACGCCCGGAACCACCCGTTCGCGCCAATCCAAACCCTTCATTGGGTTGGGCGCTCGCTTTGGCAAATTGCGCAGATCTTGAACATCCGAGAATTTCCTTTTGTATTTGTTCAAATCTCTCATAGGAGCATCTACCTTGGCTTGATACTCTGTTATTTTATCGTTCGCCATTTCCTTGACTTTTTCCTCCATGTCTTCCTTGATGGCCTGCTCATTTTTGTATTTCTCTATCAACTCCTTCTGCATCTTCATCTCCTTTTCAAAAGCAGCCTTCTCTCGCTCCAATTCTCTGAGTTCTTTAACATTTTTTGATTGTTCCTCTAGTAGCTCTGGAATTTTCTTTGAATTCTCCAACCCGTTTTGTTTTATGTCACTTACCTCTTTGGTCAATTCGCTCGTTTGCTTAGACACATCACCAATTTGCTTTGTTACACTTGCTACCTGACCGATTTCTGTCGAAAAAGAAGGCAAGCCTCCTAATCCTGTTTGAGCGTTTGGGAGAGTTGGTGTTTGACCAGCTGGAATTGTTGGATTTGCAATGGCCGGCAAGCCAATTGACCCATTTAATGGATTAGTTACATTCGGCATTTGGGGCAATCCTGTTGTTCCTAAATTTCCAAGCTGGTTCGAGTTGAGGTTGCCAGGTATGCCCGTGTTAATATCTTTTCCTAACCCGTTCACACCTACTTTCTCTGTTATATTGTTTACTTCTACCAACTTACCTTTGGCTTTGTCTTGTATTGCTTTTAGCGAGTCTTGCAGTTTCTGTGGATTCTTTAAAATAGTGTTCTTCATTTTTTCCTGCGCGGCCATCAATTTAGCATACTGCTGTTGCGGAAATCTTTGAAGGCTATCGAGTTTCTGTTGGTATCTTTTAACTTCTGTAGCGGCACCGCCCTGCTTCAACGAATCAAGTTTGGATTGCCACTGTTTTTTGGCCAACGCCAGTCTCTTGTTTAGAGAATCTGCAGGCAAATTGATTTTACTGCTGATACTACCAGTGGATGCGTTAATCTTTTGTTGAAGGGAGTCAAATTTGTTCTTCAATGAATCTGCCCTTTCCATCAAAGGTATTGAGTCGGTGGAGAAGTTAAGTTTGCTTTGAAGTCTATCAAATCTTTCTTGCAATGAATCTGCTTTTTTTATCAATCGCAACGAATCGGCTGTTAGCTTGGCTCTTTCTTGCAGGGGGGTCAATTTTTTATCGACTAAGTTCTGAATAGGAGATTGCCCAAACGTCTGTACAGCGCAGATTTGTAGTAAAATCAAAACAATAATTGCCCTTGTGAACATCTCTATAAAACTAGTAAATTGGATTACTCATTTCAACCATCTAACGTAAAACTTGAACCCATCCTTTAAAATCTTTACAGCCACTTACGGACGCCTTGTAATAGTATATTCCAGTCTCTATTCGATCATCATTTAATGGCCATTTGCCATTGTAACGTTCATCGTAAAGAACACGCTGCCCCCAACGGTTAAAAATAACCAACGAGACTGGATAAGATATTGATGTGTCTGTTGCTCCCTTCGTATTTATCCCAAGCAAAAAATTATCATTTGCTTTGTCGTTATTCGGAGTAACTACATTGGGTATGAAAACATCCTTCACAGAGTACAGAGTAACCGTATCTCGCGCTTCTCCACATTGGTTTTTGGCGCGTGTCCAAAAGCGGCCATGTGCTATTGGTGCAAAGGTGTTTCCACTTGATCCATCCTGCCATTCATAGTCGTAGTCATTCGCGCCAGCTACCAACGAATAAAAACTTTCGCACACGAGTGTGTCTCTCCCCAAATCAATCTGCGGCACGTCTATGTACTTGATTTCAATTTCATCATTGCTCTTGCAAATGAAACCGTTGGTCACCTGTACAGAATATTTCCCAGCACTCGCCACTTCAAAGGTGCTTTTTACAGATTGATCTTGCCACCGGAAGGCAGAGCCCACTCCTGCATTTAACATAAGTTTTTGTCCATTGCATAGTGTGGTGTCTTTTCCCAGATAAACTTTTGGTATTGGATTGACCTTTACCTCGATCGTGTCTTTCACAATTTTGTTGCATCCCTTGGCTGTTACCACATACGAAGTAGTTTCAGTTGGCTTTGCTGTGAACTTCTCTCCGAAATTAATCACTGTTACCGGATCCTTCAATGTTGTCCAAGTCACTTCATCTACGCCCACCGATGCGATCAACTCAGTGCTCTCTCCTTCGCATAAAACGGTCGACCCCGCCAATGTAAATTGGTCATAGGGAAGCTTCTCTACTGATACATCATCGATATAATAATACGCATAGTTATAGTGCGTATTTAAAATGAACTGCTCCTCAGTGCTTCCATCACCAAAAAAATTTCCGATGACTAGGTATTGAGCAGGCTCGCTAGCTTCAAAGGTGGCGCCAATTTTAGTCCAGAATTGATCGGTAATTATTTTTTTTTCGATCACCTGCGGCACCAAGTTTAAGGGTTTGAAGTTATTGACATAGGGCAGCTCGTTTACATTGAACCGCATACCGATGTTATTGGCCGCAAAGCGAACCTTTGTATTCGGTGCCACGTACATCTCGGCACAATATTTTTCACCTGCTTTCAATGGCTTGCTCAATTTCACCTGTAGGTATTCTCTGTAAGAGGTGGTATCGGTGCTCAGATCTTTTGAATAAGTAAATACTCCAGCAAAACGAGCTCCTATCCGGGGAAATTGAGGACTGACTTGGTCACGATACACATTATCAGGCATTCTGGTATAGCAATCTGTACTGTTGACCTTGGTCGAAAAAATGTCTGAAGTGCCCATCGTAGGCACTGACCAATTGCATGCATGGGTTGAAAACTGTAAAATATCGATTACCTGGTAAGCATTACAAATATCGGTGCCACATTCAAAGCTGCTGTTGGGCACCAGATTTTGAGCCAAGGCAGGCGTCCCGCTAAGTAGTATCAATATTATGATTTTAGGTGGCACACACACAGCGCATGATGACAGATTATGCAATGAAAACGTCACGATAATTTAAAAATAACTGGCAGCGTCATTCGCGTTTTTACCGGCTTGCCTTTGTGGCGGCCGGGCAGCCAGCCCCGTTGCTTTAAACAAGCCTCCAGCGCTGCTTCATCGCAACCGCCACCGATCCCCTTTATCACTTTGGGGTTGGTCAATGTATCTTCTTTATCTACAATAAATTGTATGAACACTTTTCCTTCAATGCCTCGTCTTCTTGCATACTTTGGATAAATTAAACCTTGGCTCAATCCACGATAGAACGCTGGCATACCCCCTCGGTAGGTGGCTGTCTCTTCTGCAAGCGCATACACAGTATCTTGGTTATCTATCGACACTGAATATGCACACTGCATCACTGAATCCCGGAATTCCGTGTGATAAGCAAGCACACTCTCACTTGCAGGTGCAATCAGCAGACCCGATCCGTGGAAAAGAAGTGGCTGGCCGGTTTCTGTCCAGTGTTGAGCAACGAGTTGCTTTTTTTCTCGATGGATCACTTCCTCTTGCTGCACTCCATTTTCATGGTAGCTCTTGTGCAACCCCACCGGGCTTCCCTCTTTGTAAAATCCTTCTCTTTGCTTCTCACCATTGGCATAATACCATGTTGCAGGGCCATCTTGCACATTCGGATTAATACTGCTGCACAATGCTTCCATCTGCAACGTGTTGGTGGAAACATAAAAATCTTTGACTAAAAATTTGCCTGCTTGTTTATCTATGGTGCGATAGTAGATCGCATTCTCTTTGAATTCTGTTACTTCCCAATTCTTATCAAAATACTCTACAATTTTAGGTTCGGTCTGGGCAAAGACTTTTGCTGAAAAACTTAAGAAAAGTAGTAGTGTGAACAGTTTTTTCATATTTCCTTTCCAATTAACGATCTGTATAAATTTAGCTCTTTCTACGATTTCCAACAAGGGCGATTTTACCTAAAATCCTTCTTCTTTAACTTACTTTTCACTTACCCGCCCTTGTTGGTGTTCTTCACCAAAAAGAACACCATAATTCAATAACCTATCCCCCCGCCCTTGTTGGTGTTCTTCACCAACAAGCACACCATAATTCAATAACCTATCACACCCCGCCCTTGTTGGTGTTCTTCACCAACAAGAACACCATAATCCAATAACCTATCCTTCATGGTGTGCCCGCCCTTGTTGGTGTTCTTCACCAACAAGCACACCATAATTCAATAACCCCCGCCCTTGTTGGTGTTCTTCACCAACAAGCACACCATAATCCAATAACTTATCCTTCATGGTGTGTTAAAAATCTCCAATTTTTTTCCCCGCCCTTGTTGGTGTTCTTCACCAACAAGCACACCATAATCCAATAACCTATCCTTCATGGTGTGTTAAAAATCTCCAATTTTTTTCATTCAATTCATAAAACCGTGCACTTGAATATTTGTAATCCTCTGGATATTGACACAATCCAGCTTTCACAGGATTATAGTGAATGTATTCCAATTTCTCGTTAAAAACACTAGCTGACCACAATGGTATACCCAATGAATTCCTTTCCCAAACTTGACGCTTCCTGTCTTTGGCATTTACTGCCACCTCCTGCATAATAGATGAGTTTTCGTTTCTTAAAATCTTCAATATCTGTTGCCCCGTAAATTTCAAAAAATCTCTTTGTACATCTTCACGCACATGATCGCCCAACATCTGCCATATCAAATGGAAATGGTTGCTCATAATGACAAACCCATAGACCAATATTCTTTTTTGGGCGGTCAAAAAATCAAGGCTATTGGCAATAATGTCTTTGTATCTATCCTCTTCCAAGAATGGCTTCCACTCAAGGCATGTTAAGGTTATGAACTCTGGGTGCTCCTTCGAATATGTTATGTCTTTGTTCACTCTATTTTTTTATCCTTTATCCTCTTTCATCTTGTTTGTTGGTGAAGAACACCAACAAAGGCGAGAGAACACCAACAAAGGCGAGCAGAACACCAACAAAGGCAAGGTTTGTTGGTGAAGAACACCAACAAAGGCGAGATGTTCTATGGAATATGTTAGGTCTTGGTTCATTCAATTTTTTATCCGTTACCCTCTTTCATCTTGTTTGTTGAACACCAACAAAGGCGAGTTACTGTTATAAACTCTGGATGTTCTATGGAATATGTTAGGTCTTCGTTCATTCAATTTTTTATCCGTTACCCTCTTTCATCTTGTTTGTTGGTGAAGAACACCAACAAAGGCGAGTATACTCCATCGTTGTGCGGTATTTTCCTTTTGGTGCTCATTGCCAATACGCTTACTTTCTATTTTTCTCGCGTAGTCTCCCGCTGCGGGACTTCTCTACCTTCATTACTATTTCTTCACACACCCTTTCCTTTGTCTTCAACTATGCTGTTAACTCTTTCGCGGTTCATCTATACGCGGAGTCCCCTAGGCGGGAGACTCCGCTGCGAAGGACTACTCCTTTCTCGGTTCGTTATACGCGGAGTCCCCTAGGCGGGAGACTCCGCTGCGAAGGATTTCATCTTGTTGTTCACTCAATTTTTTTATCCGCTATCCTATTTCATCTTGGGCATGTTACTGTTATAAACTCTGGATGCTCTATGAAATATGTTAGGTTTTCGCTCATTCAATTTTTTATCCGTTACCCTCTTTCATCTTGTTTGTTGGTGAAGAACACCAACAAAGGCGAAGAACACCAACAAAGGCGAGGAATATGTTATGTCTTTGTTCACTCTATTTTTTTATCCTTAATCCTCTTTCATCTTGTTTGTTGGTGAAGAACACCAACAAAGGCAAGGATGCTCTTTCGAATATGTTATGCCTTCGTTCACTCTATTTTTTTGTCCTTAATCCTCTTTCATCTTGTTTGTTGGTGAAGAACACCAACAAAGGCGAAGTATGTTATGCCTTCGTTCATTCAATTTATTCATCTGTTATACTATTTCATCTTGTTTGTTGGTGAAGAACACCAACAAAGGCAAGGAACACCAACAAAGGCGAAGCCTTCGTTCACTCTATTTTTTTGTCCTTAATCCTCTTTCATCTTGTTTGTTGGTGAAGAACACCAACAAAGGCGAGGGAATATGTTATGTCTTTGTTCACTCTATTTTTTTATCCTTTATCCTCTTGCATCTTGTTTGTTGGTGAGAACACCAACAAAGGCGAAGTTTGTTGGTGAAGAACACCAACAAAGGCGAGGAATATGTTATGTCTTTGTTCACTCTATTTTTTATCCTTTATCCTCTTTCATCTTGTTTGTTGGTGAAGAACACCAACAAAGGCGACAGCAACGAAGGGTGAACCATCCCTCTTTCTCACGCGCAACACCAACAAAGGCGAGTCTTGTTTGTTGGTGAAGAACACCAACAAAGGCGAGGAGTACAGAGTAACCGTATCTTGCGCTTCTCCGCATTGGTTCTTGGCGCGTGTCCAAAAACGGCCATGCGTGGCGGGAGTAAATGTGTTTTCACTTGATCCATCCTGCCATTCATAGTCGTAATCATTCGCACCAGCGACCAACGAAGACAAAAGTGAGGTTTTTTACCAACATCTACTTAGGGAATATCATATTCCATAACCACAACCTCTTTCTCCGTAGTCGCAAGCGAGTATAGTTTCTTCTTGTCTTTCGATAAACTAAAACAAAAACTGAGAGGCATACGACCTATATAGTTAATATCATTCAATGGCGTCTCTTTTATCGGTGGAATTAATTCAAAAGATTTATACCCATCTTCGTTAAACAAAAAAAGTTCGTTGAAATCTCTTTCCGGAACGCTAAAGTTACTAGCCACTACTAATCTTTCCGCTAAGAGAACATCCATATCAAAACAGTGCTTGCATTTGAGTGGAGTTGAGTCTTGGGATATCATTTTTAATGTTTGCAAATCATAACTTTTAAAAGATATTAAACCCAACCTTCCTGACATTTCATATAAAAAATTGCCTTCGAGGTACTTGTCGCTAAATTGAGACTCTTCGGTTATGGGCTCCTTAATAACTTTTCTTATATCACTGAATTCGAGTATTTTATCTTCAAGTGGAGTCATTTCATCTTGGTCTCCGAACCGGCTTGTAATCAAAAGATTGTCGTTGGAAAAATCAGGATTGATGAATATCACTTTCGGGTTTTCAGATAATTTTTTATTTTCTCTGTCAAATACCACAAGCCCGCCACGGTTAAGGATATATTTCTCGCCTGTATCCGCGATATAAAAATGCGCAATATCAGTTTCCACCGGCACAGTAATTTTTTCAGTTATACTTCCAGCACTGTTGATTTTATATATAACATTGTCTAAGCGGTTAGGAATAAAGAACTCACCACCTTTCTCATAAAAATTAACTGGAACATACTCACTGAAATCTTCAATTGAGTTGATCCTTTTTTTCATGGAATTTATGAAAAACGTAGAATTTTTAATCCTGAAAACTACTTTACCATACAGACTTGTTGTAGTTGTATCATTTGCTTTAGTTTCAATTAAGTCTTTGCGTTTCTCTGGTGTACACTTTGCAACGCTTAGCAAAAGAAGTATGGACACGAAAAAGTATTTTGAATCAACGGGTTTCATAAATCATGGCTTTAAAGTGACGAATCCAGCAAACTTACCTCGACCCAACGGCTTCTTTCCTTTGTCAATATTATCAACCGTAAGCGATGGTCCTCCCTTTCCATCCCATAATCCTTGAACTTTAATTCCCGATTTACCGGCTTGATGCACAGAAAAAACCGCCACACCAGCAGCATTAAGTCCGACACTGTGAACTCTAGCTACATGTTTACCTGCTCCATTAGCTGTTCCATCAGAAGTCCAGATCGCTAGATCGTCTACCTTAGGATCAGTCCTTCTCAAGGAATAACCCTCCTTCTTCAATCCATCTATCATGTCCTGTACTGTTGCATTTCTGCCACCCTTTTGCTGGGTTGACAAAACATCAAACCATGCAGTTCCTTGCATAGGTGCCAACACACATTCAACACAATCAGAAAAATTGTCATCGAAATTAAATATTGCGTTAACTATGACTTTTTCCCCTTTTTTATTCTTTCCCCAAGTTACATTTCTTGCTTGATCAACCGTTTCTGGATAGGCCACCTTACCCTTTTTTTCCCAATATTTGATTGCGGCACTAACTGATATAACAGCTGCTTTGCTTACTGACCTTGTCGCAGTTACTGTAACTCCTGACAATATACCAGAAGTTGTACCTGTCAACGCATAAACTTCAAGGAAATCAAGCAATCCCTGTGATAAAATCGGGAAGTTCCATCCACCGTCCGGATCGACACCTGTAACCGGGTTGTTCCCCATCCCAATGTACGGTGAAAAGAACTGCCCCTTGGGGTCTTTGCTTGTCCACCTTGCCACCCTTGCATCGTACATCCTGAGCTCAAAAGCATTCCAACCAGTCTCTTTGTCTTTCTCCGCAAACTGCCCCTGGTAGCCATACCTGTAATCTTCCCTGGTTATCTCCCGGTTCTCCATGGGCAAACCGAAGGGGTAATAGTCGGCACCAGCCACAATGTTGCTGCGTAGGTGGGTTATTTTCAGGTCGTCCCACCACACGCGGGTGTCTTCGCTTTCGTTGGCCACGTAGATGTAAACATAACCGGGGTCGGTAATAGTTATCTGGGGGATGCTCACACGCTCATGCACCGAAGTGATTTCTGCGCCAGGCGCAAAACCCGGTGGTGAGGTTGCGGAGACCCGTTTCCAACCAGCCGTTACAAAGTTAAAGTTGCGGTCGTAGAGCAAATAATACAGATAAGCGTGCGGTCTGTTGCTTACTTCATTGCCATTGCCAATACCTGTGGCACTGAGGGCAGAAGCAAGCCCATTGTTGAACACCTGGCTGGCTTGCGCTACCGTCTCTAAGCCTACTGCAGTGTTTACAAAACTGTTGGCCAAAAGGGTGGCCATAGACCCGGCAATACTACTGCGCGAGTAGCTGGGCTTGGTCTCAAATTTTACGTAGGCCTCCATATCCAGCTTGTCGCCAGGCTGCACGGTGATGCCGATGGCGGGGCCAATGGATTTAAGGTCAGGTGTAATACCCGGGAAACCACTTTTCCAATACGTGTACGATGATGTGTTAGGCGCAGGCACTGCGGTAGAAGGTGCTGTGCGGTTCATGTACGGTGCGGTATTAGCCGTGGCAAAGAGATTCTTGAAGTAGGCCATTTCCTGCACCCGCGGATTTGAAAATACGGGCTGGCCATTGTCTTCCATCGTAGCCGTGTAGGTGAACGGCTCGGGATTCCCTACCACCCCACGCACGTTACCAAGGTGATCGTTCACTTCATATATTGAATAGTTGGTAAGCGGTTTGTAAATACCCACTCGGCCGGCTGCGTATATGGGTACTTCGGTGAGGTACATCGAGCCACCACCTGCTACGTCTTGTTCGTATGTGGCAAGGGTATTGCCTGCCGCATCGCTCACGTAGTAGGTAACGTTTTGAACTGCCTCAGAGGAGTTATAGATGGTTTTCTTCACGCGGTTGCCGCGGTCGTCATAGGCATAGCTGGCCTTTAGTTTGTTGGCACCATCGCGTATTTCTTTGGTGAGGCCATAGGCTGTGTAGCTAATCTTCATGGTGTTGGTGCCTTCGGTTTGCTGTGTCAATTGGCCAATGGAGTTGTATTGGTAGTTAAGCAGTGTCGGGCCACCAATTCCGTTGGTTACGTTGTCAAGTTGGTTCGTGTTGACCTTGTAGTTGTAGGCATAGTTGGCCAGCGAGTTTCCGGTTTTGCCTTTGCGGGTGAGGGCATAAATATTTCCGTTTTTGTCGTAGTTGGTAACGGCTTCTTTGTATTGCTGGTAGTTAGGTGTGCCTGAAACAGTATTGATGTTAAGGCCATAACTGCCAGCGCCCGTCACACTACCAAAGTCGGCATTGGTGAGTTGATAGCGGTTGTCATAATTAAAGGCATAGCCGCGCGGCACATGGCTATCGGAAGGGCTATGCCAACGGATGGATTTTACAGCACCACCAAATTGATCGGGATAAGTACCTGGCAGTGAGAAGCTGCCGGCATCGGCATAACCGGCTGGCACATAATCGTTGGCATTGTAATCCAGTGCCATACCAAACACATCGCGCTGGAAGGCTGCGTTTGTTCCGGATAACCCATCCTTTCCGATGTCTTTGGTGGGGTCAGGGTGATTAATAAATTTCAGTGAGCCATCGATGTTGTACACATAGTCGATGCCCTGTATGTTATTGCCCAACTCCACGCGCTTGAGCGGGCCGTGGAGATAATAAAAGTATTTAGCTCGCACCGATTTGGTGCTGCCATCTAAACTGGTGGAAGCCACGGTGAGGCGGTTGTTCTTATCGTAGTCGTAATGATGATAGAACGCATCCGTTTGCCCTTGCTGGTAGGCTACTTTCAACACGTTGCCGAAGTAGTCGTATTCGTAGTCAACCGTTTTCGTGGGGCTGTTTACGCTAAGTGAAATGTTTTTAATACTGCTGTTGGGGGAATATAATGAGCAATCGCCATATAGCACGCCAGTAGAGGCAATCGTAGAGGGGTAAAAAGGTGCGCCATTCTTTTTATAATAGACGGTTGTGCCCACTCGTTCCACTCTAAACACATCGGTGGTGGTGTAAGTACCAAACGAGCCCTTGAATGCGCCATTCTCATAAATCTGAACTGTGCCGTCATTTACGAAATAGAGCGCGTAGGCAATGGAGGAATAGCTGGCATTTGGGTTGGTGGCTGATAAGCCCATCATTTTGTAGGTATTGGTTTCGCCTGCCGAAAACTCAATCCACCCATTTGTGTTGCTGGCAATGGATTGCACGGAAAAAGCACCGGCATCCCAATTTGAAGTGACTCCGTTTTTGGTAATGGTATTGAGATTTTGACTGACGCCTGTCAATGCTGACCATTGCGCAGATTGAGTCAGTGGGAGTGATTGTTTCATCCATGTGAGCTGGCCAAATTCGTCATACGAATACCACGTGGTGGTGTTTTCGTTTTTAGTGCGTGCTACCTGGCCTATCAAATAATTTTGCGAGGTGTGCAAGGCATCGGTTGGATAGTCGCTGGCAGGCGCATCGTACTGTATGAAGTTGGTTTCTTTACAGCGGGTATCGCCACCGTTGCCGGTTACTCCGGTGTACCCAACATTGTCCACAATATTCAACACACTTGTTGAAGCAGGCACTGCGGTGGTATGCGGCTCAAATACAAAAGGCGTGGTGCCCGATACTTCGTACTCCCCACTTTCAATCAAGCGGCCGAGGTAATCGTAGTTGGTGTATGAAAAACGTGCGGGAGTTGGGGGCGTTTGCAATGGCGCATCACGCTGCAACTGGTTTTGTGAGAAGCGTATCTTGCCATCGGTGCTATACACAAACCGCGACATGCCCTCATCGGGCGAAGTCGTTTCGATCAGGCGGCCGAGGTGGTCGTATTTGTAGTAGGTAACAAATGTTGGCATATCGGGTGAACCTGTGTTAATCCCATTAGGCGCTACCGTAGCAACCACTTGACCAACATCATTATAATAAGTGTAGCTCCACTTGCCATCAGTCACTGATGCCAATGTTTTTCCATCGGCATCGGTGTAGGAGGAAGATTGTTTTCCATTCGGATCTGTCGATACTACTTTGTAGCCCACGTTGCCAGAGGGAGTAACGGAGCCAGCAACAAAATATCCTCGAACTTGGTAATAGTTGTTTATTTCACTTGCTGCAAAAACTGTTTTTTGTGAAGATACCTCATGGTTGCTTCCCATTTTATTATTCTCGCCTACCCCAGCTGATTTGCTTGTGGTGGGATTCGGCCCCGGAGGTGTATAACTTCTGCTATACGGGAACTGCGTGGTAGGTGTGGCGGGTTCCAGATTGTTTGCCGAGCTATAGTACCAGCCAAGGGTGCCTGCAGCATTGCCGACAGGCTTGGGATTGTTGAGTTCACCAGCTAAGCCAGACACAACGGGCTTGTCAAAATCATTGGCCGAGTAGATTTGGTTCGAAGAATTTTGAACAAAATTATTCTTGTATATAAACCCACTTTCTAAAATAGGTGCGGGCATGGTAGAGGCTGAAGGATTATTCAGGTTATCATACAAAGGTTGCGAAGCCCAGACTTTGCCCGATAAAAAATCGATGCTCTCCGATAAGATGGTGTTGCCAAAACCATCTTGGTAGGTGCGGCCATCAGAAATAGGCTGACCGTTTTGATCGTAGGCAATTTGCTCGGTCCAATTGACAAAATCATTACATTCCGAGGTGATCACGATCTTTGCACTGAAGGTGCTACCCGAGGGAACGGTGAAGTTCGGCCCGAGGGTAATACTGTGGGTGGCTTGTATTAGAGGTTGTGCCGGATCATACTCAGCAATTACAATATCAATCGGGTCGACAAATACTTGAATTTTTCTCGGGTTGCTCCAAGCACCAGTTGTGGTCCTTGAACGAACATAATAAGTACCGGATGTTGAAACCGTATAAGTGCCGCTGATTGGAATAGCGGTGCTCGTTGAGTTAGCATCCAGACCTTGCCAATAATAGGTTAAAGATGGGTCGCTCCCAAAAGTAAGCACTTTCGGGCCACACGTGTTAATGGAAACGGATTGTAAGTTTGGTTCTCTAACTCTGACGACTACATCTACATAGGGATAAGTATTGCAGTTGTTATTATCCCAACAAAAACCACATTCGGTTTGATTTCTCAAATGAAACCGATATGTGCCAGGCTGAGCTGCGTTAAAAACAAAACTAGACTGGCCCGCGTATTGAGCTGCAAAAACGTCCCAACTTTGACCACCATTTGTACTTGCCCAATAATAAGGCGTGCCAATTCCTGAGTTGCTGCTAATGGTAACATTCTCGCCTAGATAGACGCTTGTGGGGTTAGCGAAGATTTGCCCATCTAAAGGCTTCTGTTTGTAAGCAACGGGCACGCCAGCAGATGTACCACCGCAGTAGAGTGTTACCGTATAAACTCCCGGCACCGTAGCCAGGTAGTTGACGGACGTTGCCCCTGGGATTGCAACTCCATCCTTTTTCCATTGCAAGGCGACACCCGCTGGAACGTTTGCAGATAAATTCTTACTCTGCCCTTCGCAAATGTCTGAGCCGTTCGTGTAGGTGATAATAGGGATGTTTAGTACTGACACGAATAGCGATCCGTCATAAATATGAAGTGTGCAAACTTCAACGGGAGGCGGATAAATCCAGGTATAGTTGTATTGCAAATTCCCGTATTCATCATACCAACCGCCCCATGAATAGTCTATCCCCCAGTAAGGAGGGTCTTGGATCGTTTCACAAATATATTCCTCGGCATGAAAAGAAATCGAACCTGATTTTATCCATTGAATCCAAACCGTATTATTTTGCCCGTATTGAGCAATCTGACCCCATTGACTTGACCAAGTGCCTTGGGATGAACCACCATAACCAGACCCATAAAGATTCATACTGCTGCCAGCACAAACTACACTAGGCCCACTAATTGTTAGCGTGTGGTATTCAACTTGGCTGTGAGCTGTGATGAACAAGAAAAAGACAAAAGTCCCGATGAGAAACGATTTAAGTGTCGCCATAGTCAATTGCTCCATGTTGTAAATTGATGAACCACTTACTGATTAGTATTAAACCTCTTGTAGTTGATTTTATTCTCAGACACTAATTTCACCCCATATAAGAAACTTTCTGAATACGTCTTTACCAACTGCCCTCTGTCGTTATATTCATATTGCGTAAACATATTCTGATTGTCAAGCACAAAAGTGACCGCGCCTGTTACGGGGTCATACACGTTTGCCGTGAGTGATCCATCTCTTGGTTGAAAACGGAAGTCGTCAAAACTAACCGTGCCACTGGTAGATTTTACGCCTACTTCTAATGAAGAAAAAGTGCCAACCGGAATTTCTACATTGATCTGGTACCAGCTGCCTACTTTCATGGTGCTAACGGGAAAAATTGTTTGTTCTGCTCCTCCATTGAGTGAATAATAGATAGCACCTGCCAGCGAATTAGTCCATGCACTTACGCGGTAAACTCTGCCATTGGTTAAAGAGGCTGGTTTGTAAATGAAAGCCTTTCCAGCAGCACCAATTTGCACAGCATTCTGCCCAGTATGTGTTTCTGTTCCTGTTGGTGTTTTGGTAACTTTTGTGCCCGCGCCTTTAGCCACTTCTCCACCGAAGTAAGTTCCAGTTCCAGAGGCATCCCAATCTTCGGCTCCTGAATAGGCAAATTCATGGTAAGTTGCGTTGGAAGAATTGGCATACACCTGCTTTGCACTAATATCCTTTTTAGAACTACTAAAAATATTGTTTAAGTCTTTGCCTTCCAATGCAGCCGAGTAATGATCGTAGCGTGTGACTTCGCCTGTCTTTTGCCAGCCAGTGTTGGCAGCACCTGATGCGAAACTGAACTCTTGAGAAGGAGTAAAATTCAAGCTGCCGTCTGCACGTAGGTTGGCATACGTTCCTTTGTACACATAGTTTTGGTGCTTACGCCATACGTCTGGGCTGCCTTCGGTGCCTTCACTATAATTGGCTCCATTTAGATAGCGATAATTCCCCCAATTACTTTTCCAAGTCTGGACAGATGCGCTTAACAACCCAATGTTATTGCCGGCAGCATCAACTTGATAAGTATAGCTCGCTGCCTCATGCCCCAGCATATTTTTGTTGTTGATATCGATGGCTTTACTACCCATTTGCGAATACTCGGGTACTCTGAAGGCAGGTTTGGTCACTGTTTTGCTTCTTAACCCCAGAGGACTCTTTTCTGTCTTCTCTACCACTTGGCCAGAGATAAAATCCCACACTTTGTTTTCGGTTTCACTGGTAAAGCCGTCTTTGGTTTTGACTATCTTAACAAGTTCACAAGGATATTTTAGGATAGTGGTTCGGGAATTCTGATGAAATTGGTAATGTGTATTGTTGCCCGCTCCGCCAAACTCACCTATCTGATCAAACAGCAGAACACCCTCTGAGTAAACCCCTTGGCGATTATTCTCGATTAAATTACTTGACGCATTTCTTTGTACGAGCGGATTGGCTGAGCTTGAATAGATCAAATCGCTACTTGAAACGAGAGTAAATGGATCATAAAGTTTGTATGACCTTAGCTTTCCTATTTTGGAAGTATAGTCTGATATTTCATTTCTAACAGACTTGGTATACCTGTTAAAATAAGTAGTGTTATCAAACGGCCAAAAACCTGTGTTATAGGTAATTGCCATAACTTGAGTATAACCGATATCAGAAACACCGGTGTTTGTAACCATATCCTTAAATGGAGTTTCAAATTCATACACCTCCTTGGCATTGATTGGCGCCAGTGCCAGACTTGGTGCATTGCCTGCCTGATGGGTAAGCACGGTGACTCTTGAATACATGACCGGAGTAAATGGGTAATTTGGCAAAGTATTGAATTGCCTGTCAATTATAGCTTTGTCGTACTCAGGTTCTTGCGCAACAACGCCTGAACTCGCCCCATCATCGTTTTCATATTCATAGCTGAATCCAATTATCCTGCCTTCATCCTTCAAAGTCAAGGATGCAACTCTGGTATTTCCGCCAGCTTTATTTAATCTTTTCTTTATTGTTCCGTTGTCTGACAAAATCACAACCGATCCGCTCGGACACGGGGGATTAATGCTCATTGTCCTAAAACTTCGATTCAGCCTTATTACTCCATCACGCAAAGTCTCTGCTTTATATGTGCCACTATAGTCAGCAGTGCGTTCGACCGAGCCGTTGCAAGTGTACTTAACAGTTCCTGAAATTTTCACAGTGCCCCCAGCGTCAACGAAGTATTCTGGATCCAGTGGTCTTAGTACTTGACAATTATAATTAGGACAATCAGCACTATAGCTGACTTCTGGACCGTAAAACTCATATCCGGAAACGGAGGCATACTGATCCCTTTGATACCTTATCTCTAGCATCGAACCAAGTGGATTAGTAATTCTGCTTAAAGACCACGCTTCTCCGCCAACACCACCTTGGTCATTTGCCTTGTGTGTATTGTAGGAACTAGTACCCGCTGGAGCATACATGCCCCAACCATCCCACTTATCCTTATCATAACTTGGATTCTCACCATATTCAAACTTGTAGTCAGGTACTAGCTTACTTTCGTTTCGACCCAATAAAGCAACTCTAGTAAGTGTAAGTTTACCTTTATTGGCTGAGGTTGAGTTGTTGGCACCCGGGCAAAGGTCGTAGCTATGACTGAACTTCACTCTCTTCAATGCATTTTTAATAATGAACTCCCCTTGAGGGGGATGAATTGAACTTGTCTCCGAAAAGAAATCATTCACCAGCCAGAACTTGCCGATGTTAGCCAAGCCCGCATGGCTTGGCATCGCAAAGCCACCTTGCTCCAATGGCAAGAATAATTTTTGATAGGATTCTCTCGAAATCAGGTCGATCTCATTTAGCCTCAAAGTGCCAACGCCATTGACACTCATATTGTCAAATCGACTATTTTTCAAAAATAATGCCACATGACTCCTAGTCTCGATGCTGTTTAGGTAATACAATTGTTTATACCCATTTGTGATACTTTGCGAAGTATTTGCTGCATCAATTACGGTTCCAGAAAAGGGTATGCTCCATTTATAACCGTCTGAGAACTTCCCGTAATTAAATTTCACCCAATAGCCCCAATCGTTAACATCAATCGTCCCATTGGGCGAATTACTTACCCCTCCGCGGTCGACAAAATCTGAACCAGTTATCCCAGTTAGCAACCAAGTGTTGGCAAATGGCTTATCTCTTTTTACTTCGGAATACTTTGTCGTTGGATTGGTAGGACTTTCAATTCTTGTATAGTTCTGATATTCGTAGCTTGCCAATGCAAAGTGATAGGTAACGCCATTTGTTCCGGTTATCGCGTAACCTCCAATTGCGGTAGGTCTACTTTCCACACCAAATAAGGTCGTTACAGTAGACTTTTGAGTTCTATCACTTCCCGAAAAATAATCCATATATCCAGAGGAGAAATTGCTTGGTGTACTGCTTATTTCTGCATTTGTCAGCCATTCTATATGATTCGCCATGGGTATCTTTTTCGCTCCTGCCAGATCAGGTCTGATTCGGTTCTGAAAAATATCATCATCAAGTTTGTATGTAAGGACATCGTCAGATGTCGAATTTGAAAGCCCATAGTAAAACTCTGGCAAATTTACCGGTGAACCTGGAGTTGCGCCAGCGTGGTAAAAATAAGAGTTTGAATTTGAGCCTTCGTAAATAAAAGGAACCTTGTATTGTTGATAGGGAAGTGGAGCCCATCGACCATAGTAGATAGACATTTGGTGAGGCATTGCTACACTACCTATATCCAATCTATATGGTTTGATGCTACCCGAAAGTCCTGGTGCCTTAACAGAATAATTGTCCGTAGCTAAGGAAAGAGCAGTATTGGCATCTTTATATGCCAAATTTTCTTTTAGATAATAATTTACATCTGAGGCGTTTCCGGAGGTTGTATTTAAACCATAAGTAGCAATAGTCGGGCTAGTCACACCATTCACTTGCAAGCCGATCCTTCCTCCATTGCCAATTTGTGTTGCCGTTGTAGAGTAAAGTAGATTGCCATTGTTCAAGTTAAGAACGCCAAGCATTGATTCATTTCTAGTTTCATCTAACCAAATCCAATAATTTTTATGCAAAAATCCTTGTTCAACAGTCCTACGGTTATACGCCCACGCACCATCAACTGGCGAATTCGGCGATTGACTTGGCGAGACAAAAGACAGTCCAGCTCCTATACCAATACTTATTGCGGCTTGTGTGGCAATATTTCCACTTGCTGCAGCAGTTCCGCTAGTACCCCAGGTGGCAATAGTAAATGCTGCAAGCGCAAACTCAGCAACTGAAAAATTAAACCCATTTGCGTCAAAGTTAAATCCGGCAACACCTCCCTCAATCGAACCCTTATTGTCATATGAGTACTTGGCTAGCCCAATTAAACTCAAAGAGCCGTAATGCCCCTGAACATTATTCCAACCGATTTGTCCGAAACCCAGTGCACTAGATGTCCAACCCCTGACACGATCTAAATCCCTTCTTGTGACGCTTTGCACCTCTCCACTTGCATCATCAGGATATTGGACAATACTTCTTGTGATTGCCCCAACATTTAAAGTCCAGCCCAAACCCACCCATGACGCTTCTTGTTCCAGGCCAATGCCTGCGTTATACGTCAAGGGCACAGAAAAACCACCGTCCGGTCCGGGAACATCGAGTATGGGCAAGCTGAAGCTAAAGTCACCGGTTAATAAGTTCACCATATCGGTTGCTCCCGGCTCTTCGTAGGAAATGTACTCAGGCTGGTGCGGGCCAGTGGTGAGTGCGTAACTCACCGTTGCATGGACGGTAGATTCTAGTATTAACAATAAGAAGAGAACAGCTAAAAACTTTGAGACAAATCGGTTTCTTAAAAAACGCATAGTTGTTATAATTTAAGAGATGGGGTTTTATTAATGTCAGCTTTTGTGAAAGGGAACTTTACTTTGCCAAAGCCAAGGGAGTGGCCTTCTACCACAAGTTCAAAATTGTTTTCTGTCGGCTTCTCAAATATGATTAAAAACCTGGAGGGGCCCGTGCCATACGAGCGAGTGTAAAGATAGTCGGTGATGGAATAGGTCTTTACATTGGTAGCCAGCACAATGTTTTCAGAGAAAGAAGATGACAGGTATGAAATCTTCTCGGCAAAAGAGCCCAAGTCCATCGCAAAGCCTGTTTCCAGGTCTTTCCCTTCCCGCTCCACAGATAAAACAAAATACAAATAGGGAGCGTAAGCTTTGCGGAGCGAGTCAATCTCTTTGGCTGTGCCTTTTTCCATTTGGTGCTTTACAATCAAATCAGTTGGCTTGTAGGTGGCCTCAAGTTTAAAATCTTCGTATTCTACTGTTTGAATGAGGCCATTGTCTTCATCCTTTACAAAGGCCATCAATGCAGGCTCGTCCAATGGCTTGGTTTGGCAACCATAGCAAAAGAAGATCAATCCAATCAAAAGAGCACGTATCATTTGTGAGTAGCTTGATATTCGGCATTCATTTTTTCCAACACCTCATCGGTGATGTCGTTGCCCTTTTTGGCAAAAACAATATTGCCCGCACTGGTAGCGGCCATAATAAACTCATAGCCTTTCTGCTCCCCATATTGTTTTAAGAAGTCGTTGATCTCATTAAATACCTTCTTGGTTACCAACTGGTCTTCCTTAGACGCATTTTCGGCCGTAGCTTGTCTATAGCTTTCCAATTGCTGTTGCTTAGTGCCTATCAATTCCTCTGATAATTTCTGTTCCCTTGCACTCATGCCTTTCTTTTCTTTTTCATACTTAGCTATCTCGCGGTTGGTTTCCATGGTGAGGGTATCAATGTTGGCTTTCCACACGGCAATTTTCTTTTCATAGGCATCTTTGGCCACTTTCGCCCCTTTGAAGTTGGTGATCAACTTCATGGAATCTACATACACAATTTCCTTTTTATTGAAATAGACATTGGCTGCAAATGCAATAGCCGCCAAAGACAACACAATGGAAACAATTGACACTATGTTAATACCGTCCTTCCCTTCTTCTGATTTTTGAATCTTCTGCGCCATGTTAATTCTTCGTCTTTTTAGTATCTGTCTTTAGTTGCTTCATCTCTTTGATCAGTTCTTGAATGAGTTCTTGCTGCTCGTTCAGTTTTTTGTTTTGCTCTATAGAGTAAAGTGTTAGCTCCTCCACCTTTTTTAACAACAGCATATTCATCTCGCCCAGTTGCACCCCGTTTTTCTCCATTTCTTTGGCAGAGGGCACTTCGGGCAGGTGTTTGTTTTCTTTGATGTAAGTTTCTATTTCGGCTAGGGGTTTTAGATCGTAGTTGGGCTCGAAGACGTAGTCGGGGCCGGGTACGTTTAGGTCTACTTTTACTTCTTTGGTATGAACTGTACCGTTAACGGTAAGTTTTGCGTCTGTTTGAGTAGTTCCAATTCCAACGTTACCGCCCCAGCGGTTGAGAATCACATCGCCATAGGCAGTGCCTGAACTTTTAACAGCTTCTAAATAACCAAATCCATTGGTATCAGCACTTGTGCCCATAAGAAGGGAAGTAAATCCACCAGTTGCTGTCGAAGGATTTCCAATAATTACTTCAGTTTTACTGTTTGAGTTATAGACGTTCAACTTTGCAGAGGGACTGGTGGTGCCGATGCCTACGTTGCCTATCGAGTTAATCACCATGCGGTCGGTCAATGGTAGGCCTCCAGCCCCGTACGTGTTTGGAGGAGTTGTAGCAAAACGGAGCTCCCCTCCCGAATATTGATCTGTACTCCAATTGGCGTACGAATAAATCTTAGCACTTGTGGCGAAATCATAGTGCCTTGTAAAGGTGATCGCACCAAATTCCCCTGTGAATCCTTCTGCAGCAGCTATGCTGCCTAAACGGATACCAGGAATCTGAGCATTGATATGCAATTTGGTAAGGGGAGCAGAAGTGCCAATGCCTACGTTTCCGTCAGAGTTTATTCTCATCCTTTCCGTAAGAGTAGCCCCTGAAATATTTGTAAAGATTCCTGATTGATTGGTTTGAGAAAAAACAATGGGCTCTCCAGAGCTGGATGCGATAACTGGAGCATATCCAGCTTTTTTTATAAAGCCAAGCCGAGAATCACCTATGTTGTCCAAGCCCCAGGCCGCATTTTCAGCATTCCCTAGCATAGTCCCACTCACAGTTGTGTTTCCAAATAAAGAGATGGTGGCCGGAACTCCAACGCTACCGCCCGCATCTAAACCCCTTAATATTATTGATCCGCCCCCGTTACCATTCTGGTCGCTTACATTGATAAAAGCAACTTTATCTGCTCTGGTCACTGATAACTCGCCATGTATTTGCAATGCTCTTATAGGTGTTGTAGTGCCTATGCCAACTTTATCCATAAAGTAATTTACTTTACCACTTTCTTGCTGCCGAAAGGCCCCATCAATTTGTACTGAAATTTGACCACCCGTTGAGGCAAAGCCAAAAGTTTCGTCTCCACCTGTGTAATATAATCCTGGACCGGATGGCCATAGGCCGTAGGCTCCCAAAACCCAATTACCAAAAGTAGCTCTATCACCCGACAGAGGGGTTTGAGAGTTGACTGATTGCACAAATAGTAGCGAGACGTATAGCAATAAGACCATTTCCCTTTTCATGCGTTATTTCTTTAGTTGGTTAATTTCTATTTGCATTTTCTTCATTTGCTCCTTCGCTTCTAAGCTCGCCTGCTTCATTTCTTCATTCACCGTTTTCAACCCAATCACATACAGGGTAAGCTCCTCAATCTTCTTCCCCGATGCATCGGGACTAACGGTGCGTTCTTTTAACTTTTCGATCTCCTTATTTTGATCAAGGATGTATAAAGTCAGCTCTTCGATCTTACGCAACAGCAACATGTTCATCTCGCCCAATTGCACCCCGTTTTTCTCCATCTCTTTGGCAGAGGGCACTTCGGGCAGGTGTTTGTTTTCTTTGATGTAGGTTTCTATTTCGGCTAAGGGTTTTAGGTCGTAGGTTGGTTCGAAGACGTAGTCGGGCCAGCTAGCTTGAAGTTTAACGGTTACTTCTTCTGCAATTGCCTTGCCCGCTACTGCGAGTTTGTAACCTTTGGTATCTGCTGTGCCTATGCCAACATTACCCGAGGCCTGCACTGCCAGATGCGGATACCAAGTGCCTCCATTCCAATGATGCGTACCAACAACGAACATATCTTGCGCCTGGCCAACGTCATCGCCAATGTTTACCCTTAGCTCAGTTTGGTTTGCTGCTGTATTGTAACGGGCAAGCCAAATAGGATCACCAGATGCTGCGTCATCAACTCCTCGCAAGTTTAACCTGTTTCCATAACCTGTAGCAGCTCCTCCATTTAAACCCACGCTAAGATTTCCATTTACTTCTAGCTTCTCAGAAGGGGTTGTGGTGCCAATACCTACGTTGCCGTTGTTGAGGACTTTCAGGAATGTCTTCCATTGCCCATCGCCATGAAAAAAGTTGCCAACTGTAAACGCATCGTCTCCACTTGAATCATCACCAATATTTACCCTGAGTTCCGTTTGATTTGCCGCTACGTTGTAACGTGCCAGCCACATGGGATCACCTGATGCTGCGTCATCAAGGCCGCGCAAGTTTAATCTGTTTCCATATCCCGTGGTAGCTCCTGAGTTAAGGCCAACATTAATATTTCCATTTACCTCGAGTTTCTCAGAAGGGATTGTCGTGCCTATGCCTACGTTGCCGCCCCATCTGCTAATTATCACATCGCCATAAGCAGAACCTGAGCTTTTAACGGCTTCTATATAGCCAAAGCCGTTGGTATCGGCACTTGTGCCCATCAGAAGTGATGTGAATCCACCGGTTGCTGTTGAAGGATTTCCAATTATCACTTCTGTTTTATTACTAGAATTATAGACGTTAAGTTTGGCCGATGGGGAAATGGTGCCAATGCCAACATTACCTGACGGATATTGAACATGGACATAGGCATTATTTGACCCATCGATCAACTGCCATGCCCAACCACCACCAGCAGCAGTTCTAACGCCAAATCCTAATGCTCCTGCTGAGTTATAAAGAAACCTGCCTCTGGAGGTATTACCGTCCTGAGTCCAATTCTCTTGTGCAATTGCCGAAATGCTTAAGATATTCTGAAGCATGAGTAGTGAAAAAATTAAATTTTTCATTTTCTATTTTTTAATTTTCAATTGTTCTATTTCCTTTTGCTGCGCTTCATCTCGCTTCTTCAACTCAATAACATATAATGTCAGCTCCTCCACCTTCTTTAGCAGCAACATATTCATCTCCCCCAGTTGCACACCATTTTTCTCCATCTCCTTGGCAGAGGGCACTTCGGGTAGGTGCTTGTTTTCTTTAATGTAGGTTTCTATTTCGGCAAGAGGCTTTAAATCGTAGGTGGGCTCGAAGACGTAGTCGGGCGGACGGTTAACGGCAACTTGTACTTCGGTGCTCCAAGTTTTTCCATTTACAGCAAGTTTGAATGAACCGGGGTCGGTGGTGCCGATGCCTACGTTGCCATTATTTTGGATAAAAAGCCGATCAATTGAATTGGTCTGTAGGCTTAGTGGATCAGAAACACTGCTATTGCCCAACACCATACCATTTACATACTTAATGAACCCAACAGATGAAGTTGTGGGACTGGTTCCCGTTCTATAAAGCCCAATCCCACCCTTTATAGTTAAGGTTTGATCTGGTACATTGGTGCCTATGCCTACGTTGCCCGATGTTACTCTAAGCCCCCCGCCACCTACTTCGACAAAACTTTTCCCATAAGATGACCCTGGGTCTAAAATAATACCTGTTGCCCAGTTCAATTTCAACTGTTGGTAGTTTGGGGCATTCCAAGATCCGCTCGTTTTAAATATCCCATAATCTAATGGAGAGGGGCTATACCAGGTAATACCATCTGCGGCAGCGCTACCAGTTAAATCACTAAAGCTGAGTTTAGCTCCCGGGGAAGCGGTGCCTATGCCTACGTTTCCATTGTTATCAATACGCATCCTCTCAATATTCGCAGTGCCCAACGCCAAAGCATGATTCGAGTAGGTAAACATATCTACTTTACCTGTGCTTGGAGACAATACAAATTCTGTCCCGTTTACATTGTCAAAAATATCGATTGTCGGATTGGGTGTGGTTGACCCATTCGACACGAGCCTTAAATTTCCTGCCTGATTGCTGTTTACTTGTAACCTATATAAAGGGTTGGTAGTGCCAATGCCTACGTTGCCCGATGTTACTCTAAGCCCCCCGCCACCTACCTCGACAAAACTTTTCCCATAAGATGACCCTGGGTCCAAAATAATACCTGTTGCCCAGTTCAATTTCAACTGTTGGTAGTTTGGGGCATTCCAAGATCCGCTCGTTTTAAATATTCCATAATCTAGTGGAGATGGGCTATACCAGGTAATACCATCTGCGGCAGTGCTACCAGTTAAATCACTAAAGCTGAGTTTAGCTCCCGGGGAAGCCGTGCCTATGCCTACATTACCTGCACCATAAAATATTGCTGTACCGCTGGTAGACCACTGAGCCAGGGCATAAAAAGGCGTGGTCGCCAGCAAAATAATTTGAATAGTTCTCTTCATATCAGCTATTTCATTAAGGTTTCAGGATTGTTGATTTTCCCCGTTAAGATTACTCCTTTCGGGAAATCTTTTCCTACGAATTCAAGATGACAAGCTAACGGGTAGGTTTTTTCACAAAAAAGGAAATTTAAAATCGCACGACTACCCCACAATTGGGGTATTGCATTTTTACCAATTATTGCAGTAGACTGTTTTGTTTAACCTTCTATGCTAAAAGCCAAACTATTGGTTGTTGATGATCACCAACTTTTTCGCAAGTCGCTTGTAAGTTTATTGGCCATTTTTCCAATTAACCTTACTTTTTTTGAAGCAGCCAACGGATTGGAGGCCTTAGAAACACTAAAGGGTAATCAAATTGACATCGTGTTGTTGGATATTCAAATTCCGAGCCTGAATGGCATTGACTGCCTGAGGAAAATAAAAGAGTTGCATTCTCAAGTCAAGGTGATTATTCTGACTCAGTTCGATGAGCCTGCCTTGATAGTTCATGTGGTGGCGTTGGGTGCAGATGGTTTTCTGTTAAAGGACACTAGCCCTAACGAACTTGAAAAAGCGATTGGAACGGTCATTCAAGATGGGCACTATTTTACAGAGTTGGTCCACGAAACACTGGCTTTGAACCTTGGCAAAAATGGTCAACGCCTCGCCCAACTTGATATTTCACCGCGAGAATTTCAAGTGGCTAATCTATTGAAAGATGGACTCGGTACTAGTGAAATTGCCGAGAAGCTTGGTCTGGCTCCGTCTACCATCAGTAGCTATCGGAAGTCGCTCATGGAGAAAACAAAATCTAAGAATGTTGCGGAGCTTGTAAAGCTGCTATTCACTACGGGGCTGGTTGTAAAATAGAGCGGACTTAAAAATGATTACAGAAACATTGACAGAGCATCACCAAAGTTGACCCAAAAAACAGAGGTTGGAACAATTTCTCCTACCTTTGTGTTGGAAGAAGTAGAAATTGAAAAACACACTATAAAAATCAATACCGTTATGGGAAAAACCTTAGAACTAACCGATGCAACCTTTGATGAAACGTTAAAAAGCGATAAACCCGTTTTAGTGGATTTTTGGGCTGAATGGTGCGGCCCTTGTAAAATGATTGGCCCCGTTGTAGAAGAACTGGCTAGTGACTATGAAGGAAAGGCTGTGATTGCAAAACTAAATGTGGATGAAAACCCGCAAGTGACTGCTCGTTTTGGCGTGCGCTCAATCCCTACATTGTTGGTTTTTAAAAACGGCCAAATTGTAGACAAACAAGTGGGCGCTGTGCCTAAATCTGTTTTAGCTGGAAAATTGCAAGCGCAAGTAGCTTGACAATTTGAAAATTAGCCGAATTGAAAATTAGCCAATGATGAGAGTCGTTGGCTTTTTTTATTCAACTCAATCAGCGTTTTTTGCAGGTAATACTTTCTTTAACCTCTCTACCATCTCCAAAACGGCTGGGCAGACGAGTGTATTCTTGTAGGTCAAGTCGATGATTTGCACCATCTTTTTTCGATTGGTGTGTGGATACTCGCGACACGCTTTTGGTCTATCTTCATAAACGCTGCAATAGTTTTCAGCGTCCAAGAACGGGCAGGGAGAAGATTTTAAAACAAAGTCCTTGTCTTCATCTATACGCAAATATTTTTCAATAAAATCGCCCGGCTTCATGCGAAGCGATTTGGCCACACGCTCTATGTCGGTTTGGTAAAAAATGGGGCTTGTCGTTTTGCAGCAATTGGCGCAGGTAAGGCAGTCCATTTCTTCAAAAACTTCGTCATGCAATTGGTGAAAAGCATCATCAATTACTCTCGCATTTTTGCTTTTCAGCTTCTGCAAAAAGACACGATTCTCTGCAGACTTCTTCTTTGCTTCAACAGCGAATTTTGATAGATCCATGATCAGGCGGAGTTGCGGGCAGCATTGATGATTCCGAACATGCTTCGAATGATCAGTTTACGATAACGCTGCTCGTGCTTTTTGTTGTGCTCGTTTAAGTTCCGTAGGTTCATGAGTGAAGATTGTTGAATCGCAATAAGTGGCAAAACGATTTGTTCTCGCAAATGCACCGATTGCCGAATCGTTGGATTGTTTCCCATCAATTCGCTAAGCCCAGAAATATCCAACGTCTGGCTGCTGGATAATAAAAACTCCGCATGCATCTTTTTCCAAAATTCACCGAATTCCGGATCATCACCCAAATAGGCAGTTGCTTCGTAAAAAGTCTTCGTCAGTGACATCATGCTATTCCCGAGCAGTGTTCTAAAAAACAAAGAGTTTTGATAGAGCTCTTTCAACTGATCGCCCTTTCCTTCTTTTTGCAACTCATTGAGCGAGCTTCCCACTCCATAGAAACCCGGAATGTTCTGTTTCATCATTGCCCATGAACCTACGAACGGTATCGCACGTAGATCTTCAAACTTTAAACCCTCTGCACCATTTCTTTTCACGGGCCTTGAACCAATATTCGTGTCGCCAAAAAACGAAAGGGGTGTTACTTTCTCCAAATAAGGAACAAACTTGGGATGATGCTTTAAATCCAGATAAGCCAAATACGCCTGTTCTGCCAAATGATCCAGCAAGTTTTTATCGGCCTCGGTCATTTGCATTTCAGTACGCGCAAAAACAGAGCCCTCCAAGCCGGCAGAAATCAACTGCTCTAAATTGTATTTACTGGAAACTATTTTGCCGAAATTTGAACTAATCGTTTGGCCCTGCACTGTCACTTGTACTTCTTCATGTTCAATCGTATCGCCCAAGGAGGCATAAAAGTCGTGCGTATTGCCGCCTCCACGTGCCGGTGGTCCTCCCCTGCCATCAAAGAATAATGCCTTTAAATCAAATCTTCTTGATACAGCCGTCAAGTCTTCTTTGGCCCGGAAAATTGACCAATTCGCACGCAAGTATCCCCCATCCTTAGTGCCATCCGAAAAGCCAAGCATAATCGTTTGGTGGTTTTTTCGTCTCGCCAAGTGTTCACGATAGGCTGGAATAGCGTATAGCTCTTCCATAATAGCGGGTGCGTGAGCGAGGTCATCGATGGTTTCAAATAAAGGAACAATATCCAAATCCAATACTTCTTCTTTTCCAATCAGTATCCGAGCCAGCACAAAAACTTCTATCAAGTGTAGGGCACTTTGGCAATTGCTGATCACATACCGATGGCAGCCTGCTGCGCCATTCTCCTGCTGGATTTTTTTGATCGCCAAAACACTCTGAATGGTTTCATTCACCAATGGATCATCAAAGTCAACGAAAACCAAATTCGCTTTTAAGGAAAGCAAATAGTTAATCTGCTCGTGAGATGGCAGTTTTTGGAATTCTGATGAAGAGATACTTTTTTTAGAAGCACTCAATTTATCTAGGATCGACATCCAAACGTAATCGTGTTTTCGGCTGTCCTGCCGGATATCAAGTGCCGCAAAGTGGAATCCAAAAATTCTTATTTTGATGATCAGCGCATCTAACAATTCTAAAAACAAGCCATCGTGCTCTGCCACGAGGCGATTTCTCACTTCATTTAGTTCCACTAACAACTCATCGGCTGACGAATAATTTTTTTGCTGGCGGAATACCAATCCATACACTTTTTGCTCAATAGCTGTGATCCGTTCTGCTACTCCATGAAAAGTAAGACGTCTTCGCAACAAGCGGATATCTTTGTAATAACACTTCAATATCGATTCCTGCAGCCGTGATGCAACCTTTAGAGTGATCTCACTCGTTACAAATGGATTTCCATCGCGATCGCCCCCAGGCCAAAATCCGATAACAATCAATCGATCGTTCTTCCATTCAGGCAATGGTATTTCTAATCCAGCAGCAAGCGAACTAACAATTTCAGGAATGGAATGATAGAAAACGTTCTCCAGATACCAACACAAACTTAATGCTTCATCGTAAGGGGTTGGTTGGCTTTGGTTGATGAACCCGGTCTTCCCTAACTGTTGCAACAGTAAATTGATTTGATTGACATCGCTCACACGAATGGCATTTTCCAAGTCAGTTAGGATACCCAACACGTTGCCTGGGTAAAATTGAGTCGGGTGTGCGGTAAGTACTATTCGAAGGCTAAATTGATCGAGCCGGGATATTAATTCAGATTCCTTTTTTTCAATTTTTGTGCGGAGCAATAAAGCGGGTACCGTGCCTTTTCCGTTGAGGTTGTGCACTTGCTCAAACGCTGCATCTTCTACGGAATCAAATAATGCCACCTGCCGCTCGATGTATTGAATAAAACTAAACAACAAGTCAAACTGCTCTTCTTCGGTAAGTGTGGGCACCAACTCTTTAAAAAACACTTTAAGAATTTCATCAGCCGATTCGCCTTTGGCGAAGCCGGTAGTACAATACTGCTGCAAAAGCGGCAACAATATTCCCGTGCGACTCACATTTCGGAAGGGTAAGTTGAGAAACAAGCTATTGTAGATATGATAGCGAGAACCTACCGTCTGGTCATAATTGGGCATAATTTGAATGGCTAGACAAAGCGTTTATCTTTATTAACAAAAATGTGATGAACTATTTACATCCGTCCTTTGCAGTTCGTTTCAATTTAGCTTATCTTTTCATTTCGGATATTACAACTATGAAGAAAATATTTTGGTATTTTATCGCCCTAACACTTTTCACCTCCTGTCTGGGATTTAAAGAATTGCCTGTGGAATATGATTACAGCTACAGGGGTAATTTCAAACGATACCGAACATTCAGCATCATGAAACCGCTTGGTATTGTTGATTCTACCATGACAAATGCGATGATCGAAAAATCAATCATCGCCCGCATGAAGTTTTTGGGGTATCGGCAAACGGCAAGTAAACCGCATTTGATTGTAGGTTTCAAAATGTACTCCGATAGCCTTAAGTTCAATGGCTACGATCAACCAGATATCGAAGCATGGGTTAAAACACAAGATGAAGATCTGGATTATCACAAAAAAAAGCTAGACATGAAAAGTGGCACCCTACTAATACAGTTTTTTGACAGACGTCAAAATCGATCTGTTTGGCAGGGATATGCAACCACCCTCTACGGAGGAATAGATTTTAATAATCAGCGTCATCTCCGCAACGCGGTCATTTCAATTCTGGACAAGTATCGTTTTTGGGCGGAAGGCTTTGTCGAAGGTCAGGAAGTGAAGGAGACCGAACTTTAACCTATCTGTTTGCCATAAAAACTGACAAAATCACCTAAAATTCAGTTTTCGCTTTTGGAAATTAGTTTTACCTTTGCACACCTTTTTAAAGGATAGATTGTCCTATGGTGTAATGGTAACACTGCAGATTTTGATTCTGCCTTTCTAGGTTCGAATCCTAGTAGGACAACAATAGAAACCCGCCTCCTCAATTGGTGCGGGTTTTTACTTAAAATATGTCAGTAAAGATATTTTCTGGGCGCGCCACCACCTATTTGGCAGAAAAGATTGCTAATGCGTATGGCGAGCGTCTTGGTACGGTTGATTACCAACAATTTAGCGATGGCGAAATGTCGCCATTGATTGGCGAGTCGGTTCGTGGACATGACGTATTTATTGTCCAATCGACATTTGCTCCCGCTGATAACTTCCTCGAACTGCTGCTATTGATAGATGCTGCCAAGCGTGCGAGTGCACTGAATGTAAATGTCATCATCCCTTATTTTGGGTATGCCCGCCAGGATAGAAAAGACAAGCCGAGGGTAGCTATTGCGGCAAAATTAATTGCCAATCTTATCTCTGCATCCGGTGCAAGTCGTATTATGACGTGTGATCTTCATGCCGATCAGATCCAAGGTTTTTTTGATATACCAGTGGATCACTTGGATGGTAACTACATCTTTGTTCCCTACGTGAAGTCGCTGAATCTTCCCAATGTCATGTTTGCTACTCCCGATGTAGGAGGAATTAAGAGAGCTCGCAGCTTTGCCAAATTTTTTAATGCTGAGCTTGCAGTTTGTGATAAGTACAGAAAAGAAGCCAACAAAATAGAATCCATGCGATTGATTGGCGAGGTAGAGGGGAAGGATGTTATTTTGATTGATGATTTAGTGGATACGGCTGGCACCATTTGCAAGGCAGCCGCTTTGTTGAAAGAAAAAGGAGCAAGTTCAGTGCGCGCCATTTGCACGCATGCCGTCCTATCTGGAAAGGCGTATGAAAATATTCAGGGATCTGTGTTGGAAGAGTTAGTCGTTTCTGACACGATTCCACTTAAACAAGAGACATCAAAGATCAAAGTACTTAGTGTGTCTGACCTATTCGCCAAAGCGATTCGGAAGATACACGATCACGAATCGATCAGTTCATTATTTATCCGTTTGTAAACAATTTAAATTTAACCAATAAACAATTATGAAAACCATCGAGATTATAGGGTATCGCAGAGCAAATCTCGGCAAGACTGACTCTCAAAAAATCCGTGAAGAAGGCAATGTGCCATGTGTGCTTTATGGAGGTAATGACCAGATTCATTTCTACTCGCCAGTGATTTTATTCCGTGACTTAGTTTACACCAATGAGGCGCACTTTGTGCACCTGAATATTGAAGGAGAAGAGTGCCAAGCCATCATGCAAGAAATTCAATTTCACCCTGTAAGTGAAATTATACTTCATGTGGACTTCCTACGCATTACAGACGCGCGCAAAATTAAAATGGACATCCCCGTTCGCCTAGTTGGGCAAGCACCGGGAGTTGCTAAAGGAGGCGCGCTCGTACGCAAGCGTGCATCGCTAAAGATTTATGGCTTTGCGAAAGACATGCCTGACCATATTGATGTTGATTGTTCATCTCTTGATTTTCACCACGCGGTAAAAGTCGGAGACATGAAAATAGCTAACCTTGAATTCCTTGATCCTAAGATGGCGGCCATTGCCTCTGTTGAGGTGCCTCGTGCTGCTAAACTAGCTGAAGAAACTGCAGCTGCTGCACCTGCTGCCGGAGCCGCTGCTGCACCTGCTGCTGGAGCCGCTACACCTGCTGCTGATGCAAAGAAAGCCGAAGCACCTAAAAAAGATGAGAAGAAAAAGTAATCAACTTTCGATCATTGAAATAAAAAATCCCGCCAATCGCGGGATTTTTTTATTTACGTAATTTGCAAGGGATCTAATTTGCATCGCGACTATGAAGTATCTGATTGCCGGCTTGGGAAATATCGGCCCGGAATATGAACTTACACGGCATAACATTGGTTTTCTAACATTGGATAGATTGGCTGATCTTCATAAAATTAATTTTACAACTGATCGTCTGGCAAACAAAGCAGAACTCAAGTATAAGGGAAAACAGTTGCACCTCATCAAGCCCAACACATTTATGAACTTGAGTGGAAAAGCGATTGCGTATTGGTTGCAAGACTTGAAAATTCCCAAAGAAAATTTACTGGTGGTGGTTGACGAACTTGCGTTGCCTTTTGGGAGTTTACGGATGCGTACGAAGGGAGGCGCGGCAGGTCACAATGGGTTGAAAAATATTGAACAACTGTTGGGCGGACAAGACTACTGCAGATTGCGCATGGGGGTGGGAAATGATTTCGCAAAAGGGCAACAAGTGGATTTTGTATTGAGTAACTTTAGCCAAGATCAGTTTAAAGAGCTGCCAACAATCATGGATAAAGCAGGTGAAATGATACTTTCCTTTTGTACGATTGGCGCAGAACGAACAATGAATTTTTTTAACACCTAACATCTATGGATTGGATTCAAATTGCTGGACATGTTGGTGCATTCCTAAGCAGCATCACGTTTATTCCACAAGTTTATAAAGTCTGGAAAACGAAGAGCGTTCAAGATCTTAGCCTGGCAATGATGTTGATTGTCGCATCAAGCACATTGATTTGGCTCGTCTACGGAATTGCATTAATGCTTTGGCCGGTGATCTTAGCGAACGGCTTCATCTTTTTTCTAAGTCTGTTGCTGATCTATTTCAAGTTTGCTTATTCGAAGATATAAGTAAAGGCAAACAGTCATCGATAGATTGAAATCTTCCGATAACTACTAACCAATCACACAAATCGGGTGATGACGATGGTTACAGAATTATGTCTAATTTTACTTGAACACAAAGTCTATATCAACACGTCCCCCATTTCTATGAAACAAGTTCCTTTTTATTTCTCAATTTTTATCATCGCGATGTTGATCAGTTGCAGAAATCAACCAGGCAAAACACTGATTTGGGCAGACGAGTTTGACAACGTAGGTGCGCCCGATTCAACGAAATGGAACTTCGACTTGGGCGATGGTTGCCCAAATGCTTGTGGTTGGGGAAATAATGAGGCGCAGTTCTATACGAAAGACCTTAAAAATGCGCGGGTGGAAAACGGTCGGTTGATCATTGAGGCCCGAAAAGATTCGCGAGGCGGAAAGGTCTTCACTTCTGCTCGTATGGTCACAAAAATGAAAGGCGATTGGCTATATGGCCGCATTGAAGTCAAAGCAAAGCTGCCCCGTGGCAAAGGCACCTGGCCTGCGATTTGGATGCTTTCTACTGATTGGAAATATGGAGGCTGGCCTGAGAGTGGTGAGATCGATATTATGGAGCATGTAGGTTATGATCCAGGAGTGATCCACGGAACGATTCATACTGACTTCTATAATCAACATTTTGAGGACCCGCAAAAAGGAGGTAAGGTAATGGTTGCAGATGCACAAGATGAATTTCATGTTTACGCCATTCGCTGGACGGCCGATAAATTAGAGTTTTTGGTCGATGATAAAAGATATCATGTGGTAAACAAAGGGGCAAATGATACGTTTAGAAAATGGCCGTTTGATCAGCGTTTTCATTTGATATTGAATATTGCTGTGGGAGGAAATTGGGGCGGGAAAGAAGGAATCGATGATTTGATTTGGCCACAACAAATGGAGGTGGATTGGGTGAGGGTTTATCAGTAAAAAATACGAGGTAAGAATTACGAAGTACGAGGCCGAAGGTTAGATTCTCGAACGTTGAAGGTTGGAACGTGTACGCAACTTTTGACGTGAATACGACATATCAACCATTTGCATAAAACCACAAAGTGAAACGCTTTGTATATTCGCAAACAACATCTAAAAAAATGAAAAAATACTTCACTCACATTCTCGCCATAACGATTTCTTTAACGCTCGCTTCTTGCAATGCACAATCGAGCAAAAAGCAACAAAGCGATTTAAAAATGAATCTGACTCCGCCAGCCGGCAAAGCAGTAGCCGCCTTCGCGGAAGGGTGCTTTTGGTGCTCGGAACATATTTTCGAAGCAGTAGAAGGTGTAGATGCTGCGATATCAGGCTATGCTGGTGGCAACGCAATAAATCCAACTTATGAATTGGTCAACACTGAAACGACTGGTCATGCAGAAACTGTACTGGTGTATTACGATCCGAAAAAAGTGAGCTATGCTGAGTTACTGAATGTGTTTTTTACTTCGCAAGATCCAACCACGCCCGATCAACAAGGGCCTGATCGCGGCAACTCGTATCGCTCCATTATTTTTTATAGCACACCGGAAGAAAAAGAATTGGCAGAGAAGGCCAAGGCATCCTATGCCCCTAAATTCAAAAAACCTATTGTGTCAGAGATAAAACCACTTACCGCATTTTACAAAGCCGAAGACTATCACCAGGATTATATCGAGCACAACCCCTACAGTCCGTACGTAATGGGCGTGTCTATTCCAAGATACGAACTTTTCAAAAAAACGTACAAGGGAAAATTAAAGCGATAGGTTTTTTCCTAAAGAATAGTTTGAGCGGAACTAAGTGGTTTTATCGTAAATACCGGAATTCTCTCAGCCGCGATTCGGTTCCTTTCAGTCTGGTGTTCCCTTCAAAGCTTGGCCTGTTTTTCAAGGGATTTCTTTTTGTACTCTTCTAGCTCGTGTGTTGAAAAATTCAATAAATCCTTTGTCTCTTTTGCCTCACTTGAAATCAGTCTTAGCTATGCCAAAAGACCTCCCAATAGAAAAAGCAGACCTAAAAACACGATTAAGACTCCCGACACAAATAGTGTCTTGCCGAATGAAACTCCAAAAACAGAAATATGAGTGCTGTGATATTCCAACCCTTGCTGCGAAGCTCGCACCTTCTCGATTAAACTACGTTCGTCTGAGAGGGATTTTTCCAATTGAGCAATGGATGCTCTTTGAGTTGCTAGAGCTCCTTTTAAACGGTTGACAGAGTCTTGCGAAATTTTCCAAACACCATCTAGCACAACTTCTTTGATTACTATGTAATCTTGAAACGTCTGTGATGTCGTTTTCATTAAATTACAACGATCTTGTAGATTGATCTCCTTCGGTTTTGCTGAATCAGGCTGACAGAATGCGGTAGTGCCAACCAACGCAATACATACAAGGAATAGATATTTCATAAAATCTTTTTGAGCACACTAAACTAGCTTTTCTCGGTAGACTTACTCTTAACGAACAAGCTAAACCGCCAGAAATAGCGGTAGATGAATTTCTAGCGGTGTTGAAATAAAAGAACTTCTGCTTTTAAAATCGGTATTTCAAGGTAAGTTTGCTAGGCGTTTTTGATTCTCTTTATCGGAAATCCTTTTTTGATGACAAAAGTTCTACTTTCCATTTCTCTTTTCCTGGTCGGTTTCGTCAGCTATTCGCAAGTACCAACTATAAGCGACAGTACTATACCAACTTTCACTTTCAGTTGACGAGTGTAACACAATATAAATTTGCACTACCTCCAACTTATGAAGGAGCCAACAGTCTTTCTGTGGGCGATGAATCGGCCAGCACATTAACGGCCACCATCTTTTGGGGTACCAAACTCTGGAAGGGAGCTGCTGTCTATATTAACCCCGAAGTAGCAGGCGGCAGTGGAATCAGCAGTGCCAAAGGAATCGCTGCCTTTACAAATGGAGAAGCTTTTCGGGTAGGCGACCCAGAACCGAAAATTTATGCCGCTCGGGCTTTTTTGAAGCAAATCATCAACCTTGGAGGGGAATTAGACTACATCGGAGAAGGCGCCAACGAAGTATATAAAACCAGATCAAGAAAATATCTAATGGCGGTAGCGGGAAAATTCAGTATTGCCGACTTTTTTGATAACAACTCGTACAGTCACGACCCCCGATCACAATTTCTCAACTGGGGTCTGATGAGTAACGGAGCGTGGGACTATCCTGCAAATGTGAGAGGATACACCTTGGGCGCAATGCTTGAGTACGGAGATAAAAACTTCAAAATACGAGGAGCAACGACTTTGGTTCCAAAAGAGGCAAATGGAAACGATCTTGATTTGAATATCGGCCAAGCAAACTCAAGCGTGATCGAGTTTGAAAAGCCAATAAAACTAGTTGAAAGGAAAGGTATTATCAGGGTACTCGGCTTCTACACCTCTGCCAAAATGGGTGTCTATAATCAGGCTACAAGTCAATCCCCCATCAACCCAGATATTACAAGCACGCGTAAATACGGTAGAAATAAGTATGGAATGGGAATCAACTTGGAACAAGAAATTGCAAAAGGAATAGGTTTTTTTACTCGAGCCAGTTGGAACGATGGTAAAAATGAAACGTGGGCGTTTACTGAAATCGATCATTCGGCAAGTGCTGGCGTTGTAATACAGGGTGTGCGCTGGAAAAGAGCTAACGATGTTTTGGGAATTGGATCGGTGGCTAGCGGGCTATCGCAAGAGCACAAAAACTACCTGGCCGCAGGTGGGTATGGATTTATTATTGGCGATGGACGATTAACCTATGGAGCTGAATGGATTACTGAACTCTACTATAAAGCAAAGTTATTCTCTGATACGTTTTACCTAACTGCGAATTACCAATATGTAACTAACCCGGGCTATAATATGGAACGTGGACCCGCACACGTTATCGGTCTTCGCGCTCACGTTGAATTTTAAATGAGGGAGCAGTTGTCGGAAATAGCGTGGGCAAAACTAGCCAACCGCTAATTTAACTTTTACAGCATTTGGCCCTTTGTGGCCCATCTCTACTTCAAAAGTTACTTTATTGTTGTCTTTGATAGGATCTAGTAAACCATTTGCGTGCACAAAAATGCTTTCCTGTGTTTCAGAATCTTTAATAAAGCCGTAGCCCTTAGAATCATTAAAGAAGGTAACAATTCCCTTGCGTAGGGTGTCTTGCACTACATCAACCCGCTTTGGTACTCCAATTTGAATATCCTCAGCGCGGACAGTATCCTTTCTGCGAATGGCAGATGGAGGTGTAGAACTTAGATTTCCATACTCATCCACGTAGGCGATCATATCGTCAAAACTGGTACTTTCCTTGGCATTGGCTTTCCGCTCCTCTTTCTTTTGTTCTTTGTCCTGCCTTTTCTTCAGGCGCTTCTTCTCCATTTCCTTTTTGTTCCAGGTGTCTTGCGATTTAGCCATAGTTAATAGTAGAGGTTGAATTACTGCAAGGTACGATTTCAAACAGAAATCTCTATCATTCGAGGAAAAGTAGGTCGCTATTTGAACATAAAGCCAAAAATAGTTTCGGAAGACCAAACGAAATAACAAAATAAGCCCCTCTCGAACCTTCAGTATGAAGCTAAGTTCGCAACCAGCACCATTTAAGGCGAATTGAATCGGTTGGACTTCTAAATCTCTACTAGTCGACTTTGCGCAACCGATCCACTACCTCAATACATATAACCCAACGAAAAGAAGAACGTTCTTCCATCGCCTGGCAAAAGGCCTGGCCCCGGATAGCCGCCAGACCTTCTGGTAAAGTAATGCACGTCTCCCAGATTATTGGCGCCTACTTTTATCTTCACACCCGTTTTGTGCTGGTAGCTGATCGTAAGATCATCAACGGTATACCCAGGGATTATCCCATTTTGTCCATTGGCGGTCGGTGTTACAGTATTATTTGCATCTGTAAACACTTTATCAGTATAGCTGCGCTGGAGCGTGGCAGAAAAACTTTTATAGCTATAAGTTAACCCGGCACGGAAAATATTTTCGGGTGCATAGTCCACTTTTCTGTCTTTGTAGTTGCTTTCCGATAGCTGATTGTCGACAACCGTTACTACTCTGAAGCTATTGTAGCGAGCGTTGTTGTAGGCATAAGAAACAAAGAAAGAGAGATTCCCAAACATAGCTGGAATACCCATCGACTCGCTGATATCGTTCTCAGCAAAAATCTCTACACCGGTGGTTGTGGTGCTGCCCACATTTGTTCGGAGATTAAAAAAAGATCCATCTTGCCGCTGCTGCCGAATGGTGCCAATTCTGTTTTGGTAGTCGAGCAAAAACAAACTTACGTCAAATTTGAAATACTGCTTTACATTACCGCGATATCCTACATCAACATTTAAGCCTTTTGCATCCGTTAGGTTAGTATCAATTACATCAGTGGTTGGTGCAGCTGTGAGATCAGCAAATTGAACTGCCCGATACGATTGAGTGGCATTCGCATAAAGTGAAGTAGTACGTGTCAGGGAATATTCTACTCCCAGGCCACCCAACAAAAATCCTCTGCTACGAGATTGATCTTGTATGGCAACAGGAACATTATTGTTCAATCCATTATAGCCACTCGCTTGAGAGGTAATGTATTCGTACCGAATGCCGGGCACCAACAGCAACTTATCGGTTAGCTGAAAAAGATTTTCAGCAAAAACAGCCACGTTCCCACTTTGATAGTTGATGTCGCTAACCCAAAGAGTACCTTCTCTGCGATCGATTGAATAGTCTGTCCCCGTTGTGCCAACACCACCTCGATATCTTAGTGTATTACCTCGGTACAGACGCAAACCAGCACTTAAATTACTTTGTTGTTTGCCAATATTGTATTGAAGAAGGTACCGTGCCTCTGTGCCAAAATTTCTGTACTTATCAATATCAACGGTGCGTGAGTTATAGGTGCCGATCGTTGTGTTGATCGTATCTTTCACCAAGATGCCTCCACTTGGAAAGAAGCCCACACTATTTCTGTCGGCTACTATCCCGAACACTTTTACATTCAGGTGTTGATTACGGTTTATTTTATATTCCGCAGTTATACCCGGGGTGAGCCAATCTAAGTCAAACCAATTTCTGGCTCTTAGACTTAGCTTAACATTTTGCAAAAACTGACTATCGGTAAGGCCACCTGCCTGCTGGCTACGACTAGCCCATTTTGTTATTTCTGTTGTTAGCGAGAATCGGTTAGAAATTTTATAAGTGATGGTACCAGATAAAGTACCGCTAATGAATTGACTGTTGTCACGCCAACCATTGCCCGATCGGTGATCATAAAATGCGTAGTAGTTTATTTTTTTTGTGTTGCCACCTATCGCGTTGTAAGAATTGAAGAGACCATTGCTTCCCACTGTCTGGTTCGTCTCAAATTGAAATGGCTTCGTAAAGTCACTACCGTTCTTCAATATATAATTGACCATCCCACCCAATTGAGGTCCGTATTGCAAAGAGCCATGTCCTCGCACAATTTCTATTCGCTGCACCGATTGAAGCTGTGGATTGTAGTACGCTTCAGGATATCCAAATGGATCGGCAGCAATGTCAAAACCATTTTGACGTATGTTGAATTCCCATGATCGGTTGGGACTTAAGCCTCTCGCAGCTATTCCTATTTGAATGCCGCTGCTTTCACTTTCCCAAACAAAAATACCCGGAACCTTCCCTAACACCTGGCGCATTGTATTCGAGACAATGTTTCCTTGCACATTGTCCATCACCACCAGCGAGCTTTTTTTTCCGGCATAAATGGAAGTGCCAACGATCTGAGGAAGCTGATGAATATCTGACTTACTACCACGACCAACGAAGGTCAGCTCGGGAAGTATCTGTGTAGTTAATGTATCATTTTTAGTTACATCTTTTTGAGCGAAGCTGTAAGAAGTGATCAATGCAAAGGCCAGCGCAGCCAGGTGTCCATTTGGCAATTTCATGTATTATTTAGAATGATTATAAACAATGCAAGGTAGCTCATTATTCATAACTATTCTAAATAATGCAATAAAAATACGTTAACTATCACTTAATGAATAGTTTGCATTTTTTTGGCAGTAAGTATCCTTTCTAAGTGTTGAACGCTTCTTCGGCTATCTGGCCAACAAGGACAACAGAAAAAGACAAAATAAAAACCGTCTCCTGAACTATAGCCTAACTGTTCATTTCTTCTTGTCAATAATCGCTTTCATTTGTTTATTCATCAATACAGGATTGATCGCATCGATGCCTGTCTTGAGTGTGGTTTCCAATTTTCCAAGATGGCTATCCAATTCTTTGTTAAGTTCTTCAAAAACTTTGTACGCACCAGCTGTAGGTTTGCCATCGCCTGTCTCCAAACTTCTTCTTAAAGCAGAAAGACGATTACCTAACTTGATGGGGAAGTTCAGTGGGTCCTGGCCGCTGCGGTTTTTGGTCTGATACAAATCTTCTTCGATAGTAGTTATCTTGGCAATCAGTTCTTTCGCTGATGCTGAGAAAGTTGGATCGTTGACTTCTTTGGCTCGCTCTTCAATTTGCTTTTTCAAATCTCGTATGCGGATCACGGCTTCGTTGGCAGCCGATTCGCGGTCACGGATCTTAATCGCTAAGTCGAACGTCTCTTTCAAATCTGCGTCACTCACTCCCTTTACGTTCGGATTCATTTTTACATTGAATGAATATGTTTGCGAATAGCTCCCAGCTTTAAAGCGAACCTGATATTTTCCAATGGGTGCCTCAGGTCCATTCTGCGGACGGGCGCCCCAGATGATGATGCCATCAAAAATAGTTGCGCCTTCATAACGGCCATTCCATCTAAAAGTATTCAATCCCGCGGCAGCGGTTGGCTTGCTGTCGCCACCACCCCAAAAGTCTCCGGCAATCGGTTTCTCTTCGGACTTTGTGCCAATGAACTTGCGCACCAGATTTCCATTGGCGTCTAAAATTTCAATTTTAACCGTGTCGACTTTGTCTTTTAGATAATATTGAAAAGCCGCATCGTACACACCGCGAATCGCATCACTCGGCTGAAACAGAATCGCATTTTGTTTCATCAACTCAGGTGTGAGTTGACGCAGTGGATTGATGTCATCCAAAATCCAAAACCCACGACCGTGTGTTCCTAATACCACATCATCGTTCTTGACTACTAAATCGCGAATAGGTGTATCGGGTAAATTTAATTGAAGTGGTTGCCAGTTATCGCCCGCGTTGAACGACACATACGCTCCATGTTCTGTTCCCAAAAACAAAAGCCCGGGACGGACATGGTCTTCACGAACTGATCTGGAGAAATGCCCGTCTTTAATTCCGGTTACAATCTTCGCCCATGTTTTCCCAAAATCTGTCGTTCTAAAAACATAAGGCTGACGATCATCCACTTGATAACGGAACGCAGCTACATACGCAGTGCCTGCCTTATGCCGAGATTCATCGATGATCGCAACAACAGAATTTTTAGGCAAATCTTTTGGTGTGATGTTCGTCCAGCTTTTTCCGCCATCGCGTGTGATGTTTATTTTTCCATCATCAGAGCCTGCCCAAATGGTATTGACATCATGGAAAGATGGTGCCAGCGCAAACACTGTAGCGTAGATTTCCGGACCGTTCATATCGCGCGTGATTTCTCCACCAGATATTCCTAGTGTCTCCGGATCAGCATAGGTTAAGTCGGGAGAAATTTTTTCCCAGCTCTGCCCGTCATCGGTTGTTTTCCACACGTGCTGCGAGCAGGTATATAAAATTTTTGAATCCTTTGGTGAAAATACAATTGGGAATGTCCATTGCCAACGCTCGGGCAGTGAACTCGCAGGCTCTCCAGAAAAAAATCTTGGATAAACTTGAATGTCGCGTGTCTGTCCAGTCGAAACATCTTTACGCGTGAGTAATGCACCCTGACTACCGGCATAATAAATATTTGGATTATCAGGATGAGAAGTGATGTAGCCACTTTCACCACCGCCCACATCGTAACCCCAGGCACCCAGTACGTTCATGTGATTCCATCCTTCGCTTGGAACTGCAATGGTTGAGTTATCTTGTTGCGCGCCTGCCACATGATAGGGAACATGGTTGGTGGTGGTAACATGATAAAATTGCGTGGTGATGTAATCTTCGTCTGTCCAGCTCTTACCTCCATTAACAGAAACGGCACCACCTCCATCGTTGGACGTAATCATCCGTTGCGGATTGTTCGGGTCAATCCACAAATCGTGGTTGTCACCGTGAGGCACTTTTATCTCCGTGTCGAACTTCACACCGCCATCGGTCGATTTCCAAAAATCCACGTTCAAACAATAGACGGTCTCGCGATCAAATGGATCGGCATAAATGCGCGAATAGTAAAATGCCCGTTGGCGTAACTTCCTTTCATCATTTGTTTTCTTCCACGTGGCACCGGCATCATCACTTCGGTAGACTCCACCATCGTTCGCCTCTACAATTGCCCACAGTCTTTTGTTGTCAGCCGGTGAAACGGTGATTCCAATTTTGCCCAATGGTCCTTCCGGCATGCCGGGGTTTTTGGTCAATTCATTCCAAGTCTCTCCACCATTCTCAGATTTCCATAATTTACAATCAGGCCCACCACCCCACATCTTCCACGTTCTACGATAGACTTGCCATGTTGACGCATATAATATCTTTGGATTCGTTCGATCAATAATCAAATCAGCAGCTCCGGCCTTTGGGCTTACATATAAAACCTTCTTCCATGTATTACCCCCATCGACAGATTTAAACACACCTCGCTCTTCATTATCACCGTAAGGATGACCGAGTGCAGCCACATAAACAATGTCAGGATTGGTTGGATGAACACGAATTCGGGAAATCGCTTGCGTTTCTTTCAGGCCTAGCGAGCGCCAGGTTTTTCCACCATCGGTAGTTTTGTAGACACCATCTGCCTGCGTGATGCTTCCGCGAAGTTGAGTCTCGCCTCCCCCAATGTAAACAATATCAGCATTCGTTTCGGCAACAGCCACTGCGCCAATCGAAGATGAGGAAATTTGTCCATCAGTTACCGGAGCCCATTCTTGACCCCCATCGGTCGTCTTCCAAAGTCCACCACCGGTGGCGCCAAAGTAGTACTCATTGATTCTACCTGGGCTTCCGGACGCGCCTAATGAACGCCCGCCCCGCGCGGGGCCTATATTGCGCCACTTGAGTTTGTCGTAGTATTTAGGATCAACGGTTGTTGAAACTGGGGTTTGCGCGGTAGCAATCCATGAAATGCATGACAGCACTAGAAATAAATATCTTTTCATATCGAAGATTTAGGAAATGAAAAGGTAATGAAAATTCGGTACGTGGAAAATTCAAATTACATTTAAAGATATGCTAGTAATTCTACCCGATACCAAAGTAAAGTAGCAAGAGAAGAAATGCTTAGAAATTTTCGTAACTACTTTTAACAGTACAAAAAAATAAATGCCCCTAATTCAGGGGCATTTATCAATTTTAGCCTTATAAAATTGTTTATTGATTCTCAACTTTATCTAAAAGCTCAATTATTTTATCTAACGTTGGTTTTTGAGTGGCTTTATATTCTAAATTAATTTGCCTAGTTGCTACTACATCTTTTTCAACCCCTGCATTGTTATTGGTAATGGTCATCTTAATTTAGAAGGATTTACCACCAGTAAACTTTGCTTCTTTTATTTATACTTATTCATTCCTGCACAATCAATAAACTGTGGTGCTCCAGCATCTTTCCAAAGAGATTTACCGTAAGCGCTCCCGTCATATAGTTGCTCTATTGAGGCGAATTCAAAAGCGCATTTTGCACCAATTTTTACAACAACAATAAAGCTCATTGTTCTTTTGACAATAATTCCGGTGGTCTTATTCCGTATAATGTTCCAATCTTTAGCGCCAATGTAGGTATATTGCACTTGTTCATTAGGGTGATTTTTGGCTGCAGAAGCTTTGGCAAAGGCAAGTGCTTCTGCGTTTAGTTTTGCGTCTTTAAAATATTCAGCTGGCAAGCTGCCTGTAGAGGCATCTACATTATCGCTTTTATTAGCCATCTCTGCAACTTTATCCCAAGCATAATCATTGGTATATTTTTTTGCCTCAGCCGCCTTATCTGCTTTATAAAAAACAACAAGAACTTTAAATCTTTTACTATAATTAATTTCTTTCTTATAGTCATCCTGGTAAATACTACCCAAGAGCAGAATGCCAGGTTCTGCTTCTAATATTGTTCCGGTAAAACCTACCCATACATCATTGCCGAGAATAGGATTACCCTGCAAATCTTCTTTCTTGGTATGTGTAGCATATCTATAGTTACTGTTAGCAACGTTATTATGTTCTCCTGTCCAAAAGACGCCCGATTTTTTTAATATTGTTAGATCATAAGAAGTCATATAAAACTCGGCTCTTTTAACAAACTTAGTTCGGTCAGTGGTTTCGTAAGCATATTGTGTATTTATAGAAAGCACATGGTTTGGAGTGCTTTCATCATAATTTATTAAAAATTTTTTCGCAAACGGAGCAGGCAGCTCTTTGTTACTCAAATCAAAATCAATATCAATAAGGGTATTTGCATAATAAATACCACTCATCCCTCTTGAGTCTTTTAAGATTTCCTTGCTATCCAAGAAAGTGTTTGCGCTATCGGCATAGGCAATTTCTTGTGGTGATATAACTTTTTTTTCTTCAACTTTTTTTGTTTCTTCTTTTTTATTTCCCGCATTTGCTTTATCAGCCAATTTTTTTAAAAAACCCTGTGCGTTTGAGTTTGCTACTGATGAAGTTAAGACTGCGGCTATTACAAATTGTGTTATTTTCATATGTGTTTTATTTTTATTGTTGTATAGGTGGTACTAGTTTAACGATACAAAATGTGAATGTTTAAAATTTAGTTAGTTTCATAGGATTATGCCTACTATTGGTTCGGGATAATGACATCAAAAGTGAGCAGCCGGCTTCTCAGTTGCTGTCCAACTTTATGAATGGTATTGATTAGTTTATAAATGGTATCGTAAACCCAACTCAATGGCTATTTGATTTGGTGTACATTTTCCCACCCAATACTTATTCACGTCTCGAAACCTACCGGCAAAAATTTCAGATACCACCAACCATTAAACAATTAACCCCATTCAGCAAGTGAATTGAAAAAAATGGGATAATTGACGACCTTGCAAGAATAAAACTTAATCTATAAGAATACGGATTCTTATTTTTCTAATTGCTCATGGTAAAGACATGAACTCCTGCAAGAGAAGAGTTCCTTCCAGGTCCAAATGTATTTTGCGCCCATGTTAAAGTAACAACTAATGAAGTAGACGTAACTTCTGTTAAGTTCACTACTAAATCATCACCGCGTTTAATCGATGTAGCATTATCGTCCGTAAATTTCCAACTTCCACTGGAAGGCCAAACCACACCGCCATTTGATGAAGTAAAACCTGTTGCAGAAAAAACTAAGCTCATATTCTTGTAAGCTATTGTCTGATCAGTACCTGCAACGCTGACAGTTTTAATCTTCCAGTCATTTGCTGTCAATTTTTTAGTCATTAGTTCTGCCGGAGTAGGCGAAGAATCGCTACCACAGCTACTAAAAAATAGAAGTGAGGAAAATAAAGTACAGTAGAAAAAGAAGCTGATAATCTTCATGACCAGACTTTCACTTTTTATGTTGTTAATCGCTTTCATAATCGAATTTCTTTATTTTTTAATAAATCGTTTTGTAAGTTTCGTTTTACCCTGCTCAACCAGCACCACGTATTGCCCCGAAGTAAAATGTCGGATGTCAATCTTTACCTCTGTTTTGCCAATTGAAGATGTTTGATGCTGATCTCTGCCTTGGATATCCATAATCGATATTTGTATAGGAACAACTCGGTCAAATCCACCAAGTCCAATCACCAGCTCTTCGACAGCTGGATTTGGGTAAATTGCCAATTCGTTTACCAGCGTAGGTTCCAAGGCTGTTATCACATAAGTATATTCCGAAGAAAACGGACTGACACAGCCTTGCTGAGTTACTCGAACGGTAAATATTCCGGCTTGTTGGATCAATAGTGTGTTACCGGTGGCACCACTGATAGCGACAGCATCTCTGAACCATTGATTGCCATTGGAGCTACTAGAGGTAAGTACTGGTGCAACAGGATTGGTATTGTTAGCCGAGATTGTTGGACGTGGAGGAGTTGCGTTGATGGTCGCTACAACGGCCGTGCGCGTTGATGTACAACCGTTGTTCGTTACTGCAACATAGTAGGTGGTAGTAGTTGTCAACAAAGGCGTGATAAAACTATTGCCAGTACCTAGGGCAGTGCCACCGGTAGCGGCAGCAAACCAACTGATGGTTCCTGCAGCGGCAGTTGCAATCAATGTTACCGAACCCGAATCGCAGGTGGCTGCTGATGCTGGTGTGGTTGTCACAATAATTGGTACCGCGTTGATAGTGGCTACCACAGCTGTTCGGGAAGAAGCACAGCCATTAGCAGAAGCTTCAACATAAAAAGTTGTAGTTGCCGCAATTGAAGGAGTGGTAAAATCATTCCCGCTTCCTAATGAAGTTCCACCCGTTGCAACATCAAACCAATTTAATATCCCCGCTGATCCACTGGCCGAAAGCGTGACTGTTCCAGTGCCGCAGCGGCTTGCAGGTGTAGTTGCCATGATCGTTGGCGTAGCGTTGATGGTGGCTACAACCGCAGTTCGTGCAGAAGTACATCCATTGTTTGCGGCTTGCACATAGTAGGTTGTGGTCACAGAAATTGTTGGAGTGGTAAAGTTTGTTCCGGTGCCTAAAGTAGTTCCTCCGGTCGCATCTGTATACCAGCTAATAATCCCTCCACTGGCAGTTGCGCTGAGTGAAATGCTTCCCGAATTGCATTGGCTCCCCCCTGAAGTAGAGGTTATGGTTGGTGTTTCGTTTACGGTAGCAAGAACTGCCACGCGCGCAGAACGGCAACCATTTTGCGATGCTTCTGCGTAATAGGTGGTGCTGCTGGTAATGGTTGGCGTGATGAAGTTAGCACCTGTTCCTAATGATGTTCCGCCTGATGCTACGCTATACCAATTGATTGCTCCAAAATCTGCGGAAGCGTTTAGGGTTGTCGTTCCACTATCGCAGTTAGCGACTGTGGCGGGTGTCGAATTGGTGATACTGGGCACAGGATTAATTGTTGCGATTACTGTAGATCGCGCTGAGGTGCATCCATTGTTGACCGCTTCAACATAGTAAGTTGTGGTATTGGCAATCGTAGGAGTAGTAAACGTGGTTCCGCTGGCAAGTGAACTTCCACCTGTTGCTGCGGTGTACCAGTTCAACGTTCCGGCACTAGCAGTGGCACTTAACTCTACTGTTCCGGCACCACAGCGACTTGCCGGTGTTGTGCTAGTAATAGTAGGTGTAGGAGTAATGTTGGCCACGATGGCTGTACGAGGTGAAGTACATCCGTTGTTCGTAACCTCTGCATGATACGTAGTGGTAGACGTAATCACGGGAGTAGTAAACGTTGCTCCTGTTCCAAGAGAAGGCCCGCCAGTAGGTGAACCGAACCAATTCAATGTACCAGCGCTAGCAGTAGCACCGATGGTTACAGTACCTGCATCGCAGCGAACATTGCTTGTTGTTGATGTGATCGTAGGAATCGGATTGATCGTTGCTATTACCGCGGTGCGTGCAGAGGTGCAGCCATTGTTTGTAACATCCACATAATAAGTAGTAGTGATAGCAATGCTTGGGGTAACAAATGAAGTTCCTGTTCCCAGAGAGGTTCCGCCTGTGGAAGCAGCGTACCAATTCAATGTGCCAGCCCCCGTGGTTGCTCCAAGAGTAATCGTTCCCGTGCCACATCGGTTGGCCGGAGTCGTTCCGGTAATAGTTGGA